>Ga0209636_10001892_pt1 | contig 21187 bp, 23 predicted proteins | sample DeeMarSWOR152_54_FD_187464 | JGI IMG/M metagenome (GOLD analysis project Ga0209636, IMG submission 187464) | Marine sediment microbial communities from White Oak River estuary, North Carolina - WOR-1-52-54 (SPAdes) (version 2) | ecosystem: Environmental > Aquatic > Marine > Intertidal zone >...
CAAACCTATCATCATAATAAAAACCCATTCTTCAACAGGTAATCCAAGAAACCATAGTCCCACTATGTTGGTAAAAAACCATACGCCATCTTTAATAGCTATATGGTCCCATAATCCTCCAAATATGAGACATCCAATTAACACACGGATAAAAATTCTCTTGGACTTCATGAGTAGATTAAAATGAGTTAACCACATCAAAAACAAAGGAATCCCAGTAAAAATTAACGTGATGACAAAATGCGTATAGATTCCAAACATTTTTTCAAATTAAATTTATCTTTTCCAAGGACAAAAATCTATTTAGTTCTAGATATAACTCCATTTTTCTTTTTGAGATAACTCAAACACACATTAATTTATAAGAGATGTGTGATTTATGTCTCCTCTTTGGTTTCTTGTCCCTCGGCTTCTGTCGGTTGTGCAGTTTCAGTAGAAACTTCACTTGGTTTTTCTTCGGCAGAAGGTTCAAATTCAAAACCGCATCTTGGACATTTTACCAATTTATTCACCTCTCAATTTAATAATTTAGGGTTTGTGGACAAAAATCTATCTGATTATGTTATTATAGCATTTTTTACACAAACCATCATTCCCATAAGCCTGAGCTTGAGAAATAGGTTCACAACATTTCTTACAAAGGGACATAATCGTTTCCACTATTAATTACATTATTCTATTTAACAGCACATACTACTGAGAATAGTTGAATTGTCTGAACAAAAATCTATCTGACTCTGTGGGTTATATTAAACAATTTACTAAAAAAAGAAAAGAAAAAGAAGAGGTTTACTTGAGCAATTTTATATCAATCGTGGAAACGTTGATTTTGTTTCCCTCTTCAACCTCTCTTTCTTCAGTTCCGATTTCAATCTCAGTTACTTTGACATTTTGAAGGAAACGATTCTTCACGATCTCTGCAACATCTACTGCTCTTGAGATCGATCTTCCTCTTGCTTTCAAATGGACTTCTTTTAGACTCCCCGAAAATTGGGTTATTACTGCTAAAACGTAAGACATTGTTGGTTTTTGTCCTACGAATACAACATTATCGTCCATCCTTTTTGTTTCCTTGACTTTTTTTACTTCTTCTGTTTTTTTTGCTACCATTTGTATTCCTCCTGTTTTTATAGCATGATCGTTGATACTGTTATTTTCTTAACATTAAGATAACTTATTCAGATTTAAATCTTTATCTTTCAAGAACAAAAACCTATCTGATTCTGATGAGCTATTTCTTTTTGAGGTTTCTAATTATATCAATAACAGCAAGAAGTACACCAGCTCCTATAAAACCATAACCTATCAAAGGATCGTCACCGAAAATAATGCCCATAACCACTAAAAGCATGCCGAACATTGCAAGTTTGGAAGGTTGCTTTCGTGGTTTCTTTTTCATTATGTAAATTACAAATATCGCAATGATAGCTAATGCAACGACGGATATTGCAATGTAATTTTCTGATGTGATTGCCATATTGGTTGTATTGGATAAATGACATATAAATATTATTGCACAGAGGGGTTGGAACAAAAATCTATCTTATTCTTGAGGGTTGGATAAAAAAATATTTAAAAAATATTCCGAAAATAGTTTGAAAAATCCTTTTCAAAATTAGATGATTCCGACTTCAATAAATTTTCAATTCTTCTTACGCATTTTGAATAATCCTTTTGAGGCATATACAAACAAAGCACTGATTTATCAGAAGTAAGTCTATGATTAAGATAATCATGAATTATGTTATTTAACTCCTCTCTCTTTTCTGGGATTAATTGACATTCACTGGAATATGAAAATTCAGAAGGACCTGATTTTGAAAGATTAAAAATTGTCCATTTAGATTCTAGATGTTTGCCTGGATTAGAATTTTCAAGAATATAGAGATCATCTTCTCTTTCCGAAAGTAATATGATGTATTCAAACTGGCAAATCAAAAAAACACCCTTAAAGGAATAAAATGAACAAGTAACTTTTTAACTCTAATTCAGCAACAAAAATCTATCTTAATTAAAAAGACTTAAAACTTTTAACTTTTAGTTAATTTCATGAATTCTGACCAAGCGGCTAGAGAGATTTATAAAACATTATTCGAGTATGGACCGTTAATTCATGGTACAGCATGTAAAGTCATGGATATTCATACCAAACCACCGGAGTTCAGGTTAAAGACTGAACGCAAGTATGATTTTTTTGTAGAAAATGATAATACGATTGTCATCAATTCATCAACAGTTTATGAGATATTGCCAGAATTACAAAGACTTTATTCCCGTTATAATCCGACTCTTAAAGAATTGGTGGTTTATAGTTTAGAAGAAGAAATTCCACATTACAATCATTTTGTACAGAGTCCTGAGATTCGTAATCAGGAAATAACGCTACAGAAGGAAATGGCTGTTGATTTTCTCAGTGGAAATATTGAAAGCGGTAAAGAATCTTACCGTCGTTTTGTGTTACAGCGTTGTTATATCGAAGGCGTTGGGAAAAAAGCAAGATGTCTCATTGAAGATGAAATTAAGTATCCTAGAAAATATTTCGATATAATTCTCGGTAATCGAACACTGAACTTAGGAAAAAAGATTTGGGGGAGGATAAGTAAAGTTGTAGGGCAGACAGATGATTCATACATAAATATATTATTCGACCAAACACTTCGTGTTATCGCAGAAGTAGTAGGAAGACAATTGGCTACCAAATGGAGCCAAGAAGACATGAGAAGATTTGCCAGACAATGGGAATATGAATTTACTCCAGAAGATCACGAGATGTTGAATAGAACAATTCATACATTGTTTGTCGATTTTGACAGAGTTTTCCCATGGTTATTAAGGGGTTATCTTGTTAATGTTGTTAAAATAAAAAAAGACTTATCAAATTGAATGATAATAATTTTACCATGCCTAAGACAATCGGAACTGTGATATCATCCTTCGAAGGACCGTCTACTTTTCAGTTCAATTTCGTAATAAAGGAGGATTCAGGCGAGATACCGGTCCATAAAGGCCAGTTCATACAGATGAAGACCGAACAAGGAATCCTCATCGGAAGAGTGGATGAAGTCATTAAGACCAACAGATATTTCATGCAGGCCGAATCTGTGAGGGAGTATGAGAAATCTGGGAAGCCGTTGATGGACATGTTTCCTGTGGATAGATGGGAGTATCTCGTGGCAAAGACTGCTAGCCTGGGCGTTTATGATAACGGTTGCATGAAGAGAGTGACCTATCCTCCCTCACCTGGTTTGAATGTCGAGGATGCTGATACTGATATTTTATCCAAGTTTCTTGGCCTGGATGAGAAAGGCATGAACGTGGGAAAGATTGTTTTTCATGATTTGGATGCTAAGGTTAACTTGACGAAGTTATTCCACAAGCATCTGGCTATTCTTGCTATTTCTGGGGCCGGAAAGTCTCACTTAGTGTCAGTATTCTTGGAAGAGTTGCTTGATAGGTCGGATGAGATGGGAAGGCCTGCTATTGTTGTGATTGATCCTCACGGGGAGTATGCCGGGTTTGCCGAGGATAAAAAATATTCTAAAAAGACAAGAGTGTTCGATAACAAGAGTTTGAGCATTGGTGTTTCTTCACTTTCACCGTATCAGATTTCTGAGTTTCTTCCAGAGATATCAGCCGTCCAAAGAAGGGAGTTGAACAAGATCGTTAACAAGCTAAAGAAAGACAAGAAGGATTATTCGCTCGATGATTTGCTGAACGAGATAGAGAAGACAGAGATGAAGAACTCGACAAAGAATACGTTGATGAGTTGGTTGTCCAACCTTGGCATGAATAGAATATTCTCCAAGTTCAGTAAACCTTCTGTGTATGATTTGGCCAAGCCCGGGCAGTTGAGTGTCATAGACTTGTCTGGGTTCTACAGGCTGAAGGATAAACAGATCATTGTTACTTACTTTGCCAGGAAACTGTTCAATGCTCGTCATCAACAGAAGATTCCTCCTTTCATCTTTGTCGTTGAGGAAGCGCATCAATTCTGCCCTGAGGGAGTTGAGAGAGGAGGAGCGATATCCAAAGGTATAATACAGACTTTGGCCAGGGAGGGAAGGAAGTTCCATGCATCCTTAGTCTTGATATCCCAAAGGCCTATTCAGTTGTCTACTACCGCTCTAAGTCAATGCAACAGTCAGATCTTGTTGAGGATTGTTAACCCTTATGACTTGAAACACATAGCCGAATCTTCTGAGGCTATTACTTCTGACTTGATCAAGTCTTTGCCCGGACTACAGGTTGGTGAGGCGATCATAACCGGGAATGCTGTCAATCATCCCTTGTTCGTTCAAGTCAGGCAGAGGAAGAGTAAGGAGTCTTCTCGACTAGGGATGAGTTTTGAGGATGCTATTTCTTCTTACAATGATGGGATTAAAAAAAGTGAAAAAGATTTGGATACTTTTATGTGAAATATTTTTTTAGGGAAAGTAGAGGTTAAATAAATTCATTTTTTTCCAAACATTTTCTCAATTTCTTTTCTTATTTCATAATAATCTGGATACTTACTTAAACCCTGTATAACTGGTATTCTGTCATTCCTCGGGTTCCATCTATAACCAGATATATAACGTGTCACATCATCTTCCTCTATATATTCCCATGTTTCATGAACTATGTAGTACAAGCCATTTTCTAATCCTATAAATATATCATAATCTTGATAGAATGACATTTACTGGCCCGGATTGTGGTTTGGGTGGTTGGGATACCCAAGAAGTAGCCCAACTTGTTTTAAAGAGAACAGTCAATGCAGTAAAAAGTAAGGCTTAAATGTTTCAAAACAATCAAAATCAATTCGATTTAACATGTATGGCAAACACATAATAGTCCCTAGGGATGGAATTTGTGCATCACAAGCACCAGACATTCTAGAAACATATGAAGTCCATCAATGTTTAGCTTTTGCACTCTACGATCCCAACCTAAAAATAGGAGGACTCGCTCATCTAGTCCACGAAGATAGCACAGCTTTTAAACTCAATGCAGCCAATGTGGTGGATCAATTACTGAAAGAAATGAAAAATAATGGTCCTTTATCGAATGATATAATCGCGAAGATGTGTGGAGAAACTCATACTTCCCATGAAAAATCATCGATGGTTAAGGATAAGTTATCAAGTTATGGCATTAAATTGTCGGGCGAAGACCGTGGAGGATTGGACCAAAGAAATGTTATTTTTTATCTAGATGGTGGTGATCTTCATGTATTTTATATTAATTCACAAAACGAGCCAAAAATTATCTGAGAATTCATTAATTCTTTCATCAAAACAAGACTTAAATCTGTAAAATTTATTCTTCTCTTATGCCACAAAGAGCATCGTGTGGGAAATGTGGGGAGATATTATACGAAGGGGGTGACCTTACACCACCAAATGAAATCATACAAGCATACGACGGAAAATGCCCAAAATGTGGAAAAAAATTAAGTTTTTATGGAAATGTGAAAATTAGGCCCGTAGGGGAAAAATCAAAACCTGTTCCTCTTCCAGGAACTAAAAAATCTGGATATAAAGAAGAGGTTAAAGTACCACTTACAAAAGAATTAACCACAAAAACCTCTGAATATCTTCAAGAAAATTTTCTTGAAACATTCAAAAATGGAATTAATGCCCTAATAGAAAAATTTGGTCTTTTTGATATTTCCCAAGAAATTACGAAGGTTGGGGGTTATAGGTGGGTTCGGGAAAATGTTATCCAAGGTATTTTTGTTTCTTTAGATGCAGAAACTTATCAGGGAGCTGAACATGCGTTAAAAGTAGACCTTATAACAAAATCATGTGCATACTATGAAAGAGATGCTTTCTCTCTTTGGGGAGAAGTAAAACCAAAAGACGTCCCATTAGGGACGCGGAAAAAGTATCGAGATAAAGTGATAAAGAAACTTGAAATTTTAGCAGAACTTCTAGAAAAAGACGAAGATTAGAGAAGTAAAATAAACAATCATTTAATTCATTTAAAAAATGTAATTATCTTTCTGGCTGAATCAAAAGATTAAACAATCCCGGCGCTTTATTTCTATGCCTTCCTATGAACCTTCTAAACTTTTTTGTATTAGCATAAACATCCTTCGCAAAATCTCTCGTACTACCCTTATAATCCTTCATAAATATCTTGTTGAACCTGTTCTTGGGATGGGGGAAATTTCTGATAGCTATGATCTCTTCATATATCCAACAGGCATTATTGCTTGGTTTGTCTCTTTCTATATCACCAAAGAATTGTTTCAATGCTTCTCTTTTCTGAGGATGGTCTTTCATTACCTGAACTATTGCAGCTTTAAACAACTGCCATTTTATTTCTCCACCAATTTGATGGTGAATAACCTGAGAGATTTCCCTAAAAGCTTGTAAAAGAACATCTATGTCATTATGAGTTAATCTTTCTTGTTTTATTTCCCTTTTCTGTTCGAACATAATAGGTTATTAGAAAATAAAAATTAAATTATGATCATTCTATATTTTTTGGCTGTAAGAAGATCTTTTTTTAGTCCATTTCCATTATTTGTAAGAATCGTTATTAAACCTTGTCTAATTTGCTCGTAAACTATAGGATCTAATGTTGTTTTATACAAATCTAAACAATCGAGTGTCCCTTTTACAGCTGAACTTATCATACTGTGCCTTTCTGCAATTTCGGCTTCATTTAATGTGAAATAACCTGTTTTCATAAAGATTCCTCGTGTTAGTAGGATAAAGAAAGTAAGACTTAAATACTTTTAGTTTACCTGAAGAACTTTCGTAACTTCGTCCTTTGCCTTATCCCTTTCCAACCTGTACAAGTTCCCAGTAACTGCATCCTCCAATTTCTCATCATGTGTTATCAAGAATATCTGATCTACAAAATCACTCACTCGTGTCTTTAGTGTTGAAGCCAAGTCTTCGATTGCCTTAGCATCCAAGTTATGCGTAGGCTCATCCAGAACCAACCATTTCAACTGTGGAGCAAGAACTAAAGAAAATGCTATCCTTAAAGCCAAGGAAGCAATAGATCGTTCACCACCTGATGCTGTACCATCGGCATTGACCCATCGCTCCATCCTGTCCTTTAACTGTAACACGTAATCTCCACCCTCTATGTTCAAAGAGATACCGATGAAATCTTCGTATGGATAGATGCTTGGCCAAATCTCGTTCATCGCATAGTTCACAGCCTCAATGAACTCCGTCCTCAACTGTGTTTGTGTCTGTTCCAAGGCCTTTTCAAAGATTTTCAAATCCTTAATTATCTTTTCTAATTTCACAATCTCAGCCTTCTGAGTTTCTATCGTCTTGAGTTTCTCTTCTTCATCCTTCTTCCTGGTTTTTTTCTCCTCCACTATTTGGCTTAAATTCTTCAATCTTTCATCGAGTTTAGATTTCTTACTCACAGTCTCAGTGAATTCGTTTCTGACCTTTTCAATATCCTGATCCTTGAGTTGTTTGTTTATCTCGGATAGTTTCCTCTTCACGTCCTGCATCCTAGAACTGAGGTATTCCAATCTCGATTTCTTTTCTTTTATTTCTGGTGTCCTGGAATTGAGTAGAGCCAAGATTTTCTGTTCGTCATCATTCTTTTCTATATTTTTCTGTAGGTTAGATATATCGACTTTTATTGCGTTGAAATTCTTTTGGTAGGATTGAAGGTTTTTCTCATACTTAGAATATAATTTTTTCAATTCTTTCAATTGGGTTTCTAAATCATCCAAGTCCTTAACCTCATTCAAGAATTGTTTGAAGTTATCTACCACTTCTTCCAGAGAACCCAAACTTTCTTTCTTAACTTTCTTTTCTTTTTCCAATGCCTTTATCTCTTCCTCCATTTTCTTTAGCCTTTCCTTCTGTCTCTGTATCAATTTTTTCTTTTTCGCTGGCGTTAGTTTGGATAGACAGATGGGACAATGATCCTTCAATTTATAGACCTGTTCAAGAACATCTTGAGTCTCGGATAACTTTGTGGTGATTGAGGATAACTTCTTGACTATTTCTTCCAGTTCTTCCTTTCCCTTATCGAATTTCTCTAATGGTTGTTGTCCATAGCTCTTCTTTATGTCGACGAGCATGCCCTTAATCGATAATTTTCTGGATATGTCTTTTTGGAGTTTCTTCATCTTATCTTCTTCCAAGAACTCTATTTTCGTCTTCGTCTCCGACATCAATTCTGTCAATTTTTCTTGTTCGCTCATTTTCTCCTTGATCTTACTCTCCATTTCTTCAATCCTCTCAGAAAATTTCTTCATGTCATTCACGATGTCTTTTGGCGTTCTACCCTTCAAGAATTCTTCGATATCAGAAATGAATTTTCTATTCTCCTCTATTGCCGAATCAAGGGATTTTTCCTGTTCTTTGTAATAAGTCAAATCCTTGTTCAATTGCTCTAACTGCTTCAACTGTGATTCCAATTCCTTCTTTGTTTTGTCCAAGGCATCAACCTCGGCATCCACTTCAAACTTGTTTTTCGTGAGACTGTCCAATTCTGTTGTTAAATTTTCAATGACCTTCTTCAACTCATCAACATCTGTTTGTTCAATCACACTCTGTTTCCCTATTTTCCTGTCTATCAACTTGTTCCTTAAAGTGACAGCAGATGATCTGGCCTTTTCAAACTTATCTATCGTCAGGAGGTTATCAATCCTTCTCATCCTTTCTCCTTTTGGTAATGTCAGGAAGTAATCCAATTGATTCTGTTCTGAGTAAATGGCCTTAGAGAACAATTCGTAGTTAACTTTCAGTATCTTTCCAACCAATTCAGTAACTCTCTGGGAATTGGGGGCATCTAAAAGCTTATCCCCTTCCCTAATCTCAGAATAAGTCGTTCCCTTTTCTCTTTCTATTACCCTCATTACAGAATAATTCTTATCGTCTACAGTGAAATCAACAACAACTTCAGCTTGGTCTTTAACAGAAGGTTTGTTCATTATTACATCATCCAATTTAACTTTTTTCGCTTGCAAGTCAGGAAAGGTTCCGAACAAACCAAAACATAATGCATTCATAACGCTTGTCTTCCCACTTCCTAGAATACCGACCAAAGCATTCGTTCCGCTAGAGAAATCTAGTTCTGAATCCAGATGAGAACGGAAATTCTTTAACTTGACTTTTGTTATCATACAATCACTTCAATATTTGAGTCAAAGTTTTTTGTTGGCCGGTCAAAATGTCAAACGTCCTTTCTGTTTCTCCATCACTCAAAAGCTTGAACACGCTTTCACTATCGAATGTTGATTCAAATTTTAACTCTTCAAGATTCTTCTTCAGTATTTGTAGGCCTGTCTCTTCGACCGATAGTTTTCTCTCCCTCAGGTTCCTCAACAGTTCAACCTTTCTAGTCATCTCCTCAGATTCCAATTCCTTGGAAAAATAGATTATGGCCTTGTCAGAATATTTCTTCTCAATTTCCCTCAGTTCCTTGTCGATAATTCCAGTTTCCTTTCCGAGTATTTTCAGTTTTATTATCGGCAGCTTCTTGAATTCTTCAGTCAATGATTTGTCTATCCTTTCTTCTATCTGATCCCTTATTGTCACATTTGGCTTGAGTTCAATCTCTTCGTAGAAAAATTTCCTGTTGTCCTCCAAAGGTATGAAATTGAATTTGGTCTCTTCATCCAACTCGACTTGGTAAAGGCCTTTTGGTGTTTCCGCTTCCTCCACCTTCAACTGCGTCACTATAGTGCTTCCGGGCATCAACAGAGTGGTGTCATCAATCTTAGTCTTGTCTTTTGTATGGATGTGGCCGTTCACTATAAGATCAAATCCTCTGGGTAGATTCGAAAGAGTAAGGGAGGGTGGTTCCAAAGGAGAATAGATGTACGGATCTATGCTTTGATGAAGCATGAGAATGTTGTAACAACCTTCCACTGGTCTGGGATCCCATCTGTCCAAGACTTGTTTTGCATACCTTTCGGGAACTCCAGACATAGCCTGAACAGCAACTCTTTTTCCATCTTTCTCAAGTATTAGGCCGTTACAGTGTAAATAGATCAGGAATCCTGTTTGCTCCAATGCTTCAATCGCATTAATCTGTTCCTTAGGCCTCCTTTCGTGTGTCCCATGTATTGTTATCACAGGAATACCTGACAGGCTTCTCTTAGAAATATCATCCAAATCCTTGTTTATCGTATCTACAAGTTTAATTCCTTTATTCTTCTCCAATATAGGTCTGGATAATGCCCTTAAAGCATCTATCCAAGCTTCTGTTCTTGGTGTTCTGGAATCGAAGACGTCCCCGGCAATCAGTATCAAATCTGATTCCAAACATTTAGATATGGCTTCTTGTGCATTCTGGTAACTATCCTTTTCCAATCTTGTGTTCCAACCGTATCCGAAATGGAGGTCAGAGAGTATTGATATCAACATCGTTAAAATTATGGGACTCAAATTTTAAATTTAGTTGGTTAGGTTTTTACAAAGATATGGGCTGACACAAAAGAATAATTTCCTCTTTATTTTCATCGATGAATTTCTTTTTTACTTTAAATCCAGAATTTTTTATCAACGAATAAATTTCTCTCAAAGAAAATAAATGAACAGTATTGATCAAAAGACTACATCCTTTCTTAAATTTCAATTTTTCTCCTTTGTAGTCTATTTCTACATCTTTTTTAAAAATAACCCTGAATTCTATGTTTTTTGTGTTTTGATTCCAATAAATCTTGGTAGAGAAGTCTCCCTTGACGATTTCACTCAATCTTGTTTCAACAAAATCAAAAACTTTCTTCATACTAAAGGCCTTTATTCGGTCTACTATTGTATTCGATCTTAAGTGTAAACCCAACAGCAAATAATCTGATAGTGTCATACTTTCCCTAAAATTTGTCAATATTCTTTTTCTTTCTGATAGATTTCCGAGAGTATTCCCGATTAATATGAGAACATTGTTCTTACCAGTTGATCCCCTAAACATCCTAGTCAATGAGGCAAAGTTCCCGCCCTCGAAATCGAGTAAATGAGTTTTTATATTGATCCTATTTTTGAAATTTTTCATCAAATTTCCTTTTGCGGCGTCTAACATGTATGTGCTTATATCCAAGAGAAAAATGTTAATTTTCTTCTTGTTTTTGAGTAAAGTCTGAACCAGAGGGAAAATTTTATACCCATTCCCACAGCCCGTGTAGACAATGTTTACATCTTTTGTCAAAGATGTAATTGAAGATGAATTGTTTTTTATCAAAATTGCTTCTGTTTTATACATTCCTATTTCACTAAAAGCAAGGTAGGATTTCGCCCCATTTCCTAAATATTCTAGTTTAAGTGGAATTTCTTTTCTTTTTAAAGCAGTAATAAACTCAGAGATTTGTTTCTCACTGAGAGATTTCATAGTTAAAATATTCGTTTTATAATAAGTAATTTTATGTACAAGTGCAAATTCAAATTCTGGCACAAAAACTGCTGGTTAATTGATGTTAGTAAAAATTTTCCTCAACTCACATTTATCGATAACGCCGCCTATGTGAAGCCGAATGGCGACTTGATGGATATTTGTCTTGTAAAAGGAGATACAAAAGATATCAAAGAAGTTACAAAATTCTTGCGAAGACATAAATCAGTGACAAACGCGAGAATAGTTGAGAAGGGTAAGGGTTATTTATTCCTTCAAGTAACTGGTGATAGAAAAACCATGTTCTTTACAACTCCATTCATATCAAAGTATAATTGTTTTAGAATGGGAGATGTTGTTGCAAAAAATGGTTATGAAGAATGGGTTATTGGTGCTCCTAAAAAATCTGATATAAATGCCCTGATCTCTTCATTGAAAAGTCATGGAGAAATTATAAACAAATACATTGCAAAAACTGCTGCTAAAATAGTTAAGCTATCAAAAAAACAGAAAAAAGCATTGGAACTCGCATATTATAACGGATACTACAACATTCCGAGAGATATTGATTTAGGAAAATTGGCTTCTAAAATGGGTATAAATAAGAGTACACTTAGAGAGCATTTAAAAAGGGCAGAGGCAAAAATTATAAAAGATTATTTAGAGGGATAATACCATACATGTATGGTATATAATTTAATACGAATTTTTATCACTACTTAATTGTGAAAATAAAACGAGCAGAGCAACGAATAGAGAAACTATACAAAGCTATCGACGAGTCTCATTTTTTTGATCATTTTACAGAATGTTCGACTTGTCCTATTCTATGTGCTAGAAAAAAGAATATCCATTGGCTTTTAACTGTAGAATCTGAACAACTTAAAAATTTACTTCCAGTGTCAAAAGTAAAAAATGCCCATTTTTTTGAAGGTGGATTATGTCCTTTACTCAACAATAAACGTTGTAGTATCTACAACAATAGACCACTTGAATGTCGTTTAAATCCAATATCAATCTATGAAATTGATGGTAGCCTTTACTGGATATTATACAAAATATGTCCTGCTGTCAAACATGCAACTGATTTGGACGAGTTTATCATGGGATGTAAGAATTTCATAAATAAATTAGAACCCCAAATAACTCCAGGAATACAAGATGAATTCAGACAAATTTCTAGAGCAATTAAAACATTCGATCCTCTTGTTCATGAAATAGACTTTATCGTGTTAAGGAGATTGGAAAATAATAATAAATGACAGATTAAATAATCATTCATGATAATCAGGAAAGCCACTGTAAAAGACTTGAAAAGTTTGAATGAATTACAGATTGGTCTAGCCAAATATGAGGCAAAGTTACGTAAAACACTCGTAAATCCTGAGAAAGTAAGGAAATGGTATGAAAGACATTATGAAAAGTTAATTAAAAATAAAAATTCCATATTCTTCGTTGCCGAGGAAAAGGGTAAAATCGTTGGTTATATTCTAGGACAGATAGAGACACCAACACATATCCATATCTATAAAAAAAGAGGATATATCCGTGATGCGTTCGTTCTTAAAGAATTTAGAGGAAAAGAAGTAGGAAAGAAACTAACTAAAAAACTGTTAGAATGGTTTAAATCTAAAGGAATAAAATGGATTAAAGTCGATGCTTATACGAATAACAAAGTGGGAATAAAATTCTGGGAAAAGATGGGTTTCAAGGATTATGTCATAGAAATGACTAAAGTAAATGAGTAGAAACTTTTTAATACTTTATTCATCAAATTCTCTTGTGATTGAAGTGAAAGGTGAATGTTTTCCATTTCTTTGACTTTTCCTTAATATTGTCTGTTGTTAATAATATTTCTAAACGGGGATGTAGTATAGTTTGGTTAGTATGCGAGCTTTGGGAGCTTGTGACCCGAGTTCAAATCTCGGCATCCCCACTTATTTTAACAAAAATTCAACATTATTATAAGGTGGATAAATGTCAGAACAAGAAGGAATAACAGTAAAAAAATCTGATGACTTCCCAGAATGGTATACGCAAGTGGTTCAAAAGGCTGAATTGGCCGATTACGCTCCTGTCCAAGGATGTATGGTAATAAGACCAAATGGTTATGCTATATGGGAAAACATGAAGGAAACCTTGGATCAAGAATTCAAAAAACTTGGCGTTAGGAATTCATACTTTCCACAATTCATCCCAGAAAGTTTCTTGAAAAAAGAAGCAGAGCACTTCCAAGGATTTGTTCCTGAGTGCGCATGGGTAACGATAGGTGGAGGGAAGGAATTGGGAGAAAAATTAGCGATAAGACCGACCAGTGAGACTATCATCTATTCAATGTTCAGTAAGTGGATAAGAAGTTGGAGAGATTTACCTTTGAAAGTCAATCAATGGTGTAATATTGTCAGATGGGAATCTTCAACCAAATTCTTTGTTAGAACGACTGAATTCCTATGGCAAGAAGGGCATACTGCACATGAGGCCATGGAAGAAGCAGACAAGATGATGATGGATGTTCTGAAAGTTTACCAAAGGTTCATAGAAGATTATTTGGCAATACCAGTTTTAGTTGGAAAGAAAACAGATAAGGAAAAGTTTGCCGGAGCTTTAACTACGACCACTGTTGAAGCATTGATGCCCGATGGCAGAGCTATTCAAATGGGAACCTCACATAATTTGGGACAGAACTTCTCAAAGGTTTTTGACATGAAATTCTTGGACAAAGATGAAAAAGAAAAATTCGTATGGAACACTTCTTGGGGAGTTTCAACAAGGATGGTTGGTGCATTGATAATGGCACATGGGGATGATAAAGGATTGATAATGCCACCAAAGATTGCCCATACTCACGTCGTGATAATACCCATTTTTTACAAATCAACTGAAAAGAAGAAAGTTCTAAAGAAAGCCGATGATATCAAAAAGAAATTGGAGAAGGGATTGAAAGTGGTTCTCGATGATCGGACTGAATACACACCTGGCTGGAAGTTCAACGAATGGGAATTGAAAGGTATTCCTTTGAGAATAGAAATAGGACCAAAAGATATCCATAAAAGGCAAGTCGTAGTTGTCAGAAGGGATGATGGAAAAAAGATTGTAATAAAGGAAAACCAATTAACTAAAAAGATTGGTCAACTCCTAGTCGATATTCAAAAAAATCTGTTCAAAAAAGCCAAGAATTTCTTGAACTATCACATAACTACTGTTAAAACTTATCAAGAGTTTAAAGAAGTTTTGGATAATAAAGGTGGCTTCCTGAGAACATCATGGTGTTCTAATCATGAATGTGAAGAAAAAATAAAGGAAGAAACTGGTGCGACTATCAGGACAATACCATTCAAAAAAGAGAAAACATTTTCAGATTGTATCTATTGTGGAAAAAAAGCAAAGGAAGTCGTTTATTTTGCAAAGGCTTATTAAGTTTAAACTATTTAAATATGTTAATGAAAAAATTAATTGAATTCTGAGGTGTTTCCTTGAAAGATATAAAGGGAATTAAGACTGGGACCACAACTGTAGGAATCATTTGTAAAGATAGTGTTGTTTTAGCTGCTGAAAAGAAGGCTACCATGGGTTACCTAGTTGCAGCTAAGGAAGACACTAAGATAGTTGAGATAATGCCTCACATCGCGATGACTCAGGCTGGCATGGTAGGAGATGTTCAGGCTCTAGGAAGGTATCTATCAGCTGAGGCAAACTTGTACGAATTGAGGAACAAAAAAAGAATCCCAGTTAAAGCTGCAGCAACTCTATTATCAAACATTCTTTACGGTGGAAGATGGAGTTTCTTCCCTTACATGGTTCAACTGATTTTGGCAGGATATGATGAGACTGGTCCTAACTTGTTTATACTTCATCCTGATGGTTCTCGATTGGAAGAAAGGAAATTTTTCGCAACTGGCTCTGGATCGCCGATGGCATTCGGAGTGCTCGAAACTTTGTTCAAGGAAGGATTGCCTGTTGAAGAGTGCAAGAAGATTGCGGTAAAGGCTGTTAAGGCCGCGATCGAAAGGGATATAGCTTCAGGTGGCAAGGGTATTGACGTTGCTGTCGTGGATAAATCTGGATTTAAGATGTTGAGTAGGGCAGAAGTCGATAAGATACTATAGAGTTTTAAGTAACATATCCTTGAGTGAAAAAAAATGGAAATTCTGGAGAAAGTAAAGTCAATTTTACCGAAAGATGTAGTCGATAGAGTAGAGTTGGAAGGTTGTGAAATCGTTATCTACACCAAGGACAAATTCTTCTTCCTCGACGCATCCGAACAGGTAAAGGAAGCTGTACAAGAATTGAAGAAGAGGATAGAGGTTAGACCAGACAGTACTCTTTCCATGACTCCTGAGGATACTGATAAGAAAATAAAGGAAATAGTACCAGAAGAAGCTAAGATAAAAAGAACAAGGTTTGAACCAGAGAGAAGCTTAGTCATAATCACTGCAGAGAAGCCTGGATTAGTCATCGGTAAGGGAGGAGAGACTTTCAGGAAGATTAAGGAAGAGACGTTATGGGTTCCGAGAATTGAAAGAGCTCCGGAAATAACTTCTAAGATTGTCAGGTCAATAAGAGATTTGCTCACTACAGAGACGAAATGGAGGAAGACTTTCCTGAAAAAGGTAGGAACTAAAATATTCTCTGATAAAGAAACGACCAGGGATTGGATTAGGATTGTTTGCTTGGGGGGATACAGGGAGGTGGGTAGATCCTGCACTCTATTTGAGACGCCTAAATCAAAACTTCTAATTGATTGTGGGGTTAATGTGGGTGGGTCAGAACAGAACAGGTTTCCCTATTTGCAAGTTAAGGAATTCGACATGAGTGAATTAGACGGTATAATAGTAACACATCCGCACCTTGACCATGTTGGCTTCGTTCCCTATCTCTATGAGTATGGTTATGATGGTCCATTCTATTGCACTACACCCTGCCTCGACCTCTTTACGATGTTATGCTTAGATTACATAGATGTTCTGCAAAGAAATGGAGTTAAAACACCGTTCACTGCAAAGGGTGTAAAGGAAGCTGTTAAACATTCGATAAGTCTAGAATACGATGAAGTTTCTGATGTCGGTCCTGATGTCAGGTTAACATTTCAACAAGCAGGTCACTTGTTAGGTTCAGCACTTGCTCATCTGCATGTCGGGCAAGGTCTGCATAACATTGTATTTACTGGAGATCTCAAGTATGGTAGATCAAGATTGTTCGATCCTGCTTTTACCAATTTCCAAAGATTAGAAACGCTCGTGATAGAATCGACTTATGGTGGACCAGAAGATGTGATGCCACACAGGGATGAAGCGGAAGAACAGTTGATGGAGATGGTGAACAGGACAATGAAAAGAAAAGGTCAAGTCCTTATTCCTTCCTTTGCTGTTGGAAGAGGTCAGGAGGTTATGGCCATATTGTCAGAAAGGAAATTTGAGTATCCTATTTTCGTCGACGGTATGATATGGGATGCCACAGCAATCCACACGGCCTATCCTGAATACATGTCACGGGATATGGAGAGGAACATATTCCAAGGCAATAACCCGTTCATGAATGAAATATTCAAAAGAATAACCTCTGCTCAAGAAAGAGAGAAGGTTTGGGAAGAGAAGCCTTCTGTGATAATTTCGACTTCGGGTATGTTGACTGGTGGACCTGCAATGGAACACTTGAAAGCCTTGGGCGAGAATAAGGACAATACAATAATCTTTGTCGGTTATCAGGGTGAGGGAACGATGGGTAGAAGAATACAGAAAGGTTGGAGAGAAATTCCTCTCAGTGTAGAGGGTAAGACACAAACGATGAAGCTGGAATTAGAAGTAGGAACGATAGAAGGTCTTTCCGGTCACAGCGACAAGAATCAATTGATAAATTTCATTCATAGATTAAAATCGAAACCAGAAAGGGTCATTGTATGTCACGGCGATAACACAAAACCCGTTAACCTAGCCAGAACTTTGCATAAAATATTTAGAATGGAGACGATTGCTCCGAGGGATTTGGAAGCCATAAGGTTGAGATGATTAGTAGGGATATCCTAGTCCTAGGGTAAAGCTGTAGGCATCATACCTACCTAAAAAGTTAGCTTTGACCTCATCACCACTCAAAACTCTGTTTAAAATTCTCACTTCGTCTATCGTTCCATTGAAATATTGATTATTACCTGGCCATGCTCCGATATAAGTTGAACCAGGATCTGATGCTATAATATGAGTTGAACTCCAGTCTCTTGTATTTTTTAAATTTCCATCCACATACAGTCTTATGTATCTTCCATCAAATGTTCCAACGAAATGATGCCACTGACTATCATTCCAAATACCACCTGTAGAAGCTACTTGCACATTTCCGATTGAGTCCCTGATGTATACCTGTATGATAGTGCTATTCGATTTCATATATAAACCCCATAAATATGTTCCTGCGGTATTTTCCCTTTCTAAAAGGAATTTGTAACTTTGTCTCGCATCGGTTTTAAACCACAATTCCATGGTTAGGTAATCTGTGATCCTCAAACTTGGATGATCGGAAACATTCACATATTCATTTGTACCATCAAAATGTAATGCAGTACCAAACCTACCAATAACCCAGTCACTATCCTCCATGTTAATTAATCTTCCATCATTATTGTTGAGTGATTCATCTTCAGTAGTTGTTCCACTTTCATCGTTAAAATGCCACAAAGCTACAGTATTGGAATCAACAGTATATTCATAAGGATGATTTTCAACATCAACAATCGTCTCTTTATACCCCTGAGTGAAGTATGGTATATCCATGTCTTCTGTATAGCCCCCCAAATCATTCGTTTCCTTCCACCAAACCATTGCTCCGTGATATTCCGGTCTAAGCACGTTTCCCATAAAATTGTTGAATCCATCGGTATCCATCGCAAATTCATACGTTCTGTTCAAATCATCTATCGTCTTCAAAACATCCATAACTTTGACTGACAACAATGCTCTATCCCACTTGGTCCTTATAACATATTGAGGAAAAAAGTAGTAGAATGCTAGAATCAGAATTATTCCTGTGAGCATGACCTCAATGACACTTATTATACTGCCTTTCATGATCTCACATCTGTATTACAATCTCAGCAGATGTTAAAGTGCCGGAATCATTTACAGCAATGACACGAATTAAAGTGGTATTAATTGCCCCTATTATAGGGGAAGGAGGGAAACAATTATATAGTGGATTCCTATTTCCGTTTGATGTGTCTATTTCAGAAATTATTACAGAAAATTCCTTATCCATCGACAATTTACTCTTTAGTTTGTCGTATCCAATGTCGTTGCAAGGAGAACCAGTCAAGTCTCTCAATTCGTTAATCTTTACCTGAGAAATCAAATTTTGCCTGTTCGAACTCTGATCCAATAAACCAACTCTTTCTACTGTTGTTTCATCCCATGTTTCCGGTTCACCAGGGTCATTTATCAATACCTCAGATAACTGAAATGCTTTGGAACGAGTGTCTTCTTTCTTTACCTCTTCAATAAAGCTAGGTATGTTAGCTGAATAAGAGAGATAAATGTATGCAATCAACCCTATGAATATAATAAAAGAGATTAAATACTCTATAGTCAATTGTCCTTTCATTCAATCAGCCTATGAAACCTAAGTACACGAAAATGAAGAATGCACCAAAGGTTATCGCAAGTAAAATTAAACTGTGTTTCGTTCCAGCGACAATAGAACCTTCACCTATCTGCCCGGCTACAAGACCACCTGCTGCAGCCTGAATTATACTCATGGAGAAAAACAATGCGAGATAATAACAACTTATACTCGTAGTTTCACTTCCAAAGAATGAACATATGCCGAAATAAATTGTACAGGGTGAACACTCAAAACCACCTCTACCAAAACACATTGTACAGGGGTTTTGCATCAATGTTATCCCCTGACCTGCACCAACCTCGCCAGCAGGAACTGCCATTGCTTCGAATATAGGAATCATCAGTTTATTTATGGCGACGATTACACCCATGAACATTAATGAAACAACATACATAGCGATTACATATTGACTCAAAACACTTTTCCTCTCTTTCTCAGTATCCTGTAGAGTTGTTAGTGCTTCAGATAGGGAATTCAATGTTTCATCGATAGCCCCACCAGATTTATAAGTTTCTATCAAAACTCTGATGATTCTGGTCAGAGTGCTACTCTTCTCCAATCTTCCTTTCGTTTGTTCTAAGACTTTAAGTATATTGATGTTCCATGACAACTGATGCGCCATTTTCTTGACTTCTACAGATAAAGGGCCGTAATCGGTATGACTCACGAATATTATGGCTTTATCGAACGGTAAACCAGCTCTAGTTGCTTCAACTAAATCTCTCAAAAAATGAGGAAAGCGCAACTCAATATCTTTCAATTTCTTGTAACCAATGTAGTTGAAGATCAATTGCGGTGTCATTATCATGAATACTGAAATTATTACTACGTTTCCTATAACACCCGTTTCTCCACTAATTACACCGATGACCATCAAAACACATGAGACTAGAATGCAAACTAACAAAACCTTTCTTTTTTGTGTTAACCTTTGCATCATTCACCACCAGGAGATGCTGCTTTTATTAAGATGATGAAAGCAGCTGATATCAAAGGAATGAAGAAGAATATGAGGAAGAATTGTATGTAGACTATATCTGCTGCTGCTCCACCTGTGAAACCAGACATAACCGACGTTAGGATGATAAAGAATATGGTTCCTAGAACTAATGCCGTCAAGTAAACTTCCAAGTAAATCGAGAGAGAATTTGCAAACTCATTCAGCTTTCTTCTATAATCCGCTAAAAAAGTTTTTGATTTTTCAAAGAGGTATGTAGGCAAATCTCCACCAGCCTTCAACGTAGATATTATAGTCCAGAACAAATCTTTTAGCTGTTTTGAAGGAGTTCTATCGACTGACCTTGTCAAGCTATCATAAACATTTAAACCAAATATTTCCATATCAGCAACAATCCTTTTTGATTCTTTGGTGAGTTCTCCGTATTCTTCGAACCTTGAGAAGATTTCAAAGATCTTGTGGGGTGGTAAGTTGGAACTGGCTATGGTGGAAAGATAAATGCCAGCAAAGGGTAAGGATTTCTCTATGGAACGTTCTTTTTCCTTTATCACAAATTTTGGATAATTTACGAAAAGTATAAAAAACAAAGCAGAAATTAGAATAGAGACTGTTGTTGCCATGAAAAGACTGAATAAAAATCCCAATCCAAGCAGAGAGAATATTAAAGAAAATATTGGTAATTCCACTACAAAAAGAATTATGCAAGTCAGAACAGCAGTAGAGAGGTACTCTATCAAGGCCTTCTTCATTCCACTCATTTTCAAGTCTTTCTTTAAATCAGTGAACAAGTTTAGATGGGGCTCTAAATATTGGTCTATGTAATGCATGGCAATTCTTTCATAGGAAGACATTAGATCTCACCACTGATGATATCCAAGACGTGTTGTGGAAACTCATAATATAGGCTCATGACACGACCTACATCACGATAATCATAAATATTCTGTTCATCTAACCAGTATAGAATCGCCATTCTTCTCTTCAACTCTTCAACCACGTCCTTTTCCTTCAGTCCCGTCTTTTTTACTATCTCTGCGAGTATGTAGCTCTTGTTCTTTATGTTTATTTTGTCAGTGGCTGGATCCCATTCATAGAGATGGTTTGTCTTTATTGCCTTTTCTTTGGTGTCGAAGCCTGTAACTTCATAGATGTTGTTGACTTTTCTCACATGTTTCCCCCTATACCTCATCATCGTCAGAAATACAATTATATCCAGACTTTCCAACAGGCTTGGCGGTAAGTTTATAGGTGGTGAAGTTAACCTGTTAATCAATTTTTCCAGAGAATCGGCATGGATTGTAGCATATGAGGGATGACCAG
>Ga0209636_10001893_pt1 | contig 21184 bp, 15 predicted proteins | sample DeeMarSWOR152_54_FD_187464 | JGI IMG/M metagenome (GOLD analysis project Ga0209636, IMG submission 187464) | Marine sediment microbial communities from White Oak River estuary, North Carolina - WOR-1-52-54 (SPAdes) (version 2) | ecosystem: Environmental > Aquatic > Marine > Intertidal zone >...
TACCCCGATGTTATCAATCTTATCCCTGTGGACATCGCCAAAAAACACATGATTATGCCTATCCACAGGATTCGGTCTTTTCTGACCATGGCTATGGTCGACCCAACAGATTTGGATGTGATCGAAAATGTCAGGTTTCGTACGAGTCTGAGCATCCAGCCTGTTATCGCCTCCGAGTCGGGGATTAATGATGCCATAAACAAATACTACGGTGCCTCTGATTCCATACGTGTTAAAGAAATAATCGAAGAATTCGAGCATGTTGATAGTTCCGGAGCAGTCGACGTCATAGAGGAGGACGACCAAGAGTATAATATGGAAGAGCTGGTTCACTCCACAGAAGAAGCTCCTGTCATCACCCTTGTGAACACTATATTTATGGATGCCATAAGAAAAGGAGCCAGTGATGTCCATTTTGAGCCGTATGAGCGCTCCTTCCGAGTGAGATACCGCATTGACGGCGTACTTCATGAGATGATGGACCTTGCCATGAAGTTCAAAAACCCGGTGCTCTCACGGGTGAAGATCCTCTCTACCATGGATATAGCAGAAAAGAGGCTGCCTCAGGACGGGCGGATAAAAATGAGAGTAAAATGGGGGGAGAACAATCGCAAAGAAGTTGATATGAGAGTCTCTGCCATACCAACGATGTTTGGGGAGAAAATTGTTTCCCGTATTCTTGACCGCGAAATGTTGAAGTTAGACCTTACGAAATTAGGCTTTGAGCAGGAGTCTCTTGACGTTTTTGAGAGAGCTATCGTCAGACCTTGGGGAATTATTCTGGTTACTGGGCCTACAGGAAGCGGGAAGACAAATACTTTGTATTCCGCTATTTCCACTTTAAACGCCAAGGAAAAGAACATCATGACGGCTGAAGATCCTGTAGAATTTTATATGCCTGGGATAAATCAGGTTAATATAAAGGAAGAGATTGGATTAAATTTTGCTTCTTCTCTTAGATCTTTCTTAAGACAGGACCCTGATATCATGCTTGTCGGTGAGATGAGGGATTATGAGACTGTTGATATTGCTATTAAAGCTGCACTAACCGGCCACTTGGTCTTTTCCACTGTTCATACCAACGATGCAGCAGGCACAATTGTCAGGCTGGTGAACATGGATATCGAGCCCTTTTTGATCTCAGACTCACTCGCACTAATCGTAGCCCAAAGGCTCGTAAGACGTCTCTGCACTAAATGCCGTGAAGAACATAAACTTGCTCCTGAAGCCCTTGTTGACATCGGCTTTTCTCCAGAAGAAGCCAAGAAAGTGTCCGTTTTTAAAACCAAGGGCTGTGCTGCGTGCAATGACACAGGCTACAAAGGAAGGACCGGGCTCTTTGAAGTCATGGAAATAGATGATGCTATAAGAGATGTTATTTTGAGAAAGGGGCAACCCAGGGAAATAAAAGCGATAGCTATGCAGCAGGGAATGACTACATTGCGTCGAAGCGGGTTGATTAAGATAAAAGAGGGGGTAACCTCAGTCGAGGAAGTTTTAAGAGAAACCGTAAAAGACGGGGAGATACATAATGACAAAGACAATCCATGAAATGCTTAAGATTGCCTGTGACAGGGATGCCAGTGATTTACACATAACAACCAACATCCCCCCCAGGATAAGAGTCCATGGCAGACTGATCTCACTCGACCATCCACCCTTAACTGCAGTTGAAACCAAGAATCTTATCTACAGTCTGTTAACAGATAAACAGAAGAAAACGTTTGAAGAGAAATTGGAGCTTGATTTCTCCTTTGGTATAAAAGATGTGGGACGCTTTCGGGCGAATATCTTCATGCAGAGAGGATCAGTTGCAGGAGCCTTCCGGAGATTTCTCAGCCAGATGTGGAGCTTTCCTAAGCTGGGCATTCCTCCAAGAATTGCCCAGCTCTGCTATCTGCCCCGGGGATTAGTCTTGGTGACAGGGCCAACAGGCTGCGGGAAGTCAACAACTCTAGCTTGCATGATTGATCATATCAACTCAGAAAGAGACGTTCATATAGTAACCATAGAAGATCCTATTGAGTATTTTTTCACTGCTCGTAAGTCCATGATCAATCAAAGAGAACTGCATTCTGACACATTGTCTTACCCCAACGCCCTTCGTTCTGTTTTGAGAGAAGACCCAGATGTTGTTTTTGTCGGGGAGATGAGAGATTTACCTACCGTGGAATCCACCTTGCACGTGGCCGAGACCGGGCATCTCACTCTCTCAACCCTTCATACGAATTCAGCCGCTGAGACGGTTTCCAGGATTGTCGATATTTTCCCCTCCCAGTACCAGGCTCAAGTGAGAATCACACTTTCCATGTGCTTGGAGGCAGTGTTGACTCAGGCCCTCTTGCCTCGAGCCGGCGGAGGTGGAAGAGTTCTAGCTATGGAGATCCTCATCCCCAATGCAGCAGTCAGGAATCTCATCAGAGAAAATAAACTCCACCAGATATACTCGGCCATGCAGATGGGCCAAGAGAAATATGGAATGCTGACCTTTAACCAATCTTTGGCCAGCCTTTATAATAGAGGACAAATCACCCTCGAGACCGCCATGAGAGTCTCCTACAAACCAGAGGAATTGACAGAAATAATTGAAAGAGGAGGAGTGCGAAAGGCGGCAACTGAAGGCTTTCCTCCAACTAATATGAGAAAATAAAAGGAGAAGCGAGATGGCTGTTTTTGTCTGGAAAGGTAAAAATCGTTACGGAGATGTTGTCGACGGAGAGCGTGTTGCTAAGTCCATAGCAGACTTGACAAGAATCCTGAAAAGAGAGCAGATAACCGTCTTTGATGTCTCAAAGAAAAGAGTCCAGATAAAGATCCCCTTTCTTAAGAGAGAAAAAGTCAATCTCAAGGAATTATCGGTCTACAGCAGGCAAATCTCTGTTTTAGTAGACGCGGATCTTCCTCTGATTCAAAGCTTGACCATGCTGGCCGATCAAACAAAGAATAATTATTTTAAAAGTGTAATTCAAACCATCAGGAAAGATGTTGAAGCTGGCTCCACTTTGAATGAGGCTAAAAGGAAATATCCCAAGGTCTTTGATGACCTCTACTGCAATCTTGTGGCCTCGGGAGAGCAGAGTGGTTCGCTGGATGTTATGCTGCGGCGTTTAGCTGAGTATTTGGAAAATGTTGTCAAACTAAGGGCCCAGGTCAAACAAGCAATGACATACCCTTTGGCTGTCTTGGTTTTTTCTATCGTAGTAACGATTTTCATGATGTGGAAAGTTGTTCCGGTCTTTTCTAATATTTTTATCGAGCTGGGAGCAGATATGCCTCTCCTTACATTGATGGTTCTAACCGTCAGTAATTTTGTTCAAAAATATATATTGCTTATCTTTGGCGGGCTTATAGGCTCTGTTTTTCTTTTCAGGTATATTAAGAAAACAACGGCGGGAAGAAAGGTTATTGATAAGGCGACGTTAAAAATGCCTCTTTTTGGAGGATTGATGCAGAAGGTTGCCTTGTCTCGAATCACACGAACCTTAGCCACACTGCTTTCTGGGGGTGTACCCATGCTGGAGAGTCTTAAAATCACTTCCACCACGGCAGGTAATGTTATCTTAGAAGATCGCATTATTGAGGCTCGAACCATGGTCTCCGAGGGGGGAAATCTTACAGATGCCTTTAAAGAAAAAGCCCATTTTCCCTTAATGGTAACACAGATGGTAAGTGTGGGTGAGGCCACGGGAACTCTGGATGGGATGTTGGGGAAGTTGGCCGATTTTTATGATGATGAGGTTGAAGCTGCAGTTGGCTCCCTTCTTTCCATATTGGAGCCTATTCTCCTTATCGTGGTTGGAGGCTTGATAGGAGCAATCGTTATTTCCATGTACCTGCCTGTTTTCAGTCTAATGCAGCGGTTTTAAGGCAAAGAGAAGCAGGAGAGAAAAACAACTTTCGCGAGCAAGGAGATGGAAAAGGATCAAGAAGAACATCCAAAATGCACAAAAGACAGCAAACTGAGGAGATAGATACAAAAAAAAAAGTCATCCTATGGCTAATTCTTCTTCGTTTAATCATAGTCACGTCTCTTTTAGTTTCAGCCGTTATAATTCAGTACAGCACATCAGTCTTTCTGCCGCTTAATCCCTTTTATTACTTAGTCCTCTCATTCTATATTCTCTCTTTCACCTATTTCATTTTTTACATCTGGGGAAAATTTCTCAAAATCCAGGTCTACTTTCAAATATTTTTTGACCTCCTTTTGATTACAGCCCTTGTCTATATTTCTGGAGGATTACAGGGATCTTTTTACTTCCTTTATATTTTTGAAATAATTGCAGCAAGCATCGTCCTCTCAAAGCGTTCTGCATATCTGACCGCGGCTCTCTCTGCCATCTTTTTCGGTTATCTTGTGGTTTTGATGTATCGGAGAATCATTCCTTCTTTTGCTTCCGAGGAGATTCTGGAGATTTCTCTGGGTCTTGTTATAAACAATATTTTTATTGCCTGGAGCGCTTTTTTCCTCGTGGCCTTTTTGATGAATTACCTGACCGGGAGTTTACAAAAAACAAGGGACGAGCTTCGCCTGATTCAAAAAGAGCTTGAAGTAAAAAAACGACTGGCAGTGGCCGGAGAGGTATCAGCCCATCTGGCTCATGAAATCCGGAATCCCCTCGCAGCCATCTCAGGCTCTGTTCAGATTCTGAAAGACGAATTAGGCCTGCGCGGGGAGCAAAAAGATCTGATGAATATCATTGTCAAAGAATCAGGTAGGGTTTCTCGATCCATCGAGCAATTCCTGAATTTAGCTTCCCCTGTTAAACAAGCGTTTTCCTCTATCGACCTCTCAGATATTTTAGAAGAAACCGTGGTCTTGCTCCAGAGTAGTGGCGAGCTAAACGGAGACTTTCGATTTGAGGGAAATTTTAAATCAGTCCATGTTCGATATTTTGGAAACGGCAGCCAGTTCAAGCAGCTCTTCTGGAATATTATTAAGAATTCCCTCAGAGCCATGCCCCGAGGCGGGACGTTGACTGTTGATTTTAACCAGGAGAAAAAGGATAAAATCCAATTAAGGATTGCCGATAACGGAAAGGGCATGACCGATGAGGAAAAAGAAAGGATTTTTGAACCTTTCTATTCTGGTTTCGAGGGTGGACAGGGAATAGGAATGGCTGTTGTTCACCGGATTGTGGACGACTATAAAGGGGAAATCAAGATTGACTCTGAGCTCAATAAAGGAACAGAGGTCATTATAACTCTTCCCCTGCGGGGGCCTGGAAATCAAAGAATACTGAAAAGTTTAAAGAAAAAGAAAGATGGAAAAAATACTCATAATAGACGATGAGAAGAGCGTACTCGATATGCTCAACGTAGTCTTTAAAAAGGAAGGCTACAGAGTAAAGAAATCTCTTTCCGCTCAAAAAGCCCTTGAATTGATAGATGAAGAAGACTTTGACCTTATCCTCTCCGATATAAGGCTCCCCCAGATAAGCGGGATGGAGCTTCTCCGGAAAATAAAAGAGAAAAAACCAGGAATTCCTGTCATCATGATAACAGCTTACGGGACGATCAAGCAGGCTGTGGAGGCTTTTAAAGCAGGGGCCATTGATTATGTTGTGAAGCCCTTTGACGTGGACGAGCTGAAAATCATTGTTTCGCAAGGGCTGGAAAAGATAAAGCTCAAAGAAGAGAATATTCTTCTTAAAAGGGAACTCAAGGAGAAATATAGTTTCAAGAACATGGTGGGAAAGAGCGAGAGAATGAAGGAGATATACAGCTTGATTGAAAAGGTGGCAGCAACAGATTCCACTGTTCTTATAACCGGAGAAAGCGGTACGGGAAAAGAAATGGCTGCCAGAGCGGTTCATCTTCTCAGCTGGCGCTGGGAAAACCCGTTTGTCTCCCTAAACTGCGGCGCTCTTCCCGAAAATCTACTGGAGAGTGAGCTTTTCGGGCATGTGAGAGGTTCTTTTACAGGCGCAGTGGCTAATAAAAAAGGCATGTTCGAAGTAGCAGAGAAAGGAGTTTTGTTTTTGGACGAGGTGGGAGAGATGTCTCCCTGGACTCAGGTGAAACTCCTTGGAGCTATCCAGGATAGAAAAATAAGAAGAGTGGGTGGGACTGAGGAAATTCCAGTTGATGTCCGGATCGTCGCCGCCACTAATCAGAATTTACAGAAGAGAATCGAGGAAGAGAAATTCAGGGAAGACCTGTTTTACCGCCTGAATGTCATTTCATTTGAAATGCCTCCTCTAAGAGAGAAAAAAGAAGATATGCCCCTCCTTGTCACTCATTTCCTCAAGAAATACTGCCAGAAGATGGGCAAAAAGATGAAGAGGATTGTTCCCGAAGTGATGAATATTTTCGAATCCTACTCCTGGCCAGGGAATGTCAGGGAGCTCGAGAACCTAATAGAAAGAATTGTCGCTATCGAAGATAGGGGAACAATAACAGAAGATAGCCTTCCTGAAGAACTTTTAAAGCCCCATAAAAAGCCAGAAACCAATCTCCTTTTTCAGCAGGGCTTTAGTCTCAATTCACATCTTGATGAAATTGCCCAAGGCTATATCAGAGAGGCTCGCCAGGCTGCGAACGGAAACCTCAAGGAAACAGCTTCTCTCCTTGGCATCAGCTACCGCACATTGAGGTACCTCATCGATAAATACGGCTTAAAATCTTCCTGAAAAACCCCATAACATTGAAAATTAAAGGAGATAACAGAAGTTTGCCTGAAAAGTGACATATTTTGTCAAAAGCGAGACAAAAGATGTCATTTTGGAGCTGAAAAATTGGGATTTTAAACATAACTTTTTTATTTTCAATAAGTTAATATTTTTTTAATTTGGCACAGAAATTGCTAAATAAAGATTGCACATTAAATAATGTCAAATTTAACATTTTCTGGCGGACTAAAACAATAAAGTCACCAGAGTAAAGGAGGTTTTAAATGTTAAATAGAATTAGAGGTTTTACACTAATCGAGTTGCTTATCGTTGTTGCTATCCTCGGAATTCTTGCAGCCCTTCTCATCCCCAACGCCATTACCGCCATTCAAAAAGCGAAGCAGAAAAGCACCATGAAGGACATAACCGTCATTTCCACAGGGGTCACAGATTATGTTACTGATAACGGAATCACTCCCGTCCAAGATGGTGCTTACACAGCCGGCTCTGACTTCTATACCGCGCTTTCTCCCTTCTACATCAAAGTCCTCCCCCTTACCGACCAGTGGGGCACCGGTTTTATGGCTTACTGTGGTACTGCTTGTGACGGAAATTATGGAATAACTGGAGCAGCTGGAGATGATTTCGTAATTGCTTCCTATGGACGTGCCGGAGAAGAAGAAACAAGTTTTACCTTCAGTGCTGCCGACCCTGAAGCAGGATTGTATGTAGTTAGCCAGGCAGCCCATTTCAACCGTGATTTAGTAATGTGGAATGGTTCTTGGATTCGTGCGCCAAGGACCGCTGCAGCAGGCACCTAATTTCAAGCTGGTACTCGCTAAAGTACTTTCCAAACTTGGAAGAGGGCGATACATCATGCAGTGTATCGCCCTCTTCTTTTATTAAGAGGCAAAATAGAGTATAATTGCATCTCTGGATTTGATATAAAAAGAGAATTCAAATGTTGAAAAAAGCAAGGGGTTTCACATTGATTGAATTGCTCATCGTTGTTGCTATCGTCGGTATCCTCTCGGCGCTTGTCATCCCTAATGCTGTAGTCGCCATACAGAAAGCTAAACAAAAAGAAACTATGAAGCAAATTGTCCATATGGCTACCGCTTGCGCGGATTATGTAACTACGGTTGGATATGCTCCTGACTCTGGAAATCAATCAGGTCCTCTTCAAGCCGGCAACAATTTCATAAGTTCTATTTCCCCGACTTTTTTAAGAGTTTGCCCTGTAAATGATCAATGGGGAAATCCTTTTCGAGTTTATACAGGCACAGCCGTAGCCTCTGTTTACGATATTCCTGCAGAAGATATAGCCGATGATGACTTTTTAATTGTTTCCTTAGGCCGGGACGGGGAGGATGGCGGAGATGAAAGCTTTACTTATAGTGCCGGAAATCCTGCAGCCGGCCTGTACAAGATAAACTCTGTTGCGGATTTCGACAATGATTTGATAAATTTAGATGGGTCTTGGCTTCATGCTCCACGAATAGTGTTTCGCGGTTCATGATTTAAATAATTTTTAGGCATACCGGGCGATACATTACCAAATATATCGCTTTTTTTCGCCCTTGGGGTCAGGCCTTGCCATCATGAGTAGATCTTTTCTTGCGCCCTTGCTTATATAACATTCCAGAGGATAAGGCCTGACCCCAAATAAGGCCTGACCCCGGATAAGATCACCGCTCTCCATTTCTTCAGAAACTTATGCTATAATCTCAGCAACAAGGAATGCGAACAATTGTCCTTTTGATCATTTATACTCTTCTGACAATTCTTCTCATTCCCGTTCTTCTTTTCTGCTACCTGCTAAAGTTTGCTAAGCCCATTATCTTGATCGGCAAGTGGGCTTTGTGTGCCGGGCAGAAAATATTGGGTATTTGCCTTGATGCTTCCGGAATCGAGGGAATAGATAAAAGAATGTCCTATGTTTTTATGGCCAACCATCTGAGTTTAATCGACGGGCCTCTGCTATTTATGCTCATTCCTCAATTTGTTAGAGTTCTCCTGAAAAAAGAAGCTTTCAGGATCCCTGTAATCGGCCAGGCTATGAAGCAGGTGGGTTTCGTTTCTGTTGATCGAAAAGGTTTAAAAGGAGGGAAAAAGAGCATAGACAGAGCCACTCGCATGATAAAAGAGAAGGGCTTTTCTTTCCTGATTTTTCCCGAAGGCACGAGGAGTCGAGACGGAAAACTTCAGCCGTTCAAACGGGGGGGATTCTTCCTGGCTGTAAACAGCCAGGTTCCCATCTTTCCTGTGAGCATAAAGGGCAGCTACGCACTCATGCCCAAGGGTTCTTTTTTTGCTAAAAAAGGAAAAGTGGGGGTGATGTTTCATCAGCCCGTTTCTGTTCAGGGGTTCGACCGTAACAACCTCTCCCAGCTTATGGGTAAAGTCAGAAGTGTTATACAGAGTGGATTAGATTGAATATTTTCAAGAAACTTTATTTTTTAGCCAGGAGGGAAGATGGATTATAAAAATATTATCGAGGAATGGAGACTAATTGCCGAGGATTTCTTTTCAGGCAAGAGTGATCTTTTCGAAGAAGTTGTGAGCCTCACGGTCGAAAAGCTAAGAGCCGGGAATAAGATTCTGATTTTTGGTAACGGTGGGAGCGCTGCCCAGGCTCAACATTTTGCTGCAGAGCTCGTGAATAAATTTCTAAAGGAAAGGGCTCCTATTCGAGCGATATCCTTAACCACAGACACTTCTTCCCTCACCTCTATCGCCAATGATATATCTTACGACCATGTCTTCAGCCGCCAGATAGAAGCCCTTGGGGATAAGGAGGATATTGCCCTGGGCCTTTCCACGAGTGGAAACTCACCCAATGTGATGGAAGCCATGAAAGTTGCTAAAGAGGGAGGATTGCTCACCGTGGGCTTTACCGGAAAAGGAGGAGGAAAGCTCAGCTCTCTCGTTGATTATCTCCTTGATGTGTCCTCAGAGAGCACTCCCAGGATTCAGGAGGTTCATCTTCTCCTCCTTCATCTTTTGGCCGAGGAGATAGAGAAAAGGTTAGAATAAAACTCTTTACCTTGACCGCCAGAACCTCTCCCTGCGCGGTCTGGATTTGGATTCTCTGATAATGATGGGCTTCTCCTCCGCAGCCGGGCTTTCAGGCGCAGCTTCCCTTTCTTCTTTTTCGCTTTTGTCGATGCGGAAGGATCGCTCTGCTGCATAAAGAATTTCTTCTCTGAGTCCTTCAGAGGAAACTTCCTCCGTGAACTTCCGTCTGCCTGCTACTAAATCTTTGATGTAGTGCTGAATCTGCTCCTCAGAGTAGAAATTGCGGAGAGCGTATTCATCAAGGCTCTTCCCTTCGCAGAGCCTTATTTCCTTGGTTCCGAGCAGTCCTTTCTCATAGTGGTTGGTTCCCCTTAGATCTCCCCTCTGGATTTGAGCCATAAGATTGATGGGAACACGGCTCACCTTGCGAACTAATCTTTTTTTCTTTTGACCGTTTTCTTCATGAGTTTCGATGATCTCCCCGAGCCCCCCTGTATTGTACTGCATGAATTTGAGTTTTCCTGGGTAGTTGCTAACCAGGGTCATGATTATTTCATAGAAGCGGTTGATTTTTTTAGCCCTGGGCCCGACGATGAAGGGATCGGTTCCGACGATGCGCACTGATTCACCTGCTTTGAGGGGCTGGCTGGCATAGCTGTGGGTGCTTTCTCCCCAGAGATATGCAAGCACAGCCTGTTCTGGGGTCAACTGCTGGGCAAAACTCATGATCGTATTCCTTCGGGTGATGAAAGCAAAGACCAGCCCGTCAAGCTCTTCAAGAGGAGGGAGGTTGATAGATTTGGAGGAGATGCTAACCGTTTTCCCTTTTATCTTGACCTTGAGTTTATCACGCCTCACAACTGCCCTTCCGTTCGCCGTAAGGGTTTCATCGAGAAAGTCCACTTCACCGTCGGCCTTGATCATGACGTTTTCAAGAAGCGCAGATTTGTCGGTTAAAGCGTTGTACATCGCTTCCTGGCTTTCTTGCTCAACATCTGTTTTCACAAAGAAGTTGTCTTCTGTCCCCAAAGCAGACCCGTCGTTCTTCAAGAAGACAATATCGTCCTGGGTAACTATGGTCCTTTCGCCTTTATCATAATCAAGACCGAGCTTGTGGCAGGACCAGGTGGATTTTCCCGTTGCAGTCAGGCCAAACAGAAATACTCCGTAGGTCTTGAGCTTGTTGTTGGAATCTCTGGCCGTAACGAGCTTTGTTCCGGCGTGAAGACCGAGCATACCCAGCTCATCAGCTGACCACATGGCCTGGCGGAGAAAACCTTTTTTATCTTCTCCCATGTAATCAGTCCCCAGAGCGATATTAATTTTTTCTTCAGGAAGAGCAAGAACTTGCTGCCGTAGAAGATGCTCTTCCGGAATATGAATCATGATGAACTCAGGGCCAGGACGCTTTCCTGGTTTGAACATGGTGTGTCCCCACATAAATCCGATGCGGTAGTTCACAAGATCTGCTTCGGAAACATAAAGATTGCAGATGGGGTTGTAGGAATCATTTTCTCCCATCTGTCTCCGGATGTGGTAGAAGGGAAGATTTCGCAGAAGATGGAGCACCTTGTCCAGCTCTTCCGGTGCCCTGGCGACGAGAGTTTGCTGTTCTGCTGAGGGAGAGGGAAGATGAACTGCCTCAGTCCCTAAGTAAACAGTTTTCGGAGCAATGCGGCTTGATATGGCTGCCCGCCAGCCGTAGGATCCGAACTTTGTTTTTACTCCCGTTGCTTTAGCTCTCGGTTCGAGCCAATTGAGGTCTACATGTCTGATGTTCGGTCCCTTCAAGACACGAAGGAGTTCCTCCTTGAATTTTTTGCAGGCTTCTTGATTGTTAATTCCCTTGTTATTCATCGGAATTATGCACTTTCTTCTATTGATATGAACGCAATATATATTTTTATAATGTCATTGCGAGCGACCGAAGGGAGCGCGGCAATCCGACGAAGTCGTTGCGAGGCGCTAAGCGCCGTGGCAATCTCAACCTTTTTTTATGAGATTGCTTCGTCACTTCGTTCCTCGCAATGACAAGTGAATGAACCTTCTTCGTTCCTCGCAATGACACTCGAATAATTTCATTTGTATTGGATTATTCTGTTTTTGGCTCACCTGTCACAATTTTTTTGAGGTCATCGACTGAGGCCTTTCCGCTGTTAAAGAGGTAACAGGAAGTGCTCTCCAGAAGACGCTCGAAAAAATTCCTCTGAAGCTCCATCTTTTCAGGGGTTGTGAGCAAAAGATGGGGATTGAAAAAAGGCTGGCTTTTAGAGGGGCTGAGACTGCGCGTTAGTCCAAGGCTCTGTCCAGACTCGAGAAGGCGCAGGGCGTCTTCAACCTGGACTTCTACAACCGGAGGAGAGACAGTATCATAGCGGAGGATGAATACCCAGCGAAGAGAAGTGCGCTTAACGTGCTTTGCTGGCCCCTCGATCCAATAAGGATCAAGAAGAGCGTGGGCATCTTTGGAGGCTTTATAGCAATAGGGGGAACCGCGGTCAAGACGGCAATCGTCGATGCGAAGACATTCGGCATCCTGGCAGTCTTCCTTGAGCGTAATCACGTTTTCGCATTTACTGGAGTCGAAAAGAGGAGCTAAGCGAGGGTAGGATTCAACCGTGTTTGTAGGGAAAAAAAGCTTTCTTTCAACAGAATCAGCCAGGGCTGGGCCTCCTGCAAGGCGGACGAATATGATGTCGTTGGAGTGCAAGCGGAATCGTTTATCTTGAAGAAGAGCGAAGAAAAGTTCAGTCTTTTTTGTCCCTTTTGGCCCGACCAGGACGAGCCCGCTTCCGTCAATATCAGCCGACATTCCCCGAATTGTGTGGACATTAAAAAGCTTTTCCGAGACGTCCATGACAAGACCAAGGGCCAGACTGCGCAGAGAAACGTAATTGTCTGCGTTGACGAGTACTCCTGTGTTTGTTTCTGAGTTATAGAAAGAGTGCGGTTCGCGTCCTGTTATTCCGTCGACCGCATATATGATGCCGTGGGGTTCCAAGTCTGCTTCAAGTTGAGCCGGGTACCAGTTTTCGATCCAGAAATCATTGAGGTGGGAGATATTCGTGCGCAGCTGAACAATGACGCCGTTGATGTTGGCGTTCCATTCAAAATAGTTTTCAAAGCTGAGATGGCTTTCCATTTCAGCGATCAGAGCATCCTTCATTTTGACGGAAATTGTGGAATCTACGGGCACTGATTTTTTTCTTCGTGTTATCGTATTGTCTAAAGATATGCGCTTGATTTTTTTGGCCGTTTTAAGGTTTGAGAGGGCCTCTGTGATCCTGTCCATGCCTTTTTCCAGGTTTTCCATGGAAGTTGCGTATGAAATACGGATATAATCATCGGCACCAAAAGAATCTCCTGGAACTATAGCTACTAAAGCCTCTTTTAGAAGGTAGTAAGCCATGCCGTAAGAGTTCCGAATCTGGACATTGTTGAATTCTTTATCGTAATAAGCGGAGAAATTAGGAAAAAGATAGAATGCTCCCTGCGGTTTGAAACAGGAGAGCTGAGGGATTCTCTGGAGCCTCATCAAGAGATAATTTCTCCGTCTCTGAAACTCAGCTGTCATTTTGGAAACTTCATACTGGGGACCGGTCAAGGCTTCCAAGCTCGCCTTTTGAGAGATCGAGCAGGGATTGGAGGTGGTGTGGCTCTGGATTTTGGCCATGCCGTTGATTATATCTGCAGGGCCGGCTGCATATCCTATTCGCCATCCAGTCATGGAGTAAGATTTTGAGACCCCGCTGATGATAGCTGTTTTCTTTTTTATTTCCTCTCCCAGGGAAGCAAAACTAGCAAAACGAAAGTCATCATAGACGATTTTTTCATAGATTTCATCAGCGATAACGAAGATATCTTCTTCCATAACTATGTCCGCCAAGGCTTCAAGATCGCGTTTCTCGTAGGCCGCTCCTGTGGGATTGGAGGGATTGTTCAGTATCAAAGCCTTGGTAGCAGGTGAGATGGCAGATTTTAGCTGATCTGGCGTCAAGAGAAATCCATTTTCTTCTTTTGTGGGGATTATGACGGCTTTGCCTTTAGCGAGTGAGACTGAATGGGGATAGGTTACCCAATAGGGAGAGGGGATGATGACTTCTTCGCCTTCATCAATCAGCGCTTGAACGAGATGGTAAAGCGAGCTCTTTGCTCCTGAGGAGACGATGATTTCATCCAGAGCATATGTGAGGCCAAAATCTTGTTTCAGGCGGTTTATGATCGCTTCTTTCAGGGCTGGAATTCCATCGTTTGCCGTATACTTAGTAAAATTTTGTTCGATGGCCTGGATACCGGCCGCTTTTATATTATCAGGAGTGGAAAAGTCTGGCTCTCCCACACTGAGGTCAATAACGTCTATTCCCTCGGCCTTCATTGCTTTAGCCTTGGTTGTTATTTTAAGGGTAGGAGATATGCCGATTTGACTAGCTTTTTCTGATATCATGACTGACCTACTTTTCCTGGGGAATGATTATTCTTCTTCTTTCTCTTCAGGTGTGAGTTTTTCTTTGAGATATTTCTTCAGGTCAACCCCTGTCAGGGATTTGACAACCTCTGGCATTTGAGCCAGGACTTCTGCTACCTGGGCGGTGATTTTTGAAGTACCCAGGCCTTTATCTCCTCCGACCACCACAATTTTATCAACCTTGGAAAGAGGTTCGGATACGGCCTTGGCTAAGTCAGGGAGGACTTTAAGATATGTATCAAAGAAAGCGGCCTTGTCGTACTTTTCCCAGGCCTGAGCCTTTTTCAGCATTGCTTCAGCCTCGGCTAAACCCTTTTGCTTGAGCTCTTCGGCTGCAGCAGTGCCTTCGAGTTTTACCGCTTCTGATTTTCCTCTAGCTTCGGCCAGGATGCGGTATTCCTCTGCCTCTGCTTCTGCTTTTAGCTGGTATTTGCGGGCATCGGAAGGTTTGATAACACTGGACTCAAGCTCTTTCTGTTTACGGCCGATTTCTAAATCCTCTATCTTTATGGATTGTTCCTTTTCTATGATCTTTACCTTGGCTTCTTCCTTTTTTATTTCCTGGTCGATACGGAAGCGCTCAAGTTCATAGGAGAGGTCTGCTTTAGCTTTTTTCTGGTTGACCAGAGCCTGCGACTCGGCTTTTTTGCCTTCGTTTTCCCACTCGGCTTTGGCGATGAGGGCTTCGGCAGCGAGGCGCGCCACCTCTCCTTCTTTTCGTGCTTCTGAAGATTTGATCATGGCTTGCTTCTCTGTTTCTGCTTCTGCGATTGCAGCGTCCCGTTTGGCTGCGGCTATCTGTGGCTTTCCGAGGGCATCGAGGTATCCCTGGGTGTCGCTTATGTCTTTAAGGGCAAAGGACATCATGACCAGACCCATAAGGGCAAAGTCTTTATGAGCAGCCTGGATCACTTTTGATGAAAATTCGTGTCTTGCCGTATAAATTTCTTCCACGGTCATGGCACCTATAACCTCTCTCATCTTTCCCTCCAGGATTGTCATGGCGACATCCTTGATGCCTTCTTTTCCCATTCCCAAAAATTGCTCTGCGGCCAGGCGAATAGAGTGATCCGAGGAATCTATCTTGACCTGAGCAGTGGATTCAGCCATGAGGGGAACTCCTCCGCGGGTGAGAACTTCTGGGGTTTTGATATTCAAGGTGATTACTTCCATGGGCAAGATGTCAACGGTTTCAACGAAGGGCATAACAAAAGTGCCCCCTCCTAGACGATAGCGATAGCCGACTTTTCTCTTGGTTCCATCGGGCGCGATCACTGTTCTCTTTCTTCCTCCAGAAATAATAAGAGCTTGGTTGGGACCGACTTTTCGATACTGTTTAGCTACGAGAAGAATTATTAGGGCTAAGAAAACAAGTATGATGCCTAATATGATTAGCTTGGTTATGATAGTCATTATAGCCTCCTTGGAATCAAGCCTCTCAAGATAACGCAGGATTTAGATGAATTATTCATAATTATAAATACTTTTTTGCTTTTCTTAAAGACCTTTGATAGCGGAAATGTTATAGCGAAGAGTGATTATTGTCAAGAAGGGACTCTCTTAAGGAAACCTTTCTAATTTCGCTATTAGAAAAGGTTTTGGGAAATAGCCTGGCTCCCTTCAGATTTTTAACGCCATTCTCCATTCGCTCTGATCAGCCGGCTGCGTAACTCGCGCTGCTCAGGCTACTCGGAGAAAAAAGGGACAGGCCTATATGCTCAGTAATTAGGTAACACTTTCTGTAGTGATATTGAAGATAAGAGTGTCATTGCGAGCGAAGCGCGGCAATCTCTTAGGGGAAAATGCCTCTCTTTTTATGAGATTGCTTCACTCCGTTCGCAATGACATTATAAAAGCGTTACTGAATTATTGAGCTAGTACAACAGGCCCCTTTTTCAAAATGTTGCTTTCGTTGATACCTGTCCTCCAACTTAAGCTTCGCTAAGTAAAATTTGGGCCTGATGATAGGGGGGCTATTTTTTCTTAATTTCCAGTCTTTCTCTAAAGTAGGCGATGGTTTCGAGCAGTCCCTCATCTAAACTTATTTTTGGCTGCCAGCTGAGTTTTTCTTTGGCCAGCGAGATATCCGGACATCGACGCACCGGGTCATCCGAGGGCAAAGGCTTACGGATGATCTTAGAAGAGCTTTTAGTGAGTTTGATTATTTTTTCGGCTAACTCAAGGATGGTGGATTCTGCTGGATTTCCCAGGTTCACAGGCTGTGTAAAATCCTCTTTATCCATCGTCATCATGAGAGCATCGATGAGGTCTGAGACATAGCAAAAGGATCGCGTTTGACTTCCGTCTCCGTAAACAGTGACCGGTTCTCCTCTCAGTGCCTGAACGATAAAGTTGCTGACGACTCTTCCGTCATTTATGGCCATGCGCGGGCCGTAGGTATTAAATATGCGGGCTATTCTGGTGTCGACTTTGTTCTGGCGGTGGTAGTCCATCATCAGCGTTTCAGCCACTCTTTTTCCTTCGTCATAGCAGCTTCGAAGACCGATAGGATTGACGTTTCCCCAATAACTTTCTTGTTGAGGATGAACAGTTGGGTCCCCGTATATTTCAGATGTAGAAGCGAGGAGGATGCGGGCTTTTATCCTCTTGGCCAGGCCCAGCATATTGATGGTTCCCATGACGCTGGTCTTTACCGTTTTTATCGGATTGTGCTGGTAGTGGAGAGGTGCGGCAGGGCAAGCGAGATGATAGATTTTATCAACTTCCAAAAACAGGGGGTGGATGATGTCGTGGCGGATCAGTTCGAAATAAGGGTGAGAAAAGACGTGCCGGATATTGTCTTTGTAGCCCGAGAAAAAATTGTCGACACAAACCACATCCGCTCTCTTTTCTAAAAGAGAGTCGCAAAGATGGCTGCCTAAGAAACCGGCTCCTCCTGTTATAAGGATACGATTCATATTTTTTTCTCCTTTTACCCGTAAGCCATGAAGAGAAGGCTCTTTTTTTTGAGGGCGTCCTTCTGCACGTGGGTTATTTCTTTTATTCCCTTATAGGCTAAGTTTAAAAGAGTGCTCAGTTCTTTTCTTGAAAATGGATTTTTCTCTGCTGTTGCCTGTAATTCTACGAGCTGCTCCTTCTCTGTTGCCACAACATTCATATCAATGTCTGCTTTTGAATCCTCGCAGTAATCGAGGTCCAGGAGGATTTCTCCTTCCACAATGCCCACGCTGACTCCGCTGACCAGGTGTTTGAGGGGCATCTGGTCGATGGTCTTTTCATCCATCATCTTTTTCAAGGCGAGGGCTAAGGCAAGGCAGCCCGCTGTTATCGAGGCTGTTCTTGTCCCCCCGTCTGCCTGAAGGACGTCGCAGTCCACTATGATAGTCTTCTCTCCAAGGACGCTAAGGTCTGTCACAGCCCGAAGGGAGCGGCCTATGAGGCGCTGAATTTCTTGACTTCGTCCGGAAATATGAGCATGTGTTCTTTCTCTGATGTTTCTTTTTTCAGTGGAGCGGGGAAGCATGGAGTATTCGGCCGTAATCCAGCCAGTTCCGCTGTTCTTAAGGAAGGGCGGAACCTTCTCTTCGATTGTGGCTGCAGCAATGACTCTGGTTTTGCCGATCTCTATGAAAGCAGAGCCGTCAGCAAAATCCAGATAATCTGGCTTGATTTTTATGGGTCTTAATTCATCGAAAGATCTCTTATTGGCTCTCATTTTCCCCTTTCCTTCAGAATCCTCGCATCCACCTGGGAAAGCTTGCTGAAATTTTAATTTTTCTTTCCTTGGATATCAAGGATTTGACCATTTTCAAGATTCAAGCCTCCTCTTCCTCTGGTCTCGTTTTCCACCTGTTGTGGAACCAAAACCAATAATCTGGATTTTTCCGTATCTGAATTTCTATAATCTTAGTGCATATTTGGGTAATTTTCAATACTTCCTGATTGTAATTTCCTCCCAAGGTTATGCTTAGAGGGCTGAATATTTTAAGGTGATAGGCACGGGATGAGGTGGGATAGCAAAAGACCGGGATGAGAGGTGATTTTGTCCTGAGGAAAAATGCTGCCAGGCTTGGGGTAGTGGCTGCTTTCTTGCCAAAAAAATCGACAAAGACAGCTTGTTGTCTGAGAACATTCTGATCTACCAAAAAGGCAACCATCTCTTTTGCCCGCAGAGATTGAAGAATCTTTTTTGTCGCCTGGTGTTTGTAAATGACGTTTGATCCCTGGCTCGTTCTGAGCTTGAGGAGTTCTTTCTCCAAGAGCTTGTTATCCAAGGGGCGGGCAATTACACTTAGTTTTCCTTTCTTGGATAGAAAAAACGGAGCGATTTCCCAGCTTCCGTAGTGAGCAGAGAAAAGGAGCGCTCCCTTTTTTTCTCGAAGGGCTTTATGTAAATTTTCTTCTCCTTCTATATTTATGAGGGCATTCCTTTTATCCTCTCCGAGATGAGGAAGCTTTATGATATCTATGAAGGTCTTTCCGAAATGTATAAAGGAGCTGCGGGCTATTCTTCTAAGCTCAGAAGCGGACAATTCCTTTCCAAAAGCGGTTTTCAGGTTGGATAAGGCGATAAGGCGATGTCTTTTATCCAGGTAATAAAAGGCTAATCCTATGGTTTTTCCCCAAGAGAGACAGAGCTTCCGGGGAAGAATGGATAAAAGAGCTTTGGCTATTTGAAAGAGTAAGGATTCCGATAATTCTTTAAAACTTGCCATTTTAGAATATCACAACCAATTTTGGAGGAGATTCGATATCCTGGCGTAAAAATTATCCTCAACCTCGAGGTCGATCTTTAAATAATAAGCAGGGATTTTTTTAAGGCTCTCGTTGTGAGTAATCTTAAAGGCGTCTTTCTCAGTAGTGATGATTGCTTCAGCGTTAATTTTTTTATATTTTCCTGTTATTTTTTCTAGAGAAGATTTGGGGTAGGGATGATGGTCAGGAAATTTAAAGAAAAACGAGGGCTTTATGCCTCCTTCGTTGAGGATGGATAGGAATCTTTCAGGCCGAGCAATTCCGCAAAAAGCGAGGACTTTTTTTCCTTTAAGCTTTTCACCCGGTTGACTCTGTTTATCCATTAGGCTGAAGAAACCCTTATTTCTAACAGAGTACTCAAAGACGGTTGGTTCGGGAAAGCGTTCCATCATCCTTTTTTTTCTTTGAGGATCGACTCCTTTCTTCATCAATATAATGTTGGCCCTTTTAAGGGAAGAGACAGATTCGCGCAATGCAGTTTTTTCTGCCGGAGTATAGAGAACAATGTCCAAATCCCTGTGGAGGCGGCGATGCTGGAAACCGTCATCCAGCACAGCGAGCTCGAAAGCCAAGCTCTTTGCTTTTTGGCAGGAAAGAAGGCGATTTTTGCCTATGAAAATTCCTGCCTGAGGAATATTTTGGGCCACCATGAATGACTCGTCACCTGAATCTTCCCAATGAGCGAGAATGTTTTTACCGTCAGAGAGGATGCCTCCGCTCTTTTCCCATCTCCCTTTATAACCCCGGGAGATAAGGGCAGGTTTGAAGCCATGTTTAATGAGATAGTTCATCAAGTTTATGACTAACGGCGTTTTCTCTGATCCCCCAAGGGCGATGCTTCCCACGCTGATGACGGATAAAGGAGCTTTTTTTGGTGTTAATATTCTCTTTTTGTAAAGCCAATTTTTAATCTGGCATCCTGAGCGGTTGAAAAGAGAGAGAAGGAATAAAAGAAATTTCATCCTCTGGGGAATATACTATATTCGATTTTCTCTTTCAAGAAGTCATTTATTAGCGCTGCCCATTTTTGCTTTGACTTTTTTCTTTATCTTATGATAATTTCTGCTTTCCCTTCAAAGCATACAATGAGTATTTTGGCAAAATGCTCGTCCATCACAAGGATAAAGGAGGACATGATATGAAAAAAGGAATATTTTCGTCTCGACTTTTATTGGTTCTTTGTCTGGGATTGGCCCTAAGCCTTTTCCTCGGCGCGAAAAAAGCCAAGAAAGAAGCTGAACCTCTCCTCGCAGAATCCATGCTTGAAGGGCTACAATGGAGATGTATCGGCCCCGCGAACATGGGGGGACGGATTGATGATTTTGCTGTTGTGGAAAGCGACCCTAAGATTATTTATGCAGGGACTGCCTCGGGAGGAGTTTGGAAGACCACCAATAACGGTGTAACCTGGGCGCCTATTTTTGACGACCAGATTACGAGCACCATCGGCGATGTGGCCGTAGCACCTTCCAATCCGGGCATAATCTGGGTGGGCAGTGGAGAAGCGAACAATCGCCAGAGCTCTTCCTGGGGAGACGGAGTTTATAAATCTACTGATGGCGGCAGGACATGGAAAAATATGGGGCTTCGTGATACCCATCATGTTGGCCGTATTGTCATCCACCCGACCAATCCAGATATTGTTTATGTCGCAGCCTTAGGGCATCTCTGGGGTCCGAACAAAGAAAGGGGCTTGTTTCGAACCATGGATGGCGGAAAAACCTGGACCAATAGCAAGTTCATTGATGAGAATACAGGGTTTGTGGATGTTGCCCTGGATCATGAGAATCCAAATGTTTTGTATGCAGCAGCTTATCAGAGGCGCCGCCGCGGCTGGGGTTTTAACGGAGGAGGGCCTGGCAGCGGTCTTTACAGGACGACCGACGGTGGAGAAACATGGGTTGGCCTGACAGATGGACTGCCTTCAGGAAATACAGGGCGCATCGGAATAGATATTTATCGCAGCAGCCCCAATGTTGTCTATGCTATTATCGAACATAAAGAAGGGGGAGTTTTTCGCTCTGAAGACAAAGGCTTTACCTGGAAAAAGATGTCGGACACCAATCCTCGGCCCATGTATTATAGCCAGATACGCATCGATCCGAACAATGACCAGAGGATTTGGGTCCTGGGAGCTTCAATGTATGTCTCTGAGGATGGGGGGAAGTCTTTCAGCACCAGTTATGTAAGCGGAGTACACGGCGACCATCATGCGATGTGGATTAATCCTTCCGATTCCAATCACATGGTACTGGGCTCAGATGGAGGTATTTATTTTTCTTATGACCGCGGCAAAACCTGGGATTTTATCAATACCCTCCCACTTGGACAGTTTTACGAAGTGGGTTTTGATTTCCGCAACCCATATTATGTCTAC
>Ga0209636_10001894_pt1 | contig 21182 bp, 26 predicted proteins | sample DeeMarSWOR152_54_FD_187464 | JGI IMG/M metagenome (GOLD analysis project Ga0209636, IMG submission 187464) | Marine sediment microbial communities from White Oak River estuary, North Carolina - WOR-1-52-54 (SPAdes) (version 2) | ecosystem: Environmental > Aquatic > Marine > Intertidal zone >...
GAGATTGCCTGAGTGATCCAAATGAGCGTGACTGATGATCACCACGTCGAAATCCTTCGGAAACTGGTTGGAAACTTTCTCTCCAACCTTGATTCCGTAATCTAGGGCGACCTTCTCACCGTTGCTTTCGACGGCGATGCAGGATCCGCCCACCTCTCGGACTCCTCCGAGGAAATGAATTTTCATGTATTTACCTCCTTTGCTTGTGTAAAACGTAATTCTTCTTTAAAATCGGATGAGTATGTCTGTTCCGACTCGAGGACTGCCACAGTAAAAAACTGTGTTAGGCCAATACGTCTTATCAATACGAGAAAACGGCTGGTGATATATTAAGTTATTGATTAAGCGATTCTGTTAAGTCTTTTGACCTAACTTCTACGAGGTTGAGTGTGTTAAAATCACTCGCCCGCACTAGGAAGCTCGAACTATCTTGCGCTTCTTCGTTTTTTGAGAGAATACCATATCAACCATGTGATAATGAAGATTGGGAAGATGTCTACGCCGGGAATTAGCTCAAGCAATGATGCAATTCCAACCCAGCGGAACATGGCAAGGCAAGCGATAATTCCAACTATGTCGAGAATATCGCCTACGCTGGGCAGAAGCAGAATCGTAACTATGTATTCGCTGATGTCCAATACTACGCATATGATGAGAAAAAGCAGCTCGTATTCGGTGAAGACGAAGTAACTAGGCGAAATCCTAGACTTTGTATTGCGCCCCAAGCTGCTGACCGCCCACATATCGCCGTTCCACTAAAGCGTCCAGAAGAGGTATAAATACGTCTGGGTATTAACTGTTGAAGTGAGGTGATTGTGCTTGGGTGAGACGTCTAGGTTTGGATTTGGAGATAGACCATGGTTGAAAAGAGTTGCAGTAGCAGTGCTCTTCTTGTTGATAGTCTTCGCTATTATAGTACCGTTGACCGTCTTTAGAACGGTTGCCGTGGGTTATGGCGCGATTCTTGTGGATCCCATTACCAAGACCATTTCCGGTCCTATAACAGGTCCAGCTTGGTTCTTTAAGGCTCCTTGGGTTACTGACATACACATCTATTATGCGTTAGACAGTGTTGGCATGTGGAAGGAAGACGCGGTTCAGGGCGACTATCCGCCGATTACTCCCATAAGTAAAGACGGGTTAAGAATTGAATTAGATGTGCTGGTTAGGTGGAGTTTGGACAGCACGAAGCTGAACGCGCTCTATGAAACATTTCCCAATTTGGATTGGAAGGACCGGGTAGTGGCTTCTGTTATCAGAGAGGCCGGGAGAGATATAGTTGGCCAGTACACCGTGGTTCAGATCATTGAAAACAGGTCAGTGATTACGCAGGTGTTGAGCGATGAAATCGTATCCTCTCTGTACGCTGAAGAATCGCTGCTAAATGCTCTCATAAACGTTGAGGTCGATCTGAGAGACGTAGATCCACCAGCGGAGTTCTTGAAAGCTATTGAAGCCAAGCTGGCAGCTGAGCAGTCAAAGCTGCAGGCAGAGTTTGAACGGGAAAGAATCCTGATCTTGGCTAATGCATCCGCAGCGGAGAAGATCATTGCGGCTCGGGGTGAGGCTGCGTCTCGGTTAATCGTTGCTAACGGAACGGCTGAGTCGATTCGAATCATCGCTGAAGATGCTGGAATGAATACGACGGAATTGGCTAATCTCTACTTGACTTTGGAGGCTTTGAAGGAGATTGGGAGAACAACTGAGAACTTCGTGGTTATTTTGGGTCAAGATGGCTTGACGTATCTCATACCTCTAGGAGAAGAGCCACCGTAGGACTACCATCAAAGCTTGCAGAATCAAAACCACTAGAGTTTGGCGCAAAGCCAGTGTCTACACGTTGCAAGCGTAGCGTCTGCGATTGGCGTGTGCTGCCGTCAACTGTCTCTTCAGTTTCTTGTTTTCTGGAAAAAACGTCATTTTCGACATTCTGATGCTATCAGGATCCAAACATCCTCTCATCTCCGCCACGACCTTAGCCCGCCAAGGGTTGCCCACAATATTCTCCCAAATCCGTGCGTCTCAGGTTTTTTGGGCTGGGCAGCCGATCAGGGCGGCTGCACTTGTGGTGCCGTTTCCAAAATTTTGCGCACCACCACAACTCCTTCCTAGGCTGATGCGAGACCTGGGCAGGCGTTTCAGCGAGGGTGTAGTTGTGGACGTGTTGCCCGGGCAGCCTTTCTGACGACGACAAGTGAAGTAACAGCTGAACAATATCTGCATTTTAACGAGATTTGCAGGTCAATTCAGAAAAGATTTGGATCTAAAAGCCTGGGAGAAGTTCACGAGTTCTTTTGGCACGGGCATAATTCAAGCTGGAATTTCGATGCTGAAGAGAGAAACACCGAACTCTAGCGTCGCGCGCCACTTATCATAAGGTGTATGTTTTTCCGTATTCTATCGTCTGGGCGTTGCTGCATTTCTTCTTGAATAACTGTTGGTTTTCTGTGTGTATTGGAAAGAGCTTCTTGGAGTTGATGTAGCTGCACAAATTCGTTATTTGCTGCTTGTCCATGTGGCCGGAGGCGTGGAGCTGATGGAACCTCATCTTGAAGTGGTCTAGCCAGTTGTGCATAACGATGTCTTCGATGTCTTCCTCGCTGTAGGGTTCACTCATGCTGTGGATGAAGTGGCTGTCAGGATCTGGTCTGATGTCGATTAGCTCCGCAAACTGGTAGAAGTCCAAATCCATAAGTAGCCTGCTCTGATTCTCACGCACAAACTCGTAGGTCACCATCTTATCCATAAACTCCCGCTCCCAAACGTAATAGTCCCTCTCATCAAACTCTCCAGACTTCTTCCGCTTATAATAGACCAGAATCTCATTGTCCTTCAACGGATCAGGAAGATCGAGGCGCTTGTCCTCCACAAGTCTAGCCATCAGATGAGCCGTCTTCGGAGAGACGACAATCCTTCTATTATTCTTCTTTGCAGCGTTATACATGCTTCTGAACCTGTCCATGTCCCGGCTGTAATGCGTCACAAAGACCATCTTATCCGTCGAAGAAACAATCTTCCCACTTAGCTTCGCAACCTGCTCTTCAGAGTAATTCTTCCGCCTCTCTTCCTCAACCATCCTAGTGCCTTCACATATCATAGCCACAGGCTCAGACTTCCGCGCCTTGTCCATGAAATCCTCAGTCATATCCCGTCTGGGACCGTGAGCCCTAAGATCCCCTGTATACGCAACCGTGCCCTCAGACGTGTGAATTAGAAAGCCGTACGCCGCAGGAATCGAATGATCAACATGAAGAGGCTCCACCACCAAATCACCAATCTTGATTTTGTCTCCAGTTCTAAAAGTCCGATACCTGTGCTTTCCGTAGTCGCAGAAACTGCTGGTCTTCTCCATGGCCTCCAAGAAAAGCTTAGTGCCAACACCAAGATAGAGCGGAATCTTCGGATGCAAAAATTGAATGTGATTCACATGGTCAACATGCGCATGAGACAGAAAAACCCCGTCAAACTGCGGCTCCTCATAAGGAAGATCCGTGAATCGTAACTGCTCCGCGGTATACAAGCCTCTGATCTTAGGCAGCAGACCGAACTCAAAATAGTCCCCCAACCCATTGATCCCCCTAGGCCCCAACCAACCCGTGAAATAATCAACACCCATCGTGAAAGACTGCCCAAAATCCAAGAAGATACGAGCATCACCATCCTCCAACAAAACCTTGTTCCCACCAATCTCGTTCACTCCACCGTAAAAAGTCAAACAAACCATCCCAAACCACCCCTACGGCTACGCTCGACCCGAATCAAGACTATGAAGACCAAAACATAAATGTTTTATAAGCAATTCCGCGCGCGTCTATTCTTTGACCAAAACCGAATCTGGCAGGTCAAAGTCTTTAGCGGTTTTCTCCTCGAACTTTCTCAACGTAACAATATTCTCCAGTCTGAAGGGCACGCCAGATTTCCTAGAGAGTCGAGAATAGACCGCGATCATCAATCCAGGCTTCGTGTAGTCAACGTTGGCGCGGAAAGTCGGATCTCCCCTGATTGAGGTATAGGCGGTGTACCTGCCGGTCCACGCGGGAAAATGCTCCCTTATAGCCTCTATGTAAGGCTTTAGAAAACGGTCTGGATCTTCAGCCCTCTTGAGTTTCGTCCTTAGATTCTTAGGCTCCTCGGGGAGCAATCTGGAGATTCTCTTTACTGACAGGCCTTTAAACAGAATCCAAGTTCTAGAACCGTATATGCCCACGCCTTCTGCCTTCGCCTTCTATATATGTGAAGCATACTATATAATCATAATACCCTGCCTGCTTACGCGTTCGCGGCTCTCCGGGCGCTTTGCGCGGGCGCAAGTCAAACAAACAATCCTCTATCAACCCGCCTCTTCCAGAGTTAGGAAGAAGGAAACATAAGAAAACCAACAATAACACGTTACGAAATCTCGATCCAAGCAGACTTCCAGAAGGAACACCAATCTTGGACATTATGAGTTGATCTTTCTTTTAGAAAAGTAGACCGTCGTCACTATGAAGAATATGGTTGCTCCTATAAAGGCATACATCAGATCTCGCATGTTGCTCAGCCTGAAGAGAATCGCCGCCTCCTTCGACATCAACGCATTATAAGTCGCATTCAAACCCGCGAATGAGCTACTGAGTGCATCATAATCCTCCTGCAGAACATCCAGAGTAGACTTCAATGAGAAATAGTCCCCTTGCAGACCAGTATAGTTGCTTTGGAGAGAATCGAAATCCCAAAGTAGCTTCGTATAATTAGACAGCAGACTATGATATGTCGAGTTAAGATCAGCAAAATCTGCAATAAGACCATTGTGTAGAGCAGTCAAATTGTTGTAGCGGTCTTGCAGAGAATCGTAATCTTCCTGCAGTTCGGTGTAGTTCAAAAGGAGGCTATGGTAGGTTGAGTTCAAGTCAGCCAGCAACTTTTCCATCCGCTCTAATTCAGGACTCTGCCTCCTCTGGAGCCTAGTCACTAATTGATCGTTATAGGCTAATAGAAGAGCCGATGTGGTCTTAACGTCAGCCATGTTATAGACTGTACCATTAAGATGGCTCAAAGAAGCTATCCCACCATTTTCCCTCTGATAACTCCAAACCGCCTCTTCCACAGCCGAGGCTATATTCGACGGGAATTCCGTCACATTCTTCGCCAGCAGGAAGAGACCCAACGCCACATTTCGATAGAGACCATCTTCTCTCGACATCTTATCGTAGAATCCCTTGTTCGTCGAAAAGTTCCACAAGCCCTCTCCACTTCTGAACCACTGCTCCGAAGCATGAATGTCATCCATCAACCAATAGTCAATCGTCAAGTAGAAGCTAAGATCAGCATACTCCTCAGCATCGTAAAAGACCCCCTCAGGGTCATCAACGGACTGGTGCCTCTCAAGAAGGATCTGAACCCAGCTGCCGTCCACAGTTCCATTGAAAGCTTCTATATTCCTCTTCCCGTGGATTGTGGTAGGTATAACTTCCCCTAACATCACCTCGAACAGCATTGATTTGCCATACTCTTCAACATAGGACTGAACTGTCATGCTGATGTTTGCAGCGACGACTGGACTGCGGTGCCTCAAGGCTTCAGCAGCCCACAAGTTATCGCCATAAACCCAATAGGTATTATTCATCGACGTGCCATTCAGAACATTGACGCTCTCTTCCTCACTCTCACTAACCAAACCAAGTGTAGGATTATACCTAGAAAGAATATACTCATAGGCCCTTGTCAGACGGTCATTCGTTGCCTGACCATTAAACACCAACCCAAACAAGCTGATGAAGACCAGTGAAAATGCCATCACGAAAACAGACTTCTTCATCTCTCATTTCCCCGTCGGAAGCGACTACTATGAAATCTCGATTTATCGCTTTTGGTGCCTATAGATGCGTTCGTTTGATCGTAATCATATAGAAGATTCTTCCACAAACTTGAAATTCACACGAAGAGAAGGAATATACGGGATGCGTGTAAGCCCTGAAAAACCGTTTTGAGAGAAAGGAGAGAGGTTACACGCCTTCCCTTCATTGAGAACCAATGCGCAGGCATTTCTATATAAATTCAACGCGTCAAACAAGTGTGCGCGCACACACAAAAAAAAGGTGTGGATTAGAGTTTAATTGGTTCGCAGAGATTTTCTGCTCTAGCTGCTACGCGCCCGCATTTTTTGCATAAGAACTTCGGATTCTTTATTAATGCCTTGTATTCGTCGATGCCGATGCCCATATCTTCTACTAAATGGCAGAGATGTTCGCCGTGACCCAAGTGCTGTGGTGATCGTGCAGGAAGCGGATAGGCATAGGGGCTCCGCGCCCACTCGGTTGTTTCCATGACACCCGGTCCTAATCTTTCCGACATCTAATCAATCCCTCTTTACTCCTGATGTTGCACGAAGAAGCTTTTAAGCGTATGTGACTGTGTCGCAACAGCAACATAATATTAGTTGCCTGACGCGTGCAAGATTTGTGGGTGACGGTCCCACTCATAAAGCAGTATAGGGCTTCTTATTTTGCCAATTTCTTCAGAAACTCGCTGCTGGTCATTACGTGACCGTACATAAGCGGCCATTGATGAGTTAGTAAATGCTCTCTGTGGGCCTGCTGCTCTTTATCGTCCATCGTCTCCACCAGATCCGATAATATGATAGTGAATAGGCCTTTGGTGAAACCGTCGATAAGGGTAGCATTGACGCAAGCTTCTGCGAACACACCAGAGAGCAAATACGTGTCCCATCGATTTTCTTGGAAAAGTTTTAGAAGACGTACATCCGCAAAGGCGGAATAAGTATTCTTGGTGACAATCTCATCTGGTTCACGCGGACTGATCCCGTCATAAAATTCTACAGATTCCTCAACATCATGCTCAGTGTAGAAGGTTGCACAGGGATTTTCGCGATACAATCGATTGATGTTCTTCGGTAAATACTCCGCCCGCCAAGGAGTTGAGCGAACCCAGATTATTCTACCACCGAGTCTGCGATACTCATCAGCAAACTCTCTCAGTCGAGGAACCATTCGCCTTATTCTATTGAACGTGATGTTTATTTCTGGACGCTCAAACTTCTCACTGCAACAACTATTCACTAGATCGACCACAAGCAAGGGATACCACCCCACAGTTGCGGTGACAACCGGTTTTTTCGTTTCAGCAGGTTTATTCATACATATCATCTCGAACCGAAAAGATAACAACAGCAAAATTGCCCTGAAAAATATAAGAGTTTGCGCGCGTGTCTAGATCGATTCTGTACGTGTGGAATAAGTTCTAAGATCTTGTCCATTCTTCCTTGAGTAGTGAAAAGCTTACGTCGTCTCTGAACCGTCCTCTGAAGTAGCTGTTTTGACGGAGAACTCCCTCCTTCTTGAAGCCTAGCCTCTCGATGAGTTTGATGGACCGCACATTCTCTGAGTCGATTATGGCTTGAATTCTGTTTAACCCCATCTCGTCAAAACCGTATCTTAGAAGGGCACGTAACGCTTCCGTCATTATGCCTTCTCCCCAGTGTGCAGGATCCAAATCATACCCAATCTCCGCTCGACGCGAGGTCTCATTCCAATCGTAGAAGCCGCAGGTTCCTATCAGCTCGTCACTGCCTTTTCGGACGATTCCCCACCGAATACCCCTGCTCTCCGTGAAGGGCCTTATGCAGTAGAGTTCGAGTTCTTCCCTCGCTGCCTCAAGGGTCTTGGGTCCGGGAAAACAGCTTCCTTCCACCACTTTTTTGTTGTTGAAATGGCGGAAGTAGAATTCTGCATCATCTAGAGTCATCTCTCGCAGGATCAGCCTATCCGTCTCCAGCTGTGGGAAGTCGCTAGATTCTTTCATTATTCCTGACCAGCTTTGTGCGTACTTCGCAGAATGTAAATGGCCCAGCCGAGAGTCGCCCGTTCCCAACGAAGATAGCTATCTTTCTCTTTTCTTGTTCTTTCTAGGAGTTCTTCGAGGTCCTCATCGTCAGGGTTCTTCCTTATGTAGTCCTCCACGTTCCACCACTTCAGGGTCTCATAGTGGTCCCAGTCGTCACTGTTGCTCACCATCGTGTAGACGCAGGTCAATCCTTCGTCCTCCGCCACCTTCACATTGCCGATATGAGTTCCGAAATCCTCTCTCTTGGTTCCGCTTGCCTTCAAATACTCTTCAGCGGGATCATGCCGCCAGAAGGCTTCGCCTACGACGACCAATCCGCCGGGTTTTGTCATCGTCTTTAAGGCCTTCAGTGTGCCTCGGTAGCCGCCGTACACCCAGCTCGCCCCGATACACATTGTTAAATCGAACAGTTCAGAGGATTCAGGCTTGTACTTGGCACCGTCCATCTCGATGAACGTGATGTCGGAGTCTGGTGTGCGCTTGTGGTGCTTTGCCAAACAGTCTCGGATGCAGTAGGGGGATAAGTCCACGCCGACGCCTGATATATTGTAGAGTTCTGCTAGTCGGATCAGAAATTCGCCTTTGCCACAGGCGATATCTAGGACGTGTGATCTCTGTTCGAGTCGGAGAAGTCGGCACAGCTTCTCGAACTTCTCCTTGTTCAGCGGGTTACATAGCAGATGCGTCTGGTGACGGATATGATAATATTTCCATTTGTCCAAGGAAGTCCACCTGTCTTCTGCTTACTCTTGACCAACTATACAGGTATATAACGTGTGATGTTTCCCGCAATCCCTGTTTCTCTGTTAAGGTGAGAGCTCGGTTCCATGCACTTTGCTCTTCGCATCCGGTTCATGGAAGCATTTAAACTGAACATCAAAGCCTAGTCTAATGAGTCGGAGGTTGCACAATGAGCATCGAATCGCCAGAAGCCAAGATTTTTGCGGACCAGATGAACAAAAAGCTACTAGGTAAACAGATCCAATCGTATCATCTGCAAGACTATGAGCGACTGCAGAGAATAGGTATGCTGAACAAAGATGTGAAGGCTTTCGATCAGCTGGTTAACGGAAAAATCGAATCGGTCATATCTCGGGGCAATGTGATACGGGTGAAGCTCAACAATGGGATGAACCTCATTCTTGGTCCTGAGTATGGTGGCGAGATCCTCTATCATACAAGTGGAGAGACAGTTCCAAAGAAGTTCCATTTGAAAGTTGATTTCACTGATGACACCATGTTGACGGTGAGGCTCACGAGCATGGGTGTCATTCAGGCATTGAAGGATGATGAACTAGAGCGCTCTTATGTCTTTAGACGAGACTTTAATCCTGAGGTGCTCTCACCTATGGACGAAGAGTTCACCTCTGAGCGCTTCTCAAAACTTTTGACCGAGACTAACAGGATGCTCAAGTCAGTACTCGTCGGAAAGGACGCCGTTGTTGTTGGCCTGAGTAACAGTGCCTTTCAAGATATTATCTATCGCGCCAAGCTTCACCCGAAGAGAAAAGCCTCAGCGCTGAATGAAGATGAGAGACGCGCCCTTTATGATGCCATCAGGCTTGTGCTTCAAGAGCGAATCCGGCTCAAGGGAAAAGACCAATTCTATGACCTTTATGGACATCAAGGTGGCTACACGCCAGCTATGGGGCCACACATGAAACAGCAGCCGTGTCCGATCTGTGAAACGCCTGTAGAGAAGTTAGGCGTCGGAGGAGGCCACGTATACTTCTGCCCCAAATGTCAAGTATGAAGAGTGAAGATCTGTCCTGAATCCTCCCAATTCTTCCGCATGTCTATAACCTCATTTTTTAACGAGCCACATCAGTCGAACAACGGTTCAATGTGAACAAAGAAGGCCTTCAAATCAAGGACTTCTTTACATATATGTCGGAAATGAAAAAGGAAAAATTGGAGGGATTGTAGCTCTCAGATGAGCTGCTGTCTTTGTATCTGAGTAGTTGCCTTGACTTTCGGTGTTCCGCCTCCAAGAGGGCAGTTTTAATAGGCTTCCAGTCGCTCTAATCTAGAGGAAGATTCGCTTGGATCATTTCTTTCTTGTGGACTTATGGATTGAACGTAAGCTCTGGTGATTCCTGATAATTCAAGCATTTTTCTTGCTAAAGATTTAAGAAAGAAACTCCTAAGCTATTGAAAACAGAAATGTGATGAGCAAATGACTAAGATGCGTGAATTACGATTTGTGATTGGACCTATTGCTTTTGTGATATTCGGGCTTCTGGTTTCACACTTTGGATTCTATCTGTCGTTCTATACACCACGGGCGGGCTTATATCCATACAAGGATTTAGGAACAATCCTCTTTGGCATAGGAATAGTGATTGGCATAGTGGGGTCTATTCTTCTGGTTGTAATGCTGGTGAGAAAGTATGCATATAAGCCCCCGAAAGAATCAGCTAAGTTGCCAGAGGATCAGTTGGTGGTTTCTGCGTCCACTTCTGCTTCCGATAGATGTGAATCCCGCCTAGCTCATCAGCCTTCTCGGCAGAGACTTGATCTATTGAAATAGCATGAAGTTTGTGATTAACTTAACATTTCTATAGTGTCTATGCAAAGGAAAAAGATTGATTGTTAAATGATGAAAATTAATTCTAGAGGTAAAGACATTCCCATGTATGGTTTTCAAATGAAGCACAAGCTAGCTAGCAACTGTTCTTCGAAGGGCTCTCTCGCGATTAAATTCCAATGTTCTAAAACATAGAACGGACTGTTCTGAAACATAGTTTTATCTGGGATTTTTCCTTACACAGAATTGAAGTGAGCAAGCATCCTAAAAGCGGCGTGGAGACTAGTTTAACTGTGACGAAAAGGAGGTATGCCGTTCAAAGTCGTAAGTTGACTGTAATAGCGTTAGCATTAGTCTCCGTTGTTCTAGTTAGTTATGTGGCGGTGGTTTACTATCCCAAAAGTCTCCTGGATGCAGCATATGCCACATCTGATGGAAGAGCGTATTCTGTTGATCCAACGGTGGTCTCGGCAAATACGCGGTTTGCTTTCAATCTTTTCGGAGAGCTTGTCACCGAGGAACTGGATAAGAATATTTTCATTTCGCCTTTGAGCATCTCCCTGGCGTTGGCAATGACCTACAATGGGGCAGACGGTACAACGAAAGACGCGATGGCGGAGACGCTCAATTTTGGAAACATGAGTGTAGACGAGGTCAACGACGCATACTCCAACTTGATGGAAAGCCTCGAAAACGCTGATCACGCAGTACAGTTGCTGTTTGGGAACTCTGTTTGGATGAAGAAAGAGTTTGAACCTCTTGTGAAAGCTAGTTTCACCGATAGCATAACAACTTGGTACAACGGGGAGACGTTTACACGCGATTTTGGGAACCCCCAGACTGTCAGCGAAATTAATGGGTGGGTAGATGAGAGAACGCAAGGCACAATAAAAAAGATAATTGAAGAGCTAGATCCGGAGCTGGTAATGCTCTTAATTAATGCGATTTATTTCCAGGGAGAATGGATCGTAGAATTCGACGAGGCCGCAACACAGAAACAGGATTTCTTCTTACCTGAAGCAACCACCATGCAGGTGGACATGATGTCTACTTCAGGTAACTTCAGTTATTACTCAGGGGAGAACTGCCAAGTAGCAAGACTGCCCTACGGACGAGACAAAATCGCGATGTATGTCTTCTTGCCGAATGAAGGGATCTCGCTCGACTCCTTTATGGCCAACCTGAACCAGACTACTCACGACGAATATATCAGTAAACTTCAGCCTAGAGGGAACCTCATCATCAAACTGCCCAAATTTAAAGTAGAATATGGTGTGAAACGCCTCAATAATGTTCTGAAGAAACTGGGAATGCAAATAGCCTTTGAGCCCTATGAAGCGGACTTCAGCGGCATCGCATCAACCGCCCCCGAAAATCTCTACATATCCTTTGTAGATCACAAAGCTATTGTGGAAGTCAATGAAAAAGGGACCGAAGCAGCGGCAGCGACTAGTGTAGGCATAGGACTCACCTCGATTCAACCGAGTTTGAGTTTTGTGGTCAATAGGCCGTTCTTCTTCGAAATCAGGGATGACCGCTCAGGTTCAATTCTATTTATGGGCAGAATCCTTAGTCCCACTGGAACATGAATTAAATCAGAGCGCGCGCACGTTACAAAATCAGAAAAAAGGGGGAGGTTCGCGGGAGATATCACCAGCAGGGCGTGGGTTCAAATCCCACCCTCGGCGCCACAGTTCCACCCACGGTATCCATCTTGTCTCGCACTACTTACGCTTCCTGAAGATCTTGATTCCTTCTTCCCTGAATTCTGTTATGTATTCGTATCCAGCTTCTATCATCGTCTTTGCGACCTTTGAAACGAATTCATCGTCCTCAGTGTTGATGAGTTGAGTGTACTTCAGGGTGTTGTTGATGTTCCTGTGGTCAAGCATTCTCATGACGTGTAGGATATCTTTCGTTCTGTGGTATTCCATCGTGGCTTTCCAATGCCTGAAGGTGTGGAAGGTTATCCTTCGCAACCTAGGATTCTTGGTTACTTCGGCAATACTGATAGGTTCGTCGAACTGAATGAGCATCAACGAGTTATATATGAAATACTTGAAAAGAGAGTTAAGATGCCATCTGGCATGTTATACAAGAAATATTGCGGGCTTGTTTCAAAGCCCGTTGTGGCTAGAGCTTACAGAAACTATATGAAGAAAATGGTTAACCTTGGGCTGGTGAATTCTAAAGGAAATGGCAGGTGGAAGACATATGAGATGAACATATCGGCGCAGTGATAATGGATTCGTTTTACAGTGTTCTTATGTAATATTTTTTTCTTCCCACTTTTCTAGATTTGATCAAACCCGCTTCTTCCAATGTTGACAACACCCCACTGACCTGTTGCATGGACTTTTCTATTCTTCTCGCTATATCTCTAACAGTTTTCTTCCCATCGCACAAATTATACACTTCTCTTCTGATCTTTGATCTCCCAAGTACTTCTTTTTTTAAACGCTCAAGTTCATGCTGCTGACTAAACTCATACATGGAAATTAGCCTATCTAGTTTGTAGGAAATCTCCTCTAGATTCTTGTTGATTGTCCAAAGTAGTCTGGTGTCTTCCCTCTCAGCCATTTTCTATCACAAATATATTAAATAGAAAAGTATTTAAATATTGTTGTGTAATTGAATAGGGAGGAAGATGCCAAACGAGCTAAAGAACATTGAAGATAAGCTTGAGCAAGTAATTGCCCTGCTAAAAATGGTTGTCAGCGACAAAATCGTGGAGAAAAGACATGCAATCCTTTCAACTCCAAAGAAACAACGGATTTATGAAATGTGTGATGGCAACACGGAGATGGGTGAGATAGCGGAAAAGGCAAGCGCTTCAGGAGAATATGTTCGATTAACGATTAGAGATCTAGAAGAGGCTGGATTTGTGATTGTAAGATCCGAAGGAACAAAGCGCTATCCCAAGAAGGTGATCTGATGGAAAAGTCAGAGAGATTTGAGGAAGAGATCAATAACAAACTCTCAATAATCTGTAAGCTTCTTAGCCTACGACTGCGACCAGGAATCGAAGAGTTAAAAAAAGAACTGTTGAAAACAGAATCTCAAGAGAAAGCTTACCATGCCCTCGACGGAAGAAGGAATATGGAAGAGATAGCCTCTTCTGCTGGATATTCCAACACAAGAAGCCTTGAGTCGTTACTACCTGAATGGGAGAAAAAGGGGCTAATAATCAGCATTGGAAAAGGTCCCTACAAGAGATATTTGAATTTGGAGAATCTAGAGGTATGAAATAATGAATGATCAGGACGATAACCAGATCTTATTGCGTGAACTGAAAAAGATATCTAGAATACTAACACTTGCCAATGCTGCCGTTATTGAAGAAGAACTTTCAAAAATCGCCAATACTGAGGCACGCAAGAAAATGTGGGTTTTAATAGACGGAAAGAGAATGCCAAAGAATATCGCCGAAGAAGTTGGTGTTACCCAAATGGCAGTTTCGTACTTTCTTAATGCCACATCTGCTGCTGATTTCATCGAGTACACTAAACGTGAACCTCCATGCAAGACATTGGATTATGTTCCTCCTGCTTGGATAGATCTAGTTACGGAGGAAAGAGGTGAGGCTGAACAAGAGGCATCAAAAGAAGTTGAAGGTGTGAGAGGCAAACCGAAGGAAAAAGAACTCAGTCCTCAAACTGCGGAAGCTGATTCAACAATAATATCTAAACAAGAAAAAGATGGTGAAAATGAGTAAGGAAGATAATGAGCAGACTAAGCTGCTAAGAGAGATCCTCAAATGGATCAAATTTTCAGGAATGAAAGAACTGAAGAACACGCTTTTGAGCGTCTTGGATACCGAACAAAAGAGACTTGTTTACCACCTGAGCGATGGTACTCGCGGAACAGTGAAAATAACCAAACTTGCAAGAATCGGCAGTACTAGTACAGTATTCGACATGTGGCAGACTTGGTTGAAATTAGGCCTAGGAGAGAGCATCCCGGTAAGAGGAGGATCACGCTTCAAGTGTTCTTTTGATTTAGAAGATCTTGGCATTGAAGTGCCTCGGGTCGAAGAGACGGAGAAAAAGGAAAAGCAAGTACCGGAGTCAACTACTGCAGAGGAGACCGAGACTTCTGAACAATTAGAGAGTGAATCTAATGCCTGAAGAAACAGAAAAGGACTTGTTGAGAAAGATACAAAAATCTTTGGAAGAGATCAAGGCAATTCTTACTCTTGCAAATCAGGATAAACTTGCAGAAGTGAAGAATTCACTACTGAAAGAGGGAACAATGAAATTACAAGTGTACGATTTATGCGACGGAACGAAAACAACCCAAGACTTGGCTCAGGACCTCCAAAAATCAACAGACTATGTTAACTCCTACCTTAGCATACTCAGGCGTGAAGGTCTGATCAGAACAGTTGTGAAAGATGACACACATGTTCACGAACAAATATTCTAGGCGACTAGGATGGCGGAAAGACAAAAGATGAGTGAGGATATATTTAATGAGATGAGGAGTCTGTTGGAAGACATCAAAGCATTGTTCCTCCTTGCTAATCAAGACAAACTTGAGGAAATGAAAAAGAAGCTATTGAAAGAAGGTTCTATGGAAAGTCAAGTTTATGAGTTATGCGACGGTGAAAATACAACTCAAGATATCGCCAACAGAATACAGAAATCATTGGGATACGCTCGAGCAGTTCTGAGTTCATTGCGACGCAAGGGATTGGTGAAGACTGTAGAACGAGACGGTAAGAAGGTGCACGAGCAAAGGTTCTAGGTGATCCAATGTCAACCCATCCTGATACTCATGAGCGGATAACAAAACTGCAGAAAGATGTAGAAGAAATCAAGGAGGAACTTGAGGACCAATGGCACGAAAGAAGACCCAACTACGAAGATAGGGTAAGAAAGGCTCTTGAAGGTGACAAGAACGCTACAGTCCTCTATCTTGAAATAGATAGCGTACGTTCAAGAGCAGAGATTGAAAAAAGTTTGACAAAACATGGAAGGAGAATCCCAACTATGTCCTTATGGCGCGCTTCCAACAGACTCCTGAAAAACGGTTTAATAAAAAAGGTAGGTGTTAAAGGCGAGAGCCCTATTTACGCCAAAAAACCTTGGGCTAAAGCATTGGACATTGATAATTATGTCAGGACAGAAATCCTCCAGCAAGAGAAATCGTCTAATTGAAGATATAATAAGCGTCGAAGATATACTCTTAGAATACATTCTCGATAGCGGATGGAAAGACTACAACAAGTTTGCGAAGAAGCTTACTGAGAAAATAGTTCAAAAGCAGCCATCGTCGCCAGAGGACCTAGCAAGACTAATAGGCAGATTCACACACCCGTTTTTTGTTTTCAATGATATTACTAAGGAGCGGTTTTTGGTTCGGTTCCCTCTAAGCGAATTGCTGCGGCAATCCAGAGTTCCAAGGCGATCTTTCACTCAAATAAGAAAGCGCCCCAAATCCAAACGTAGAGCGATCTCTAAGAAGCTTCGCCTATTGATTCTCGAAAGAGATGGTTATCGGTGTTGTATATGTGGCAAGACTGCGAAAGAAACGAAACTTGAAGTGGATCACAAAGTACCAGTAGCAAAAGGAGGCACAGATAGCCTCAACAACCTTTGGACTCTTTGTATTGACTGCAATAGAGGCAAATCTGACCTCTCCATTTAGAGTCCAACATTTCCTAAATACTAAACAGCTTCCAGCGTCATCTCAGAAAAAAGGGAGCAGAGGAATTTTTCCGGAGTCCGTGACATACCTTGGGTCCAAATCCGACCCACGGCATCCCTCTTATCTTTGTGCATGGGCAGTCGGTCCCGCTAAGCCTTGGCTTGGGTTAGAAAGTTCTCCAGTTCGTTTTCGGCGTTGTCTGCTCGGATGAAGATGGGGACGTTTTCGATTCCGGTGGCGATGTAGCTGGACAACAACCATTCGCCCGGCGCAAACTCAAGGGTCTTCTCCAAGATGCCCTGGTCAATCATGAAGGTGTTACTTACCACAGAGCGATCATAAGGTCTTGGCAAGGTTCCCACGAAGTACGTGTGGAGTTGCTGCAAAGCGTTGGTGTTCAGGTAGGCAATCCGCTGAGTGGCAATGCAGCCACCCAAACCATACTTCCGCCCCTGCCGCAGCAACGTCTCCACCTGCTTCGAACACTTCCTGTCAATCCCACCAGACCCACCCATCTCTGGGATAAACTCCTGCGCCTCATCAAAGACAAACAGGATATACGGCTTCACCTGAAACATCCTCTTCCGTCGATTCAACAAATCCCTCGAAAGCCGAATCACCAAATCCTTAATCGTGAATGGATCAGCAATCGAGACACAAACCAGCCGTTCCTCACCCTCCAACAACCCACGAATCTTCTCCGCCGTAAGCCCACCAACCTCCTTCGCTTCCGCCGTCCGTTTCTTCTTGAAAAGATCCAGAAGCGTGGATCTAGTGGTCGCCCAAGCGAAAAGCCCACTCTTCTCATGCACCCCAAACCGCTCCACAGCTTGACGCGCTTTGTCGTCAATGAAACGAATGAAATCTGTATCGACCTCCTGCTGCTCAATGAAACCATGTTCATCCATGTACGCCAAAACGGCATCCCGAATCTCATCGATGGCATTCACGTAATGCGGCTTGTCCACACTCCCCTTCCGCTGCCCATCCAACTCCTCCAAAAACTGCCCAAAAGTCGGAACCTTCAACCGAGGCTTGGTATAGTAAGAAACCTTCCCTTGTGCCAGAATCTCCTGGAACCCGTCAAGAATACGCGCGTCAGCCTCATACTCCCTCGGCTTCACCACAGAATTCACGAACTGCCCGATAGAGTCAATCCGCCTCTCCAAAATCACCAAAGAAGACATCTCAGGATCTGCCAATACATCCATGAGCAGGAAGGGATACTCACAGCTGATGTCAAAGATAATCACTTTCGTATCCTCCGTATGATAAAGAAGCCTTCGCAAAATATTCGACATCAGATTGCTCTTTCCACCACCCGTGAAGGCGAAGATTCCGAAGTGATACCGTATCAATCTCTCAAAGTCCACATAGATCGGGATGCGCCGCCTACCCGCCTCAAACATCTTGATCAGACCCAGCCGCGGATCCTCTCGCGCATGCCCAACAGTCTGAGAAGTATCTACACCTAACTTGTCTGCGATTCGATGATTGTACATGCGATTGATCATCTCACTGTTCAGAACATACGCCTCACTCGCCACCACAGGATACGAGAACCCCTTCACAAACGCGGGGTCCTTCTCCTCATCTAAGATGAGATCGTAGTTGATCGGTATAGAGCTGATCTGAACCATCATCGTCGCCCGATCATCAGTAGCCCAATCCGCCTCAGACTGCTCAATAATCTCAAACTGCATCGGATAATACCCATAATCCGAAAGCCCCCGCAAACCAAAATGCTCAGGCCAAACCCGCGAAATCTCCATAAGCGTATATCGCTGCCCACCTTCACCCTGCTTAAAATTCCTCACAGCCAACAGCATGCCCTCCTCCAATAACCCCATCAAATCCTTCTGATACTCCACTTTCACCCGACAATCATATCGGGCGGATATGCCCGAAAGCTTCGTCTGCTGACCAGCCATGACTCTTTTCGGAATGACCGCACTCAACCTTCCACGAAATCTCCCGTCGAAATCCGTAAAATGCATCCTAAATGACCTCTCTTCTTGCAGCTTCAATTCTAGCCCTCCGTTCCCGGAACGTGCTCATATAGAATACAAAATCCCTCAACTTATGATTGTTTAGTATCCACTTCCCCACGCTCTCAGCCACCCGCGCGAAAGACCTGTAATGCCACTTCGCCACCTTATCAGCCACAAACAAAGGCTTGTTGTGACCAAAAGCCTCAGGAATACTTGGAGTCGTCATAGCCTTCAACAAAACCACAATCAGATTCTGCAACCTGTTCCTCACTCGCCTATCCCGAAACAAAATCGCCTCCACAGGCTCCTTAGCTCCACCAAACTCATTCCAAAACTGTATAGCACTCTCCTCTGAAAAATCAAACTCAGGATAAACCAGTCTATCCGTCAACAACACATTACTCCGCAACCGAGGTTCAGAAGCCGCCTGCGAAAGCTGAACATAACTCTTCAAAAAGGTCTTCTCCAAGCTTATCCTATTCCTCCGAGCACCCGACACATATCCCGCCCTCCCTTCACGATCCGGAATCATCGTCTTGAAAGCCGAATCATACTCAACAAGGCTCCAAGGAACCTTCACGTGCTCAGGATTAAACAGTGAAATAGACTGCAAGATCATACGGTCCGTGTTGGGCAATTCCTCAAACTCTTCCGCAGTCAGCGACCCCCTCAGCAACCCCTCATTCTGCAGAATCGGAATCAGCTGCCGTTTAAAATCTCTAGCCGCCGTGTCCTTCGTCAATCCGATAAACAAGACCCGCCTCTTCCAACACTCCTCAATGATCATCTCTAGACAAAAGAGCGTGAGAAACGCGATGTCTAAGGTTGTCAGCCAGTGCTCCGTCCCATCCTTCATGATCTTCATCCTGTTAGAAGCCAGTTTTCCCTCTTCGTCCTCATAGAAGAACCGATCACCAAGCATCCTCACAACCTTCTTCAAACGTTCCCACGCATCCAGATAACGTGGCTCCATCAGATAGCGCGAGGCTTCCTCCCTCAAGTAGCCTTCCTTCACCGAACTCTCCAGATACTTCCTCACTCGTTTCACCCGCTTATCATCGGTTATGCCCAAACCCTCACAAATCTCCTGCAAAGAAAGCGGACCCCGCTCCTCAATCAGGTAGATCACAGCATACCGCAAATAATCCGCCCTCGCTGGAGGAAGCCCCAGAACAGAATGCCGAATGCAATGTCTCCCATAAGCCAGATCATTCACATCAATCGGCACACCGTCTACCTCAAAACCGATCAAGGACCCCTTCTTCTCCCAAAGCTCCCGCTTAGAAGTGTCATACAGCAAACTTCCCCGCTCCCCAGACAAAGTCCTATCCATAAGCAGAATCCGAATGTTCTTCTCTGGATCCGTGATCAGCTTGTAAGCCAGATAATACTCGGCAAAGCTCATGATCCAATTCGCAATCGTCGCATTACTGATGATAGCTTCATCAACCAACGGCCTAGCAACCCCTAATTCCCCAGGCTCCTCCAAATCAAAAAATGTCTGATCTACATCCGGAACCTCACTGATATACATCGGAACCACACTCGAAACCCCAGCACCCCTCTCCAAAAATCGTGAATCATACTCCACGCTCGGAGCCCCATCCTTCCCAAACTCCACAGAACCAGTCACAGCATAAGCCCCACCAAAGAAGATCATCAGATCAAACATGGACCTCGAATACATTGTGCCATCGATCCCAGCAAACTGCACCTTATCGCTGCCAAAGAAGCTTTTCGCAGTTTCACAAGCCCTCCCAAAATCAAGATCAGAAACCATAAAATCACAAAGCAATCGATCATACAAACCCCTAAGAGAATGAAACCGCTCCGCATACTCTGAAACCTGATCAGAAGCCCCCAACCTCAACAACTCACTAGTCCTCTTGATCCTCCTGCTCAAAAAAGACGAAGACAACAAACCACCTCGAAGCACTTACACTACTAGGAAAGCCTGTCTAAAATAAATTGCACACGTAGCCAATTCAATAGTTGAAGTCTTGTTCAATACCCCATCGTGAAGAGATCAGTTCCATGAAATCCCTACGTATCGGAAGACCAAGCGAGTATGATAATTTCTGTAGTATGCGGCAACGTAAGAAAATGAGAGCTATTTCAAAAATATGAGGAAATTTTCTTCCTCGCACTTGACGATGTGTATTTGTGGTTCATAAGTTTAATGTGACGCATGGTACTTTCGTTGGAAAATGTGGCGATAACATTGCCGAAGAAATTTTACGCTTTATCTGTGCTTATGGTCCTTGCATTGGCGGCCTACCCGATTGTACCGATCTTTGCTGATTATCTGATGCCTGATGATTTCAAGGAAGAAAGCTGGTCTAAGATCATTGACTATTTGGAGTATGTGGATGTCTATGCGGCTGCTCATGGGTTGCCCCGCCCTCCCGCTGGTGCCCATGCGTACCTATACACAACATATGTGAACTATTCAGGATTGCAGATGCTCTATGCGGGTCTCATTAATATAACGATGGCTCTTGGGAAGTTGACTCTCACAATTCCCATTCAAACGTTTATGATGCACTACAAGAGTGAGAATCAAAGCAGAGATGTTGTTACCGCATCTTCCTACGTCATGTTGCTGGCTTATAACGAGACTACCGACGGACCCATTTACCGCGATTCACCGGACAGAAACGATACGCTATATGCCTCCTTTAACATCGGTTTTGACTTGTCTTCGCTGATCGATACAACGGATAGACCGGGACTCAACAGTGAGACTACAATTATTCCGCTTACTCATTCTGACGACAAGCTTGAATGGCATTGGGGAATGACCTACCGTAATCTTACGGCGATATGGTGGCGTATCTACATAGATCCCAATAATTCGTCGCATCAAAAAGTGCCGGTTGCCGTCAGCGTTTATGAGAAGCTGACTTTCACCTACGATTTGATTTTCAATCCAGACAGTAACAACGCTACACTTGTGAGCAACTACGTTGTCGGCAGAATGACCGACCTGTGGGTTGTAGACAAATGGTTTTGGTTCATCCCTGTGGTGGTGCATTATAACAGCACTGGCTGCTACCGCTTGAACAAATCCAAGTACTCAGACGAAACAATCCACCAATTTCTGCACAGACACGGAATCAGCATGAGCATTGTCTTATTCCAAGCTTCTGCAATACTCGACCACACATCGAAAA
>Ga0209636_10001895_pt1 | contig 21180 bp, 18 predicted proteins | sample DeeMarSWOR152_54_FD_187464 | JGI IMG/M metagenome (GOLD analysis project Ga0209636, IMG submission 187464) | Marine sediment microbial communities from White Oak River estuary, North Carolina - WOR-1-52-54 (SPAdes) (version 2) | ecosystem: Environmental > Aquatic > Marine > Intertidal zone >...
CGCGATTATTTCGTCCCAATGTTCCTCCCGCATTTCATCTAAAGGGTGGCGTGTCGCGACGCCGGCGTTGTTTACCAGTATGTCCACCACACCAAGTTCCCGCTCTATGGTTTTTATCATGCGGCCAACATCTGATGACTTTGAGACATCAGCCTGGACAGGGATTACGCGCCTCCCGAGGCTTTTAATAAGGGAACAGGTTTCCAGGGCCGCCTCCTCACGGCTGCGGTAATTGACGGCGATGTCCGCGCCGGCCTCAGCCAGTGCTACTGCGCACCCCCGGCCGATACCACGACTGGCACCCGTGATCAGGGCAATTTTTCCAGAAAACGTATTCATCTTTTCCTCCCCTTTGCGTTGATTACGGTCGCTGATGGAAGAATTGTTTTGTCAACCGGATGAAAGATTACATTGAAAGAAAAGTCAACCGTCATTGTACCTCAATGAGAAGAGATTGCCGTTATCCCATTGCTATGGCTTCGTGTCGGGCTGTCTCCCGACCGGCCCAAGAAACTACCCTCTGTCTTGTGCTCTTTTTTCCTTGACATACACCTCCGGTTTCAGTAAATTCCCCTCAACCCAAAACGAGTACTTATCAAACCTTTGCCCTTGCCCCCAAAGGGGCGGGGTTTTATCTCCAGATGGGCAGTCCGGGTAGCGGACAGCGCCTGGTGATGACTACGGGAAGGTGGAAGATGATAGCTGTGACAAAAAGGAGATATATCTGGGTTTTCCTTCTGATTCCCTTGTTCTGGCATGGGCTGGGATGCTCTGTGGAGGCGTGTGAAGCCTGCTTTGCAGGCTATGGCTCGGGCGATGAACGCTTCAATAGGCCATTGGCCGACCTGAGGAAAATCTATGAAAAAGAGGGAAGAAATGCCTTGCCGTACATCAGGCAGGCCTTGATGAAGAGCCCTGATCCTCTGGTCATGAGGAGGGCAGCCGGATACATCGTCGAACTACGCGACACTGATTCCATACCGCTCTTTGAGGCCATGCTGTTAGCATTAGTTAAGAAGGGAACCTTCAGCACCTTTGGGCTCGGTACACACGATTCCCAGAGACGCCTGACCGTTGCGCATACCCTCGTAAAATTCGGCCCGACAGAGATAGGGGATCGAATTTGGGAAAAATATGACCGGCTTGATGTAAAACGAAAATCAGAGGTCCCCTCTGTCCTCAATGCCCTCGAAGACCCCAAATTGACTGAGCGCCTGTTGGAAATTGTGAACAGAAAGGAAAATCATCTGCTGATGATGGGGGCATTGGCTGTATTGGCCAACGGGGGCACTACTGAAGCCCTGGCCGCACTCAGATCTAAGGTCGAGGAATGGAGCGATGAGGCTGCGGAGCCCGTTGATGATTCTAATCCCGATCCCCCGGCCTATTCTGCTTTGAGAATAATGGCAGAACGGGCCATCTCTGCGATCGAAGAACGAACCAAGTAACCCGCATTTCTTCCCCATTAATTCCTCCGAGCTCTCCTTTCCCCCAAAGCAGGGAGGTGTTACCAGAGACATGCCATGGAGGGAAGTAGCTAAGGCAGCGGGCCCGAAAGATTTCTTTCCCCTTCTCTTGGTTTGCGCTTGAAATCTGACATGGATCGATGATGAGCGGGTCCGCATAGGTAGAAGTCTGCATTTGGGTTGTTTATTAAAAGCGGAGTTCCCGAGTTTTCCTCTTCGAGGTTTTCTCATGTATTGTAAGAAATGAAAACGAGGATTTTGGAAGTGGGAAGTAGTCTTTGGGTACGTGGTCAAAGATTTCTGAGCAATGTATCTTTTTTTATGATAAAGTCTTTACTAATCAATGAGGCGGGTGAATCATGAGTCAGACTAAGAATCTTAGCCTGTCGGTCTTGTTAAGAGGCAGCTGGCAAAATTCTCCTGCTCTATGAGACTTGTATAAATCGCACTAGCGTGCTAAATTTCAACGAAAATGTCAAACAAATGGAGAAATCGTGAAAATCCTGCTTGTTTACCCCCGTTATCCGGATACTTTTTGGAGTTTTCGGCATGCACTCAAGTTCATCTCTAAGAAGGCTTCTTATCCACCATTAGGGCTTCTGACCGTTGCGGCCCTTCTCCCCAGGACTTGGGAGCGGAGACTTATTGATCTGAACGTGGATGTGCTGAGGAATGAGGACATCGACTGGGCTGATTACGTCTTCATAAGCGCCATGGCGGTGCAGCGGCCATCGGTCACGGAAATCGTCAGGAAGGTTAAGGCCCTCGGCAAAAAGATCGTTGCGGGCGGCCCCCTCTTCACCATCTCGCCCGATGGGTTTCCGGACATTGATCATTTGGTCCTTCACGAGGCAGAGGCAACCCTTCCTCCCTTTATCGAGGACGTGGAGAGGGGAACGGGAAAACCCATGTATACTTCCTCCGAGTGGCCCGATATTACCTCTTCTCCCATACCCCAGTGGGATCTTCTGGATATGCGGAAATATGCCGCCATGTCCGTTCAGTACTGCCGCGGCTGTTCCTTTGATTGTGACTTCTGCAACATCGCCCTCCTGAATGGGAAGAAGCCGCGAACGAAGACGAGTACTCAGGTTCTCGCGGAGCTTGAGGGATTGTACCAGAGGGGGTGGAGGGATACGGTCTTCTTCGTAGACGATAACTTTATAGGGAAACCCCGCACGTTAAAAGAAGATTTGTTACCCGCCCTCATAAAATGGATGCAAGAGAAGAAATATCCCTTCTCTTTCCTCACCGAGGCCTCCGTCAACCTCGCAGATGACGAGGAGTTGATGGAGCTTATGGTAAGGGCCGCCTTTGATGAGGTTTTTGTGGGGATCGAAAGCCCTGAAGAGGAGAGCCTCTCTGAGTGTCACAAGGTTCAGAATAAACATAGGGACCTGATGGCAGCGGTCAAGAAAATGCAGAGATTCGGTCTTCAGGTCTCAGGGGGGTTCATCGTTGGTTTCGATAGTGATCCTCAGACCATCTTTCAGAGGCAGATAAATTTCATCCAGCAAAGCGGGATAGTCACCGCTATGGTAGGCCTTTTGAGTGCCCTGAGAGGCACAAGGCTCCACGAACGGCTCCAGCAAGAAGGCAGGATTATAGGTGAGACTCGGGGGGACAACACTGACTTTTCCATAAACTTCATCCCCAAGATGGGTTACCAGCGCCTCGTGGAAGGATACAGGGAGATCGTCACTCGCATTTATTCCCCCCGCCATTTCCATAGACGTCTTATCACTTTTCTGAGGAATTATCGTCCGTCAAAGATAAGGAGCCAGCCCATACAATTCTGCCACATTAAGGCGTTCTTCCACTCTCTCTGGGCCTTGGGTATACGGGGTAAGGAGCGCTTTCATTATTGGAAGACCCTCCTTTGGACCCTCTTCCGACGCCCGCGACTCTTCCCCCTGTGTGTGTCCCTTTCGATTTACGGCTACCATTTTCGGAAAGTCTTTGAGGGATACCTACAGGGAACAGGAAGGGGAATCGGCCCAGGGTCCTCATGAGCCGATTTACCCCTTCTATTCTCCTCTCCCCTGCCCCCTCAAATCCTCAGTCGCATCCTACGTTCCAGGCCGTAAAAATTTTTCTCGCTGCCTTCAAAATTTATCCAGATTTTACTGCAATTGACCGAAACCGATTCTGGTTTTATTTGATTGGGCGGAATTTTTTCTGTATAAACAACGGCAGGGGGCTCAAGGCGACTGCGATGTAGCTCTGCAGTCATAGCTTTGCATACTTTACTTCCTCACATGGGAGATATTCAGGTGAATTACACTGACGATACGCACCTTAAGTCTATGGGATACATCTTATGGATTTTTGGGTTTACCGGCTCTCACCGTTTCTATTTCGGTAAGCCGATCTCGGGGACTATATATTTCTTCACCCTCGGGCTTCTCGGCGTTGGGTGGCTGATTGATCTGTTTCTCATTCCTTCAATGGATCGGCAGGCGGATCTAAGGTTCCGTGCAGGTCTCATCGATTATACGGTGGCATGGATTCTCCTCACGTTCCTCGGGTTATTCGGCATTCACCGAATGTATATGGGTAAGTGGTTCACCGGGATTATTTACCTGTTAACGGGCGGGGTGTTTGGCCTGGGATACCTGTATGACTTCTGGACGCTCAATGACCAGATTACTGTAATAAATAGCTCAGGATAAGGGGGTCCCTTGGCCGACTGAAGCAGCGAGTCGGACCTTGCTTTTTGGCCCGTTACGCAGAAAATGGGTGACCGTTACATGATTGACCTGCGAATTGTGAGACAAACGTTTGATTTTGATTGTGGCGCGAAGGCACTGCAAACGGTCATGGAATATTATGGCGTTGAGATGCGCGAAGATGAATTAATGAAGGGGTTAGGAACGGATAAAGATGGAACTTCCGTTGATAATATGGTTTCGGTTGCAGAAAAAAAGGGTTTTAAGGTTTATGCTGCCACTGGGGTCTCTTTGGAGCAACTGAAGCGTTTTATCGATGAAGGATACCCGGTAATCGTGCTCGTGCAGGCATGGGCAGAGAGGTATATGACACTTGAAGATTGGAAGGTTGATTATGATGACGGGCATTATGTGGTTGTTATTGGTCACCGCGGGAACATAATAGTTTTTGAGGACCCCTCATCATTCCGCAGGACATGGTTGACTGAGGGGGAATTTCTTGCACGCTGGCATGATGTTGATGCCAAAACGGATAAGAACCTTGAGCACTTTGCAATGGTGCTGATGGGGAGGGATCCGGTCAGAAAAGCAGTGGAACATGTGGAACATATGGATTAAGAGGCTATAACTATGACTTTCTTGGCCCCGGGGAATTCCCAAACTCACGCCGAGGGCACGTTGCGGCCTTCAGGCCGGGGAGCCGAGGGGTTGACTTTGAGGTACTGGCCGGGACCGCTTTTTGAAGTATTTTTTACCATTTCGTCTCCCGTTATGTTTGGAGGCAGCCTGGAGGTTCGGTATGCTGCCATGCCACACGGGATCAATACGATTCATCGTAAACAGGGATTTTAAGACCCTCAATTCCTCATCGGTGACAAAGGTCATGGCAATGCCTGGCCGCCCCATTCTCCCGGTCCTTCCCGTCCTGTTCGTGTAGGATTCCATGCCGTAAGGGTAGTCATAATTGATCACATGACTGACATGGCTGAAGTCGAGTCCGCGACCGGCAAGGTCCGTGGCAACCATGAAGGTAATCTCATTTCGGCGGAAACGCCTGAAGATCGATGTTCGTTTCGATTGCTCCAGGCCTCCATGGATATACTCTATCGATTTAAACTGTGCCTTCAAATCCCTTATCAGTTTCTCACCGCGATGTCGTGAATTGCAAAAGATGATGGCCTGGGAAATCTTCTCTCTTTTCAGGTATTGGATCAGGGCATTGAACCGATTACGTCGCCCCGTGTACTGAAAATGGTGAACAAGACTCTGGGGGGCCACCTGCTCCTTATTTAATTCCACTCTGACGGGTTCTTTCAGATAGGCCCTGACCAATCGATCGATCTCTTCGGGCATCGTCGCTGCAAAAAACAATGTCTGGTGCTCGTGGATGAGACAGGACATGATGAAGTCCATATCTTCAAGAAAACCCATCTTCAGCATCTCGTCCGCTTCATCCAGAATCAGCGTGCGCACAGAAGAGAGCTTAATCGACGTGGTATTATAGAGGAAATCGATCAATCGTCCAGGTGTTGCGACGAGGATATGGACCGTGTTCCTTAATTTTGCTTTTTGAATCTCCATCGAGAATCCGCCAAAGATGGCAAAGGGGACGATATCTGTATGTCTCGAAATTCGATCGATCTCCTCCACGTATTGAAGTGCTAGTTCACGGGTAGGGACCAGGATGAGGGCCTGGATGGCATTGAGCGAAGGATCGATCATCTGGACTAGTGGAATACCGCAGGCTGCTGTTTTGCCCGAGCCGGTCTCTGCCCGGGCCATAAGATCCCTGCCGTTCAGGATAGGAGAGAAGGTCTTTTCCTGGATGGGTGTCAAATCCTGATAGCCCATGTTCGTCAGGGCCTTGAGAATTTCCGGCCTTAAATCTAATTCTGAAAACTTCATCGTCAATCCTCAGGCAACTCGGTCGATATTGAAGGGAGTTACCCTTTTCCTTTCTTAGGTCAAACCAATGATTTCCACGATTTCACGCGACGTGCGGGCAAGCAATGATTGCATCATGCAGAAATGGGGGAAAGACTTGGTATTGTTTCTAACCTCTTTTCGTTGTCCGGCTCAGGAGCCGGCAAACAACCAGATCAGTATCGTCTTCCACCGCCAAAACCTGACCGCCCTCTGCCACCACCTTGCCCTCTGGGTCCTCCACGCTCCGTGCGAGGACGCGCCTCGCTTACCGTTATCTGCCGCCCGCGCAGGTCCTTCCCGTTGAGGTTCTCAATTGCCGCTTGAGCTTCAGCCTTATCGGGCATTTCTACGAAACCAAAACCCCGTGATTGACCGCTATATTTATCCTTAATGAGGTTTACAGAACTTACTTCGCCGTGGGCCTCAAAAGCCTGACGAAGATCTTCCGTTGACACATCATAGGATAGATTCCCAACATAAATATTCATGTTCCTCCTCCTTTGAGAATGAAATTTGTAAAGCGTTAATAAAAAAACCCGTAAAGAAGTTGTCTAGAGTTCTTTACGGGTTTTCGTCTTGCTGCCAAAGAGGCTCTATACAACTATTGTTACTTGGATGAAGTATATACTACTTTTCACGGAAAAGCAAGAAATATTAACCGGGTTGTAATCCCCGCAAAAGAATTGACTCTCCTCCTCCAGTCGTGTACAGTTGTGTGCTCCTTAAATATTTTTGCATTACGTATGGAAAAAACTGGGGTGATCTTGATCGAAAAACTGCCGGAGTTGGTAAACAATGATGAGGCCCTCGTGCGCCGAGGACGGTTCTTAACCGCTGTAATTAAGATCGTCGTCGGGGATGACGAGTACTGGGTGGGTATCAAGGAGGGTCGCGTAGTGGCGGTTGAACGCGGACCCTTCCTGATGCGGTCGTGTGATATCGCGGTTCGTGCCTCGACGGAAGCTTGGGAGAAGTTTTGGGAGCGTTATCCGCCGCCCGGCTATCAAGATATCTTCGGAATGAGCAAGAGCGGTGAAGCTGAGGTGAGCGGTGACTGGCTTCTGTTTATGCAGAACCTGCAATATTTCAAGGACCTGCTGCAGTCCCCTCGGCGGCTGGCTGCGGAGGAATACAATGCCTGAGATAGAGCCCATCGTTGGCAGATACATACGTTTTCCAGTTGACGGGACGAACTACCGCATTTACTTCGAAGAGGCCGGTCAGGGCATTCCGCTCGTTTGCCTGCATACTGCTGGGTCGGACGCTCGTCAATATCGGCATCTGATGAACGATTCCTCAGTTACTGGGCGCTATCGAGTTATTGCCTTCGATCTTCCTTGGCACGGCAAATCGAATCCACCCGTGGGCTTCGAAAATCGGGAATATCGCCTTACGACCCATCTCTATACCAATACTGTAATGACCTTGTGTCGAGCCTTGGAGCTAGACCAGCCAGTTGTCATGGGCTGTTCCATGGGTGGACGCATTGTGCTCGAACTGGCGTTACGGCACGCCGATGAACTGCGGGCAGTGATCGGGCTTGAGAGCGCGGACTACCAGGAGCCCTGGTACGATACTGATTGGCTGCATCGTCCGGACGTTCACGGCGGTGAAGTCTGCGCGGCACTCGTCTCCGGTAACATGGGATCCCGTAGTCCGGATGAGCATCGTTGGGAGACGCTATGGGGTTACATGCAGGGGGGGCCCGGCGTGTTCAAGGGGGATCTCTATTTCTACCGAGTCGATTCTGACTTCCGCGAACGTGTAGCCGGAATCGATACCTCGCGTTGCGCGGTCTACATTATGACGGGGGAGTATGATTTCTCCTGCACTCCGGAGGATGCGCTGCGAACCGGAAAGAAAATTCCGGGCTCCAAGGTCATCATTATGGAGGGGCTCGGTCACTTTCCGATGAGCGAAAACCCGGAACTGTTCCGGAAGTATATATTGCCGGTTCTCGACGAGATAGTAGAGGGGTAAAGGGAGGTAAAGGGGTCACATCTTCATTTGTCACTTTCTGCTTGATATAGAGCGCTCGTGAAGTATTGATCTGGAATTCTAGCAGGGGAATAGTGGCCAGCCCTTGACACTGGAAAAACGATCTTTTCGCCGCGTTTGAAGGACAGGGGTCCGGTATCATCATCTCGGCCCCGTAATTTCGTTTATGCGATGTCAGGCGAAGCGCCAACTATGGCTCAGCGATGTGTAGTGGCAACGCGTCCTGATACCCCTGATCGGTCTCACCTTGAAGGTGCGCCATTCATTCTTTTTGTCCTTCCTTTTAACGACGGTACATCCAGCTGGTAATCCATCTCGTATTTTTCGGCCTGTTCATATTCGAGCCAGTCAGCGAATAAAAAGGTCGTTTCGATGATTTGTTTTTTCAGTCGCTCGCAATAGCCAGATACCGATGGGTGTTACGTTGTTCGTGAGGGTCGCTGGCGATTTGCGTAGCACAGGTGTAGAAAATAGCGCCCGTCACCATTGACACAGCCTGAAGTAAAACTTTAAGCTTCAAATAAGCGGCAAAATGAGGAGGCAAAGCTATGGCAAGGGTATTGAAATGGGTTGGCATCATTGTCGGTGTGCTGATCGTTCTGATTATCGCTCTGCTCCTTATCGTTCCCCGTTTTGTGGATATCAATAAGTACAAACCGAGAATTGAAAGCATGGTGACCGAATCCACGGGGAGGCCCTTCTCTATTGGGGGGAATATTGACCTTACCCTTTTTCCCTGGGCAGGGGTGTCCTTGTCCGACGTGCATCTCGGCAACTCCAAGGGATTTAGGGAAAAGGACTTTGTTTCAGTGGAATATTTTGAGGTCAGAGTGAAATTAATTCCGCTGATTTTTAAGGACCTTCAGGTCAAGCGATTTGTGTTGAAGGGGTCGAGGATCGTGCTGGAAAAAAGCAAGGACGGTCGAGGAAACTGGGAAGATCTCACCAAACCGCGGGAGCAGAGGAAGCCCGAAAAGAGACCGGCGCCGGAAAAATCCGCCTCCTTCGGCATCAAAACCCTCATGGTCGGGGAGTTCGCTATCACCTCGGGTGAGCTTGTATGGATCGATCACCAGAAGGGCACCCAACAGCGCCTCACCCAGGTCAACTTGGCCCTCGACCGCATTTCCCTCGATCAACCCATCGGCCTTGAGCTCTCTACGCGTCTCAACGGGAAACCTTTAGAAATCGAAGGGAAAGTTGGCCCCCTCGGGAAGTCTCCAGGAGAGGGGGAAGTTCCAATCCTGCTCAAGGCCAGGGCATTGGATACCATTGTGGCCAGACTCCAGGGTTTCGTGGCCGACCTCAACCGGCAGGCCCGATTCAATATGACGATGGAAGTCCAGCCGTTTTCCCCCCGGAAGCTCGCTAAGGCGATGGAGGTAGACATTTCGAAGAAGACGAGGGATCCGGACACGCTCAAGGAAATGTCTCTGAAAGTAAGCGTCGCCGGCACACCCAAGGCCGTCACACTCAAGGATGGGCTTCTTAAGCTGGATGATTCTAACCTGACTTTTGGCCTTGACGCTAAACAGTTTGAGAAACCGGTTCTCTCGTTTAGGGTCGCTCTCGATGGCATTGACCTGGACCGATACCTCCCTCCACCAGCTAAAGGCAAAGAAAAGGAGCAACCACGGACTGGTGGGACCGCTCCCAAAAAGAGCCGGGGCACGAAACCCGACTACACGCCCCTTCGGAAGCTCGTGGCGGATGGGACGGTTGGAATCGGACGACTGAAGGTCTCCGGGGCCACGATGTCCGATGTGAAGGTCAATGTTACCGCGAGGAATGGAATCATCAAGGTGGACCCCATTTCCATGAACCTCTATAAGGGTTCCCTTTTAGGCAACGTCACCTTGAATGTCCAAGACGATACGCCAACAATCAAAACCGCCCAGCGTCTGGAAAGGGTACAGGCTGGTCCCCTCCTTAAAGATCTAGGGTACACGGATAAGCTTGATGGAGTTATGAATTTTCGGCTCGACATCTCGGCGAAGGGTACAGAAGCAGGGGAGATCAGAAAATCGCTCAATGGATCCGGGGAGTTCGCTTTTACCGATGGTGCTATTATGGGACTCGACATTGCCCAGATGATCCGAAGCGTGGGAACTGTGCTGGGGCTCGCTGGGAGGGAAACATCCAGAACAGAGTTCTCGGATCTGAAAGGCAATTTTACCATCAAAAACGGCCTCCTTAACAATCCGGCCACCTATCTGGATTCGTCCCTCCTCAAAGTTGTGGGAAAGGGCAACGTGGACCTCGCAAGGGAAATAATCGATTACAGGATAGAACCAAAATTTGTGGCCTCCTTGAAGAAGAAGGGCGACACCAAGCCGGGATACAGTGTGATGGTACCGATCGTGATTTCCGGGTCCCTCTCGAATCTCCAATTCCGGCCCGACCTCAGCGGGATAGTGAAAGACGAAGCTTTGAAAAAGGAGGCCTCGAAACTCCTTAAGGACATCATAAAGGAAGAGGGTACGAAAAAAGGAGAGCGGAAAGACACTGAGAAGAGGGCTCTGGAACTCTTGGAAGACCTCTTCAAGAAGAAGTAAGTGGAGGGACCTCTTTTGGAGCATAATGGGGTCAACACTTTGCTTTATGCGTTTGACAAGATGGGACGTTTTTGACCACGGTGAATAAATCTCATCCCTTCCCGTGAAACGGGTAATTTCACCCCTTCTATTCTCCTCTTTTCTGCCCCTCAAATCCTCAGTCGCATCCTCAGTTCCAGGTTGTGAAAATTTTTCACCGCCTCAGCAAAATTCTTTCTCATCCTATTGAGGATAGGAGGGTTGGGCCTTTAGTCTTGAGATTGTGTAAGGCTTCTTGCAAAAACCTTACAAATGGCTAGACTGAGGACAGGGGATCAGGCATTGGGTGATAAACTGAAGGAATTCAGGGGCAAAGGCCATGAGGGTGCTCTTCATCTCGGCTAACACCGAACGGATCAATATACTTCCAATGCCCCTTGGTTTGAACTGCGTTGCCGTGGCAACGAGATACGCCGGGCATGATGTAAAGCTGGTTGACCTGATGATTGAGGAGAATACCCAACCGGTTATCGAGGAGGCGATTGAAGGATTTCATCCGGATATTGTCGGTATCTCGGTGAGAAACATCGATGACCAAGACATGGAAAACCCGAGATTCCTGTTAGATCAGGTCAAAGAAGTAGTAATGGATTGTAGAAATCTTTCAGACGCCGCCATCATCGTGGGGGGTGCTGGCTACAGCATCTTCCCGGGGGCTGCCCTAGCGTATTTGGGGGCGGATATGGGAATCCAGGGGGAGGGAGAGACAGTGTTCCCGGCCTTATTAGATCGAATCCAGCAGGGGGCCGACCTCTCGGAGCTGCCTGGCCTTTATCTGCCGCGGCGTGGCCTCCAGGCGAAAAGGGAATTCACGGAAGACCTGGATACGCTCCCCCTCCCTGATCCTCACCTGTGGTACCGTTCAGCTCCCGATGACCACGAACTCTGGATGCCGTTTCAGACCAGACGGGGGTGTCCTATGAACTGCAGTTATTGTTCTACGCCAACCATCGAAGGCCACACCCTCAGAAAACGGTCTCCAGGGGCTGCTGTTGAGGGAATCGCTCGGCATGTCGAGGCTGGATTCCGATGTTTCTACTTTGTCGACAATATCTTCAACATCCCTTCCTCCTATGCTCGAGAACTTTGCCAGCGTTTGATAGCAGAGGAATTGCAAGCATCTTGGCGGTCAATCCTTTACCCCGGGAAGGTCACCGAAGATTTGATTAAGGGCATGGCGAGGGCTGGTTGTAAGGAGGCCAGCCTGGGATTCGAAAGCGGTTGCGATCGAATCCTGCGGAACATAAATAAGAAATTTACCACTCATGAGGTGCGCGAAACTTCCGAGATGCTGGCGGATAATGGAATCCGGCAAATGGGTTTTTTACTGCTCGGTGGACCTGGTGAGACGAAGGAATCGGTCGAAGAGAGCTTTGCCTTTGCAGATTCCTTAAACCTGGATGCCTTAAAAATAACCCTGGGCATTCGTATCTATCCGTACACCGCCTTGGCAAAGATTGCCGTCGCCGAAGGCCTGATCCCACCGGATGACGATCTTCTCTTTCCCAAATTTTACATGGTCAGGGGACTTGAGGACTGGCTCCGCGAAACCGTTATGGCTTGGATGGCTGATAAAAGGGGGTCAGGTCTTGAATTATAAGTTTTTAAAAATATTAAGAGATGTTCCGGATTGCTCGAGGCGCGTTCAGGGGAGCTGTGGGACGAGGGGATGAACGGCTATGATTCGAGTTGCCGAGCATATTTGTCCTCGGAAGAAATTGTTTGCCTATGGCACAGGTGCTGGGGTGCTTGCCCTTTTGATCGCTTTATGACTCCTCTCATGTCCGCGATGACGCAAGCCATTGTCGCTCATGCACACATTCGGGAGCGGGATTCTGTTTTGGAGGCTTTCCCGATAAACCGTGGGCCGCGAGCGAGGTCTTCAAAATACTATGGTTGAGGCTTTTGCCAGAAGGGACCGGTTTTCCCGATTTCCTTGAGCAGTGAGAGAAATTCGCCTCTGTACTGCAGTCTTTTGGAGAAATAATCCGGATCCAGACGCCTGCGGAAATACTCGGATTGAAATATCTTGACCAAACCATGAAGCGGCGTGATGCCATCCTCGGTCGCCGGATCGAAGCGAACCCAGTTGCGAACGTGCTCTTCCGACCGGAAGAAGTGCATGGTGCTTCAGGCGTAGCTGATATTCTCATACCATCGCCAGAACGGAACGGACACGTGTCCAACGATACTGTCCGGTTCGGCGTTCAGCAGGGTGCCATCCTTCATCTCCACCCGAATCGGCAACCCGCAATCCAAACAGGGTGAATCAACTCGGACTGTTTTACCCGGAAAGAGCCAGCAGACCGCCAGCGACTCGAACGCTCACTGGGCAAACCACTTCTGCTCGCCATCAATGGTGACACGATATTGAGTGGGCAGGTTATTGAAAGGCGCAAAGGATGTGATTAAATCCGTATCGGGGAAGAGCCAGGCTGGGATCATTTCTGAGAATAGATCGTGGAGCGCCTTCCGACCCTCCTCGGGAGAAACCCCCAACTCATGGGCAATCTCCGTGTAAACCGGTGCCTGTCCGGTCTCCACCATACGTTTCATGATAAAATAAAATGTTCTGTCCAAGATCGTTTCGCTCATTGGTGTTTCCCTCCTTTCATCAACGGTGTGCGGAGCTTTAAGATGTACTGCATTCCATGAGCAGGATTCCTTTTTCCCCTCTGTATGCCAAATAGGCCAGGACGCTCATCTCCGCCATAGCTGTTGAAGGAATTAATGGTTTGACAATGCAATCGGGGAATAGTATCGAAACCCCTTCGAACAATGCGGGTCAGATATCGGGCGAAGGAACGGCCGCGCCAGGGCCATTTACTCACACCCTTTACCAAGGTCAGGTCTGTCTCCTGCTGCTTGTACCGGGTTCATTTTTCAGCTTGTCGTCAGTGCTCATACCAAATTCAGAATTCTGGGGAGGATTAAAACAATATACGGCCAATAAGTCAACAGAAACAAAACAGCTATCAGTGGAATCAAAAATGGTAATGTTGCCCGAACGACTTGTTCAAAGGGAGTATCTGCTATATCAGCAATAATATAGAGCACCAGACCCACAGGGGGCGTCAGGAGTCCGATCATAAGATTCAGAACCATAATGATGCCGAAATGAACAGTGTTGATCCCTAACTGCTGGCAGATTGGGAGAAAAACAGGGATCAAGATAATCATTGCAGCAACTGGTTCAAGAAAACACCCGACGAAGAAGAGAAATAAATTTGTGATGAGCAGTATGATGATTGTGTTTTGTGTCAAAGATAGAATGAACGAACCGGCTATAACCGGTATCCGCTCCAAGGTGATCACCCATCCGAACAGTGAAGCAGCTATTACGATCAGCATCACTGAAGCGGTGGTAAAGGAAGAGTCGAGGAAGACCTCCCCGATCCTCTTTAGATTGAGTGTTCGATAAACAACGACCCCCAGGAACAATGCATACAGGGCTGCAACAGCACCAGCCTCGGTCGGGGTGAAAACACCCCCGAGAATCCCCCCCACCAGGATCAACGGTGTAATCAGCGGAGGGATGGCAGCGACAAATGTATCGTATAGCTGTTTTACCTTTGCCCTGGCATGTTTCGGGTAATTAAACCTGATTGAGTAGATGTAGACCATGATCATCAAGGCCAGGCCCATGAGGAGGCCGGGGATTACTCCTGCAGCGAAAAGGGCTGCCACGGAAGTTTCCGCGAAAACGCCATAGACAATCATTGGAATACTGGGGGGAATAATGGGCCCTATAGTGGAGGATGCAGCGGTTATCGCACCAGAGAATCCCGCCTCATACCCATCCTTTCTCATTGCCTCGATTTCAATAGAGCCCAATCCTCCTGCATCGGCCACAGCAGCGCCCGACATACCGGAAAAGAAGATGCTGGCAAGGACATTAGCGTGACCTAACCCTCCTGGGATGTGTCCCACAATGGCTCTGGCAAAGTTGAAAATGCGATCCGTGATGCCTCCCGCGTTCATCAATTTGCCAGCCATGATGAAAAAAGGAACAGCCAGCAGGGTAAAGTTTTCGGCTCCGGCTTCCAGTCTCTGCGTCATGATGTCAAAGGAGATATCACCGGCCCAAAGAATATATGCGAAGGATGACAGCATTAAACAGAAGCCTATGGGAACTCGCAGAATCAGCAGGATTATTAGTGTGATTGTTAAGATAATCATTCTCTATTGTTCCTCTGATTTTTTCTCAGAACGCATTGATCTGGTTTTTGTTATGAGTTGAACAAGCATGTGATAGAACATAAAACTCATGCTAATCGGGATTGAGAGATAGACAAATGTCTTGGGAATGTCTGTTGAGGTGGCCCGCATCTCCCATTGGCCGATAGCAAAGCGAAATCCGGTTACCACAACGGAGATCAAAAAGAGCATGACCAATAAATGAGTAATTATATAGATCGCATCTTGGACATTGCGGTTGAAAAATTTCTTTATGAAATATTCCACCGCAATATGATCCTGACGACTGACCATCGCTGCACATGCAATGGTAGCGAGCCAGACAAAGCTCCATTTCGCGATTTCCTGAATACCGACCATCAACGTGGTTCCCACACAGTAACGCCAAAAAACCTCTAAGGAAACAATGGAAAGCATAAGAGTGCACATCGCAACACAAAATATTTTCTCAACGGTAAAGATGAGGGTATCGAGTGTTTTCATGCCGGCCTCACAAAACACAAATTAATGAGGCTACGCATCATCCAATGATGCGTAGCCTCATTAATCACTGAATAGTTGCCGGTTAATAGATTGCCTGTACCTTATTGTACACTTCGCGACCGCCTTTGAAGAGATCGGGGGCCTTAGAAAAGGCCTTGCGCCATTCCTCCCTGTCGACAGTTACAATGTTCAATCCTTTCTCCTGAAAGAACTTTATGTTTTCATTTGCTTCTTCCTTGGTAAGACCTACAGAGTAATAACGAACATCCTCGAATGCCTTCACAAGAATGTCTTGAAATTCTTTTCCGAGGCTTTGGAATTTTTTATCATTGATCATGACAAAGGGGTAATCAATGATATGTCCTGTCAGAATTATATTCTTCTGGACTTCGTAGAATTTCATTGAACGAATGGACGCCAGAGGGTTCTCCTGGGCATCTACGATGCCCTGTTTCAAGGCCATGTACAACTCTCCCCACGCAAAAGCAGTCACATTCGCCTCGATAGATTGCCATGCTTTGATCCAGCCCGTGATATCCGGTGTTCGGAGGCGGAGCCCCTTGACATCTTCTGGCTTGGTTACGGGATTTTTTTCGTTGGTGGTAAGCATTCGAACGCCATGATAAATCATCCCGACAATTCTAATACCATGGCGCTGCAACATCTTATCTTTAACATATTTTTGGCCAAGCTCACTATTTAAGACTCGATAGAGATGATGTTCGTCCCTGAAAACAAAGGGATAGTTGAACAAGCTGAACTCAGGACAAAACCGGTCGATGCCCCATGTAACAGTGAGATCCTGGGTGCCCATTTTCGTTCCCTCAACCTGATCGAGCATTTTGCCCAATTGAGCACCGGGGTAGATATTCATTTTCAATCTCCCGTTGCTTCGATGATCCATCAACTCCGCTGCCAGCGCTACCGTATGGTGTATGGCTGACGTAGGGGTAAAGATATGACCAAACTTCAATACCACGGGTTTTTCAGCCATGCCTGAGGCTGTGAGTCCCAATACTGCAACAAAAACCAATGTGCATGTGGCGATAGTCTTTTTCATGTGTAATCTCCTTTTGCCGGTCATGGACAGTTATGTTGTTTTTTATGGATGGTTATGGACTTGTCCCGGGTCAAGATAAATCTGTTTCACCTCCTTTCGGCCTTATTATATCTGAATCACCGGATCGGGACTAAAATATGAGGGATTCGGGCCACATGAGAGGGAGGAAATGAAATTTTTCATCGAAACCGTATTTTATTTAATATATTGTATTTGTTGGAATTATAATTTTTGTCTGAATTTATTTAGCTTCTTTGGAAAAGTCAATCCCAGTTATGCGGAATTTTAGCGTTTTCTTCGACGAAACTTGCTGTAATCTCATATTTTCTCGCAATATCTCATATTTTCTTGGAATGTCTCATGTAATCTCTTCCGCCAATATTCAATGGTGCACAGGGTGTGATGGGGTCAACACTGTGCTTTATCCTTTTGATAACAGGGGACGTAAAATGGCACGGTTCTATTTTGTTGACATGGGAAACACTCAAAACGGCAGGGGCCAGGGAGGCGGGATCGGCTCGTCATGTTTCTTTCGGCTTTCGAGGGAGCCACGAATCGCATCTTGAATAGTTGCGATCACCTATTACTACCTCACCCTCCTGAAACATACGTCTATTCCCCTATACCAAGGTATATCGTGCGTAATCTTCCTCATTGGAGTCCGAAATGAGGAGGGCCGCTATTTATGGGGGGAAAAGGTGATCTCGATGACACAGCGTCCGTCTCCCCTCACGAGGCTTTCCTTAATGTCGTGAAGGGGCTTGAGGTGCAGGGCCTTCATTACCCCGTTGCGCAGTGACTGGCAGCCGCATTCATACCCTTCGAGCATGTCCGCCTTTTTAAGCGAATCATAGACATGACACTGGCTGCCGATCCAGATGGCAGTATCGCCGTCATAGTGAATCGGCTCGTTGATATAGAGGTCATCAAAAAAGGCATTCTTCCAGACGACCTTAAAGATAGACAGCAGATCCTGAATCGAGCGCGGTCGCTGAATCACCTTTTCGCGCAAAAGCTGATTGGTCATCATGCGAAAGAGCTTTTCAGCAACCTCGAGGTTGATCTGATTGGCCCGATCAAGACCGAACTCCTTCACCAGCGCTACATGCCAGAAAGAATCATGCAGCCACCAAAGCTTGGTCAGGCTATCCCGCGACGTGAATTCCGGTATTTCCATGGGATGTGCCGAGATAATGACAGAGAGTTATTATATCATCTACCCTCATGGGTAATGCGTGCGTTCTCAAATATAGCTCATATTGCCGATAGTTTCCATTATGAAGGAGAGCAGGGGAGGAGGCTTTGCCTTTTGCCCTTCTAACGTTCGCTTCACTACAAACCCTTGAAATTTCCGGATTTCGAACGTTATTTTTGGATAGCAAGCAGCGAGCGGGGTCCATGGGGTGATACGTTTCCCAAAGAGGGGAGGAAATTAGATGAAGGGTATAGCCGTTCTCGGTGTCGTTGTTTTTTTTGTGGCATCAATCTCCTGCAGCACCTTGAGTCCGCGTGAAACTCCAGTTGTGCGGGTGGTGCGGCAGTATGCCCCAACGGTGGTCAATATAAGAACTGAAAACGTCATTGATTTGAGGGAATATCCCGAGTGGGGGCAATACGGGCAGCAGCTGGACTCCCTTTTGAAGGGATATTTCGGAGAAAATTATTCCGAAGGCATCATAAAATACAAGAGCTTGGGTTCAGGTGTGATCTTGGACAATTCGGGGCTTATTGTGACGAATGCACATGTCATCCAGAAGGCGAGCACTATCTATGTGGTTCTCAATGACGGCACAATATTGAAAGCAAAGGTTGCGGGGCTGAGCTGGAATGACGACATTGCCATAATTAAGACAGATCTTCTCCATTCCGTGAGAGAAGTAAAATTTGCCGATATGAAGGGCCTGATGATAGGGGAAACGGTCATAGCTATTGGAAATGCTCTGGGATTAGAGAATTCCGTCACTGTGGGGGTTCTCAGCGGGAAGGACAGGGTATTTTCAAGCGAGCAGTGCGGATACGTTTGTTCGGGATTGCTGCAGACAGATGCGCCTATCAATCCGGGCAATAGCGGTGGCGCTCTCTTAAATCTCGACGGAGAAATCATCGGCGTAAACCTGGCAGTAGCACAGAATGCGCAGAACATCGGTTTCGCGATCCCTGTTGATAAGATAGTAAGGCTGTTGAATCAAGTTAGATGAAAAAGATATGGGGTCAGGTTTTGAATTATCAGTTTTAAAGACGGGGATTTTAATAAGGCGACTGAGGTCTCGGATCACCTGGGGATCGACAACTTTCGGCATTACGAAAAAAAATTCGCATCGCTTCTTGACAGGGGAGAAAAAAAGGGATAATTTTACGGTATAAGTTGCAAAGAGTTTTGGTTTGGAATGAAACAAGCCGCATGGCTCTTCAAGCTTATGCGGCTTTCTTATTGAACCCGGCCGAGGCTGTTGCATCTTATCATTGCAAAAAAGAAAGGGGGTGAAAACCAATGCCAAAAGGTCGAGTTAAATGGTTCAATGAGAAAAAAGGGTTTGGATTTATTTCCCAGGATGTTGGCGACGACGTATTCGTGCACTTCTCATCCATTAAGCAAGACGGATTCAAGGTTCTTTATGAAGGCGACGAGGTTGAATTCGAAGTCGCCCCAGGAAAGAAGGGCTTGCAGGCAGTTGACGTGGTGAGGTGCTAAGGGTGCAAGAAGCCGATTTTCAGGCCCCGGGTGGATGCTATAATCCCGGGGCCTCTCCGTGCACCCCGGCTGGCGTGATGCCGTATATGACAATCCGGATGAAGGGATATAAATGGCGAGAAGAAGGAGAAACTTTCCCCGGAAGAGCCACAAAAAGCGAGTGTTCAAGAAATCGTATAAAATCATCTGCGCTCGTTGTGGAAAAGAGGTTGTGATAGAGGTTTTGCCCCCCCCGGGAAAGGATCTTCTTTGCCTGGATTGTTACACCAAGTAAAACATGACACGGGGATCGCATCTTAAATATTGAATATGAGGCGAAGGAAGTCAGACCGCACCATGTGATATTCCCGATTAACCTCCAACGTTAGCCTTATCCAATTTCCCTCAACGCAACTGATTCAATCTTAAGAATCCGCCTTAATTCCAGGTTGTGAGGATTTCTCCATAGGCCGCAGGACAAGGCCCCAATGGAGATATTACCCCTCGGGTCGGGCACTTTTGGCTGCCCGAGCAAGATCCTCCAGCATCTTTTCCATTTTTTCGAGTGCCTGTCCGTATCCCGCCCAGTCTCCCGCCTTGAGGTATTTTTGAGCAGCCCTGTATTGGTCCAAAACAGAAGCGGCCAGATCCTGGATCGATCCCCTCTCCGCCCTTTCCCGTGGCATCGGTACGGTCTCTGTGGGAAGCTTCATTTCTTCAAAGATCGCGGCCAGTGCGCTTGCCAGATCCTCTTTCATGACCACTTCATTTCCATAGGCCACAATCACCCGCTTCAACTCGGGAAGGGCAATGCTCCGAGTGGGCTCTTCCGATCGGCGTAATGAGGGCCTTGCCATTTTTTTGCCAGTTTCAACCTCTGGTTTTAATTCCTGGCTGGCCTGGAGGTAAACAGGCTCCACATAGAGGAATGACTGCTCTATGGGGATTGCCATGAGGTTTCCGCGAATAACTCGTGAACCCTTCTGCCCCCAAAGGGTCAATTCGCGGGAAATTTCAGTCTGTTGATCCACCCGGGCCTCCACCTGCATGGGACCGAAGGCAAGCTTGTCCTTTGGGAGCTTGTAAACTAAGAGATCTCCATAGTTGGGCATATCGCTTCGCGCCGCCAACCAGGCAATCATGTTGGCCTTCTTTGAAGGGGTAAAGGGGAGCATCAGGAGAAATTCCTCGCGCTTCTCTTCCGGCGGCTTGATGATGATGTAGTAAGGTTCCATTTTCTGCTGGGTATCGGCGTAGAGTTCATTGGGAACCTCCCAGAGGTCTTCTTGATTGTAGAAAACCTGCACATCCTGCATATGGTAGGATCGGTACATGGCCGCCTGAATGTCAAAAAGGTCTCTCGGGTAGCGAATATGGGATTTGAGAGACTCGGGCATTTCATCAATGGGTCGAAATAGACCCGGAAAGATCTCCATGAAGCTCCCAATGATCGGATCGGCCTTATCTATAACATAGAAGTCAACCTTGCCCGTGTAGGCATTGACAACGGTTTTGACCGAGTTGCGTATGTAGTTGATTTCCAAACCGAATTTTTCTGACATCCTGGAGGAATAGGGATACATGGATGTCGTGGTGTAGGCGTCGAGCATCCAGAAGAGATGCCCGTCGGCAATAACCAGATAAGGGTCCCGATCGAAGCGGAGAAAAGGAGCAATCTTTCTCACGCGTTTGTCGATGGGCCGAAAAAACATAATCCGGCTTTGCGGCGTGAGATAACCGGTAAAGAGAATATCCGTACTCCTAAACGTGATCGCGAAGAGAAGCCTTCTCAGGAAAGAATTGATGGGGACCCCTCCATCCCCCTGATAGGTCGCATAGACATTGCTGTCACCCTTGGGGTAGTCAAACTCTTTTTCCTTCGTTCTAACAATGACATAGTTCTTCGTCTTCTCTCCATAATAGATCTCCGGGCGCTTGACTTCAATGCCCCGGGTCACGGGGGGGAGATCCTTAACCAGTAAGTTTGGGAGCCCCTCCTGGGTGACTTGGTTGACGGGATTCAGAGCCAGTCCATAGCCGTGAGTGTACACGAGGTACCTGTTCACCCATGTTCTCGCCTGAAGAGATAACTGATCAACAGAGATTTCACGGGCCG
>Ga0209636_10001897_pt1 | contig 21173 bp, 18 predicted proteins | sample DeeMarSWOR152_54_FD_187464 | JGI IMG/M metagenome (GOLD analysis project Ga0209636, IMG submission 187464) | Marine sediment microbial communities from White Oak River estuary, North Carolina - WOR-1-52-54 (SPAdes) (version 2) | ecosystem: Environmental > Aquatic > Marine > Intertidal zone >...
TCCAGACCTGAACACCAAAATTCTTTAATGTACTTAAAGCCGCTCCTCGATAGCCTTTGTGTTTTTCATTATCGGACATAGAAAATTGACCTCTATTATTTGCTAAAACATTAATAGTTATATCAAATTTGAAAGTGACATATCATCATTATTTTCTGATATGCTTTGTCGTCAATTCCGCTACTATTTTTCCATCAACCCTGCCTTTAATCATTTTCATTACCTTCCCTATAACATAGGACAATTTTGTTGCTTCATCATGATAAGTATTCAAATCATTTTCATCAATTACTTCTGTTATTTTTGATAATAACTCACGTTCATTTATTATCGGATATTGAGTGATCACGTCTTCAATCGGACGAGCATTCAAATTCAGCCAGTTCTCAATAATGACTGGAATCGCTTCCCTTACAATCTGGTTATTTTTATATGCCTTAAAAACTGAAATTATCGAATCATCACCCAGTTTTCCAACAGGCAATCCTTTTCGTTTAAAATGCTTTAAAGTTTGAGTTAAAAAGACTGCAGCTAAATTTGGGTCAACTTTCAATTCAGCAATCAGTCGATCAAAAATATCTGCTTTTCCAGAGAGTAGTAACTGATCCATCATAAAATCGGGTAAACCGAGTTGGTGATACTTTTCTCGTCGTACCCAGGGCACAGGCGGTAAATTCGCCTGGATACGCTGAATTCGATCTTCGGATAAAGCAAATGGTGGTAGATCAGTATCGGGATACATACGATCAGGCCCTGGCAGTATCCGCTCAAAACCCGTGGTGCCATCGGGCAGTGCTTGACGGGTTTCGCTGGGAACGCCAATAATTGCTTCCTGGGCACGAATGGCAATCTCCTGCGAAGCAGTCTCCACATCTCGAGGATTTCCCCAGACAATGACCAGTGCATCTACAGGCTCAAATCCGCTCAATTTTTTGATCTTCATCCAATTGGTGCTGCTAATGGTCTCGTCATCGGTATCGGAGTGGATGATATTGGGGATCTTATCAAGACAGCCAATCACCCGTACCCGATCAGATATTTCTTTGGCAAAGTTGGTTCCTGGCTGGGTTGGATACCTTAAAATCCCTTTGAAGAACGGCAGCTTCACGCATTTGATTTTGAAATCGTTTGAAACAACATTTTTAATCGGCAAATAACTGGTGTCTTTCAAAATATCAGTTACATCGAAAAATTCGGATTTAAAATTCTCTGTGGTGAGTCCTCGTTGTTTTAATCTATCTCGAATTTCCAATAACGTCTTCTGCCTGCCAGCTTCATTATGTACCAGTATTGGAATCAGCGGAATGCGGGGAACACCCTTAATTTCAACCCGAGTTCCGCCCTCGATGCTGACATTTACATCCTGGCGAGCGGCGCCAATTCCACGATTTACTTTGCCAGTCGACCTTGTCAATTGCCGAATTAATTGCGCCACATCTGCTACTTCCTGCGGCGTATGCATGTGTGGATAGGTCACCACTTCGATGAGCGGCATGCTTAATCGATCAGTTCTATAAGTACGGACGTGCCCTTCATCGCTGACCTCTCGACAGGCATCTTCTTCCAGACCTAACTGAATGATTCCGATCTTACGATCTTGGTATGGAATCCATCCGTCGATGCCGAGAATTGTAGTGCGTTGAAATCCAGTGGGAATGCTTCCATCAAGATATTGTTTGCGGGCAATGTGTAACTCGCTGACAATGTTGCAATTTAATAGTAGAGTAATCTCCAGGGCAATGTCCAAAGCTTCCTCATTCAACTCAAAAGGCGGGGCATCATCCATTTCATAAGTACAGACTGTATCTTTATTGAGTTGATAGACAATCTCTTTGTTTGTTTTGAATTCCATCAATGCCGTGCCATCGTATTCACCAAGCTCTGATAGTGTCGGACGCATATGGCGGAGGATTTCGGCATCATATTTTTCACTATAGTGTCCCGCAGGACAACGACAGAACAGCTTCTTCTTTGTCGTTAATTGTTGATGAATTTCCAGACCAGATTTCAATCCCAGTTCAACATAATCCTCTGATGTCATTTCTTCCATTGGTTTTAACATAGCTAATTCAATCTCCATCTTTCATAATTTCAGGTGTGAAAAATAAGATGAAAAATACAAAATTGGAGGGTAAATGTCAAGAGATTAAACAGGAGAAGTTAGTAAAATATACTCAACTTGGAAAATGAGGTCCCAATGTTTCTACGATTGGATTTGGCGCCTGGGCAATCGAAGGAATGAATTGGGGGAAAACAGATGATAAGGTTTCCAAACGGGCATTACATGAAGCCCTGGATCACGGCGTTACGCTTATTGATACGGCCGATGTGTATGGATTTGGGCATTCTGAGGAATTGATTGCTGAGGTTATCAAAGCACGAGGCAAAGGGAATATCATCATCGCGACGAAGGCAGGAAATGATTTTTACCATAGCACGGACGAAGATAACGAAGGGTATGGCCCAATTCGTTAAAATACTGATAAAGATTATATCATCTGGGCAGCGGAACAAAGTCTGAAACGCCTCGGTGTGGATGTACTGGATATCCTCCAACTTCACAGCCCTGATACTGAAAAGTTAGAACGAGATGATCCGTGGGAAGCGTTAGATCGGTTAAAACAGCAGGGTAAAATTAAACATGCTGGATGGAGCGTTCAATCATTTCAAGAGACGAAGCAAGCTTTTTTATTGGATCGATATCATGAGCTAATCGATTGTATTCAAGTTCGTTATAATCTTTTGGAACGTGAAGCAGAGAAAGAATTATTTCCAAAAGTACAGAAATATGGGATTGGCGTTATTGCCCGGATTCCACTGCTATTTGGATTATTAACTGGAAAATTCAATCGAGCAACCCGATTTGCTCCGGATGACCATCGACGTTTTAATTTATCACCAGAAAAATTGGCAAAATATCTATCAGATTTAGAGAGTTTACAATCGCTTTTTGATTATTATCCGAATCAAACCAAGAGCCAGGTCAGCTTGCGTTTCTGTATTTCGCATCCAGCCTGTCATACGGCAATTCCCGGTGCAAAAACCTCTCACCAGGTTGCAAATAATTGTGCTGCATCTGATTTTGGTCCAATACCTTTAGATGAAATTCCAGTTGAATAGTTGATACCAGGCTTTTATTTTAAACCTTTTCCATTTCTAAGTTGAATAAATGATGAACTAAAATAGCAAAAGGTGCCAACTGTAAAAAAAATTATAAATTACTTGACTTTTAAAAAAATATGTCATATCTTTAATTCGTTGTAATTCACCAAGTACCAGTTTTGAGTTTTTCTGTTTTAGGTAACTGAGAGGTTTTCTTACCGTAGCAGTTCGAAAGGAGGAAAGCAAGAGATTGGTCTTATAAGTGCTAGTAGTTTTATTAGAAGGAATTTTTTTCATGGAACAAGGAACAGTGAAGTGGTTCAATGCTTCCAAAGGCTATGGCTTTATCCAGAGAGAGTCTGGTGCAGACGTTTTTGTTCACTACAAATCCATCGACGGGGCTGGCTACAAGACGCTAAAACAGGGCGATCCCGTGGAATTTGAAATCCAGGAAACCGAAAAAGGGTTGCAGGCAATAAACGTAATAAAGAAGTAATAGTCTAAAGAAGTGACACAAGCCTCAACAAAATCTTGTTGAGGCTTTTTTATTATTGTTAAGGTACTGATGTCAATCCATAATTTGATTCTAAAATGAAAATAAAAATAATCGTTGTTGGGAAAACTAAAGAAAAATTTTTACAATCAGGAGAAGAAGAATTTCAGCAAAAATTGGCTCGCTATTGTCAACTGGAATGGGTGGTTGTAAAAGAGGAAAAAATTATCTCGGATAAGGCTGAGCCAATCATCAAGCCAAAAGAGGCTGAACGAATTTTGAATAAAACCTCAAAAGGATCCTTAGTCATCGCACTTGATCGAACTGGCGATCAAATGTCATCAAAAGAATTGGCTGAATTCCTTCAACAAAAGATGAATGAAGGATATGGAGAGACCACATTTATTATTGGAGGAACATTGGGCTTAGGAAAAAATGTGTTAAAATCAGCTGCAACAGTATTAAGTCTGTCAAAAATGACCTTCACCCATGAGATGAGTCGGTTGATCTTATTAGAGCAACTTTATCGAGCGTTTACGATTCTAAAAGGAAAAAAGTATCATAAAAGATAAGTTTTATCGCAAATGAAATTATATTTCATTTTTATTTTTTTAAACCCATTTAAATTTGCTTAAGAATGAAGTACTGGAATATTTGATTTCTGGAACTTACTTTATTATGTTCGTTACCCAAAATCCCTTCCTTTGTTCTGCCCTTTACAATAATTTACCTTGACAATTAACTAAAATTTTTGTAAGTTTGACTTTATTTTTAATTTTAAATTCCTGAGGAATCGAATATTGGCTCAAGATGGACTTAACAATAATCATTGTTAATTATAACGTTAAAGAATTTTTGGAACAGTCTATTATATCAATAAAAAAATCTTGCAGTAATATTGAATATGAATTGTTTGTTGTTGATAATGCCTCCAGTGATGGGAGCATTGAAATAATTCAGAAGAAGTTTCCTGAAGTCAAGCTTATTGCCAATACAGAAAATAGAGGTTTTGCAGCAGCCAATAATCAAGCAATTACACGTGCACAAGGCTATTATATTTTATTGATAAATCCTGACACAATCGTTCAGGAGGATACGTTCTCTATCATACTTAATTTTTTTCACAATCATCCTGACTGCGGTATGGTGGGTTGTAAAATACTGAATCCTGACGGCAGCTTACAACTGGCATGTCGACGTAGTTTCCCTACACCATGGGTAGCATTTACGAAAATTATTGGTCTCAGCAAGCTTTTTCCCGGCAATAAATTATTTGGTCGCTATAATTTAAGCTATCTCGATCCAGATGAAACTTATGAAGTAGAGGCGATTTCTGGCTCTTTCATGTTCTTTCGCCGACAGGTGATAAAGGATATCGGATATCTGGATGAATCTTTTTTCATGTATGGAGAGGATCTGGATTGGTGCTTTCGAATTCGAGAAGCTGGATGGAAAATTTACTATTTACCTGAAACCAAAATAATCCACTTCAAAGGAGAAAGTTCCAAAAAAAGCGAGAGCGATCTGATCCTCCAATTTTATCGTGCCATGAAATTATTTGTGGAAAAACATTATCACCATCGATATTTGGATGTTCCACAATGGCTATTGATGCTGGGAATCACACTTCGAGCCAGTCTCACATTTTTAAGTAAATTTTTTATTTGGATTTTGCCTGAACTTATTGATTTCGTTTTATTGAATCTAGCAATGATATTAGGAATCCTGATCAGGTTCCACCATCTGGTCCATTTAAGAGCCTATCTAATTGTCATGGCGGTTTATTCTTCGATCTGGCTGCTTTGTTTAATGCTCGTCGGTAGTTATGGCAGAACAAAATATTCATCTCTACGCACGATTTATGGAGTGCTCGTAGGATTAATACTGAATACTTCATTAACCTTTTTTTTCAATCAATATGCGTTTTCCAGAGCCGTTGTGTTGATCTCAGGAGCACTCAATATTCTTTTTCTGGGCGGATGGCGTTTTGGGCTGAAAATTTTATCACGACTTAGGATTTTTCCTTTTAAAGATGTTCTCGGTAAAACGCTGTTAGGGCGTCGGGCTTTGATTGTCGCACCAGCAAAATCGGGTCAGAGGATCGCTGCGAAATTAAAGCAACGATTGGATACTGGATACGAGGTGTGTGGAATCGTTTATCCTGGTAAAAGCTCAATCAATGAAAAACAGCAAGAAGTTCCCTTTTTGGGCGATTTGAAATATTTAGATGCAATTATCGGACAGACCCATGCTCAGGAAATTATTTTCTCGACTGAACAAATATCGTATGACCAGATTCTTGAAATTATTGCCCACACAAGAAGGAGAGGCCTAAATTTTAAGCTCATTCCCAGCAGCATGGACGTGATTATTGGAAAGGCATCTATAGAGTACATTGGCGATTTACCCATAATGGAGATCGATTATAAACTGAATCAGCCAATTAATATTTACACAAAACGGATGTTTGACATTATTATTTCTTTTTTTGGATTAGTCTTTTTTTTACCTGAAATTATGTTTTTAAAACTTGTGAAGCGAATAAAGCTGAAAAAGAAACAGATTTTTACTGTTAATTTAAAACAAGTTTCAATAACCGAATTTTCAGATGCCAGTTTAACAATTCGACAAAAAAAATTACCCTATTTATGGTTTGTTTTGATGGGCAAATTGAGCATTGTCGGATCGGAAATCATCGAAGTTAATGATCATAAGCAACCAAAAAGCAGCATTGAATTAAAGCCCGGGTTGACCGGTCTTTTTCAAATTAATAAACAAAATTCGTTAGCGGATATTGATCGTGAGCGTTATAATTTGTATTATTTGAAAAATTATTCATTGTTGTTAGATATTGAAATTATTATCAAGGTGATTTTTAAGATATAGCTATGGAAAAATTCGTTTTAGATTTTGAACGCCCTTTGGTCGAGCTGGAAAGGAGAATCCAGGAGATGAAGGATTACTCTTTGAATGAGGATCTGGAGGTAAGCGAAGAAATAGCCAAACTCGAGGAAAAGTCAGAAAAGCTCAGCCGAGAGATTTATTCAAAACTCACCCGCTGGCAACGCGTCCAATTGGCAAGACATCCTCAAAGACCCTATACACTCGACTATATAGGGAGGATGACGAACTATTTTATCGAATTGCATGGCGATCGAGCTTTCGGAGATGATCCTGCTATCGTTACCGGGTTAGCAGAGATAGAAAACGAGCAGATTGTCATTGTTGGGCATCAGAAAGGTCGGACTACCAAAGAAAAGCTATATCGCAATTTTGGCAGTCCCCATCCAGAAGGCTATCGCAAAGCACTCCGGGTGATGAAGCTCGGTTCTAAATTCAATCGCCCGATAATCTGCTTGATTGACACGCCTGGTGCTTATCCTGGTATCGGTGCTGAAGAACGAGGACAGGCAGAAGCAATCGCCAGAAACCTGTTTGAAATGTCTCATCTGCCCGTTCCAATTTTAATTATTGTGATTGGGGAAGGTGCCAGCGGTGGCGCTCTCGGGATTGGCGTGGGTGATCGTCTTTTAATGATGGAAAACTCCTGGTATTCGGTCATTTCTCCGGAAGGGTGTGCCGCGATACTCTGGCGAGATAGTGCAAAAGCGAATCTTGCCGCAGAAGCCATGAGAGTGACTTCGACAGATTTGTTGGAAATGAAAATTTTAGATGCGGTGATTGAAGAACCACCGGGAGGGGCTCATCGGAATTTTGATAAAGCCACTGAAATTTTGAAAAGAACCATTTTATCGGAATTAGAAAACTTAAAACAAATCCCGATTGATGTGTTAATTCGCAATCGGATCGAAAAGTTTGGAAGGATGGGATTCTGGGATGAAAGAGCGAGGTAAGGTATAGCCTATAAAGGTATAGGTTATAAGACGTTAGGAGATAACAGATATCATTGTCCCTATACCTTATATCCCCTATACCCTTATATCTCTATTCCCAACATCGCTTGAAGTAACAGTATTATTAAGCTATACTCGTTAAGGATTGAAATTCAGTATTTCACCAGTCATTGCGAGAAGCTAAGCGACGAAGCAATCTCCTGATTTTCAGCCAGTTATGAGATTGCTTCGCTTCGCTCGCAATGACTGCATTTTATGAAAATCTTATCCTTAATGAGTATATTAGTGGAAAAATTAATCCTAATAGGTATAATTTCATACATCTTTGGTAGAATGTTAGGAGGTATAAATCATGTTAAGTAAAGAATTATTAGACATTTTAGCTTGTCCTAAATGTAAAGGAGACCTTGAATACGATCACAAAAATGCAAAACTTATTTGCCATGCCTGTCGTTTAAAATACAACATTAAGGATGATATCCCGATTATGTTAATCGATGAAGCGGAAAAATTTTAAATCAATACAGTCTAATTTACGACTCTTAGTAATTTTCATCATAGCAACTTTCTGAAACTTTGAGACGGCTAGACAGTATATTTAAAGAATCCTGATTCAAACAGGCTGGAATCAGAATTATTCTATCGAATCAGGAATTTTAATTTTATAGAGCTTAAGTATCTAAATAAAAATATCTTGACTCTTAATAATTTTTATCGTAAATTTACTGTTTATGTTTAATTATAATAAAAGAAAACTATAGTTAATTTAAATGATCATGTTACACTCACAGGTACTGGTACTCAATCAGAACTATGAACCGATGACCATCACCAACGCCAAAAAGGCGATCATTCTGATTTACTTAGGTAAAGCGGAGATTATCGAGAAAAATGATACGTATATCCGCTCTGTAAGCACCAGTTATCCTTTGCCCAGTATTGTTCGATTAACCCGTTATATTAATGTTCCGAGGAAGCGGATAATTCTGTCACGCAAGAATATTATTAAACGGGATAATCATCAATGTCAATATTGTGGTGTCCGAAGTGGACCAGTGACGATTGATCATGTTATTCCTAAAGTTCAGGGAGGAGAGGATAGCTGGGAGAATCTTGTATGTGCCTGTGTTAAATGTAATAATAAGAAGGGGAATCGAACGCCTGAAGAAGCAGGAATGAAGCTGGCAAAAAAGCCACTACGACCGAATTATTTTTTCTTTATTCGATATTTTGTTGGTACGATTGATAAACGCTGGAAGCCATATCTTTATATGTAATAAAACTGCAACACAGAATTGACATCATGCACAGAGGAGAAATCAACGGATGAAAAAACGAATTTTGAGCGGAATGAGACCAACGGGTAAACTCCATCTGGGAAATTATGTTGGGGCACTCGAAAATTGGGTTAAATTGCAGGGTGAGTATGAAAATTTTCATCTTGTTGCAGATTGGCATTTGTTAACAACAAATCTGGATACATCAAAAATTGAAATCGATACAATTGATCTGGTAATCGATTGGTTGTGTGCGGGAATTGATCCTGAAAAAAGTCCAATTTTTATTCAATCACAAATTAAACAACACGCAGAACTTTTTTTAATTTTTTCCATGTTAGTTACGGTGCCGAGATTAGAACGGAATCCGACTGTTAAAGAACAGGCAAAAGATCTGGGGCTTGACAACAATATGGCTTTTGGGCATCTCGGTTATCCCGTTCTCCAGGCTGCTGATATTCTGATTTACAAGGCGCATCTCGTGCCGGTAGGTGAAGATCAATTGCCTCATATTGAATTGACGAGGGAAATAGCAAGACGATTCAATAAAACTTATGGTGAAGTTTTTATTATTCCTTCCGGTCAGGTCACGGAGTTCAGTCGGCTGCCAGGACTGGATGGCAAGAAAATGAGTAAATCATTGGGTAATACCATCTTGTTATCTGATCCACCTGACGAAATTCAGCAGAAAGTAAAAGGAGCAATCACTGATCCGCAGAAAATTAGACGGGGTGACACCGGAAGACCAGAAATTTGTAATGTGTTCACGTATCACAGAAAGTTTAATCCTGAAGAAATAGCTGCAATTGAAAAAGATTGTAAGAGCGGTGCTCTGGGATGTGTGGCATGTAAAACGAATCTGGCACAAAAGCTTGCCATATATTTAGAGCCATTTCGGGAGAAACGTAATTATTATGAACAGCATGGAGACGAAGTGAAAAATATCATAGCTCATGGCAATTCTGTTGCCCAAAAAGTGGCTAATGAAACCATGAATGAAGTCCATAAAGTAATGAAGCTCGGATAGGGATGGCATATCGAGTAAAACTCCAAAATTTTGAAGGACCATTAGACCTTCTTTTATTTTTGATCAAGAAAAATGAAGTTGACATTTATGATATTCCCATTGCGGAGATTACCAGTCAATATTTAGAATATGTTGAAATTATAAAATTGCTGGATCTGGAAAGCGCAGGTGAGTTCATATTACTGGCTGCTACCTTAATTCGGATCAAGGCGAAAATGTTACTACCTCGTCCCCAAATTGACGAGGAAGAAGAAATTATCGATCCAAGATTGGAACTTGTCAGCCGATTACTGGAATACAAAAAGTTCAAAGAACTGGCTTTTAAATTGTCTGACCTCGAGGCAGAAAAGAGTAAAGTGTTTACCCGGGGGTACTATCATGAGTTAGATCATGAGTCTGAAGGTGAAATCGAATTAGATGAAGACGTGACACTATTTTCGCTCCTCAGGGCATTTAAGCAAGTTGTCGATCGGATTCCTGAAGAAACTTTTCATCATATTGAAGATATTCAGATTAGCTTAGAAGAACAAATTGAATATATCCTGAACCGGCTGGTAGATGGTAAACCGATTACTTTTTTTGATTTAGTTTCTCATATCCGAGACAGGCTTATTATCGTGGTTACTTTTATTGCTTTACTAGAATTGATAAAGCAGGGTGAACTGGTAGCCAGACAATCAAAATCATTTGGAGAGATCTGGATAGCAAGGAAGAATGATAGAATCTAAAGAAATAAAAAAAATTGTAGAGGCATTAATTTTTGCATCCGATAGCCCGATAAATGAAAATCGTATCAAAAATATTATTACAGAATTAGACCAGGCGAAAATTGATAATATCGTTAAAGAGCTAAATACTGAATATGATCAAAATGAACATGCTTTTAAAATAGTGCGTTTGGCTGGCGGCTTTCAGTTTGTAACGAAAGCAGAGTATGCCAGCTATATCAAGCAATACTACAAGGGGAAAGCGAAGTCGAAACTTTCACGGGCTGCTTTGGAGGCTATCGCAATCATTGCTTTTAAACAACCCATCAGCCGTCCCGAGATTGATTCAATTCGGGGAGTTAATTCTGATGGAGTTGTTAAAAATTTACTCGAACGAAACTTGATTTATATCTCTGGAAGGTCCGAGCATGTTGGGCGCGCTTTATTATACAGTACAACGCCTGAATTTCTTCAATATTTTGGTGTGAATGACATTTCTGATCTTCCTAAACCGAGGGAGATTGAAGAATTACTGGGAAGTGGACAGGAGGAACTCCCGCTTTATGATAGTGAGGAGTTAAATGGATTAGTAGTCGACAAAATTTCCACGCTCGATGAGTCTGATATAACTGATGATGAGGTTGAATAGATTTCTGGCGCTGTGTGGGCTTGGATCACGACGGAAATGTGAGTCATTGATTCAAGGTGGTCGAGTTGTCGTTGATGGAAATATTATTCATTCATTCAGCACAACTGTCGATGAAAATAAGAATATTGTAACAGTTGATGGAAAGCGAGTTACTCCACCGGATCAATTTGTCTATATTCTATTAAACAAGCCGATTGGGTATGTTACGACTACGAGTGATGAACTGGGTAGAAAAACAGTGCTGGATTTACTGCCAGATTATCTCAGGTTATTCCCGGTTGGTCGGTTGGATAAAGATTCAATGGGTGCATTGTTGTTAACTAATGATGGTTCTCTCGCTTATCAACTCATGCATCCAAAATTTAATGTGGATAAAATATATCATGTTTTGCTGGATAAGCCAATTACCAGCGAGCATATTCGCAAGTTGCAATCTGGAATATTATTAGAAGAAGGAATAACAGGGCCCTGTGCAGTGAAAGTCATCCAGAACGATCGGAAAAGGATCGAAATCACACTCCATGAAGGTCGAAAACGACAAATTCGAAGAATGTTAAAATCCCTGGGATATGATGTTGTCAGCCTGGTGCGTACGCAGTTTGCAACACTTACTTTAAGCGGCTTAAAACCAGGGGAATGGAGATATTTAACAGATCGAGAGATTACAGATTTATACTCGTTAACGGTTAAAATGTAATATTTTTCATAACCACAATTATAATAGCAGGTGGGCCAGGGGATAATGGGTGAGAATAAAATCGATGTTATTACGATTGATGGACCAGCGGGCTCTGGTAAAAGTACCACTGCTCGATTAGTCGCGCAAAAGTTGGGCTTTATATATTTAGATACCGGCGCTATGTATCGAGCGGTTACACTAAAAGCCTTGAAGAGAAGGATTGATGTCCAAAACGAATCGCGAATTTTATCATTAATTCTTGATACAAGTATAGAATTATGTGTAAGTAAAAGACGGCTGAGAATAATTTTAGATGGTGAGGATGTAACCACTAAAATTCGAACACAGGAGGTTTCACGCCATGTATCGACCATCGCGGCATATAAGGATGTTCGAGATTGGATGGTACAATTGCAAAGCAAAATTGTTAAACAGGGCAAAATTGTCGCTGATGGACGAGATATGGGAACTGTGGTATTCCCCAACGCTCGTTTAAAAATATTTTTAGTCGCTTCCTTGAAAGAAAGGGCAAAAAGAAGACAAAAAGATTTCTCCAGAGAAGGAGATGTGGTTGATTTAGCAAAAATCGCTGAGGAACTTAAGCAACGTGATCATATTGATAGCACCAGAGCAGTGGCACCTTTGAAGAAAGCTGAAGACGCCATTAAGCTGGACACGACCAATTTAACCATTAAACAGCAAGTTGATTTTGTGGTTGAGCAGTGGGTGAAGAAAATTCAAAGTGATAATTAAATATGATATAAAAAATTTGTTTAAAATAGATTTACATGCGTTAAAAATCTTAACGAAAGGAGTGGTTGATTTTGATATAGAGTATCTAATCCCGTCAAATAAAATTTCTCGATTCATAAGAATATTTTTATCAAAAATAAAAGGTTAGGAGGTATAATTAAATGGTAGAATTAAATGACAGTCAAGCCCCAACCGTCGAGGGTGAGATTGAAGATCAGCAAAAAGACATACAAGGAGGTGAGTTAGAACCAACAAAATCGGAGCCGGAACAAGAGCAGATGCAATTGACACCTAAAACTATAAGACTCGAAGAATTAGAAGAAGAAAAAGAATACTCAGAAGAAGAATTCAACGAACTCAGCAAATTATATGAAGATACAATTAGTGATTACATCGAGGGTGAGTTAGTTGTTGGTAAAATCCTGTCAATTGGTGATAAAGATGTAACCGTCGATATCGGTTTTAAATCTGAAGGAACAATTCCGATTGATGAATTCTCAAATCCTGAAGATCTGAAAATTGGTACTGATCTCGAGGTCTTTATTGATAATATAGAAGATAGTGAAGGACGTCTGGTTCTCTCCAAGAGAAAGGTCGACTTTATCCATAGCTGGGAAAAAGTTCTTGCATCTCATGATCGTGGTGATATTTTGCAAGGTAAATGTATCAGACGAATCAAAGGCGGTATCGTCGTTGATTTAGGCGGTGTGGACGCATTTTTGCCGGGTTCACAAATCGATGTGAAACCCATCCGTGATTTCGATGCCTTTATCGGGCAGACAATGGATTTTAAGGTCGTCAAAGTAAATAACTTGAGAAAGAACATTGTCGTTTCTCACCGCGTATTGGTAGAAGAGGAGATGAAAGAACAACGACAGAAAATCCTTGATCATCTTGAAAAGGGTCAGGTACTCGATGGTAACGTTAAAAATATTACCGATTTTGGTGTTTTCATCGACCTTGGCGGTGTAGATGGTTTATTACATATTAACGATCTATCCTGGGGCAGGGTCAGTCATCCCTCGGAAATCGTTGCACTGGATGAAACGATTAAAGTGATGGTGCTTGATTTTAATGAAGAAAAGGATCGAATTTCGTTAGGACTAAAACAACTGCAGCCACACCCGTGGGAAAATGTGCCAGAGAAATATCCTGTTGGAGCCGTGGTAAAAGGCAAAGTTGTGAATATTTCTGACTATGGTGCTTTTATCGAATTAGAGAAGGGTGTCGAGGGATTGATCCATATTTCTGAAATGTCCTGGACACAACATATTAAGCATCCATCTAAAATATTAGCCGTTGGAGAAATTGTAGAGGCAAAAATTCTCAGCATTGACGAACAAGATAAAAAAATTTCTCTTGGTTTGAAGCAGTTAGAACCTGATCCCTGGGATACACTTGAGGAGAAATATCCGATCGCTTCACGTCACGAAGGTAAGGTTAGAAATCTAACGAACTTCGGCGCTTTTGTTGAACTTGAGGAAGGTATCGATGGATTAATTCATATATCCGATCTATCATGGACCAAGAAAATTAGACATCCCGGAGAGGTGGTTAAAAAAGGCGACACCATTGAAGTGGTTGTCTTAAATGTGGATCGAGAAAATCGTCGTATCTCTCTTGGTTTCAAACAAACCAGTGAAAATCCCTGGGATAACTTTGAAGAGATTTACAAACTCGGTACGGTTATTAAAGGCAAAATCGTACGATTAATTGAAAAGGGTGTGATAGCCGAATTGCCAGAAATCGTCGATGGTTTCGTTCCGATGTCACATCTGAAAAAGCCAAATATCAGCAAACCTTCGGATGGATATAAAGTTGGTGACGAACTCGAATTGTGCGTGATTGAGTTTAACAAAGAAGCCAAGAAAATTGTGCTTTCTGAAAAAATCGATCATGCATTAAGTCTCATCAGACAAAAAGAACATGGTAAAGATCTCGATATCGAAGAACCAGAGGAGTTATTTGCCGAACCATCGGACGACATGAAAATTGGTGATCAGGCTTTAGCAGAAGCTGAAAAAGAAACAGATGAAACAAAAACAGCCAAAGATACGAGGACAACTGAGGAAGTGAGTCCCGAAGCCGATACTAAAACCAAACCGGAGGCATCCGAAATCGCTGACTCAGAAGTTACAACGGGGAAAACAGTTGAAGCAAAGGCTGAAACCGGTATTGAAGAGAAAGAGTCGGAAGCTGAGGTTTCCAGCTCTGAGATAGATAGTGAAGAAGCTAAATCTGAATCCAATACTGAGGAACGCCAGATTGAAGTAACTACCGAAGAAGCTAAATCTGAAATTAGCTCCGAAGAGACAGAAGAAAAAACATCTGTTGATGAATTTAAGCCTGAAATCATTGCAGAAAAGGCAAAAGCCGATGTGCAAACCGAAGTTACGGGGAAGAAACCTGAAAAGACTGAAGCTGAAAAAGAAGCTGACCCAGTGATTGAAGCCTCTGTTGCTGAGACGAAATCTGAAGCAGCACCAACAGAAGAAGAAAAATCTTCGGAACAAACCAACAAAATAACAACTAAAGGACGTTCCCGTAAGAAAAAAGCAGAAGAGACCAACAGGGGCGCTGAGTAATTGTAATCTTATAAATATTGGCATTCATTGCTGTAAGACATCTCCCACAGATTGTTTGATCTGTGGGAGTTTGTCTTTTAAGCAAATCTTGTTTGGAGTCTTTTTAATGAAGCAGATTGTCGTTACCAAAAATGGTGGACCGAACGTATTAAAAATTCAGGAAAAGCCTGATCCTGTCCCGGAAAAAGAAGAGGTGAAAATTCGGGTCAAAGCCTGCGGGATTAATTTCGCCGATATTTTAACAAGAAAAGGACTCTATCCTGATGCGCCTCCAAAGCCTTGTGTTATCGGATACGAAGTGTCAGGAATTGTGGAGTCTGTGGGCGATAATGTTGATAAAAATGTTATCGGCAAATCAGCTTTTGCTTTGACAAGATTTGGTGGTTACTCCGATGTTGTTGTTGTCCCTGTTTTTCAAGCCATCGAAAAACCAGTATCATTAACTTTTGAACAGGCTGCAGCGCTCCCCGTTAATTATCTCACAGCCTATCAACTACTGGTGGTCATGGGTTCGTTGAAAAAGGGAGAATCAGTACTCATTCATAATGCTGGTGGTGGTGTCGGATTGGCAGCATTGGACATCGCTAAAAAAATCGGCGCTACTACCTTTGGTACTGCAAGCTCAAATAAACATGTTTTCCTTATGAAAAGAGGGCTTGATTATGCTATCGATTATCGGACACAGGATTGGGCTGAAGTTCTGAAACAACTGACAGAGGGACGAGGAGTCGAGTTAATCATCGATCCAATGGGCGGCAAAAGCTGGAAAAAGAGTTATCAAGCGCTTAGAAGGACAGGACGGCTGGGCGTGTTCGGGATTTCAACAGCGTCTAAAGCTAAATCAGGTGGGAAACTACGATTGCTAAAAATTATTTTTCAGACACCCAAATTTCACCCAATCAGATTGATGAATGGAAACAAAGGTGTTTTCGGTGTTAACCTGGGACATTTATGGCGCGAGGGTCCAAAAGTTAAACAATGGATAGAAGCCATATTGGAAGGTGTTAAAGAAGGATGGATTCGTCCCCATGTGGATAAAGTATTTCCATTTGAACAAGTGTCCGATGCCCATACTTATATTGAACAGCGGGAAAATATTGGCAAGGTAGTTTTGGCGCCGTAATGTTTTCAATCCCTTCTGTAGCAGAGAAAATGATAAATACAGTGCATATAGTCAATCGGTGCTTCTATTAATCCCACCCCGTTTAAGATCGATATAATTCGTATCAGGATATGCTGGATCAACAGGCAGGGCTCGTGCATAGGCTTTATAAATGGCATAATATTGATTCTTAGTTGCTTAGTGTCTTAGTGGTTGAGATTTATGCTATTACACCCATAAACTTTGTTTTTTTGGCAAAAAAATCTTCAAACATAAAGACACGAAATCATCAAAGAACACAAGATATTTTAAAAAGCAGGAGGTCAAAATGAAGATAATACTGAAAGGGTTTATGTTTGCCTGGCTCTGGTTTTGTTTATTTTTTTCTAGCTCAAACCTTTGGAGTTTTGACTTGATCCAGATAACAAATACGCTAGATGTTAACGAAGAAAATCATTCGATAGCAGTGAAATGCAAGTCTATCTATTTAACCTGGCAAGCCGCGGGCGCTATCTACTTTGCCAAGTCTGGTAATGGGGGATTAAATTGGTCTACGCCAATTGAAATAGGTAAAGGATTACAGCCTTCGATTGCTGTTGGAGAAAATAATCTAGTTTATCTAGCATGGCTCAGAGCTGATACTGTTTTTTCCATCTATTCTTACGACAATGGAGTAAGTTTTCCTCAAACTCATATAAGAATAGTTGGCAGAGGCCGTTGTCCAGACGTTGTAATTGATGCTGAGGGCAAAATTCATATAGTATATCTTCTATATTATAAAGATGCAAATCCTATCCCAACTCCATACAATACTTATGTTGTTTACGCTCGATCACCTCATCCAGATAGCGCATTTGGCTCAATTGTTAACGTAAAAAAAGCGACATACGGTTGGGTAAGTTCATTGAATTTCGTGGTAGATGATGCTACCCAAAATTTTTATGTCGCTTGGAGTGGACCAGCGCCCCACTATATACAGGTGCACATGTCGGTTTCTACTGATGGGGGAAATAGTTTTCAAGTTATTCCTGGTCCAACTGGTGATGGTGGTGGACACGGGGTGTATCAACCATGCCTGGCTTTTTTTCCTAATGATGATATTTATCTTGTCTGGGAAAGGGATTATTATCATTGGTGGGATACTTTTTTCAGGAAATTTAAAAATCATGGTCAAGAATTTGGGCCTCTATTAAAGCTAAATAAGAAATCATTTTTTAAAGGGGATCTATCTCCACTCTTTTATCCAACTGTTGCAGCAGGTCAAGATAATGAAGTCTATGTTGTTTGGTGTTATCCAAGAAGTGGAAATAAGGATAGTACTGATATTTATCATTCTATGTCAGTTGATAGCGGCAAAAGTTTCAGGGAAGCGGTTTGTATTATTGACCATGTAAATCCAACATCAAAGAGAAATCCTTCTATTGCTGTAACTGATTCAGATACCATCGGTATTTTCTGGGAAGATAATCGAAATGGGAATTATGATATCTATTGTGCCTCGAAAATTTTTACGTCTGGTTTCAATGTTTCAGGCACTATACAATATTATTTTAATAATAAACCAGTAGTAAATACCACAATAAACCTTGCAGGAAATAAAAACATTACCAATACCGAAGGAATTTTTTCGTTTATTGGAATACCTGAAAGCAATTACACCCTGTTCCCATCTAAAGATGGCGAGTTGGGGAACAGTATCAGTGCTTACGATGCTTCTATGATTATGCGCAATGTAGTTGGATTACTTTCTTTAACACCATATCAAATGATTGCATCTGATGTGTCTGGTAATGGTGATGTTTCTGCCTTTGATGCCTCGTTAATTTTAAGGTATGTTGTTGGATCATTCCCAGAGTTTCCTGTTGGTGACGATTGGACATTTGTGTCCACCAGCTTTGCGATTGATTCAACAAACTGGGCTATTGCCCCCGATACTCTAAGATATGAACCTCTTGAAACCGACACATTAAATCAGGATTTTGTAGGGATTATTTACGGTGATGTTTCAGGAAACTGGACAAGTTCAACTGATCGGGGTGCTTCTGTAATAACTGAAATTAGTATTGGAAATATCCAGCATAACAATGATGGTAGATGGCTTATACCGCTGGAAATGGAATTTTCTGACGAAGCTTATTCTGGTAGTTTCAAAGTTTTGTTTAGCAATCCCGATTTGAAATTTACATCCAGCTCGATTGATAGTTCTTTGACAGATGAAATATTATTTGCCTCAAATGCTTCTTCAGGAAGCGTCAATTTTGCGTTTGCATCAGCCCAACCATTAAATGAACGAGCAGTTAAAATTAATATCTTTTTTGAAGAAATAAAACCTGTTACGCCATCCGTTTCAAATTTTGAATTCGTATACGTGGTTGTAGATGATAAATCAGCGACGGTTACCGTAGTTGATAACCAATCCGATAAGCAAGTCCCAATGGATTGGCATTTGAGCCAGAACTATCCTAATCCGTTTAACGCTGAGACAATCATTAAATATCAACTTCCAGAGGCTTCAAAAGTGACGTTAAGTATCTATAATCTTTCTGGTCAGGAGGTAGTTAGATTAGTTGATGAAGAAAAAAATGGTGGTTTTCATCAGGTTCAGTGGGATGGTAAGGATAGTATGGGAAGATCAGTGACAAGCGGTGTGTATGTTTATCGAATCACTGTAGATAAATATGAAAAGGGAAGAAAATTAGTCTTGCTGAGATAGTATCAATTTGTTTTGGCTAACATTTTTGTTTTCATGCGAATGAACATCACATAAAGATGAAACAATGGGTTAGATAAACCGTATAGTTCGATTGATAACTTTAATATTTCAACAAACATCAAGGAGGATTTAAATGAACAAAATAACCAGACGTTCTTTTATCAAAACCACTGCTACGGCGGCTGCGGCTACTGTGGCAGTACCTGTTTTGCCGAAAGCCTGGTACAGCCTGGCTCGGGCAGATACGCCAGATTATTTTGAACGTGAGTTCGGCATGACAGATGATCTGTGTCAAAAAGTACTGGCTGAGGCGTTGTCCAAAGGTGGTGATTTTGCCGATCTGTTCTTTGAGCATACGATTAGTAATTGGGTGATTCTTGAAGACGGCAAAGTCAATCGGGCTTACAGCGATGTGGCGCTCGGCGTGGGCATTCGAACGGTGAAAGGCGATCAGGTTGGCTATGGATTTACACAGGAATTAACTGAGGAATCTATGCTGGCTGCTGCTTCCACCGCTGCGACGATTTCAAATGCCAATGCAAAGAAACCCGCTGGCGAGTTTGTCCCACTGAAGATGAAAAATTACTACCCGCTTGAGAAATTGCTAACTGCGGTTCCGCTTGAATCTAAACTTCCAATTGTTCAATCTGCAAATGACAAATGTTTCGCACTTTCTTCGTTGATTGTTAAAGTGAATGCAGGATTTCATGATCAACAGAAACGAATCTTAGTCGTTACCAGCGATGGCACAAAAGCAGAGGATTTGCTGCCCAGAAATTATCTCTACGCTTCAGTGGTGGCTGAGAAGGATGGCAAGCGCGAGAGGGCTGGCTGGAATCTTGGCGGGCGCAGAAACTTCTCATTTTACACTGAGGCAGTTGTGGATGAGGTTGCAAAATCAGCGGTTGATCGTGCCGTCATCCTTTTCGAGGCAGTTCAACCCCCAGCAGGAGAGATGCCCGTCGTATTGGGTCCCGGTGTTACTGGAGTGCTGCTTCATGAAGCAATAGGACACGGAATGGAGGCAGACTTTAATCGGAAGAAAATATCCACCTATTGCACTATGATCGGCAAGAAAGTGGCAGAGCCGTTTGTAACCATAGTTGACGACGGCACCAATCCCAATATGTTGGGTTCCCTTAACGTTGATGACGAAGGAACTCCGGGACAAAAGACAGTATTGGTGGATAAAGGAATCCTAACCAGTTACATGCATGATAAGATATCTGCGCAGCATTACAAAGTGAAGCCAACTGGTAATGGCAGACGCCAAAGTTACGAGCACTATGTGCAACCCCGAATGCGCAATACTTACATGCTGGAGGGTCCTGCTACACCAGAAGAGGTAATCAAGGGTGTGGAAAAAGGTATCTACGTCCAGGATGTAAGCAACGGACAGGTGAAGATCGGTGAAGGGGATTTTGCGTTCTATGTTTCCCAGGGAAAAATGATCGAGAATGGTAAGCTCACCGCACCTATTAAAGATATCAACATCATGGGCAATGGTCCAAAGATGTTGAGGAATATCACGATGTTGGCGAACGATCTCGAAATGTCCAAAGGCGGCACCGGTGCATGTGGAAAAGGCGGTCAGGCGGTTCCGGTTGGCTTTGGTCAACCGACCTGTCTGGTGAAATCGATGACTGTTGGTGGAACAAAGGCATAAGGAAAGGAGGAAAATGATGAATAAAGAAATGAATGATTTAGCTACATGGTCCATTAAAACTGCAAAATCTGCTGGTGCTGATGACTGCCGGGTCGGTATTAACAGCGAACGGTTTGTTGAAATCAGTTACCGCGAGCGCAAACCCGAGAATATCAAAGAGGCATCCACAAGAAGACTTAATATCGAAGTATTTGTCAAGGGACGCTATTCTGCTCAGAGTACATCTGACCTGCGAAAAGAGGCTTTGGAAAACTTCATTTCAAACGCGGTTGCCACAACGAAGCTGCTGGCAGAGGATCCTTACCGTACTTTACCAGATCCGAAATATTACGAAGGCAGAGCCGATGTTGACTTAGGAGTTCTCGATCCTGATTATGGAAAACTTACTCCTGAAGGCAGACACAGCATGGTGAAAACCATTGAGGAATCTTGCCTTTCTAAGGGTGGGGACAGGGTTATTTCGGTCACTGCGGAAGAATACGACAGCCGTGAAGAATCGGTCGTGTTGACGAGCAACGGTTTCGAAGGTTACAGGGAATCCACTGTTTATTGGGCAGGTGCGAGCA
>Ga0209636_10001900_pt1 | contig 21158 bp, 11 predicted proteins | sample DeeMarSWOR152_54_FD_187464 | JGI IMG/M metagenome (GOLD analysis project Ga0209636, IMG submission 187464) | Marine sediment microbial communities from White Oak River estuary, North Carolina - WOR-1-52-54 (SPAdes) (version 2) | ecosystem: Environmental > Aquatic > Marine > Intertidal zone >...
TGGTGATGAGTGGTGGGATCTGTTGAGTGCGAATAATCAGCTTGTCGCAAGTGGTGTCTATATCTTCCATATCGACTCAGATGTTGGTGAACAGATTGGCAAATTCGTTGTCATTCGTTGAGAGCCTGAAACGAGCAGAGCGATGTTGTAGCCTCAAACCTCGTCATTCTAACCCAGATTTCACAGATTTTTCACAAATGCTCTATATTATATAATAGTTATTATGGGGGGTGAATGGTGCGTATTGTTTCATGCTGGATTGGCACGCTCTTGAGAGCGATTCTCAGACGAAAACAGGGGGGGTTCTTGACGTAGGAGGTGGAGGGCTTATAATATGGACAACAAAGGAGGGAGTATGAAGAGATACTCTATAGTACTAGGTTTAGTGGTGTGCCTGTGGGCACATACCACTATAGGCACGCAACCAGACCGTGCATGGGATTTCAAATTACATGACATCAACCAGGTCGAGATCTACATATCGAGCTATGGTACACTTGGCCATGATGCTGCTACTGATGATGTAGGCTGCTGGTGGCCAAAGGGCAGTGGTCAAAACTATATCTTCGGTGCGGGTATCTGGTTCGGAACAGTCGATTCTACAACGAGCGACACACTGGTGACCATTGGTTATGGGCCTTCTGGTGGAGAGGCAGAATGTGTCCCTGGGCTCTATGACCAAGACCCTTATGCACCCTATGTCATTATTTATATGTATCCTGATCCCTGGCCTGCACCACAGGACTCGTTTCCTATGGCGCCGCAGGACCATCTCTCTCATCAGGATTCCTGGTGCTGCTACAATGATGGCGACTCTACCTATCACATGTCTGGTGATACACGACCAATAGACATAGAGGTCTATCAAACTGTCTATGCATGGGACATATCGCCAATCATGGAGGATATGATTTTCTTCACGCATGAAATAAAGAATGTTTCTGGGCATAGTCTCCATGATTGTTATATGGGTGTTTGTACAGATTGTGATATTGCCAATGAGGGTGGAGAGTTTGGCAATGACAGAGTATCTGCGATAGTGGGTAGATGGTACACAGTGAATGGCGAATCTCGTTGGGTCGATAATGTGGCTTATCAGTGGCAGGAAGAAGAGGAACCTGGTTGGACTGATTTTCCAGGTGTCATTGCCTATGACTTGCTTCAGACACCATTTGACCTTGAACCTGGCGAGGATAAGGATAATGATGGCATCCCTGATCAGTATGAAAGGGACAGTTCATATTACTGGAACAATGTTCCGCAAGACAGATGGGATGTGGACAATGATGGTCTGCCTGATTGGCGTGATCCATCAGAAAATCCTCAGCTCGGCATGACTGCCTTCAAGAGATTCTCTCGTGGTATTGAACCAGGTATTGACCCTGAGCGTTATCTCATGCTGGCTGGTTACAATTATGCTACAGGAATATATGAACCTTATGATACGGTGGTTCCTGAACCTGCTGACCAGAGATTCTTGATGGCGAGCGGTCCGTTCGACCTCGCTCCTGATTCCAGTGCCACCATTGTGTTCGCCATATTCTTTGCCAATTGGTATGGCATTTTCGGAACACCTGATTCTGCACTCGTAGGTCCTGATGGAATGGCGCAATTTGTGTGGGCTGGAAACTGGTATGTACCAGGCATAGAAGAGGGATCTGCTTCAGCACAACCACACAATCAGTTGGCGATTCATCCCAATCCTACCACTCATCATGCACAGGTTTCGTTTTCAGTAGCACAAAGCGGTAACGTATCATGCATCTTGTATGATGTTTCTGGTCGGCTGGTAAGAGCAATTATTCAGACGCAGATGAGTGCAGGAAGTTATGCGTTTGACTTAGATACACGCGGACTTGCTCATGGAACCTACTTTCTGGTGCTCGAGACACCTCAGAAGAGGGCGTCACAGTCTTTTATTGTCGTGCACTAAGCTATAAGGAGGAAGTTCGCAGAGGTGCTCTACTTTAACGTATTTGAGGGTACTCTCGTTATTATGGATTTTCAACAACCCATTATTTGGCTTGACATGATCTTCTAGGTGATTACAGTTAGGCATGAATGAGCGGAGGCAGAATTTAGTACTCCTCAGTAAACTGCAGGCACCGCAGATAAAGACCAAGACGTTATATCGTGAACGTCTTATTGAATTGCTGCGCACAAACCTCGATAAAAAAGTGATACTATTGTGCGCTGGTGCTGGATATGGTAAAACAACTCTCTTATCACAATTTTTATCGAGCAAAGAAATACCGAACGTCTACTATCATCTTGAAAAAAGCGATGCTGAACCTGTCGTGTTTTTTTCATATTTGATTGCAGGCATACGAAGGTTCGAGATTGAATTCGGGAAAAAGACCGAACGGTTAAGTCATTTCTTCAATTATCCACAGAGATATCTCGAAATAATAGCGAGCACGTTTATAAATGAGTTCATAGAGCATATTACTGATGATCTATACATTATCCTAGAGGATTACCACGCACTCTATCCTGCAGAGCAGATTGATAAAATTCTCACCTATTTGCTTGATCACCTGCCTCCTCATCTCCATTTAATTATTACTTCAAGGGTGGCACCTCCGATTTCTATCTCTCAATTACATGCCCAGAATGAGATTCTTGAATTGGGGAGTGAACATTTGAGGTTTACCAGAGAGGAGATAAAAAATCTCTTTAGTGAAGTGTATTCTCTCTCTTTGAAGGCATCTGAGCTTGACTGGATCGAAGCACATTCTGAGGGATGGCCAACAAGTTTGCGACTCATGCTACAATCCTCTAACTATTTTGAGGGCCGCAAGTCTTCTGGCTATATTAGAAGAATTCTGGAAAGTTATTATCAATCGCAGTCTAATTTATTCAATTATTTCGCGCAGGAAATCTACAATCAAGAACCCAGAAGCACAAGACAATTTCTTGTCGATTGCTCTGTTCTGGGATGGCTCACACCGCAGTTATGTGATACCGTCACCAGACGGAAAAACTCAGCAGATATTTTAGCTGATCTTACTACGAGAAATGCCTTTCTATTCAGAATGCCTGGTATGGGGTATAGGTTCCACCATCTTTTCAAAGATTTCTTGAGTAGCAAAATTATCGAAACGGACAGAGAGAGGAAGATATATCGACGTGCAGGAGATTTTTATGCAAAAGGAGAAAGGTTAGAGGAGGCCATAAAATTCTATCTGCAGGCGAAGGAGTACGAGAAGACAGCGTCTATCATTGAGAAGATTGGCTTCAGTTTAGTTGAACAGGGGAGGAGTGGGACATTGTGTTCGTATATTGAAAAGATACCAAGGTCTCTCATTGTACGGCGTCCCTTGCTTTTGATGAATTATGCTCGTTCCTTAATCTATGTGGGCCGTTCTGAAGAGGCAAAAGATAATTGCTTACGTGCAATAAGATTGCTGAAGAACAGGGTAAAAATGCGCAAGAAATATGCTGATGCGCTTTATGAGCTGGGCGGGATTAATCTCAACCAAGGTAAATTTGTTGCAGCGAAAAGATGGTTTGCAAAAGCATTAGGCATTTGTCCGAAAAGTTCAAAACTGACAAGGGCATCAATCTTGAATTCAATTGGTTCTATCTATACTGCAATCGGTGGAAAAAATTTGCGAGAGGGAATCAAATATTTTGAGAAGGCTTTGAGAATAGCACAGCATAATGGATACAGAGATCTTGAGGCGAGTATTCTCAACAATTGGGCGATGAACGAGTTTAAGCAAGGTAATTTGAATGTGGTATATCCCAAATTAGCGAAGACGGTTGCACTCTTACAGAAGCATTTTTCTCCTGGTTGCGGTGCTGGCTTCTATAATGCGGCAAGAACAGGCTTGCATTTAGGGTACATGAGAGAGGCGCGTTCAATCCTTGATTCAGGTATCAAGACATGCAGCAATTATAATGATTTGTGGTCTATGGCGAGAATCTGGGAGGGTTTTGCACTCATCTATCAAGAACTGGGTGATTTGAAGAAAGCAGAGCAGTTCGCCACTCGGGCATTGGGTATATATGAAAAACTTGGTATTGTCAGGTTAATAAGCTCTGCGCTCAATGAGTTGTGTAAAATACATATCAAGGCTGGGGAGCTCGTCGATGCAGAAAGAAATCTTTCTAAAGCCTGGGTCCTTCAAGAGAGTCAGAGTGAATTTGAGACTGTCCCACTACTGGTCACTGAGGCAAAACTGAGAATTATTCAGAATAAACTCACTGATGCTGAACATCTTCTGCATCAAGCATTGAAATTGTCACAGAAGTTTGGACAAATTTTTAATCTGTTTTTGATTAACACTGAGTTGAGTAAAACGTTCTATCTACAGGGAAGGATTGCAGACGTAGTATCGACATTGAAAAAAGTAGTAATGCTCTGTCGTACTAAGGGTTACGATTACTTGCTGTTGCGTGAATTACAGCAAGAAAGGTGGATGTTGCAGATAATATCAAGAGAGAATATTGAAAAAAAATATATGATGTCACTCATAAAGAAAGCCAAACTTGATGTTCACTGGGTTGACGCCTTTTTGTTTGGCGTACCAAAGGTGATCATCGATGACCATGAGGTGGCTGATGCAGCCTGGAAAACAGTTAAGGCAAAGAAACTATTCTTCTATCTACTGCTACATAAAGCCGAAAAGGTCAGTCAGGATACGCTCATCGATGCCTTATGGCAAAACGCATCATATAAAAGCGGCAGCGATAGCCTCCGCAAGGCACTTCAGCATGTGAGAACTATTTTTAAATCGAGCTTTGCAGATAAGGGCGATATACTGATCAGCGGCAAAGGGTCATATCAAATATCGCCACACATTTCGATCAAACTTGATTCAGAAAAATTTCAAACCTCGGTCAAAAAGGCAAAAGAGTTGAGAGTACAAAATAATGAGTACGAAGATTGTTTGAAAGAAGCGATTTCTCTATACAAAAATGGCTTTGCGATTGACTGGTATGATTCTTGGGTAGAAGAGATGCGGCGTTTTTATCAAAGTATGTATGAGGATTGCTTGATTATGATGGGAGATTTATGCCTCAGTAAGGAGAGATACAAAGAGGCAACTATTTGGTATAAAAAGTTAGTAGCATTGAATTTCTACAATGAGGAATATCATCAGAAATTGATGAAGGCCTATTCAAAGATAGGAGGGTATAAGGAAATTGCAGATGATTTTGAGCAACTCAGAAAGACATTAAAGAAGGAATTGGGCGCAGAACCACAACGAGAGACAGTAGTACTCTATAAATCCCTCATTTCTTAATTCACCACTGACCCCATATTTTATATCGTGAAAAGTTTACATTTCATGCACGGCATGAAATGTAAACTTATTAGATTTTGATATAGGGGATTTTGGCTTCGTCGAGCATGTCGACGGCAAGTTTATCTGGGTATGGCTCTTTGTAGACTATTTTTGAGATGTGGGCATTGATGAGCATCTTTGTGCAGATAAAACAAGGTTGATGCGTCGTATAGATGATTCCTCCGCTGATGTTCACGCCAAATGTCGCTGCCTGGATAATGGCATTCTGCTCAGCATGGATCCCTCGGCATATTTCATGCCGTTCACCTGCAGGGACACCGAGCGTTTCCCTGAGGCATCCGACATCCTCGCAGTGCGCCACTCCACTTGGTGCACCATTGTATCCCGTTGTCAAGATTCTCTTCTCCTTCACAATGACGGCACCGACATGCCGACGGAGACAGGTCGAACGGCGTGAAACCAATTCAGCAATCGACATAAAATATTCATCCCAGGACCTTCTCATAACACAGAGTTCACAGAATGATTATTGGAGGACACAGAGCACATGGCTAAGCCGTGTATCGATACGGGCCCCGTTAAATAATAAGAAAAGGCTCATGGTGAATAAAGCGGTGTTAAAAGAAGATAAATGGTCAATCCTACAAATTTCTCGTATTTAACGGGACGGGCTTCGTGACTATTAAGCGCATAACGAGTCAGTATCATACCTGTGCCCTGATACGGGCAATCGAACAAACAGTATCTTTTGACGAAAGTGAAATGATCTTTACTCCTTTTGCCTGACGGCTCAAGACCCGGATTGTGTTGACTGGTGTTCTTATCACTTTACCAGCCTTGGTCATGACGATTAGATCATCTTCGTCATTGACACTCGTGACACCGGCAATTTTGCCTGTCTTTGCATCAACGGTCATTCCTTTCATTCCCTTGCCTGCTCTTCCCTTTTCGCCGATTGATGTAAACTTCACCCTCTTGCCAATGCCCCTTTCGCCGATAATGAGCATGTCTTCGTCCTCACGGGTAATATTGAAACCGACAACCTCATTGCCCTCGGCTAATCTGATTCCGCGCACACCGGCTGCTGCCCTGCCCATAGATCTGATCAACTTCTCAGAGAATCTTATGGTCAATCCTTCTCTGGTGGTGAGTAGAATAGAGTCTCTTCCTGTGGTGAGTCCTACGGCAATGAGTCGATCTTCAGAGGCGAGTTTGATGGCAATTATTCCTTTTCTCCTGATATTCTCAAAGTCGGCAAGATTGGTCTTCTTCACCTTTCCTCTTTTTGTCACCATAAAGGTGAAACGATCAGAAGAGAAATCTTTTATGGAAAGGCAGGCGGTTACCTTTTCGCCCTCACTCATCTCGATAAAATTGGCCAAAGACCGCCCTTTGGAAAATGGTCCTGCTTCAGGTATTTCATATACTTTACGGACATAGACCTTTCCTTTATCCGAAAAGAATAGAAGGGTATCAGTTGTCACCGAAATGAGCAACTGGGTTGCAAAGTCTTCTTCGCCGATTTCGACAATTTTTCTTCCCTGGCCACCCCGTGTCTGTTTTCTATAGGTCGTGATTGGCTGACGTTTAATATATCCTCTCTGGGTGAGTGTGATGACCATATCCTCTTCACCGATAAGATCCTCGATGGTGAGTTCTTCAGGCTCGGCATCGACGATGGCAGTTCGTCGTGGTTCCTGATATTTCTCGTTCAACTCCTTCAATTCTTTTTTAATTATCTGAAATACACCTGTTGGTGATTCAAGGATCGACTTGAGTCGGGCAATCTCTTTGATGAGGCCGAGGTATTCTTTTTCGAGCGACTCTTTTTCAAGGTTGGTAAGCCGTGCCAGTCTCATATCTAATATTGCCTGTGCTTGAATTTCAGTAAGCGAAAATCGTTTCATTAATCTCTGTCGTGCCATTGCCACATCCTTTGACTTCTTAATGATTGCGACGACCTCGTCAATATGTTCGATTGCAATCTTCAGTCCCTCGAGAATATGTGCGCGTCTCTCTGCCTCAGCAAGTTCGAATTTTGTCCGCCTGGTTATCACCTCGAAGCGAAAATCGACGAAGGTCTGTAATGCCTCTCTCAATGAAAGGGTCTTGGGTGTCTCTTGAACAAGAGCGAGTAGTTGAATGCTGTAAGTTGATTGTAGAGACGTATGTTTATAGAGATTATTGAGGATTATCTGCGGGTTTGCATCCCTCTTTAACTCAATGACAACTCGGATTCCATCTTTATCTGATTCATCCCTCATGTCTGTAACATCTTCAATCTTTTTTGCCCGAGCAAGTGAGGCAATCTTCTCAAGGAGTGAAGCCTTGTTTACCTGATAAGGAATTTCGGTTATGACGATTGCCTGTTTACCGCCCTTGATATCCTCAATACGAATCTTGCCTCTGAGGACTAGCCTTCCTTTGCCTGTCTTGTATGCTTGTCTTATACCAGTTTTGCCGATGATCATGCCGCCGGTAGGGAAATCAGGACCTGGTACTAGGGAGAGTAGCATTTCATCGTCAACTTTTGGATTGTCAATGAGCGTGATGAGTGCAGCAACCAATTCACTCAAGTTATGGGGTGGGATATTTGTTGCCATGCCCACCGCAATACCTGAAGCGCCATTACACAATAGATTTGGAAGACTTGCGGGTAGGACAACGGGTTCTTTTAACCGACCATCAAAATTGGGGACAAAATCTACGGTATCCTTGTCCAAATCTTTCAAAATCTCTTCGGCAACTGATGTGAGTCTTGTCTCAGTATAACGGTAGGCAGCCGGTGCATCGCCATCGACTGACCCAAAGTTGCCCTGTCCATCTACCAGGACATAGCGCATCGAGAAGGTCTGAGCCATACGGACGAGTGCGTCGTAAATTGCCATATCACCGTGCGGGTGATACTTACCGAGTACATCACCAATGACCGTTGCTGACTTCTTGTAAGGACGGCTCGATGACAACCCTGCTTCCTCCATTGCGTAGAGAATGCGCCTCTGCACTGGTTTGAGCCCATCACGCGCGTCTGGTATGGCACGGCCCACAATTACGCTCATCGCATAATCAAGGTACGAGGCTTTTATCTCATCCTCAATATATACGGGGGTGACGCGTTCTTCCATAGTAGTATTATATCTATCTATTGGACAAAGTCAACTAGTCTATCACCCTAAAGACAAGGCACAGCAATGTATTGTGGTCTCTTTGCAGTCATTGGTAGAAAAAAAGACAATATCAAAGATGTTCCCTGCACGCGAGATTGTATATCGTGGTTTTGCTAGATTTCTATCCGAGTTGCTCTTCGTTTTTCATAGCCATAGACTGCATCGAATCCGAACGATTTTGCATATTCGAGTCCTCTGTTTATTCCTTTTCCGAGATCGTCTACTCTATGTGCATCAGAGCCAATGGTTATTCGTGTCAAAGCTTCTGCTTGAGCATATTGCATTATCAAGGGAGACGGATAGTATTCATTGATGCGTCGCAGTCCTGCTGTATTAATCTCTAGGGCAACATCGTTTTCTTTCATCAACTGAAAGGTTCTTTTCAGTAGATCGTCGGGCAGCGTATTTATTTCGTCGCCATAGAAATCAAGACCATATTTCTTGTAGACATCCAAATGTCCTATGGCATCGAAGAGCTTGCTTTTTATGAGTTTTTCGACTTCCCGAAAATAATGGTCCAACAACTCAGAGGCTGTATGGTTGGTAAAATAGCGGGGATACTCCTGAGAACTATCAATACAGATGTGGTCGAGACAGTGAATACTCCCGAGCAGAAAGTCGAGACTAATGTCATCTATGAGTTCCTGCAAGCCTGGTTCAATGCCATCATAGTATCCTATTTCGAGGCCAAATTTGACATCGAGCCCAGAATCTCTAAAGAGCATCTTCTCCCTCAACACCTCATCCCGTAGGAGAAGGAGATTTTCACGTGTAATGGGTTTCCTCTGATTATTAAATCTTATAAATGAATCATTTCGCAACGGGTCTAGTTCACAATGATTAGTGATACATATCTCTCTCAGCCCAAGTCTCACTGCCTGCTCACAGTACTCACTGATACTCCCCTCAGCGTCGATCGAGTGTTCGGTATGGATGTGATAATCAATCATGTAAAGATCGTTATACGGTTATGGTTAGGAGGCTCGACAAAAATAAAGAATATGCAATCTGGATTTATCCATTGCGTCACGTGAGGATGACGTTCTCGCCAAGCGGTTGAAATCTATCCGCCCTTTCCTTTAAGTCATAGGCAGTATTCTCGGCAAAGGCAAAGATTTCTACACGTCTATTCTTTGCCTTGATAAAATCCACAAGTGGAACGAAATCGCCATCTCCTGATGCGAGGACAATTGTGTCAACGCGATCCAATATTCCGAGTATATCGAGCGCGATACCCATATCCCAATTTGCCTTGGCAGAACCATTCGCTCGAGTCCTGACATCCTTAGTTTTTACAATGTAGCCTATGCGTTCAAGACTTGTCGCAAATGGCTTGACATCGCCGTCTGGTGGTTGCACGATATATGCATACGCCTTTACCAAATTACGATTTTCAGTTATTAATCTGAGGAGTTTTTCGTAATTTACCTTTGCTGCATACCCCATACGTGCTGAATAGTATAAATTTTGCGAGTCTACAAATAACGCTATCCTTTCCTTTTTAAAAATTGATGACGATTCAATAAGTTCTTTTAATGCACGAATTTCTTTATAAATTTTGTCATAGCCGTTGTAATTCTTTTCAATGTATGTTTTGAAATCATCCTTTAGCTCTTGCATACATCGTTTTAACTCCTGAATAATTCCTTCCTTGATTACCGTATAGTTGTCTTCTGATTTAAAGCTTTCATTGGATTCCATGATCCACCTCCTCTCTATTTAATCTTTGCAGACACTGCTCACTCTATATAACCCAGGAGCGATTCTGGGATATATTGATACAAGGATGGTTGAGACTGTTCGTCTGATGCATTTGTCCAGACCAAGGTATATTCATTTGTTTCCCGAATATCAAGAAAGATGAATCTATAACCATTATAATATTGCCAAAATTCGTATGGCTTTGCCAGCTCCACGCTTATGAAGCTCCTTTCGACTTCATCGGGTTCGCCGTATTTTATATATATTCTTCCGCGATCGCTTTTATGACCTGGCAGATTACCTTCACGAAATTTTTCAGCCGCATACTCAAACCTTGGCGCAATTTCATAATAGTCGTATTGACACCAGAATCTTTCTAAGAATCTTTTCTTGCCTTCCCTTGAAAAATCTTGGAATTCCTTGTACTCTTTCCGTGTGAGAAAGTATTCGATTTCCTCATAATAGGGCATCCCCTCAAGGCTTATTTTTTTCTTTGCCGTCCTGCTGATTTCGAATGATACCTCTTTTTGCGCGATAAGTTGATTTTCTCTGTTCCTTAATTCTATCGCAAGAAAATGTTTGCCAGGATCAAACTCCTTTGTGCTTAATACAAAATTGACTGCCTGGGATTCAAATCGCTTTTCGATCTCTCTCGGAATCTGGGCAATAATTTGATGATTGCTATCCTTTATTACATAGTTGATTTTAAGATGATCTGAATCAGGGATTACATCGTATATCTCATAATAGAGATAGACCTTCTGATACTGTTCACTAAATCGGTGCGAAGGATGCGGGTACACCTTGAGATCGCCTTTTCTCAATTCATCACCGACAGTATCGAGGACAATCATGTCTGCAAGGAGAATATCGCTCATTCGATAATTCTCTCTATCAACCTTTATTTCTCGCTGCACACTTCCCTGTTTATCACCTGATGCAATATCCACTCTGTATCTGAAAATACCTGCAGGTATATGGAGACCAAACTGAATAATAAAGGAGAGTTGTTGCTTTGCTGCATATTGGAATGACGGTATGGTGAATTGACGGTACAGCGTGTCGCTTAAGGAATCTGGACGCTCCAGATTCACGAGTTTGAATGTCAATTTTGCCCTCGCTACAATTGTGCTATCAATTATTTCATAGCCGAGCTCTTGATAAGGGATTCCACAGTTAAATTCTAAGTAATAGATGCCCTGTTCTTGAACCACGTCTGCGATAGTGTCGATTACCTCAACTCTTGATCGATAGACAATTGGGTCAACATAAAATTGTATTGGTTCGGCAGAGAGTAATAATAAGATGAGTGACATACTCAATTATATTCTGAAGGATTCAGGAGATCGTACTGGCCGAATCCATGCCGGTCACCGAAGACATACTGGCGATTGAGTCTGTAATAGTACCAAACTTCGTAGGCATCGTAAACAGTAAAATGACGTTGTGGAGAGTATCGAGGAGGATTGTAGTATGGCATTGATTGAATCTCATCGGGTGGGCCATACTTGACATAGACTTTTGCACGGTCACTACGCCATCCTCTATCACCATGTGAAAACTTTTGTTCGCAATACTCAATCCGGGCAAAATACTCTACTTCTTCTTCATTATGTTCAGTAGAAGGTGTTGGATCATACTGTGCCCAGAATCTTCGCCATAACGAGTCTCGCTCTGCAACCTCTGATTCTCTGAGTGATTTCATCTCGGATGGTGTGGCAATGTATCTAAGCTGTTCCACCTTTAATGACCAGGTAGAATCATCGAGATAGAACGGCTTGGAGATTCTTATTGGTACCTTCACCTCATCGATACGTATGGTTTTGGTGAACATTTCAAAGAGCAATATGTAGTTTCCCATTGGTAATAGTCCAACATACAAAGATACGGTATCATCGTAATTCCCCGTTTTAAGTGCTTCTGTCTCACTGATATCGTCAATGGAGATCGTCATCTTATCTACCTCACCATCAGGATTAATGATAGAAAAACTCACCATGAGAGTATCATTTGCTATGCGCCATTGTATGTCTCCCAGATACTTAATCTGGAGAACTTCGCCAGCAATCATAAAGATCTGACCACCATTGAGGTCCACAATCCTGAGTTCGAAATATTTGCTGTCTTTGGGGATGAGAATTTTTACTGAATCCTCTATATCAAGCGTATCCTTTGCTATTCTTTTCTCCCAGTAATCGCCCACCAGTTGGTTACCGTCTGTGTCACGGACCTTGAGTTGACTTTCGTATTCAGCAAAGAACAATGAATCTTCGGTGATATATCTAAATTTATTGCTCGGGATTGAAAAGTTGATAATGAGTTCCTGTTGGAGCTTATCATAAGGTCTGCTTGTCGCCTGCCACTCTATCTGAAGAAAAAGAAATAATATCATCTTTCCTTCCTGCTTTTTCTTCCTTTATGATGTCTTCTCTGTGGCGGGAAGATTGAATTTATAGCCCGATCAATATTCGATACAAAAATAAATGAGAGTCCGGCCTTCACATGTCGTGGAATCTCATCGAGGTCCTTTTGATTATCCTTGGGAAGAATGATTTTCTCGATACCGGCGCGCTTCGCTGCAATGACTTTTTCTTTTATGCCTCCAACCGGGAGGACTCTGCCGGTAAGGGTAATTTCGCCGGAGAAGGCAATCTTCGGATTTATTGCCTTCTCTCTCAAGAGTGATGCGAGAGAAAGTACCACCGCAAGCCCAGCAGATGGTCCATCTTTTGGAATTGCTCCTGACGGAATGTGGATGTGTATATCATTATCTTTCAGTGCATCTTCGCTAATGCCCCAGGAGTCCAATTTTGTCTTGAGATGGGACAAGGCAGCGCGGCAAGATTCTTTCATCACTTCACCCAAGAGACCGGTGAGGATTAACTCTTTTCTGCCTCGCATCTTTAGTGACTCTACAAAAAGAATCTCACCACCAAAAGGAGTCCAGGCAAGCCCTGTTGCTACGCCAATTTCGCCTTTACGTGCAGCAACCTCTTGAAATGTCTTTGGTGGACCCAGAAATTTTGACAGGTTTTTTGGAACAATATGAGCGGACTGTCGCTTTCCTTCTGCTACACCCTTTGCGACTTTGCGACAGATTGAACCAATTGCGCGCTCCAGATTTCTCACTCCTGCTTCCCTTGTGTAATCTGTAATAATCATCTTCAACGCTCTCGTGTCGAAGGATATCTTACTGGTCTTGAGACCATTTTCAGCTATCTGTCTCGGTATGAGATACCGTTTTGCGATTTCAATCTTTTCTTCCAAAATATAACCAGGTAATTCGATAATCTCCATACGGTCTTTAAGTGCCGGGATGATGGGGTCTACTATGTTGCCGGTGGCGATAAACATCACCCGAGATAAATCAAAGGGCACCTCTAAATAGTGATCTGAAAATGTGCTGTTCTGCTCAGGGTCTAACACCTCTAACAGCGCAGAAGATGGGTCACCTCTGAAATCGGCTCCGACCTTATCGATTTCATCGAGCATGAACACTGGATTGTTTGTGCTACACGACTTGATTGACTGAATGATCCTCCCGGGTAATGCGCCCACATAGGTTCTCCGATGTCCTCGTATCTCAGCCTCATCCCTGATACCACCAAGAGAAATTCTGACAAACTTCCTGCCCAGGGCTCGGGCGACCGATTTGCCAAGTGATGTTTTTCCTACTCCTGGCGGACCGATAAAACATAATATGGTGCCCTTGGAATCGGGTTTCAATTTTTTAACAGCTAGGTATTCGAGGACACGTTCCTTGACCTTTTCAAGATCGTAGTGGTCTTCATTCAGAATGCGTTGTGCTCTCTTTATTTCGAGGTTGTCCTTTGTGGACTTTGACCACGGGATAGAGATGAGCCAGTCAATGTAGGTCCGTGCTACTGTGTACTCTGCAGCCTGCGGTGGTATTCGTGAGAGTCGGTCGAGTTCTTTGAACGCTACCTTTTCAGTCACTTCCGGCATCTTTGCTGCCTCGATCTTTTTTCTCAACTCCTCGATCTCTCGTGTATGTTCATCAGTCTCGCCTAATTCCTTTTGAATCGCCTTTAATTGTTCCCTCAAGTAAAATTCTCGCTGCCCTTTATCGAGTTCATTTTTTACCTGTGAGCGTATTTTGACGCCGAGTTCTAGAATGCTAATCTCCTTTTGTAGCATGGGTATGAGTTTTTGAATACGTTCTTTTGGATCAACGGTCTCAAGGAGCGCTTGTTTTTCAGTGAATTCAAAATTTGTATAACTGGTTACAAAATCAGCGAGTCGATTCGGGTCATCAATATTCAAAATGAGCGCACCGAGTTCATCGGGCAGATATGGTGCCAACGATACGAGATGTTGAAACATTGACACAACGTTACGCATCATCGCTTCAAGTGCCATGGTCTTTTTATACTCACTATGCATAATATTGATCTTCGCCTTGAGATAGGGCTCGCGTTGTGTGAAGTCCATGACCTTGAACCGTGTGAGGCCTCTGATTAAGAGCCTTATGGTCCCATCGGGAAAGCGGAGCATTTTATTGATCTGAATAACACAACCAATACTGTACAATTCTTCTGGTTTTGGTTCTTCAATCTCGGGGTTACGTTGTGTAATGGCACCGGCAAGTTTATTGGTAGTAAGAATTTCGTCTATCAACTTTGCAAGCCGCGGAGTATGTATGATGAGGGGTACAGGTTGGTCTGGAAAAACAACTCCACCTTTTATTGGGATTATGCCTAATTCTTCTGGGATCTGGACTAATTTATCTTGCATAAAAACGCTCGCTCATTAACCATCCTCAATGGGAATGACCTTCTCTTTTATTGTCGGAAATTGAATGGTGAGTATACCATTATTGATGGAGTGGTGATATTTCCTCGGTTCGACAGGCACAGGAAAATCAATTCGGATGTTAAATCTACCATAAGGAATTTCTATATTATGAAATGTACAGCAATTCCGGGTGAGCATGACGGGCGATCGCCTCATACCATCAATAACCATCAGGTCTTTGTTCACAAAGATTGAAAAATCCTTTGTCGCTACGCCAGCAATTTCCAGGGTGACCACCACCTCATCATCGACGACATACAGATCATAGAGTGGTTGCCAATGAACAAAATTTGCAATGAGGATATTCTTTCTGTCAAAATCTGGCATGCGGTCAAAGATGATATTTAGATCTTCAGCGTTTTGATGCTTGTCGACACGTGAGGGTGACCGCTTCATAACAGATTATACGCTAAAAACAACCTCTGTCAAGGGCGCTAGCCCTTTGTTAATATACACACTGCTCTTCTTGTTTGTGAAGAGAAAAAAGATGTATCAGAGACAAGGCATAGCTCGATGAGCTGGTATGTCAGCTATTGTGCATAGCTTGACTATGTCTATATTTAGGTTTAAGTCTAAAAACAAGGGCTTGACAACACAGAGTATTTGATTATAATAAAAGGCGGTGGAATCGTTCTATTTAGATTTAAGTCTTATACTGCCTGGTGACTGGGGGGCAATTCCATCATAATTGAGTATTAGAGATACTTTTGCGTGAGGAGGAGCTCGCAAGAAAGCAACCTGGATGTGGCTTAAGAGTATGAAAATATTATTTGGAGATGAGATGGTCTTAGATATTTGGCAAAGGACCATAAAATTCCTTGAGGAAACTGATTATCTGAATTCTCTTAATACTTGATGAGGCATCGTTTGTTATAAGGGATTTTTTGTCTATGTTCTGAGTATGATAGACGATGAGAAACTAATCAGTAAACGAGGAGGAGCGTATATCTACTTGTTCTCACGTAGATATGAGATGTTAAAAAAGGAGGTGATGCGATAAAGACAGTCACAAAAAATCACGGCAATAGTAAGGAAAAAGCCGTGTCGATTCGTGTTTCTCATTGGAGGCACGAATTATCATGTAGCAACTTTGTGTAGATACAAACATTCAGACTGAGGCTGAATGAAAGAAGGAGGATGTATGAAGAAAAAGACACAAAGGATTTTTATGGTGGCTCTTATTCTGTTGTTGTTTGGATTCACCTTTGCGCGTGTTGTGAACAGCGGACAGAAAAATATTCCACAGAGAAAGATAGAGATAGACGATTATGATGCCCTTAAGGCAGATCTTCCTCCAGGTGTAGAAATACTAGAGCCCACAATGATTCGGGTAGAGAAAGGGGCACAAATGCCCGATCATGTGAGTCCAGAGAAACTCTCGCCACCAAAAAAACTAGAAGAGGTCCTAACTATATCGCGTCAACAGGCACAGGAACGGATTAGAGCTTGGAAGCAATATCTTATTGATGAGGGCTGGGTCAATCCTGATGGTTCTCAGAAATATGTGCCCGGTGAAGTTGTGGTACAGTTTGAGAACGATGTACGCGGTAGTGTTCAACCTCAAACTAGACAGGGCGTTGCGGTCTTTGGCATTGCCTCGGTTGACCTTATTAATGAGAAATACAATGCTCAGACTCTTGAGCGCGTGCATAGGCCTGAGAACGTTAAGCCGGGTAAGGAAGCATCATTTATGAAGCACGGGCTTGACCTCGTCTATGTCATTGAGTTTGCCGAAGAGGCTGATGTCAAGAAGATTGCCGATGAATATCTCAATGACCCTGCAGTGAAAGAGGCATCTCCAAACTGGAAACCATATCCTTGTGATGTCGGTCGTGCAGTTCCAGATGATCCGTGGTATGCTAGTGACGCCTGGATCTGGGAAGACGATTGGTATCCTCAGGCATGGAATGTACAGACAGGCGTGGCGACCGATACTGCACGGGTGTGCCATATATGCCTCGAAGGGGCGCCGGATACGCTTCTTGTTGATTTGAGCGGTAACTATGCACACGTATGGGGTGGAACGAGTTATGCTGTTACTAGCCATGCCAGTGCCTGTTGTGGAGCAATGGTTGCCAGGAGCAACAATACTTCCTATGGACCCGGAGCCTCTGGTGGTTGGGGCGGTACTGCTGGCTGTCGCTTTACCTTCTATGGAATGGCGGCAGCTGTTACTTCAGAGGCGGCTGCCTTTATATGGGCAGCGGATCACGGATGTGTTGCTGCCAATTGTAGCTTTAGCTCAGATTATCCAGGTGCCGGCAATGAGGCTGCTGCTAATTATGCGGTTGATAATGGCTGCCAGATTACTGCCTCTGCAGGCAATGATGGTTATCCTAATGTTTGTTTTCCTGCACACTTTGGTAATGTCATGGCTGTCGGCGGAACCCAGCGTGGTTCTTATGGAGACGAATGTATCTACAACTATCATGAGCAGCTCTCAATCCTTGCTACTGGTAGTGTGTGGGGTCTCGGTTATAACGACCAGGTTTGGGGGACTTCTTTTTCCGCACCCAAGATCGCAGGTATGATCGGACTCATGAAGAGCCAACATCCAGGCTGGGATGTTGCGACGATAAGAAGGTATGCTGAGCAATGCGCTGACTGGATTGACTATATACCTTACAATTATGGCCTCTCCGGTCTTATGGGTGGTGGAAGAGAGAACCCCTATGAAGCGATGATGGTCTATGACAGAAATGTGTCGGTGAACAGGATCTTTTCTCCCACGATAAGATGGAGCACATCAGACACACTGCCACAAGGTAAGTGGATTTATCCTGAGGTGGTTGTCCAGAACCGCGGAATCAATAAGGTAACCTTCCCCGTAGTCCTGAGGATTGATACTATTGGTGGCGGCACTGCGTATGCAGATACCATACTTGTCGACGGGCTTGCTAAGCGTTCTGACAAAGTAAAGAAAGGAAGGCTGATTGAGTTTGATCGATGGAACACGGGTACGGGTCCTCAGTCATATCAAATAAAGGCCTATACCACCTTGACTGGAGATCTGAATACAGCGAATGATACTATTACCGATACGGTATACATCCCGGCTGGTGCTGCAGTGGTTGTCGATACGCTTATCTATGAAACAAGTAGTCCATCTTGGTATTGGAGCGACGTCAACTTCTATTGGGCAGTGCGCATGGAACCTGCACAACCATGTTCTCTCCTGGGAATCATTTGGTATCCGTATTCCGCTGCAGCTGGCAATTACTCTATCTATTCATGGAATGATGATGGCTATGGACAGCCTGGTTCTGTGGCAACAGGACCGCAGACCTATGCGTGGGCAAAGAATGGCTGGACATTTCAGCCCCTCACGAGTCCTCATTGGTTTGCCGGTAATTTCCATCTCGGATACCAATGCCCTGGTGGCCCCAATGGTCCCTGGAATATCAGTGATAATGGACCGGCTACTGGTCACAGTAATTGGTCATCAGTCGGAACTTCAGGTAACTGGAATCTTGATAACGCCTATAACTTCTGCATTCGCGCTATTGTGAAGTATGTGCCTAATAACGATGATGTCATGCTTTCTCAGTTGAATCGACCGACACCACATGAAATGAGTCAAGTACCGTTTATTCCTCAAGCAGTTGTGAAGAATGTGGGCATTAACTCGCAGTCGCCCTTTAATATAGTACTGAGGATCGACTCTTTAGGCACAATAGTATATGCTGACACAGTACAACCATCTGGAGACTTAGACCAGTATGAGCAGGAGACAATCAGCTTTGCTGGATATGCTCCGCAGGCAGATAGTTTTGCCTATGCTGTCAAGTGTACTACCATGCTCAGTGGTGACCAAGATAACAGCAATGATGCGATCTCGAGAACTATGCTTTCCACTAATTATGACACTATTCGCTATGACGATAATGCCGTGTGGTACTATTGGATAGACACGTCCTATTATTGGGCTGTTACCTTCCACCCTGCCCGTCCATGCTCAGTTCTCGGTATGGACTATTATCTCTGGTATGGTGGAACGGCGCATGAATGCTCGCTCTTTGCCTATGAGGCAGACACCGATACGCCAACAACCAAAATTTGGGGACCACAAACAGCATCCCCGAAGGATGATTGGAACACCTATTCGTTTACTACTCCGCAGCAATTCGACCGTCCCAATGCCGAGGACTTTTCTTTGGTGCTCTGGACTTTTGGTCGCGACACGATTGCCGGAGACACGGTCTGCCCTCGGAGTGACGCTACTGACGAAGCGCCCTGGCACTCCTATGCCCGTCGCCCCCCTGACTCGTGGGCTGGTGCTTTGATTTATGATATGATGATACGGGCACGGGTTAAGTACTACACAACTCCCTATGCTCACGATGTGTCGATGAACTTCATTAATAATCCTGAACCATACTACTTTGTCTATCCTAATAGACCGACCCCTCCCCAGGTGACTGTCGAGAATAAAGGAACGAATAGCGAGACGTTTGATGTTGTCTTTAGGATTACCGATACCTTAACTCCGCCTGTGACCATAAGCTATGCAGATACGCAGAGTGTTACTGTAGGTGTTGCAGAGACCAAACAGGTCGCTTTTGATGACTGGTCTTCAGCATTAACAGATAGTGATTATATAATGACGACATACACGATCCTTGGTAGTGATTTAAACAGAAACAATGATACACTCTCTGGACCAATATACTGTCGTACCATTGACATCATCTCTTACAACGAAGAGTACTGGGGTAGTTATGGTCTTCTTGATACTGGAATGATCTATTATGCGGTCAAGTTTACTCCAGAGAAGCCCTGTACAGTGTGGGGTGCCTACCTGAATATGGTAACGATGAAGGATAGCTGTACAACACCCTGTACGCTCTTCCTGTGGAAAGATACCTTGTGCCGTCCGTCTTCAACTGTTATGGACGCGGATACCTTCTCAATGAAGGGCAGAGGTCTATACCAAGGCGGTTATATGTACCGCTTTAGGGTAGACTTCAATGATACGCTGCCCCCAGACAGTAATTACATCCCTGACACGTGTCAACCCATAGGCAATTTCTGGCTTGGAGTATGTGCTCGTGTAGGTACAGGTGTGGGATCAGATACTGATACGGTTGCTGTCATGCACTCTGATTTAGGAGATTGGGGTAATATCGATGGTAGGAGTCGGTGGAATCTCTTTGGTTACGACAGTACGGGCCATTGGTGGTCACCAAGCTGGATTTCCGGAGGCGATACTTCTCAGGTAGACTTGCAGATAAAGGCGCTCGTAAAATATGACAACTATCCCTGTGATCCGCCTCTACCAGCTCATATTGTGGTGACTAAATCAGGCAGTGATGCGGTTGTCGCGTGGGATTCAGTGAAGATTGATGTCTCGGGTAATCCAACGATCTGTGACCATTATGTTGCTTATGAGGATTCAACCTATAACTATGTACCGGGTCTGGATTATTTCTTTGCAGAAGGTCCTGATACCACGTTCACGCATACCAATGCGCTCCTCATGAGTACGGACACGATCAACCACAACTATCTCATCTATGCCTATGACAAATACTGCCATACATCGAGTAAATCGAATATGGGGCATGTGTTGTTCAGGGATATCAATGAGAATCCTGGCCTGACTGGTGATCGGAACTGGGTGAGTCTGCCCTGGCACTGTGCGTACAGTACTGTTTCTCAATTGACAACAGACCTGAGTCCGGGTGCACAGGCATTCAACAAGGTGGCCAATCTTGACGAGGCGACGCAGAGTCAATTCAGTTATTTCTGGCATCCTTCTCTTGCGCGGTGGTTAGGTACGAATTTTGCGATTCTTCCTGGTCATTTTTATGAGTTCACTGGGGTCAAGGATACAACGCTGGTGATTGTTGGTTCTAATTATCCGGATTCTGGAAGATTCATTAATGAGAATACTGGTGCAACTGGTGATCGGAACTGGGTCGGTCTGCCGTACAATGCAGCCTATAATACGGTGAGCGATATCACGAGTGAGATGGCTTCGGGTGGTTCGCCGATCAACAAGGTGGCCAATCTTGTCGAGACGACGCAGGCGCAATTGAGTTATTTCTGGCATCCTTCTCTCAGTCGATGGATAGGTACTAATTTCGCGATTGTTCCGGGCCATGGGTATGAGATGACGGCAGTCAAGGATTCAACCTGGGATCCTACTGAGTATACCAATGATGGCGGTAAATTACTGGCGCGCAGGTCCAGACAATCTGACATCAAGATGTATCTGGGT
>Ga0209636_10001902_pt1 | contig 21155 bp, 25 predicted proteins | sample DeeMarSWOR152_54_FD_187464 | JGI IMG/M metagenome (GOLD analysis project Ga0209636, IMG submission 187464) | Marine sediment microbial communities from White Oak River estuary, North Carolina - WOR-1-52-54 (SPAdes) (version 2) | ecosystem: Environmental > Aquatic > Marine > Intertidal zone >...
CTCTTCAAGTTCAGTGGGTATAGAAATGGATTTGCATGTCTTAATGCTATGTTTTAGAACACTATTGTACTAAAATTAGAACGGGAATGGTCTGCCCCACCTATTATCATGATGGGATGTTCTACGCTTAAATAGCAGATATGCGACTGACGCAATTACAAAGCTGAAAGCCAAGATTTTCATGTCGGAGGTTGAGTGATTTGGCCCTTCGAGTTGTTCTAACCCTTCAGGAACGGAGCGGCGCATCACAAAATGATTTTCCACTCTGACTGCAAGCGTAATCGTAATCAACGGAACCAATGTTAACGCTAGTCCTAGAACCACAGCGACTGCAGAGTAAACCAGAATTTTCTTCAAAGTGTCCGCTTCCATGAAAAGTAATGGATGCAGTGCCTTTTAAGTCTACATTTTAGAACAGAATGTTTGAGTTTCAAAATGGCTTCGTCCTCCACAATCTGATAGTTTCAATCCAAAAGATAAGCGACGCAATTAAGCCAAATACGGCAGTATAAAAGTTAGGAAGAGTCTGGCCTAGAATGCATATGGTCAAATAGGTTGTTAGCATTGTAGAAAACAAAACTGAATAGAATAGATATCGAGGCACAAGAAAACGACCCATGCGTGTGAAAAATCTTAGGATTCCAACTTTCACTTCTTCTTCAAGCACGTATTCCCCTGTCATCTTCTTCCGAACAAGCCCCAAATCCTCTAACTTTCCAAGATGATGTACTGCAATGCTTGGACTGGAAAACCTTAGAGCGCGCTGAACTTGCCGAACGCCCACAGTATGCGTGGACTGCTGTAGCAGGAACCAATAGACAAGGAGAGTCTTCCCTTTCAAAGCAGACTCCAAAACAGCTGAATCGAACTTAGGAGAAGCTTTTGGCACCATGTAACGCCAAACATCTCTATTAGAGCAAATGCTTAAAAGCATAATTACAATTCGCCGTCCGAGTAACTCTGAGATTTCATCCGTATGTCAACCTAATGCCTTCTCATCATCCGGCAACAAAACAATAGCATAACTGAAAATAAAAATGTTCTTCTTTTGGCAAATGTGTATTTGAAACTCATATTTTTAGTTCATAATGAATGATAACTTTTCATTTAACAAAACTTACCATAGCAGTTCAATAGAGTACTTTTATGAACCTCTTAAAACAAACTGGCTCAAAGGTTTCTTACTGCTGTTTCTTGAATCGCAAGATTTAAGTTCACCTTCCACACTTCTATTTAAGTAACAAGCCAGGGGAACAAAGATCGATGGGAAAGTCAAAGAAAATTCCATTAGTCAGCGGCTTAATAGGCAGCAAAGCTCGCTCAGTTCATGGTCAACTTGAGGCGTCCTACATTAACTATAACACTGTCAAGATCGAGCTAAAAAGGAAATTATATACCGGCCTTTCTGACGTTAAATTCTCAATAGCAGACACAGACTTGGCAGACATCATACAAATCTTAAATGAAGCCCACCAAAAAATCGAGGCGTATTGGCTCACAAAAATTTCCCCAAAAAGACGAGAGCTAAAAGCCAAATAGCATACAGTTCTGCATCATAAGAATAGGAACGTTTTATTTAGCATTCCAGAACTATAGTTAGATGGAATTATAAAAAATCTCAACACCTGAAACCGTGTATCGATGTCTCTTTCCAAAGTTCTACGAAAGCTCGTCAAAACTTATCGTCATCGGAAGCAACTTCTTGGGAATGTATACCCTGGTATCAACTTGTCATGACTGGGGGCTTATTTTTTGCGATAACACCATACAATGTAGACATAGCGTTATTTGTGCTCACTATCGGGTATTCACTAGGAATATGGCAAGCTCTAAGATAGGCGCGCGCTAAAAAATGTTCCTTATTGTGACACGATAGATTTGTAATTCATATTCTCAGTTCATAAGTTAGTTAAGTAGTCATGTCCATTTCATGGTTAGAAATGGAGGAAAACTCTTGAATCAAAACATTACACTTAAGCACAGAAAAGAATTGGAAGATAAAATGGCTAAGGTTTTCAAGGAAAACATTAATGTACTGTCAACGGAATTGCAAGAAATATTGGTAGACGACATGGTCACGGCTTTCCAAAATAGAATAAACGTGTTAATTCGAGCACAAGAGAAAAGAAGCTACTAACGCAGACTAAATAAGAGCAAGACATAGTTTGAATCCATAAAAGCTTTATACAAAAAAGCTGACATAATGCCCAAGAGGATTGGATAATGAGACGTTCCAAACTCGAAATGTATATCGACATACTAAAAGTGTTAGCCCATCGCGGCCCATTAAAGCTAACTCACATAATGTATAAGGCTAACGTAAACTGCAGCGTTTTGAAGCAATACCTTGACTTTCTAATAAAGCAGAATCTGGTAGAGGAAAGAACAGCTGGTAAGCGTAGGGTCGTTTACGCAATAACCCAAAGAGGCATCACAGTACTCAAACACTTCAGAGAACTAAAACAAGTATTGCCAATCATAGAAGAACCAAGAAACAGGATGCCAGTACCCTACTAAACCATTCTCGGCTACAAAACATGCTTCCACGTTTTGCAACATTCTCAATTGTGAAGCACTCCTTTTACCTCAAGCTTTTCTTGTCTTAAACAGTTAGAATGTTTGAGCAAATCACAATATCGCTTCAAGATTCGTAGTAGCTTTATTCATCCACAATATCATTTATGACGCTTTTCGGCATTGTTGGGTTAGAAACGAGCTTTATAAGAAGTAGTTGTTTTCCTAAACTAGCATTTATTTTGTGAATCATTACATTCGTTTCGTAAGACTTAATAAACACAATCCTCCTCTACCATTTGTACATACGTAAAACACTACGGGGAACTAGATGACGAAACAAGAAGTTCTGGGGAGAAAGCCTATAAGGATATTGGAGAAGATCAGGGAGAACCTTGAGAAACTAAACGAAAAAATGGAAATTATGATCGAGTTACAGAAGCGCGGCAAAAAGGATTTTCAGCCTCTTCCTGACGCTCCGTTGGATGTTATGACCTTGCTTTCTATGCCTGATCACCTTAGAAAAACAGCAATGACCGTATGTAGACTTGGAAGAGCCACAGCGGACGAAGTAGCTCAACAAACACATAGAGCCAGGGCTGTCGAAAGCGGCTATTTGAACCAGCTTGTCATTATGGGTCACTTAAAAAAAGAGAGGGTAGGGAGAAAAGCTTACTTCTATGTCGAAAAGGAAAATCAAGGGTGATCCATCTTGGGCAATATAATAGCTGTGCACTCATACAAGGGTGGAACCGGAAAAACCCACATTTCTGTAAATTTAGCTGCATCTTTTGTAAAACATGGCAAAAAAGTATGTTTGATGGATCTTGACTTTCGAGCTCCAAGTCTTGCCACGTTTTTTGGTCATGAAAAAGTGGAGTGCTGGCTAAACGATTATTTGAATGGAACATGCAAAATTGACAAGGCATTGATAGACATAAGCCACAGAATTAATGATAGAGGTGAACTGTTTGTCGTGTTGGCTAATCCGTCAACAGAAGCTATTAGAGAAATGTCCGCAAAGGACAGAAAGTGGGAGATGAGGGCTCTAGGAAGACTTTTAGCCCTTAGAAATTCACTCCTAAATGACAAAGGTTTTGACTACCTAATTTTTGACACGAGCCCAGGACTGCAATACTCATCCATAAACGCCATAGTAAGCGCAGACCTAGTGATTGTGGCAGCAACCTTCGACAGATCAGACATTGAAGGAACAAAACGTATGTTGCATGAGCTTTACGACTTGTTCGAGAAAAAAACTGAGATAGTTATGAACAGAGTTCTATATGATGTTTCTTCGAAATCTGGAAAAGGCAATGTGGAAAGAAAGATTAAAGACATGTATCAAACTCCAGTTTTGGGTATGATACCTTGCTTCTGCGATGTTGCAAGGGCTGAAGGAGCTATCATCTTCGTTCAGGAAAAACCTGAGCATCTGTTCAGTAAGATCGTGGATAAAATGGCGAACAAGATAGAAACAAGCAATTCGGTGTGAGTTACTGTCCCGCTATTCTGTTTATTAACTGATAGACTTTACATTTCTTACATTCATCATAGCCTTTTACATCACAGTTTTTACATATCATGCGATTTAATTCTCTAATTTCAGGGTTCATCTCTTTCTCCCCTTTCACATGATGATTTGCGTGTTTGAGATAATATACTCTTATTCCGCCTTCGCAATATTCCATAAATCAAAAACTTATACAGTAACAAAGACACTGTAATGAACTCTCAGCAAAAGTAGGGACGATTGATCATTGGACAAATCAGCAATCATCCTTGCAGGAGGCTTTTCCAGAAGGTTTGGACAGGACAAAGGATTACTGCTTTTCGCAGGTAAGCCGCTCATAAAACATATCATGCACACGATTTGTGATATGGTTGACGAAACAATCATTGTTGTAAGTTCGAAAGCTCAAGCTGAAAATTTTGCGAAAGTCACTGGTTCAGATGTGCGTACTGTCATTGACGCAAATAACATGCAAGGTCCACTCATAGGCGCATTAACTGGTTTTGAAAAGGCATACGGAGAATATTCGCTTCTCCTTCCATGTGACACCCCTCTAGTTTCCAGAGACATTCTCTTGCTCTTACTCGAATTACGCACAAACAAAAATGCGGTCATTCCGCGTTGGCCGAACGGTTACATAGAACCGTTGCAAGCTGTTTATTGCACAAAACCAGCACTAGAAGCTGCAAAAAAAACTTTAAACGAGGGAAAAGCGGACATGCGTTCCATGGTGGATGATCTGAGAACTGTACGTTACATTTCCACGCTTGTACTACAGCAATTGGACCCTGAACTTAGAACGTTTTTCAACATTAATACTCCTCTGGATCTAAGAAAAGCTGAATTCATGCTTAGGCAAGTGAAAAAGTCAGAATTTAGGTAGCACAGTACGGTTTTTTCATTCTCTGGCATATTTCTCGGTCTCGAAAAACAACTTCTCTATGTCGGTTTCAGAATGGGCCGTGCTTAAGGCTCCAGTGTGTGCTGGTAAAAAGAAGACTCCATTTGTGATCAAGCTTAGATGATAATCAATCTGTTTCTTCCTATCGGCTTTAGAGGCTGCACGGGCATCCTTTACTTCTTCTTTTACAAAGTGGGTGTTGAAGAGAGAACCTAATCCAGAAACTTGTACGTCCACGTCCTTAGCTTCAAAGATTTCTCTCAGCTTCTCTCTGATCTTTCCTCCAACATTATTCAGCTTATTTATTAGTTGCCCGTCTTCAAGAGTTTTCAGTGTTGCTAAACCAGCCGTCATTGATATGGGGTTTGCTGCGAAGGTTCCACCATGGAAAGAGTAATGTGGACGTTCATAAACAAGCGTATCTATTCTTTCCATGATTTCTCGGCGTCCACAAAAAGCCCCTATTGGAAAGCCTCCTCCCAAAATCTTTCCGAAAACCGTCAGGTCGGGCAATACACCATAATATTGTTGTCCTCCACCAGGAGCTAACCTAAAACCAGTGATTACCTCATCAAAAACTAACAGAATACACTTTTCATCGCAAAGTTCTCTTAGCCCTTTTAGAAACTCTTTTTCTGCTGGAATACCTCCGCCAGCTCCGAGGACAGGTTCAATTGTGATGGACGCAACTTCTTGGTTCTTCAACATCTCTCTAACTCTTTCAAGGTTGTTGAAAGGCAAAACTATAGTGTCTTGCAAGGCTCCAACTGTTAAGCCTGCAGATTCTGGAATGTCGAAGGGATGTTTGACGCTCACGTGAAGCGCATCGTACCCTCCATGCCATCCGCCTTCGAATTTGGCAATTTTGCTTCTGCTTGTGTATGCGCGTGCTAATCGTGTGGCATACATGTTTGCCTCTGTTCCTGAGTTGGTGAAGCGTACCATTTCTGCGCTTGGAACAATTTTAGCAATTTGCTCGGCTAACTTGATTTCTAGTTCATGGGATGTTCCGTAATGTGTGCCTTTTTCAAGTTGCTTCTTAACAGCTTCTACAACTGCTGGTGGGCGGTGACCAAGAATAAGGGCTGTGTGTCCCAGCCAAAAGTCAACATACTCGTTTCCATCAACATCGAAGAGCTTACTCCCCTTCGCTTTAACAGTGTAAAACGGATAAGGCTCAAAATGCCTTATCGCATAAGAGACCCCGGCTGGGAGAACACTCTTAGCTCTTTCATATAAATGCCTAGATTTTTGAGTTTTAGAAACGTATGAATCAAACATGTCTGATGGCACTTCCATTTTAGGTGTGCTTTTATTTAGTGGTTGTTTAGCATTTAAAATCTACTTAATCTTCTTTTTGACGCCTTTCCTTAGTTCCAGCATAAAAGGCGGCCTTACGTCAGCTAATGGCTAGATCTGTTAAAGAAAGCTCGCTTTTTAAGGATGACAAGAAAGCCATCATCTCTCTATGTCTTCTCTTTGCAATCTTCTTGGCGGTTTGCGTGTTTAGCAAATTATAAATGGTTGTCTGTTCTTCAAAGCATGTTTTCACAACGGCTTCAAATGGTTTGTTACTAAGCCAGTGGAATGCTCTAACAACACCTATTACGCCTAACAAGTCGATTTTGTCAGCGTCCCACACTATCTTCTCTTCCAAGGTTTCCAATTTATCCTTGAAAGCGAGGGGATGACGAAATATTGTTCTAGCTATTTTTTCGCTTTTTTCACTAGGATAGTTCATTTCCTTAAGAATTTTGTTAGCCAGTTTTGCCCCGGTTTTGTTATGTGGTTTACCCGCAGCCCATCCTATATCATGTAGAAGTGCTCCTATCTGAACTAGTTCTACGTTAGCTTTCTCTTTTCTGGCCAAAAAAGTCGCAATTTTAACAACTCTTTTGACGTGTTCGTACGAGTGAGCTGTTCCGTTTAACTCAGACATCTTCTCTTTTACGATGCTTTCCAAGTCTTTTGGCAACAGTGTCATGATATCACGGATTTGGTGTATTTTCTACACTAGATTTAAAAACTAAACCTTATAAATTATGAAGTAAGCCTCTACACACTAGGTGTACAGACATAAACCCTGAACTAGTATTAAGTAACGAGCTCCGTAAACTCGTAGAATCACGCATGAAAAGTACTCTTAAGGGAATACAAGAAACTCTTCAGCACATATTAGAACGTCAAGAAATAGGCTTGCAAGAGCTTAAGGGAACTATAAAAAGTCTCGAGGTAAGCTTCAACCTACTGTCCCAAAAATGGAATCTTCAAATACTTTACACATTGTTTCTTAGAAATACTATGGGGTTTGGGGAACTGAAGAAAATTCTTGGTGTCAACTCCCGCACGTTGTCTGACAAGCTGAAAAGCTTGAAGCATTATGAATACATTGGAAGGTCAGTGGAGCTAGGGCCACCTCTGAGAGTAAGATATTCCCTTACAACACGAGGAAATAATACAATCCTATTGGCATTACCTCTACTATACTATTCCAGCAGTGACCTTACGTGAACGCATTTCCAAATAGATAAGTCAGAATCAGATCTGCTGTGTAGATTTAGCACGCCTGGAATTTATAGAAGAGAGTTTTAATTTATTTCAGAGTTTTACACGGCAAAAGGTTGAATAGTGGCAACTGTAGAAGAACAAAAAAGTACGGGTTTTCTTTTCCCCTACAGAGGTTTGGAGGTAGGGAAGAAACCAAATCTGGAGGTGAAAACCCGCGTGTGCAACTTTAAACGTATCTTAAAAAAAGATTTATTGTGCATTCGGAGTCTGAGCAGGAAATCTGTTACGGAAAAGCTTTTAAGCAATTGGCAAAAAGCCATTTTCTTAGGCATTCTTGTGTAGAATCTTGGAGGCTGTTCAATGGATATTGAAAGGGAATTGATTATTTCCATTCTAAAACTGACCAAAAACGGACTCATATCAACTGAAGTGGTAAGCAAAGATGCAAAAACGCCTTCAACAGTCGCCAAGAATTTGCTCAAAAAGTTGCAAAACGATGGACTCATTTATTTGCAGGACGAAGTCATCGAGGTAGATGGCTTAAAACGTTTGAAGTTGGCTGTTCGCTCCATCGAGTTGGGTGCTGACCTTGAACGTGTAAGCGGTTTTCTTGATTGGAAAGAGTTTGAAAACATTGCTGTTATTGCTTTTGAACGGAACGGTTACAGCGCTAAGAAGAATCTGAGGTTTAAGCATGCTGGAAGAAGATGGGAAATGGACATAGTAGGATGCAAAAAGCCAATAGTTGTGTGTGTTGATTGCAAGCATTGGCACCATGGAATGTACCCATCTGCAATAAGGAGAATCGTTGAGGAACAAGTTGAGAGAACATCCGCTTTAGCTGAATCGTTGTCAAGATTAGCTGGAGAAATCAAATGCACGTCATGGAGCAGAGTAAAACTCGTTCCAGCCGTTATATCCCTTATCACAGCCAGATCAAAATTCTACAACAGAGTACCCATCGTTCCCGTGCTTCAGCTGCAGGATTTCATAAATCAGCTACCAGCCTACGTGAACACGCTGAAACATTTCTCAAAACGCTTAGCCAACTAACTCAACGGTCGTTCCTAAGGCCTGACCTGGCACACCCTTTCTGAATCTTGCTCTAACCACGCCTTTATCACCGTGCAAAGCCACAATTTTCCCAACAATCTTCTTCTTTCCAACCTTCCAAGCAACCTTTCGTCCAATAAGCCCACTTGCTTCAGAAACAGAAGTTGCATGTGCAAACCTGATTATACACTCTTTGGATCTCTGAGTTCTTAGACCTGCTCGATAATTCATTATAACTCCTTGAATCGTTTCAGTCACAAGTTTTCACCTATAGAAGTGCCTTTACAAAATACACTGAAAACTTAAATTCGTTTCGCTTCATCTCTTCAAGGCTGATTCATGATTTCTAGAATCGGTTTTCTCGCAAATTTCACAATTGGATACAGACTTGAAGCAAACACCACAAGTAAAGCGACTAGTAACCATCCAGCTATCTCAAGCACCGTATAACCTGTAACAATTGGTTCGGGAACTAAGATTAACAAAGTAAGAATTATCCCTATTGGGACTCCCGCGCCGAAACTTGAAAGCAAAATTATGAAACTCTGTTCCGAAACAATCTTAGCAACCGTTTTGGGCTTTATCCCTAGTGCCCTCAATACACCTAATTCTCGACGTTGATCAGCTATGGCAAGCACAACATAACCTATTAAACATAAAGATGCTGCTATCAGAGATAACAACGGTAAAAACATTATAATAGACCAAATGTGCCCAAGAAAACTAAGATTTGCGTCCAATACCTCATTAAGCTCAAAGACCCTAAATTCCGGATCTACATCCTCAACAGCTGTTTCTATTTCCTCTAGGATTTCTGCACGATTGGCTGAGTCAACTCTGACCATAACAACGTTAGGTTTTGATACGTCGATTGCATTTTGCAGGACTTGAAGAGACACATAAGTAACATTTCCATTGTTAATAGGATCTAGACAAACGCCAATCACGTAGAAAATTCTTCCACGGAACAATATGCTTTGACTTAAGGGCGCTGAAAACATTTTTCGAGCTAAAGAATCCCCCACCACCACTCCCCATTCGCTATTCTCTTCCAGAAAATCATCTTCAATAAACCATTCCCCTACTGCCTTTTCAGGCTCAACGCCGACAATCAATGATTCACCCTCGCGATTATCACCAACAGAACTCACGGTCCCGGTCTCAGGATCAATGATTTCACCTGGAACTTCCTTCACATGCGCCTCCACGACTAAACGTGTATCAATGTGTATGCCAGACATTGCGTTCAGCTTGTTGAGAAGGTCTTCTGATACTAGGTATTCTTGCTCTGTGTAGTTGAACTGCAAACTCTCTCCTGCTTCGTGAAATTTTGACAACAGACTTTCATATTGTCTGCACATGTCTTCATGAGCTATCAAAATTATGTCTCTGCCTACGGCCTTCTCAACCCAGCTTTTCGTCGTTTGATCAGCGATTATTCCTCCTGCAATGGCTACGGTAATCAGCGTGAAGACTGTAGCCAAGCACAAAACAATTCTGATGGTTGCCGATTTCCTGCGAAACAAGCTTCTCAAGGCAATTCTAAAAGTGAAACCCGACTTCGAAATGACCTTAAACCCTGGCTCCTTACTCAATCCAAAATGGTATGTTGGCGAAATCGCCCTAGCTGGCTCAACCTTAGTCACATCCAGAATCGGTTTCACCCCGAAAACTACTGAAAGCACAAAGAAAAGAACGAAAACCAGAAGAACCAGCCAGAAATTGATTGGTTTCTGCAAAATCTGAAACCCAAGAAAGTTAGACAAGCTGATTGAGGCGTAGTCGGCCAGTATTCCGAAGATTACGCCGAGAGAGCAGCTAACGAATGTTATTATGAGAAGTTCTGTCATGAAATAGCCAAAAATCAAATCGTTTGGGCACCCAGACGCTCTCATTAGCCCGACATCCTTGACCCGCTGGGACATCATGACAAAAACCATGAAAGAAACAACAACTGCTCCAGTAACAACGATTAATAGTCCAATGAAAAACAGGAACTGAGAAAAAACCATCGAAAAACCTGCTGTCAGCTTACCTTCTGCTACTTGTGAAATCTCAAAGCCTACATTTTCCCCGAAAAGAAGAAGATAAACTGTTAGAGCAACGCATAAAGTCAAACTTCCGACAGTTAGGCCTGTTTGAAGCTTTCTACGTAGCAGATCGTTTATCGGAAAAGACGTTTCACTCATCTAAACTTACCAGCTTTCCATCTTCCAAATACGATTTTTTGTCTGCAATCTCGATTATTCGCTCGTCATGAGTCACAACAATGATTGTTTTTCCAGAACCTTTCAGTTTCCGAAGCAATTCCACGATTTTCAAGCCTGTCTTTATGTCCAAGTTTCCAGTAGGTTCATCAACAAGAAGTAATGGCGGGTCATTTGCCAGCGCACGGGCAAAAGCAACACGCTGCTGCTCACCACCGCTCAATTGATGTGGGAAATGGTCAGTCCTGTGCTCCAGGTTTACAATTCTCAATAGTTCTCCAACACGGTTTTCTATGTAATCGTCTGGTTTCCGAGCCCACTCCATTGGAAAAGCAACATTCTCAGCAACAGTCAATGTAGACACAAGATTGTAGGATTGAAAGACGAAGCCCACGTTGCTGCATCGAAAATCCGCCAAGAAATCCTCATCTTCAACATCTAGATCACGCCCAAAAACAACAATTTTTCCACTTGAGGGTTTGTCAATGCCACCAATAATGTTTAGCAGTGTAGTTTTTCCGGCACTTGATGGCCCGGAAATAGCTACGAACTCGCCTTTCTTGATTTTGAGGTTTACATCCTTCAAGGCTTCAATGTTAACATCGGCGATTTCATATATTTTGCAAAGAACGGAAGCTGAGACCACAGTTTTATCGATTTTCACTTCTGACCTCACTTTTCCAGTTTGAAGTTTCCTATGTCCCGCTTTATGATTCTCTCCTTTTCCGGCAGTTCGTCTTTCTCCCAATCTTTCCATCTTATTTGTTTGAAAATCCATTTCTTACCCAAGTGCGCTGCAAGCACCGCATGCTTGTACTGCTGTTCTTCTCCTGGGATTAGCTCGTCAAGGAATTTGAAGAGCTTTTCAATTTGTTTTCTAGGGAAATAGGCGTAATACTTGGCATTTTTAACCTCGAAAGCATAAACATGCTGTTTTTTTCTAGCTATAACATCTGGTAAGGGGTTGAGGCTTGGGTTGCTCACTGGAACCCGAACAGCGTTGTACCCATCTTTTTCCAGAAGCTTCACGAGAACTGCTTCACTGTAGAAGCCTCTTCGACGCCATCTGCGAATTTCAGCCTTGTCAACTTCCCTAACCATTGATTAGCTCTCCGCGTTGAAGAATTCTGGAAACGGATTTTAACTAGGTTTTCCGAGCCTAAAAAGACTAGGGCTTCTTACGCTTATAAGATTATAAGCGGACCTTGAACCGTGCACTATGTCATCCGGCATAAAAATTGCTGGGTATAAGGCAAAGAACTGCTCTTCCGCACAAATGTTATATGTAAAACTCTATTATCTTCCTAAGTGATCTAACAAGTAATCAAGACTAGGGGGTGATGAAACGGTTAGTGAAGGAAGAGGACGACTGTATAAAAGGCAAGATGACAAATTTCTGATTTATCTTCCGAAGGACTTGGCTGAAGACAGCATGTTCCCATGGAAAGGTGAAAGCTCTGTATATGTAAAAATCAGCTTTGAGGCAGGTGCTAAGAAAAAAAGGCTGCTTATAGAGACATGGGAGGAGCCAGAGCATGAGAAAAGCTAGACTAGCTCATTTTCTATTAAAACAGTTACCCAATCTAACGGATAAATCCAACAAGTCGATAATGCCAAATAATGTTCAATAGAGCCCCCAGAGTTAAAGAAGTTCTGCTAATTCTCTCCATTTCTCAACAAACCCGAGTCCTTTTCGAGTTGCTACGTACTTGGTTGAGCTGTGGTAGACTTCCAGAAGCCCTTGTGATTGTAGTTCAGAAAGACACTCTTGGAGCATTTGCCACGATAAATTCGTCCTATACATTGCTCTTGTCTTAGGCTGAGGTCTTTTGCACAAACTTAGCATTTCCGCCATGATTTCCAGCCTGAATCTCTTAGCATTCACTTTCACCCCAACATACTTAGACCTGAGACAAGGTCAACAACTCACACACAACCTGAATGCAATCAGCGCAATACCACTTATCAAGCTGTGGTATGTAGATCGTGTAACTTTCATTTCTGCAGATGTCACATCTATGCCAAAAAACGGATGAAGCTTGGGATTGAAGGGTCCTTGACATTTTCTCTTTCTCCAATTCTCATTCGTGGAGCACAACAGCCCTTTTATCCAAATATAGTTTCCGCAAGAAACTTTCGCACGTTCGTGGCAAATGAAAAGACAGAAACAGCCTCCAACATTATTGTGTGCCATTTCTTGAGGATCACGGTATCATTGTTACATCATGAAGTTCTTTCAAACGATACAAGAACCAATCCAATATGCGAAGCTCTTGAGTGTATAATGCACCAGCTGGGATTAGAACCGGGGCATTCCGTTTCCACAAAAAGAGACGGATTTACGGTAGATATCGTCACTTAAGGTTTCTTACGTTTATAAGTTTGGACTGGGATTCTGAGCGTTGGTTTTTCGACTAAGCATTCTCTCAAGTAGTCATCTAAAGTGGCTGCGGGCACAACTTTAATTTTATAGTCTTTAACGTCAATCGAATGTTCATAATTCTTTTTAGGAACAACCACTCTCCTGAATCCCCAAGCTTCAGCAGCCTTAATTTTCTCGTAAACCCCACCTACAGCGGTTATTTGAATAGAATCTCCAACACCAAGGTTTATTTCTCCAGTAACAGCCACATCCTGCCTTATCAGCTTCCCCTCAATAAGCGAACAAAGCAACACAGCCATCGTCACACCAGCCGAAGGACCATCAACACCATAAGATTGAGCGAAATCAATATGCGTCAAATAATCTTGCGCTATATCAACCCCATATTTCTGCAGAATCACACTTCTAACTTTCACTATGCTATCTGCAATGAAGTTCTGACCTTTAGCCACCCCAGTCACATTGTAATAACCTTTAAATGAATAATTTCTTGGAAGCTCACTTATCTTAGCCATGTTAGCCTTTACGCATAAGACACTGCCTGTCATTTCTCCGCTGTATGGATCTCTAACAACAGCTAAACCGTGTATTTGGCCAGGTTTAACTCCTTCAGGCTTGATTTCCAAAAGCTTGCCTCTCTCGTTTATTTCGTGCTCCAATATTTGCCTCTGGATTGTTTTGCAGTGGTTTTCTATAGCTTCTCGAACATGCCTTCTTTCAACAACCCCACAATTCTCATTCATCGCCAGCGTTGCAGCAGTCTTAATAATCGAAATCAAGGGTCTAAACTTCGTTGTCAAAGCATCTTTCTTGTTGCTTCTTCGTCTACCCTCTTCCACGATCTCCTTGCATGCTTCCCTATTGAACGGCGCAAGGTTAAAACGTTTAATTTCCTGCGCTATATACTGCACGTATTTACGCCTATTCTCCAAGGTGTTAAGCATGTCATTATTCATTCTCACAACTTTGCCATAACCATAAATACGATCCATTAAGGCTGGATGAATCTTGTTAATACTGTCAAAGTTTCCAGCCCCAACCAGAAACGTTATGGCAGGCACAGGCTCTGTTGACACTGCCATTGCAGCTGTGCCGCCACCATGAAACCGATCTCTCACCGTTATTGGAAGCTGTCCGTCCTCAAGCACCGTTAGAAGCGTTACAGCCTCTTCTGGGTCGAGATTCTTTATCTCATCAACGTATAATATGCCTAGAGACGCTCTATGCGCATCTCCAGCGGTAACCCTCTGATGTTCAGGCGTCCCCAAACCACCAGTCTGATACGGATCCCAAGCTATTGAACCGAAAAGCTGAGAACTTCTGTGCCCTGTTGCATCAACAAAAGGGGCATGCCCAGAACTGCTATCCACAAGCAGTTTCGGAACGTCCGATTGCTTCGCTCCTCCTATGCCCTTGAGCCCTCCTAAACCGCCTAATCTCGAGAACCACCATATAAAAACACCGAAGAAAATCAGGCTGCCACCTGGAATGAACGTTAACGGCACTAAACCAACAAACCTTCCAGCAAGGTAATCCAAAAAGTTGCCATTGTAATAATCCTGAAGGGGTTCTCCCAGAAACATCGCATTTCCGCTCCACGTCTGCCAAGCCTGAAGCATGAAGTAAAAGCCCAAAGACAAGAGAAGCAGTCCTGTCAATATCAGAAACATTTGCAACGCTTTTAAGCCCACTTTCGTGATGAATTTTCTTTTAAGCTCCTTAAGCTGCTCTTTCCGCTGAATCTTTTTTCCTTCACCAGCCTTATGAATTGAAATTTTGGGCTGGCTGGGCAAAACAGGGTTTTTCCAACATAAAAGATCAAACAGTTTTATACCGTTTTCCTTGTATATTTGCGTGAGTTTTTCAGCTAAAGCCCTTCCAATTAACGATTTTCCCGTTCCAGGATCACCCAACAGCATCAGATATGGTCCTGGACTTATCATAGTTTTAGCTACGGGCTTGGGATTTTCTGGGCTGCTCCAGCTTTCATACCATTTTGTTTTTTCAAGATACTTTAGCTTGTGCACTAATTCATCTAGACATAAGAAGCATTCGTTTAAGGCTTGATCCTGTCCGATGACCCAGTTTATAAGGTTGTCGTCTACTGGAAAACCTTTGGTGTCTTTAAAGTTCGCCCAATCCCACTTTACCCTAATGGTTCTTCCCTTAATCTTTCGCTCTATTGTTTCAACTTCGTTTCCAAAGTAGTTAGATGGCAAATTTAGACACCCTTTCTTATGAACCCTCGGCGAGCATATCTCAAATAGAACATGCTTCACAATTATTATAGAGGTTATTTCAGAGCTGGCAATATGATAGAAACGGATAGCAGTGCCACCTATGGCGAGTAAACCAGTCAGCGTAGAGTTTCATTCTGAGAGAGTTAAAATAAGAGAAACTTGAAATAATATATTCCTCCACTCAATCGCCGTAAAGGATGTTTCCAGATGAAAACGCAAGGCTCTACAAAAGAAGATACTGTCAAACTGGTTCAGAAAAAAGACATAAAAATTATAAACCTTTGTCACATCCCTGAAGACTGCCGCCTTAAGACCCTAAGTTTCACGATTAAAAATAAGGAAAGACTTCACGAAATTTTAGAATTCGGCGAAAGAGTTGACGGTTCAAGCTTATTCTCTTACATTGATCCACACAAAAGCGACATATACATAATGCCTAAAACAGAAACAGCCTTTATCAATCCATTTAGCTCAACACCAACACTAAACATTTTGTGCAAATATCTTGATGAAAAAGGAAAACCGTTGGATATTGCCCCGGAAAACATTCTTTTAAGGACGGAAGAAAAGCTGCGTTCTTCTACTGGCATAGTTCTTAAGGCTTTAGCTGAACTGGAATTCTACATAATTTATAAGCAGGAAGAAAGTGTTCTTCCAAGAGTTTCCGAAGGAAATTATCACGAGTCCATGCCTTTTGCTGAATTTGAAAACTTAAGGAATGAGGCTTTAGGCACTCTCGTGGACCTAGGTATAGCCACAAAATATGGGCATGCAGAAGTTGGCAAGTTTCACTGCAAAACTGGCTATGTAATGGAACAGCATGAAATAGAGTTTTTACCACAAAATCTAGACAAGATGGCGAAAACCATAACCATTGCAAAATGGATCATCAGAAACATTTGCAGAAAATATGGAGTGCATGTTTCTTTTTCCCCTAAACCAGCTCTGGAACATGCTGGAAATGGAATGCACATCCACATTTTCGGATTGAAAAATGATAAGAACATGATTACAGATTCCGAGGGGAATTTGACAGTTGAAGCCAAACAAATGATTGGTGGAATACTAAAGTTTGCCCCAAGCCTAACAGCCTTCGGAAACACTACACCCATTTCCTATTTGCGGTTTATTTCCCGTAAAGAATCACCAGCGGATATTTGCTGGGGAACAAGAAACCGTTTGGCTTTAATCCGCATACCATTATGGTGGAGCTTCAGAAAAGACATCAAAGGAATAGGAAGTCATGCACGAACTTTCGAGTTCAGAGCCCCAGACCCATCAGCAAATACCTATCTGTTGTTAGCTGGAATTGCATTGGCTGTGGAATATGGACTGAAAAATCCTAAAAAGGCTATGAAAATTGCTGAAAATCTGAACGTTGAAAAAATGGGTAAGAGAAGCAGAAAGCATAAGGTTCTTCCACTATCTTGTAGCGAATCCGCAAAAAGTCTCGAGAGAGACAGGAGCTATTACGAGGTAGATGGCGTTTTTCCAAAAAGCGTGATTGATGGAACAATAAGCAAGCTGGAATCTTACAAAGACGGGAACTTGCAGAAGAAGATGACTAGCAATCCAGAGAAAATCGAAGAATTGCTGTCGGAATACCTAAATTGTGGCTGATCTGTTCATAGAATTCTTAGCGAGTAGATGTTTTTTAACAGTTTACCCAGCCTAACTGGCACAAAAACCCTACTTCTCAATATTAGTGAAGTTCAAACAGCACAACACGGTACTACAGTCTAACATTCCAGAATCCGCTTAGCAAACAGGAAAAGCTGCAATTCGCGAGTGTTCGCGGAAAGCACCATCTATTTCCATATTTTTTTATCGTCTTTCTTGGCGACCCTGCGTTTAGGTCTATGGGCTAAGAGCCAACGGATAATATCGTTGTATGTTTCGCCTTTACGGCCTATGCTTTTCAATTCGTCTACTGTAGAACGCTTAACTCTTATGCTTGTGTATTTATCTTCATCACTCATATAAACCACGCATAACTATTATGCATTATACTGCACATTTATGTTTTTCCGAAAGAAGATCGCAGCCTCTTAGAAGAACCTACGAAAATCTATGGAATTAGCACAAAAACCACCAAAAAAACCTTACTAGAAGATTTTTCACGGATTATCACAGTTTCACCAAAAACACTGAAAAATTGCAGAAACAGTGGAAAAATGACAAATGTGTCAAACAAGCGAAAACGTGAAACTAGTCATCCATTCAAGAAACCTAACACATGTGACTCCACCTTCTTGTACGATCAAAAACTGAATTCGGTTGATGCTTTTGTATACGACTTGCATACCATGTTCAAGTTGAGAGATCTCACCAGTCGTTTAGATGTCAAGATTTAGCTGTTCAAAAACGTTTTTCCTTTCCTATTTCCCATGAGCGCGCAAATGTTCTCTGGTTTACGTAGGCTAAACGGTTCATTTTTTCCTCTTGTTTATATGTGATCGTTACTGGTTGGTGGTCTTAGTGGTCCCGATATCACTCTCTGGAATGTACTTCACCAGTGTTCACCAGGCTCGCCGTGTATACGAGAGCATCAACACAGCTCGCTCCGTAGCATTATGGAAAAGTCAGAATCGAAGTGTTTGAGACTGCGCGGTATTAGTGGTTACCGGGAGACTGCAAAAAGCTTTCATAGAAAGCAAGCATATAGAGGAACTAGCAGTGACAGAATTGCTGGAGTGAAAGAGGGTATGGCAGACTTTAAGGTTTTTAACACAAGATTTTCCTTTTCAACAAAGGGTGAAATAGACTTTACAGATCTGACAGGCAAGGTTCACGAAGCAGTCTCTAGGTCTGGTGTCAAAAATGGTTTGGTCCACGTTTTTGCTCCTCACGCCACAGGGGTTCTAATTTTAACGGAGAATGAATATGGCTTGTTGAGCGACATTAAGGTTTTTCTTGAAAAAGTAATTCCTAAGCATGGGCGTTACAGGCATCCTTCTAATGCTCATTCTCATTTGAGGTCGATGCTTTTGCCTCCTGACAAGACTCTGCCGGTGATTGATGGTCACGTGGAATTTGGCACGTGGCAATCCCTAATCTTCGTGGAAACGGATGTTTATCCTAGGAAAAGAAAGATTATCTGCACCGTAATCGGAACAACCTAAAACACTCACAATTCGACAAAGCTCATTTGCTAAACAAAACCTTATAAGTTTAACTGTTTTGAATAATTCTTGGTGAGGAGTGTTGGCGAGTAGATGGTTTGTTAGGAATTTCGCAGTAGTCAACTTAGTTCTGGTTAGCTTTTGCATAATCAGCTACGTGGCAACAATTTATTCGCTGGAATTCTGGACGTATCGGCGTTGGTCAACAGGAGAGCTTGGCGGGGTTCTGGATTACAGGTGGTTAGGAATAAGTGTTGTTCATCACGTCGTGCAAGAAAATTTGGAAACAGTCTTCTCATTTCCAGATTTTACGTCGTATTTCCTAATTGCCTGTATTATATTTAACTTGGCAACATTGTTTCTCAGCCGAGATTCGGACATAACTGGACAACATTGGATTCACATCCGAAACTCAACTACTCTAAACGTAATTGTCGCCATCCTTTGTGGGGTGTTTTACGTGTGGTGGACAATGATGTATATAGATCTCAAGCTTAGGTTCACTCCACACATAGGCGGATCGGTGACATATTTCCCTGCCTTTATAATAGCCATTACTCATGTGTATCAAGGTCGTTTTGAAAGCTCGCTCAATTGGCGAACTTTCGACATTGCGTTATGGCTGCTTCTCGTATTATTGATACGAGCGGTGCGTATCATAAGGTGGAATCCAGAAAGAGAACAAAAGGAAAGGAGGAATAGGATGATAAAAGTATTGACAGTGATCCTAATATTGATGGTCATATTGATGGTGATTTACGTTAGCGCAGTGATGTACCAGACAATCAATATACCGGTGGGACCGCCATGAAGAAACGAAGCCAACACTAAATCGCGCGCGCGTATCATAAGGCGAAAACCAAATAACAGTCAAACTCTGGCCTAACCATTCAGCTCCTTCTCCCTATACCTTTCTCTTGTGTCCACATGAAGACACTTACGCGGGCGCTTCGCCTTTTCCTTACATTTCTGCGATGATCCTGACAGAATAAATTTGAAGGCTTCAGGTCTTTTTCTCGCGCAAACTTTGTGAAAGTTTAGGTTTTCTCGTCAAAATCGGCATTTTCGGAACATTTCCGATTGAGAAACACTGTATAATTCGTCAGACAGGACAATGTAACTTGTGAAAAGAGCTGCGATAGGACTACGAAAGCCATCCAAAAAAGTGCTTTAAAGCTTTTTCCCATGCATATTTGCTACTCAGCTTCATAGTCTGGATGTATGAAGAAACCGTCTGCATCCTCTAGTTTTTGTGGCTTTATAAGTTTCGGCAGAGTTCGAGTTTCCTGAAGGCCGCAGCGTGTTTGGCGTGTGTTCTTATTGAAAGTGCAGACGTTCCTCGGCAAATTCCCTTTTTGCTTTTCGCGTATTCTAAGTAAAGGGTAAAAAAGCATAGAAAAAATGTGAAGATATCTCCACATGTACGTCTATTTCGGTCTGGTTGGATTTATTGGGTTTCGTTTTCGCCTAGTGATTTTTTGGCTTGTTCCTTTAGTTCTCTGATCTTTTCTACTGTTGACATCACTTTCTGAAAAAGGTCTTTGCGCGCTTGCATTCCTTCCTTGATAAAGAATGCAGCCGCTTCGGATCTGCTTTTGAATACATCCACCTCAACAAGGGAGTCAATTTGCTCTAAGTCGTCATCGTTCAGCCTTGTCATTACAACGTTACATCTGCCCTCTAACTTCTCACTTAACTTCATCAGAACCTTTTCTTTGATTTTTTCTGCATCCTCACCCTCCGGACAATGCATCTTTATGACACATTTCATTTTCTCCTTTCCCATTTCTTCTTTGCAACATTCTTCTTCCATTCCATTCACCTCACAACCATTGTAACGCGTATCTTGTAAGGTGTAATGTAGATACTTAAAGCTTTCGCCAGCTCGCACAGCACAAGCTATCTCTAATAAGTCAACAGTATCCGCTGGGCCAAACTAATAAATTGCGGGCGCACGAAAAAAGTATGATTCTGTTTAATGACGTGAAATCTCTTTTTGAGACACTTCAACGTCTTAGCCTCTCTTTTTTGAGAGGCAGTTCGCTCTCAAGATATCTTTGATGGTATATTTTGTTTATTCTTAGACATTTTTCTGAGCCTTTCTTGGTTTGTTTCTCGCAGATGTTGATCTCTCCTTCGAAAAGGTCTAGGACTGATGTCTTCATTTGTCGCTGTTTCATATAAGCTTGCGACTTTTTTTGTCTTCATGAAGGTTGTTCTATGGTCTCGCTCAGTAAACGTAAATAAGGATCAAGAGACATTTCTCAAAAAGCAGCCGAAATCAGTAAAATGGTGGCCGAGGTGAGGTAGCATGGTAGCCTACAGGCCTGTGGAGCCTGGCGCCCGGGTTCAAATCCCGGCCTCGGCCCTCAAAACCTTCTTTCAGAAAAGAAGCTTTACCGAGAAAATCTGAGTCTTCGGTGTTTTGGGTTTCTAAGTTCTAGGTCTTCCGCTAACGTAAGAATCAATGGAAAGGATGTAGGAGGAGAATGGCAGAAAACAATATAATTCTCCCTTTTTCTCCTTTCTCCCTTCGCAGAGGTTTCTACCGTTCTCCTCACGAACTTCTAAAAGGAATTTCACCCACATATATCTTATGGAACAATCTTCTATAACACAATTATGAAGAGACACCTCGGCTCAAATTCCAATCTCGGACTGCGAGGCACGGACCCTCAATCCAGTGATTAATATAATGAACTAAAAACTAATCG
>Ga0209636_10001903_pt1 | contig 21152 bp, 19 predicted proteins | sample DeeMarSWOR152_54_FD_187464 | JGI IMG/M metagenome (GOLD analysis project Ga0209636, IMG submission 187464) | Marine sediment microbial communities from White Oak River estuary, North Carolina - WOR-1-52-54 (SPAdes) (version 2) | ecosystem: Environmental > Aquatic > Marine > Intertidal zone >...
AGATTTTTCTAGACTCGCTCTAATGCTATAATTGGTGGATTCTCCTCTTATATTAGAAGGAAAGTCTCGATAAGTTGCCACTTCCCACCCTGATCTTTTCAGGATTTTGGCCAGGACATTCCCCGTAAAGAGAACTCCATCTCCGGCTTTCCCAGCAATCAAGATTGAAATATCGTTAATCATTTCTTTCTTTGATATTCTATAATCCGAATAAATGTCCTCTCCTATTTTTCATATCATCTATATCTGCAAAATTAATGCCAACCAACGCCGTTTTATTTTTATATTCTAACTCGTTGATTTGAAAAAAAATACAAAAATATGAAAAAAATTCTTTGGAATGATTCTAAAGATACCCACCGAAATTTCGGTGCGTTCCAACAATGTATTCAATATGTCAGGGCTGTTGAACGGGAGTGATCCTCCCTATGCCTAATTTTTTCAAGCGACTTTGGAGAGTGGAAGGCTTTAGGCCTAAAATTTTGGCCGCACCCTTAGGACCATAAATGACGCCTTTTGTATGTTGAAGGACTTCGGTGATGTACTGCTTCTCATAATCATGGAGTGGCATGAGCTCTCTATCTTTCGCCATAGCTCGTCGGAGAAAATAAGCTTCTGGAACTTTAAGAGTGTCTCCCTGGGTGATTACCAAACCATGCTCGATAATATTTTCCAATTCCCTCACGTTGCCAGGCCAAGAATAGTTCATAAAAAGCGTCATGGTTTCGTCTTCTACTTTATCCACCTTTTTTCCGATTTTCCTTCTGAAGATTTCTAAAAAATAGGCAACTAGAAGGGGAATATCTTCTTTTCGTTCCCTGAGAGGATTTATCTCAATGGGAAAAACATTCAGGCGATAGTATAGGTCTTGCCTGAATTTTTTTTCTTTGACCAGTAATTCCAAATCACGGTTCGTCGCTACAATAATTCTCACATCAACTTTTATGGTTTTTGAGCTCCCAACGCGTTCAAATTCACCATTCTGGAGGACACGAAGAAGCATGGCCTGGGTCTCAAGAGGCAAGTCGCCAATCTCGTCCAAAAAAATGGTAGCTCCCTCAGCATATTCGAAGCGCCCTATTCTTCTCTGCAGGGCTCCAGTAAAAGCCCCTTTCTCATGGCCAAAAAGTTCTGAAGTGATTAAACCTTCGGACAAGGCGGCGCAATTGACTTTGACCAAGATTCTATCTTTTCGAGAGCTGAGTTCGTGAATATAGCGAGCAACCAATTCTTTACCAGTCCCCGTCTCTCCTTTAATCAGGACTGTTGTATCTGTGGGTGCCACTTGCTGAATGGCTTTCTTTACTCTTTCAATGGCAACACTTTTTCCTATCATTTCCTCAAAAGGGTACTCTGATCTTATCTCATCTTTTAAGGCAAGAGTCTCCTGATAATACCTGTCTTTCAGGGCTTCGGTTTGAGCTTTCTTCAATCTCTCTTCTTCCAACCTGATCGAATCGGTTATATCACGGAAAGTTCCCCTGTATCCTGAGATAATGTCTTTTGTATCTTTTACCGAAGCAAGAGAAAATTCAAGGTATTGCTTCTCTTTGCCAACCGAGAAGGTAAGAGTAAAATCATTAATAAAGCCTTCAGCATCAACTTGATCGATAAATCGTTCCCATTCCTTCCTGTTCAGGTTCAAATCGGTAATCTTGATGTTATGTTCCATTAACTTCTCCGGAGAAGAATAGCCCAGCAGCCCAGCCCCTTTCTTATTTATCTGAAGAAAATATCCTTTCGTATCCAGCTCTAGAATACCGATGGATGTTGAGTTGAATAATGCTTCTAGCTTTTTCTGGGATTCGGTCAGTTCGGAGTAGAGTCGAGAGTTTTGGATGGCTATCCCGAGCTGACTGCTCACCTTTTCTAAAAAACGGACTTTTTGGAGGGGAAAAAGTCCCCTCTTCCGATCAGAGAGATAAATCTCTGCAATGATTTTTCCCTTATATTTTATGGGAATCAGAGCAATTGACTCGTATGACATATCACTGCAGACTTTTCTCAGTGGGCCTCTTCCCGTATCAAAAGGATTTTTTTCTAGCCAATCCAGAAAACCAGCTACAGAATTTGTATAGAAAGATCCGTAAGTGGTGATAAAGGATAACTTTTTATCGACTTGACCTCTAGCCACATAACCACATAAACAATCGTCAACAGTCACCCAGTGTTCTGAAGCTAAAAAATCTTTTTCTAATCCTAGCTGAGCATAGAAAGGAATGTTGCCCTGGGTGTCAATTATTCTGATGGCCAAATGATGACATTCAGTTACGGTTTTTAAAATTTTAAGGATTTCAGTCAAGGTCGACTTCAAATCTGTCAGCTGGCTTATCTTCTCGGTTATCAAAGAAAAAATTTCAAAATCCTTCGTATCGTGATAACTCAAATCAGCTGATTTTTTGGAGACAGGTTTCTTGGCCATATTTTTATATACTCAGGAAAATCTTCAGCCCATTCCTCTTAGCTGGCTGAATCCGCCCACCTTTTTATTAACACTCCCTGAAAAAAGCGACGTGAATGACATAGAATAGTAAGAATAGTTACAGCCAGTTTGAGATGAGGGGAAAGGATATCCCTCCTTTTATTTAAAACGTAATAGTTATGTAAAATTATTTTTCCGGGAAATTCCCAAGAAAATTCTTAATTTCTCAAAGAAACTATTTCTTCTTTTTTTCCCTCTTCTTTTTCATAGGTTTTTTACAACAGATGAAGGCGTGCTCTTCCACGCAGCCGCAGACTTCATCAACAACAATCCTGACACCACACACTCGGCATTCATAAGTTTCGCCTTTTTTTACCTTAGCAACTTTTTTCTTTGGTGTGACCTTTTTCTTGGGTGCAGCTTTCACTGTCTTTCTAGGTGCTACCTTTCTGGCTTTTTTTACTACTCTTTTGGCAGTTTTTTTGGTTGCTTTCTTTACTGTCTTCTTTGCTGTCCTTTTTGCGGGCATTCAAAACCTCCAGCTAGAGAATAGGTGTTACTAAGATATACCTTTACCACTGAGTATAGATAATGTCAAGAATATATCGGATAAGTAAACATTTTATCTCAATTGAAAAAAGAGAATCACTGATCTAACTAGGCGTATCAAAAAAATGCTACGTTTGTCTCAGAAAGAGCAAATGGTCCAAGCTTTTTTAGATAACAACGCGCGGAATGAGACTGTTAATGCGGGTCACGATATCATAATTTATGGTCCCCGCTAAACCAGCTAAGTAATCTGCAGAAATAACCTCCTCTCCATCCTGACCGAGGAGTGTAACTTCATCCTCCAGGTTTACCTGGGGTATATCTGTGATGTCGACCATGATAAAATCCATACAAACCCTTCCGCAGAGAGGCGCCCTGTGACCTTTAATGAGGACATAAGAAAAATTGGATAAACTGCGGCTGTAGCCATCATAATAACCTATGGGCAGGACAGCCAGAACAGTTTCCCGAGTCGTTCTGTAAGTACAGCCGTAGCCAATAAAGGAATCCTGGGGAACCTTTTTGATCTGGGCAATTCTTGTTTTCCAGGAAAGCACTGGTTTCAAGAAAATTGGTTTTCGCCTTTGAAGAATACAGGAAAGATATGTCTCTTTGGAAGGCCATAAGCCGTACATGCCTATGCCAACTCGGACCATATTGAAATAAGTATCAGGAAAAAGTATGGTTGCCGCAGTGCAGGCAGTATGTTTGAGCGGAATTTTGATCTTGTTCTTGTCAAGTCGCTGGATAACTCGCTTGAATCTTTTTAGCTGTAAACGGGGATAGCTGTGGTCGGTCGTGTCTTCGATGTTGGCAAAATGTGAAGACAGGCCTTCGATGGTCAGGTTGGGATACTTTTGAATTTCCTTTATAAGAGGGAGCACATCTTCTTCCCTAATTCCCTGACGATAGGTACCCGTCTCAACCTTAAGATGCAGAAACACCTTTTTCTTAAGACGGCGGCTTATTTGGGCTAGAAGACGAACAGTATCGAAATTGTAGACTGTAAGGCGCATTCCACGGGCCACGGCCTTCTCCAATTCCTGAGAAGAAACATAACCAAGGACTATCAGAGGACAATCAATCCCGGCCTGGCGAAGGAGGAGACCTTCTTCCAGGGAATGCACTCCTAACCAATCGGCTCCAGCTTCTGAAGCTATCCTTGAAATCTCAAGAATCCCATGACCATAGGCGTTAGCCTTCACAACAGCTAGAAGCTTGACTTTATCTCCGATTAGACTCCGGAACTGCCTAAGGTTGCTAGTGAGAGCCGAACGGTCTATTTCCACCCATTGCATCAACTTTTTAGTCATCTTCCTCATATTTCCTGTTTTCTTCTTGATTTCGTGTGTTTTTTCTCTCTGCCAGGATAAAAGCTGATCATGTTTTTTAAGTTTTCTTGTTTCTAGCGTGAGTACGGATAATCTTTTTGGGATGTTTGTGCGCTATACTAACTCAGCTTTTATCTTTTCCAGATCTGCAAATTCTTCTAATTCTTCCTCCCTCAGGATTGTATCATGTCTTTCCATACCAGTGGAAACGATAGAAACTTTCACCTGGATGAGGTCTTCGATAATATTGAGATAATCTTTAAAGGCCACGGGAAGAGATGAAAAATCTGTTTTTTTATGAACTTCTGTTTTTTTATGAGCCGAGGATTGCCAGCCTTTGACTGTTCTGTACTGCGGCACGACTTTTTCTAAAACCCAGCTTTCGATGGGAAAACTCGGGAGTAATTCGCCTTTATACTTGTATCCCACACAGATTTTAATCTCCTCAAGCTCATCCAGAACATCAGGCTTTGTCAGGGCAATTTTACCAATCCCGTTCAAACGGCAAGAATAAGAAACAGCCATCGCATCGAACCAGCCACATCGCCTGGGCCGGCCGGTTGTGGCCCCAAACTCGTTTCCTCTTTCCAGCAATAGTTTTCCTCTATCATCGAAGATTTCAGTAGGAAAAGGTCCTCCCCCTACCCGTGTAGTATAGGCTTTAGCAATTCCTAAAACTCCATGTACTTTATCAGGCCCTATGCCCAATCCAGTACAAACACCCCCAGCCGTTGGATTGGAAGAAGTGACGTAGGGATAGGTCCCATGATCAATATCCAGAAGAGTTCCCTGCGCTCCTTCAAAAAGAATGGTCTTTCCTTCTTTCATTTTTTCATCAAGGAGAAGGGATACGTCTTTTACGTATTTTTTTATTTGGGAGGCATAGGCTGCGTATTGGCTATAGATTTCATCTGGATCAAGCATTGGCTGTTGATAGGCACCAAGCTGAATATTTTTCTCTTTGACATTTTCTCTTATCTTCTCCCTCAGCACAGACCTATCCAGAAGATCGGCAGCTCTGATGCCAAGGCGAGCTGCTTTATCTTCATAGGAAGGTCCAATACCCCGACAAGTGGTACCAATTTTTTTTGCTCCCCGTCTCTCCTCGCTTCTCTTTTCTTGGAGAGAATGATAGGGGAAGATGAGATGAGCCCCCTTGCTTACGACGAGGTTATCATCTACTGCTGATCCGATTTTTTTTAACTCTCTGACTTCTTTGAGAAATGCTTTTGGATCTATGACAACTCCGTTGCCGATGATACAAAGTTTTTTTGGATGGAGAATGCCGGAAGGGATAAGATGAAGGACAACTTTCTTTCCGTCGACATACACCGTATGTCCAGCATTATGCCCTCCTTGATAGCGAGCGACTATATCAAAAGCAGGGGCAAGAAGATCAATGATCTTGCCTTTACCTTCATCGCCCCATTGAGTACCTAAAACAAGCAAATTGGCCATAAGAATCCTTCAGTAAATAGACTGTTTTTCTCTAATAAAGGAGGCGCTCAGAATGAGAATGAATTTTAGCAGAACTCAATCCTTGAGACAAGACTAAAAACTTAAGGCAACTTGGGCTGAAATTGTGTTATTCTTGAGCTCGAGAATTTTTTCTCGATTATTATCATACTCCAGTTTAAAAAGAAGTGCAGGAGCAAGAAAATAAACTAGACCGAAAGACCAGCGCCCTTTCTCTTCTAAAATTCCTCCTCCTGGGTAAATAGGCAGAACGAAACCTAGTCCGTGGAAAGGATCGCTGTACTCAAGATACTGGTAACTGACTACAGGGCGAAAATTATCTATATTAAAAGAAACTTGAACAAAATACCCTTTGATTTCGCCTGAGGAGTAAGGCTCAGGATTTTCGAGCTTTGCTTGAGAATACTCTGAAAGAATATGTAAACCACCGAATTCCCATATCAGGTCTGCACCTAGAAAAGTCAGGTCCCTGCTGCTATCTTCATCATACTTTCCTCTGTAATAGGAGAAAGCAATCGCCAGTTTTTGAGAGAGCAACAAACCCGCTCGTGCTCCTATAGCCTTATCTTTATTATTATCCTCAATTTGCTGGCTTTCCTTTAAATTCTCATTCTCGCCTAACCCATTCCCAATATAGGCCGAATAAAACAACGAGCCAAATCTGCCTTCCATCAGGATACCCAGCTCTCTCCATCTCGAAGGATACATCTCATCCACCTGAAGGGGCGGATTTATCAGGTTTGTCTGATGAGGCCGGTTCGCTTGATTGTATCTCCCAAAGGGAACAAGAAAGGACCCAGCACTGAGAGCAAAGGAATCGGAAGCCTTATATCTCACCCATGCTTGCTCTATCTTGATAATATTGCCTTCAGATCTTAGCTCGGCAGCATAATCGAATTTAAGAGCAATATCTCCAGAAAAAAGAAGTCCTACCTGAGAATTCTTAAAGCTTCCCAAATAAGTATCGCTTTCTTCCTGGCCTTTAATGTATCCCAGAGACAAGTAACCTCCAATTTTGACTTGAGCCAAACCTGCTGGGAGGAAAGAAAAAAATATGATCAGAACGAGTATAACTTTAGTTCTCATAGCAATGAAAAATCAAAATCGTCTTTCAAAATCGAGTCTTTCCACTTCTCTATATTTTTCTTTTCAGAAATAGCCCGGCTTATATGGTCGACTCCATTTTTAGTACCGACCCAAAGCGCCCCAATAATTACTCCCGCTTGGAGAATAATCTTTTTATAAATGCCTTCTTCTCTCTTTTCTTCTCTGATCTCTTCCTGGTTTTCATCCTCAGGATTAATCAAACCAATGGAGGTAAGAAAAAGCCCGGCAACTTTCAATGTATTCCAGGGAACTGTTCCTTCATACTTCTTCTTATCTCCAAGAATATTGGAGGCAGCCAGCCGAGCTTGAGCAAAGGTGGCAGGGATAATCCCATAGATTTTCCCTCTATGCTGCAGGATGTCCCCAGCAGCAAATATTTTAGGATCACTCGACTGCAGAAAATCATTCACAATCAGACCCCGGTCAGTCTCCAGACCAGCCTCTTTCCCGAGTTTTATTTCAGGCTTTATTCCAGCAGCTACTATAGCCATATCAGCTTCGAGCTTTTCTCCGCCTTTAAATTTCAAACCTTTCATTTCATCCTGGCCAAGAATTTCTTCCGTTGCTAAACCAAGATGAATCTTCAATCCCATTTTTTCGATTTCAGTTTTTAAAAGAGAGGAGCCCTGGATATCAAGTTGACGGGGAAGTAACTGCTCATAAAATTCTACAACTTCGATTGAAGCTCCCCTTAAATTAAGTGCTCGAGCGATCTCTAAACCCAAGAGTCCTCCCCCGATCACGGCAACCTTATTATGATTCTTTTGATACTCGAGAATATCTAAGGCATCTTCTAAAGTTCTTAAAGTAAAGACACCTTGTTTTTCAGCTCCTTTAAAAGGCGGAACAAAAGGAAAGGAGCCTGCTGCAAGGAGCAAGGCATCATATTTCTCTCTTTTCCTTCCATCAATTTCAATTTCCTGAGAATCTGGAATGAGTTTTTTTATGGGCTGGTTGAGATGAATTTCTATCTTTTGCTGGTCGTACCACTCCTCAGAATAGGCAAAAATCTTCTCCATCGGCAAGTCGCCGGCTACAAATTCGATGAGATTCGGCCGGGGGTAATAGTGATATTTTTCTTCAGCAAATATGTCTATCTCAACCTCTGGATCAATTTCCCGGAGGGTCTTGGCGGCAATGGCTCCCCCTAAACCATTTCCAATAATGATGACTCTCATCTTTGCCCGATCCTTAAGCCATTTTTTGAAAGAATTCTTTTCCTACGCCACATTGAGGACAAACCCAATTTTCTGGCAAATCTTCGAAAGAAGTGCCAGGATTTATTCCGTTCTCTGGGTCTCCTTTTTCCGGGTCATAGATGTAACCACAAGCTGTGCATTCCCATTTTTCCATATCAGTACTCCTCGATAAATTTTAATTTCAAATCAATCCAATCGCTAAAAGATATTTACTCTAAAAGATAGTTTATTTTGAACCGACCTTAATCTGACTCCAGAACATGTTTTTCGTATTCTGTTTCTAACTTCAGCTTGTGCGATTTCTCCTGTTCCACTAAGAACTCGAATAACTTCCTCAGCTCTTCGCTTTCTGCTTTTTTGGCTAAATCTGAATAAAGTTCTACAGCTTTCTCTTCTTTCTTGGCAGCGAAAATGAGAAGCTGCTGAAAATCCATTTCGGCTTCCAGAGTATCCTCTTCCAAATAATCGCTAATTTTCAAATCGATAACCTTTGTGGGTACATAGGATTCAATCTTTCCCTCGGTCAATTCCTGAAGAAGCTTCTTGTGTTTTCTCTCTTCATCCTGCAGCTCTTGAAGTAACTTGCTTATTCCGGGTGTTTTGGCCACTTCAATCATGCCTCCATAGCCTTGGATAGCATCTTCTTCTCTCTTGATGGCAAAATTAATGATCTCATCAAAACTGTTCATAGCTTAACTCCTTGTCTAAAAGTCTCTTAAAAGAATCTTTCTTTTTCGCAAAAGACCGTAAAAATTATTCTTTCTTATAAATTGCAATTGGAAATGAATAACAATTATAATGAAATCCTATTTTATGTCAACGAGAATAAGAAGATAAAACCAGCAGAGGTAAGAGAAATGAATTTCTCCTCTTGCCTGTGTTGTTCTAAAAAGGAGGCGCAATGATCGAGGATTCCTTAGCCAAGAAAGCTAAGAAACAACTCTATAAAGCAGCTTTTGAGATCAAGCTCGATTCGAATCTATTGAAAATTCTGGAAAAACCAAAACGGATTCTCAAGATTTCCATTCCTATCAGATTAGATAATGGAAAAACAAAAATCTTTATTGGCTTTCGATGCCAGTACAACGATGCCAAAGGCCCAACCAAAGGAGGGGTCCGCTACCATCCTGATGTCTCAGAAGACGAAGTCGTAGCTCTGGCAGCTTGGATGACCTGGAAATGCGCTCTCCTCGATTTACCTTACGGTGGAGCCAAAGGAGGAATCATCTGTGACCCTTCAAAGCTCTCAGAGTCCGAGTTAGAAAGGCTTACTAGAAGATACACCACAGAGATTATGCCTATTCTGGGTCCCCACATCGATATTCCTGCTCCTGATGTTTATACCACCTCAAAAACCATGGCTTGGATCATGGATACCTTCTCTATGTTTAAGGGATATACCGAACCCAGCATCGTCACTGGAAAGCCAGAAATCCTTGGCGGTTCGAAAGGCCGAAAGGAGGCTACGGGGAGAGGAGTAGCTATCACCATCCAAGAATTTTTCAAAGCCAAAAAGAAAAGCCTAAAAGGAGTCAAAATTGCTGTTCAAGGATTCGGCAATGTCGGAGGTCATGCTGCTCTTTTCCTCTCTCAGATGGGAGCTAAAATTGTGGCTGCCTCTGATGCTTCAGGCTGCCTTGTTAATCCAGATGGCCTCGATGTCCCTGGACTTATCGATTGCGTAGAAAAGCATGCCTGTGTCATAAAGTTCCCTGGAAAACAAATAGATAGAGAGGAGCTTCTTTATCAGGATGTCGATGTCCTGGTCCCAGCTGCTCTGGAAGATCAAATTCACCGCAAGAATGCTCATAAAATTAAGGCCAAAATAATTGTCGAAGGTGCTAACGGCCCGACGACTCCTGAAGCTGATGAAATCCTGGAAAAAAAAGGTGTTTATGTCATCCCTGACATCATGGCCAATGCAGGCGGAGTCGTAGTCAGTCACCTGGAATGGGTACAAACATTGAGTGGACTTTATTGGGAAGAAGAACAGGTCAATGCAGAGCTCGAAAGGAAAATGGTCAAAGCTTTTCAGGGTGTATGGGAAGAGGCGATTAAGAGAAAGGTATCCCTGCGATGCGGCGCCTACGTAGTCGCCATCGAAAGGTTAGCAGAAGTATACCGCTACCGGGGCATATTTCCTTAAGCAACATTTGCTCAAATCACTTCTCAGATTCAACAAAGCTATTTTTCTCATTCTGGCATTCGGGGCAAAAAAAGCTACTTCTCCCCCCAAATCGTAAACGCTCAATCTCGCTCCCACATCGAGGGCAGGAAAAAGATTCCTTTCCGTAGACCCTAAGGTGACCCCGAAAACCACCTTCCTGACCCTCAGCATCTCTAAAGTTGCGGATTGAAGTTCCTCTGTACTCAATGGCCTTTCTCAGAATAAAACGCATGGCCTCCCACAATCTCAAGAGTTCACCCTCTTCCAGCATGAAAACAGAGGTCAGGGGATGGAGTTTTGCCTCAAAAAGAATTTCATCCGCATAAATGTTGCCTATTCCAGCAATGAACTTTTGATTCAGGAGTAGATTTTTTAACCGCCCTTTTCGGCCCTGAAAAAGCTTTTGGAAACGGGAAAAACTCACTCTGAGGGGCTCAGGACCAAGGTGGAGGAACTTCAAAACTTCGGAAGTAGGATGGCAAGAGATTGAACCGAACTTTCGAACATCCCTGAAGCGCAGTTCATGCGTCTCATTTTTAAAGGATAGGATGAAATGAGTATGTTTATCTACTGTTTCTTTCGAAAGACAGAAGAGAAATTGACCGCTCATCTTAAGATGGCAAAGAAGGCTTAAATCGCTGTCAAAGTCGATGAGTATCCATTTCCCTCGCCGACGAAGGCGAATGACCTTTTTCCCTTTGAGCTTTTCTAATAATTTCAGATCGCTGCTCCTTAGCACGCCTGGATAAAGGAATTTGAACGAAGAGACCTCAAGACCTGGCAGACTTAGAGAAAGGCTTCGGATAATGGTCTCTACCTCTGGAAGTTCGGGCATATTTTTATTTTACTTGATTTGCAACTTTTTTTCTTTTATTATGGTAAATCAAAAATGAGAGGACCTAGAATTGTTTACATGTTACTGGGTTGGATTATTCCTGGCCTGGGCCACATATCTCTGAAAAAATACTGGAGAGGTGCTATTTTCTTCATCTGCATAGCGGCTATGACTGGCATTGGACTATTCATGGGGGGAAGGATCTATTCCTTCCAGACAGAAAATCCTCTGACTATCCTTGCTTTCTTTGCTGATATCGGAAATGGATTTCTCTATATTCTCTCCAGGGTCTTTTCTTTTGGAGAAGGAAGTCTAAAAAATATCACTTTTGAATTCGGAACAGCTTACATAGCGGGAGCTGGTCTTCTCAACTATCTAGTTGCCTTAGACGCCTTTGATATTGCCTTAGGTAAGAAGAAATGATTTTCAAAAGCCATATCATTTCCATGATTCTTTATTCGGCTTTTGTGTGCGTCGTCCTAGCCCTAATAAGGAGACATGAAAGAAAGGAACAGATAAAATACGGTATATTTCTCTTTCTGATCATGGTAGTAGGGGCGCTCCTTTTCGGATGGTTCATGTATCTGTTTGCCATTTGAACTTTTCTTGTCTCTGATCCCTGAAAAAGAGATGGGGACGGTTCTATTTTTTCCAGAATGAAAACATAAAGGCAATGAAAAAATAGAACCGTCCCCTCCAAGCCATTCCCAAAGATTCCTCATCCTTTGAATCGAAAAATCGATATGATATAATCCTAATCCTGGCTAAGGAATTTCTTTATGTACGAACCTGTCATAGGTCTCGAAATTCATGCCCAGCTCCTGACGAAAACAAAGCTCTTCTGTGGCTGTAGCACTGCCTACGGAAATCCGCCAAATTCCCTTACTTGTCCTGTATGCTTAGGTCTTCCCGGAGCTCTTCCTGTCCTCAATCATAAGGCTGTAGTCATGGCCATCAAGCTCGCCCTGGCCATCAAAGCCAAAATCCATCTTTATTCTTTGTTCAGCCGAAAAAATTATTTCTACCCTGATTTATCCAAAGGCTATCAGATTACGCAATACCAGCACCCTATCGCCACTGAAGGACATTTGCGAATCGGACGGAATGGCAGTCATATTGCCATCGGTATCGAAAGGATCAACCTTGAAGAAGATGCAGGGAAATCTATCCATGACGGAATGCCAGAATCTTTAGAAAAAACATATCTGGATTTCAACCGCAGTGGGGTACCGCTCCTAGAAATAGTGAGCAAACCCGAGCTAAATTCACCATCTGATGCTGTTGAGTTTCTTCAGCTGTTCAGAACGACCTTGCAGTATCTTGAGATTTGCAGCGGAAATATGGAAGAAGGAACTTTTAGGTGCGATGCCAACCTTTCAGTAAGAAAAAGAGGAACTCACAAAATGGGTGTAAGAACCGAAATTAAAAATATCAACTCTTTCCGTTTTCTTCAGAATTCCTTAGAATACGAAACCCGCCGGCAGATTGAACTCATTAAAACAGGAAAATCCATCAGACCAGAAACAAGATTCTGGGATGAGCGTCAAAACAAAACTCTCCCCATGAGGAGTAAAGAGGAAGCTCATGATTACCGCTATTTTCCTGAACCCGATCTTCCCCCGCTCGTCATTTCTGAAAAGCTCATAAAAAGAATCAAAACCACTCTCCCTGAGCTTCCCCAAGAAAAGATAGAGAGGTTTAGACAAGAATACAAGCTCCCCCTTTCCCATGCTAAGATATTATCAGCCTCCAAAGACTTAGCAGACTATTTTGAGAAGACAGCCATCGAATCAAAGAACCCGAAGCAGTCCAGTCACTGGATAATGAGAGAAGTTCTTCATTATCTCAAAAAAGAGAGTATGGACATTTCGCAATTCCCCCTGCCCCCTGAATATCTAGCTGAGCTCATTCTCATGGTTAAGAAAAAGGAAATAAGCCTCAGGATGGCTAAAGAAAAATTATTCCCGATGATGATGAGCACCAAGAAAAGAGCCGTTAAGATCGTGAAAGAAGACGGATTGAGTCAGATCTCTGATGTTCGACAAATCAAAGAACTCGCCTTGAAAACAATCAAAAAGAATCCTCGTTCGGTACGGCAATACAAAGATGGAAAGGAGCAGGTGCTTAGCTTCTTTGTCGGAGAAGTCATGAAAGAAACAAAAGGCACAGCCAATCCTCGGCTTGTCAATAAGATTCTGAAAGAAACCTTAAATAGTTTGTCGAGTTTAATAGCACGAAAATAACAAAATAGAGATTAGATAAACCACAATGATAGAACTTTATCATATCTGGAAGCAGTACCAGAAACCTCACTGGGCTCTCTCTGACATCACTCTCAACATAAAAAAAGGAGAGTTCCATTTTATTACCGGACCAAGCGGTTCGGGGAAGACAACTCTTTTGAGAATTGTTTATAGGGAAATCTTTCCCTCCCTTGGACAAATCATCATCGATGGGCGAAATACCCTGCGCATACCTGAACACCGAATTTATAAATTGAGAAGAATCATGGGGATTGTCTTCCAAGACTTCCGTCTTATCTTCCAGAGAAGGGTTTTTGATAATGTGGGTACTGTCCTCCAGGTCCTAGGGGTGCCGCGTAAAGAGATAAGGAGGAAAGTCTTTAATGCTCTACGGATGGTTAACCTCCAGCACAAGATGTGGGAGTATCCTTCTCGTTTATCTTATGGTGAGCAACAAAGAGTAGCTATCGCTCGAGCAGTGGTGAATAACCCAAAAATTATTTTAGCAGACGAACCCACCGGAAACTTAGATCCAGAACTGGCTTTTGAAATCATGAGCTTATTCAAAGAAATAAACAAACAAGGCACCACCATCATTGTGGCCACCCATGATAGGGAATTGATTCGGCATTTTGGGTATAAAATCCTTTTCCTTCAACAGGGAAAGCTAATCGGAAAGGAAGGACTCTAATTACACAAAAATTAATATACATCATTCGGCAGACAATAAACAATCTCTGGCAACACCGGGTCCGGAACATCTTATCAGTGACTATTATCTGTTTGTCACTCTTGTTCCTCGGAATTTTTCTCTCTCTTTCTAACAACCTCCAGTATACAGCCCAAGAGCTCTCTAAAAATATGGTAGCTGTATTTTTTCTCAGCAAGGATACTCCAAAAAAAGAGCTAAACCTGATTGAACAGACTCTGAAGAAATTTCATCTGGTAACCAGTGTCCAATTCAAGAGTTCAGAGCAGGCTTTAAAAAAATTCAAGATTGACTTTCCTGAACTTCGGCAAATAATTGATAATTTGAAGATAAATCCTTTTCCGTCCTCTTTTGAAGTTTCGCTGAGTGAAAAAGCCTTGACTTCCAATGAAATTTTGGGTTTTATCAACGAAATGAAAAATGTGAAAGGTATCGAAGACGTTCAATTCAACAGAGATTGGGTAGAAAAGATGCAGTCTTTCAGCAGACTTACTAAGGCCATAGGACTCTTTTTAGGAGGGATTTTAATCCTAGCTTCCTTTTTCATTATCTCCAATGTCATTAAATTGAGTGTCTTTGCCCGTAAGGATGAAATCGAAATCCTCCGTTTAGTGGGAGCCACAAATACGTTTATAAAAACGCCTTTCCTCTTGGAAGGAATGGTACTGGGAATAATTGGCAGCTTGATTTCATTGCTCCTTCTTTTTTTTCTGGCAAAGATTTTTTCCTTTTATTTAGGAACTTCCTTAGGTGTTCTCAATGAACTTATCAACTTCCGCTACCTTACCCTGTCGCAAAGTCTTAGCTTGATAGGAGGAGGAGCTTTTATTGGTTTTTCAGGAAGTTTGAGCTCCCTTTCTCGTTTCTTGAAGATATAAAGCTATATTAACTTAAATGATGAAATGTGCGCGTTGCGTTTTTTGGAATATCTCTCTAGATAATCTATGTGCAGTTCTCAAAGGTTCTGGAATTCTGAATTTTGAACAACGCAGCACGAGTTGCATAGAAGACCTAATGTCAACTCTATGACCAGGGGAAACAAAGATTGGCTTGACTCCTGTTCGTGTCCTGAGGCAAATCCCTACTTTCTCTCGTCTATCGTTCATGAGAGATGTATAGGCCCCTCTATGTTCAGGGGGAACAAGGAAGGGATACATAGGATTCTTGGCGCAGCCGATAGTGGCAATATCTAAGATTACTCCGACATATGAAGCCAATCCCATCTTTCTGGGATGAGCAATCCCATTACCATCGATAAAAGTGACATCTGGCTTTTTCTTGATTTTATGGAACGCATCAAAAAAAACAGGCCCTTCTCGAAAAGACAAGAAGGTAGGAATATAGGGAAACTTGACTTTTCGTATCGCCTGAGAAATTTCCACAATTTCAAAACCAGGGAATCTTAGAATTACGATACCCGCTCCTACACGTTTCATTTCTTTATCGTAACCAAAATCAGCCCCACCTATCAGATTCACTTGTCTGAAATCTTTCTTAAGCTCCAGCTTAGAGGCTAATCTTTCCTGCAATTTGGTTAATATTTCTAAGTCCACCTGTTTCACCAATTGAGTCTATCTCTTCATTTGAGCTGTCATGGAAGGTAGTGGTAGTATATAAATAAATCTCAAATTAAACAATATAACCATTACAGATTGAACCGACTAAATAGAAGAGAACAAAACGAAATGAAAAGAAAGGGGTCAGGTCTCAACTTTCAACATTTTCAAGGAAATATATGATCTAGAAAGCAAACCGTTGAAAGTTGAGACCTGACCCCAAGGCCTGTTTATTTTGTCTATCTGGTTTCATGTAATTGACATGTTTTTTTAATTGTCCTAAAATCTTCTACGAATGGCATCTCTTGGACAGGAACTCAAAAGAGAGAGAGAATTAAGGGGAATCTCTTTAAAAGAAATTGCGAACTCCACTAAAATCAACATGAAATTCCTTCAGGCCTTGGAGAATGATAAATTAGAGATTCTTCCAGGAAAATTTTTCATAAAAGGAATTCTCGCTGCCTATGCCAAGTGTCTCGGAATTGAGAAAGAATATGTTCTTAACAAATACTATGAAGACTCTCTCCTCACAACGCAAGATATGCAGACAGAACTTCACAAGGAGAAAAGCTCCACAAATACTTTTTCAAGAAAATTGAGTTTTTTCAGTATCGTCATTATTTCTGTCCTGCTGTTTCTCATTTTTCTTTCCTTCTATTTCATTTCTCGCCCTCGAAAATCTTCTGAATCTCGCCAAGAGATACAAATTGCTGTTCCTATACAGGAGGAAGAGCCAATTCCACCTCCCAAAGTGCTCCTTCCGATCGAAGAACCAAAAGAATTAGATCTTAAAATTTCCTTCCTCCATGATACATGGATCCAGGTCTACGCCGATGGACAGCTTGCCCTGGATGGATTGAAGAAAGAAGGTGAGCAGGCTAGAGTTAAAGCTGCAGAGGAGTTAATCCTTCATCTAGGAAACGCTGGGGGAATATCTTATTCCTTGAACGGCAAACCAGGAAAACCTCTGGGAAACCTGGGTACAGTGGCGAAAAATATTAAAATGAATTTTGATAATTTCAGGGAATTCCTTTTACAAGAAAAAAAAGAAGAAATAGAAGAATAAGAAAGAAATAATAAGAATAAGAGAAAAAGGGGAAAAGATGGAGAATTCAAAGAAAAAAGGCTCCCGATTGATCGGAGCTGCCATTGTCCTCCTTATTGTCCTCTTCTTAGTCATTGAGTATTTTGTCCAAAAATCCCAGGAATTCTCTCCGACCGTCGTAACCACAATTCTCCTTTTTTCCCTTTATATTATTGTTTTTCTCCTTTTTCTCATCCTTCTTTTTGTCTTGAGCAGGAACCTGATAAAACTCTATCTTGAAAGAAAAAGAAAAGTCATCGGTGCCCACTTCAAAACTAAACTCGTTTTATTTTTCATCGCTCTCTCTTTCATCCCCACCCTCCTTCTTTTCTTTTTCGCCAGTGATTTGACTAGCCGCAATATAGAGCAGTGGTTCCAAACTCCGATTGAAAAAATACTTAATGATACCAAAAGCGTATCAGATGGATTCTATGTGAACAGTGAAGAAATCACCATCCACTATGCCTACAGGTTAGGTAAAACAATCCAAAAAGACAGGCTCATTTACCCTGAAAACAGACAAAAATTAATGAATTTCATCCGCGAAAAATTAACAGAATACAAGCTGGATGAAATCAGCATCTATGTTGAAGAAAAGGAGCTATTCGCCTATCTCAGCGCAAACCTTCCCCTCCAGTATTATCGAGACCTCAAAACTAATATTGTTAAAAGAGCCCTTTTGGGCGAAGTCTTCAGAAGTATCGAAAACATGGGAAAAGGGGAAATTATCCGTACTGGTATTTCCTTTAATATCCCCGATATCGGAAGTGTTCTGGTTGTCACCGGAAAATTCCTTCCTCAAAATTATGCTCAAAAACTTAACAACATCTCATCCTATGTTCAGAGGTATCAGCAACTGAAAATCCAAAAAAATCCATTGAAAACCTTTTACATTTTGGCACTCATTTTTATTACTCTGCTCCTCATCTTTGCTGCGAGCTGGATTGGATTTCATTTAGCCAAAGGGATTACTGTCCCAATTGAAAAACTCGCTCAGGCTACCAAAGAAGTTTCCAAAGGCAATCTGAATGTTAAAGTGGAAGACCCAGCATCCGATGAACTGGGGATTCTTATCGATTCTTTCAACCAGATGGTTTCTGACTTAAGAAAAGGCCAGCAAAATATTGCCCAAAAAACTTCTGAACTGGAAGGCCGGAGGCAATATATAGAAACCATTTTGGACAACATCACTACCGGTGTCGTTGCGCTGAATTCTCGAGGAATCGTCACCACCATGAATCCCTCGGCTCGTGAAATGCTGGCCTTGCCAGAAAAAAATCTAATCGGCAAAAGCTATAAAGAAATCCTCAGCCATGAAAAATATCAAGAAATTGTTAAAAATATTCAATCCGGACTGAAAAATAAATATAAATTATCAGATAAAGAAATTGATATAAGCTTTGATGGACAAAGCACAACTGTCTCATTGACACTATCGCCCTTGAGAAAACCGAACAATCAATTCACAGGCATGATTATTGTTCTCGACAATCTCACCCAACTCATTAAAGCCCAGAAGATGGCTGCCTGGAAAGAAGTGGCCCAAAGAGTTGCGCACGAAATCAAGAATCCTCTGACTCCCATCCAGCTTTCTGCCGAACGCATTATCAAAAACTTGAAGAAAAAGGAGCAGGATTCCCGAAAGGTCATCAAAGAAGGAGCCAAAACAATCGTGGAAGAGGCAAGAACAATAAAATCTTTGGTGGATGAATTCTCCAATTTTGCTCGCATGCCTTCGGTGAGATTGGAGGCTTCTGATCTCCATCAAATCCTGGATCAAACGGTTGCTCTTTTCAGAGGTATATTTACAGATATTGAATTTGACGTTCTCTTTTCCGCGAAGGTCCCCTCAAAGATTCAAATCGACTCAGAGCAAATGAAAAGAGTTTTTATTAACCTGATCGATAATGCCATTGATGCTATGAATAAAAAGGGGGAAATAATAATTCAAACTGACTTTGATAAAAAATTGAGTAGAGTAATAATCGAACTTTCTGACTCAGGACCTGGTATCTCTACTGAAGATAAGGAGAAACTTTTTCTTCCGAATTTTTCAACGAAAAAGAAAGGAACAGGCCTTGGTTTAGCCATTGCCAATAGAATCATAAACGAACATAATGGTTCTATCAAAGTCGAAGATAACAAACCCCAGGGTGCTAAGTTCATCATTCATATCCCAGCATGATCAAAGATAAGATCCTAGTCATCGATGATGAGGCCGGAATCAGATCCTCTCTCAAAGGAATTCTTGAGGATGAAGGATTTGAGGTAAAAACAGCTGAAAAGGGCGACGATGGCCTCAACATGATCAAGAGGCATAACTTCGACCTCATTCTGCTGGATATCTGGCTTCCTAGAATGAATGGGATTGAACTACTCAAAAAAATAAAAAAGTATGAAGAAAATGTCCAAGTGATTATGATCTCTGGCCATGGAACGATTGAAACAGCAGTCAAAGCAACCAAACTTGGAGCCTATGATTTTTTAGAGAAGCCTCTCACTTATGAAAAGGTTGTTTTAACCACTAAAAATGCACTGAAGCAAAAAAAACTCGAAGAAGAAAATATACAACTCCGGGAAAGAATCAAACCTAGATATGAACTGGTGGGAAAAAGCCCTGTAATCCAGAAACTCAAAGAAAAGATAAAAATGGTAGCACCTACCGATGGAACTGTTCTCATTTATGGAGAAAACGGCACTGGAAAAGAACTTATCGCTCGATTGATTCACCTGTATAGCCTCAGAAAAAATAACAGGTTTGTAGAAATAAATAGCGCTGCCATTCCGGATGAACTCATCGAAAGCGAACTCTTCGGGTATGTCAAAACAGATTTGAATCATGCCTTGATCGATAAAAAGGGGAAATTGCTCCTGGCAGATGGAGGAACCCTTTTTCTCGATAATATCAACGAGATGAGCTTAAAGGCTCAGACCGAGATGTTGAGGGTCATTAAAAGACAAAAATTTCAACCCTTAGGGACGAATGAGTCCGTGGCCATCGATACCAGAGTCATAGCAACCTCAAACAAGCCATTGAAGGAACTCATCGCCAAGGGAAAATTCAGAGAAGACTTATTTTTTAAGCTCAACGTTATTCCCTTAGTCGTCCCCCCTTTAAGAGAAAGAAAAGAGGATATTCCTGTGCTCATAAACTATTTCCTTAAATATTTCTGCCTTGAATCAAGAAAAAAACAAAAAAAGATGAATGCAGAAGCAATGATGGCTTTCCTCAATTATTCCTGGCCAGGAAATGTCAGTGAACTTGCAAACGTCATCGAAAGATTTGTCATCATAGTTCCTGATACTGTAATTAAGGCTTCCCACATCCCGCTTCTCGTCGAGCCAAGGGAATCTCAATATATTCCTGAGCTCACTGACAACCAGTCTTTAAAACAAGCAAGGAAAATTTTTGAAAGAGAGTACATCCATAACGCTCTGAAGAAAAATAGCTGGAATCTTTCTCAAACCGCAACAGATCTCAATATTGAAAAAAGCTATCTCAACAAAAAAATTAAAGCTCTTGGAATAACGTTCTTCGGTTAATCCCCTTATCTTGTCTGTCTAGTTTGTTTAATTATTCTTGATATTTCGGCTAACCTTTTGTTTTTCTTGTTTTCTTTTCTTGATTCCTTGTTTTTCTGAGCCGAATAGAGAAGAGCGTTTTTTCGCTTATCTAACCAAAAAAGAGGAGAGGGCCTTGGGATTAATTATTTACTCTGGACGATTGTTTTGATTATAATAGGAAAAATTTATAAAAATGGACAGCCTAGAGTCACAAATACTCTCCGTTATCACAAGCATTAGAGATTTTGTTTGGGGAGTCCCTATGATTGTTCTCTTGATCGGAACAGGGATTTTCCTCACCTTCAGATTAAGGGGACTTCAGCTCAGAGGACTTCTCTATTCTCTCTATTTAGGTTTAGTCAAAAGGAAGGAAGACGACAAGGAAGCAGGAGACATCTCCCATTTTCAGGCATTAATGACAGCTTTAGCAGCCACAGTCGGAACAGGAAATATAGCCGGAGTGGCCACAGCCATCGTTGCTGGAGGACCGGGAGCTCTGTTCTGGATGTGGATTACGGGCATTTTCGGCATGGCCACCAAGTATTCAGAAGCCGTACTGGCCATAAAATATCGAGAGGTCGATGAATTGGGTACTATGAGCGGTGGTCCTATGTATTATATTTCTAAGGGATTAGGCTGGAAGTGGCTTGGAGCCCTCTTTGCTGTCTTCGCTTCTATTGCTGCTTTCGGCATCGGCAACATGGTTCAATCCAATTCAGTGGCAGAAGCTGTAAAAACGTCTTTCGGGATCCCAACCTGGACGACTGGAATTCTCTTAGCCACTTTCACGGCCATGGTCGTCCTGGGAGGGATAAAAAGCATAGCCAGAGTGACTCAAATCCTTGTCCCCATCATGATCATTATTTATTTCTTCGGAGCCTTAGCCATTTTGCTGCTGAAGATCAGCGTT
>Ga0209636_10001904_pt1 | contig 21152 bp, 11 predicted proteins | sample DeeMarSWOR152_54_FD_187464 | JGI IMG/M metagenome (GOLD analysis project Ga0209636, IMG submission 187464) | Marine sediment microbial communities from White Oak River estuary, North Carolina - WOR-1-52-54 (SPAdes) (version 2) | ecosystem: Environmental > Aquatic > Marine > Intertidal zone >...
GGTTGTATTGCCTAGGGAGCGATCAATGACGAAAGCTGTTCGATTTCATGATTACGGCACTGCAGAGGTGCTCTGTTACGAGGATGTGCCAACCCCTGAGCCGGGGCCGCGTGAGATCCTTGTCCGCGTCCATGCGGCGTGGGTGAATCCCGCCCCGACCGGCAGATACGCGCGGACCTGCGGCACACACTTGAGAAGCCTTTCGCGCTCACCCTCGGCCGGAGACACGCGTCTATGGACCATGTGCAGGCGGCCGCCCTGCGGGCGGGGTGCAGAGGCGCTGGAATACGTCTCGCAAAACATCCCTGGCCGCCCCGCCCGTAGTGTGACATAACCTGAAAGAGCGTAGTGGCTTAGGTCTACCTTCGCTGGGACGACCGACGGGGACGGAGTCTAGCAGTCAGTCATTAAAGAACGGAGAATTACCATGTCAAACCGACGTCAGTTTATTCGCCAGACGGCCGCTTTCGGCTTCACCGCGGGCCTGCTGCCTGGAATCGCCTCCACCACCGAGGTGAACGCCGCCAGCGTGCCCAATGCCGCCGAGCCCGAGGTTACCCGGGAGATTGATGTGCTCGTCGTCGGCGGCGGCACCGCGGGAACGATCGCAGCCATTCAGGCCGGGCGCGCCGGCGCGAGCGTCCTGCTGGTGGAGCGAAACAGCCAGCTCGGCGGCACGATGACGACGGGTGGCGTGGCATTTCCCGGACTGTTCGATGCCTGGGGCAAACAGGTCATTGCCGGCATCGGCTGGGAACTGGTCAAAGAAAGCGTGGAACTGGACAAAGGAAACCTCCCCGATTTCGCCCAGGTGCCACAGCGCCATTGGCATAATCAGGTTCACATCAACCAGTTTCTCTACGCGATCCTGGCCGAGGAGAAGTGCGCGGAGGCGGGTGTGGAGATCGCTTACTACGAATTTCCTCAGGCGGTAACCAAGACCGGCGACGGCTGGGAGGTCGATTGCGTCGGGTTCGGCACGAAGCGCCGGGTGCGTTGCAAGCAGATCATCGACTGCACCGGCGGAGCCGAGGTGGTGGGCTTGCTCGGGCTGCCGCGTCTGCGAGAGGAAGAGCGTCAGCCCGGCTCGTTTCTCTTCATGCTGGGGCAAGCCCACGAGCCGGGTCGGAATCAGATCCACCAGCTGTACGTCCACGGCGCGGATTCGACCAACTCGCGGACCGCGACCGTGGCGAACCTGACCGGGCGAAAATCCATCCTGGCCAAGGTGCGCGAGGAGAACAAGCGACTGATGCACTTACAGCCGGAGACCGGTTTCCGTGAGAGCTACCGCATCCAGGGCGAAACATTGATCACGGTCAACGACTACGCCTCCGGCCGCGTCTTTGACGACGCCGTCTGCTACGCCTTCTACCCGGTCGATCTGCACACCAAAACCGGGGTGAAGCCGCAGCCCCTGAAGCTCGGCACGGTTCCGACCATCCCGCTGCGGGCCCTGATCCCCAAGGGCAGCCGCAACCTGATTGTGGCCGGACGCTGTGTGAGCAGCGACCGGTTGGCGAATTCCGGACTGCGGGTGCAGGCATCGTGCATGGGCATGGGACAGGCGGCCGGAGTCGCGGCCACCCTGGCCGCGAAGGCGGGAACCACCCCGCTGGAAGTACCGCTCGAGAAAATCCACGACCTGCTCCGCAACCACGGCGCGATCATCCCCGGCGATGCGCGGTGACGGCACGGCTGGGTTGAAAAGCGAGTTCCATCAGTAATGAATAGGACCACTTCTAATCGAGAGGCCAAGATGAGAAACGAAGCGTTACGCAATATCTGGGCTGGATTCCTGATGGCGGGATGTCTGGGGGTGGCGTTTGCCGGGGACGGAAACGACTGGCCGCAGTTCCGCGGACCGAATCGCGATGGCAAGTCGCCGGAGACGGGACTGCTGAAGAAATGGCCTGAAGCAGGGCCAAGGCTTGTACGCACGATCAGTGGCGTGGGCGAAGGCTTCTCGTCCCCTTCGATTGCAGGGGGAATGATCTACATTATCGGCAAGGTTGGCGATGATCTCAAGATCTTCTGCTTCGACTTGTCGGGGAAGAAGATCTGGGAGAAGACGCACGGCCCGGCATTCACCCAGAGGTTCCCGGGTGCCCGCGCATCCCCGGTCATTGACGGAGGCATGCTCTATCTGCTCAGTGGTCTCGGACGACTGGCAGCTTACCGCACCGGCAATGGGGAGGAAGTGTGGGCAGTAGATGTCGTCGGCACGCTCGGCGGGCGTGTGCCGTTTTGGGGCTATGCAGAGTCGGTATTGATCGACGGCGACAAGCTGATCTGTACGCCGGGTGGAGAGAAGACTGGAACGTTTGCTGCGTTGGACAAGAATAGCGGCCGCGTATTGTGGAGGAGCAGCGCGGTGACTGAGCGCGCCGAATACGCCTCACCTATCCTCATTGAGTTCAACGGGCTGAGGCAGATTGTGACCATGAGCCGCGGCGGACTGCTCGCGGTGTCCCCTGAGAATGGGGCGCTCATCTGGCGCCATAACCGGGTTGCAGACATGGGAACCCCGGAACTCAGAACTGCGCACTGCAATTCGCCGGTCTATGCCGATGGGTATGTGTTCGAGGCAACCAGCTACCATACTCGGGGCGGGGGCGCAGTGGCGCTCAGACCGAAGGCAGGCGGGATTGAGGCGGAGCCTGCTTGGGAGAGCAGGGAGTTGGATTGTGAACATGGCGGCTATGTTATTGTCGATGGGAACATCTACATCAATGCTCGCAACGATTGGAGCTGCGTGGAGTTGAAGACCGGCAAGATACTCTGGACTGGTAGCGGGCCAGGCAAGGGGTCGATCATCTATGCCGATGGCATGTTGTATTGCGTGGGGCACAGGGGGCGAGTGGCACTGCTGGCTGCGAATCCAGCGGCATACACACTGATCAGCATGTTTGAACTGCCAAAGGGCAAAGGCCCGTGCTGGACGCATCCGGTGATCAGCGACGGACAACTCTATATGCGCTGGGACGACACTCTGTACGTATATGACATCAAGAAATAGGAGACTTACCATGCCAAACCATAACAGAAGGACCTTTCTAACAAAGACAGCCCTCGCCGGTATCGGACTGGTTGCGATGAATTCTACTGCCAAAGCAAATCAAACAACGAACGTATATTCCATTCCAGGCCATCTCCCTCCAAAACTGACCGTTTGCTCTTCTCAATGGGCATGGTTCACCCATTCGCATCCGGGCGAACCGTATTACAATCTTGAGGAGGTGATGATCGGCTTGAGGGAACGCAATTATAATGCGATCCGCATAGATGCCGCCCTGAATTGGTGCTTTCAGAAGGACGGCTCACCCCGCGGAGAAGTGGCCATCAGGGCGACCGTGCCCGGATACAGTCACCGGTTCAAGTGCATCAACCACCGGGGCGGCAATTCCGTGGATGTTTTGAGCCGCCTGTTGAAGTTGATGGAGATCGCCAAGAAGCATGATATCTACGTCATTCTTAGCGACTGGGAGTATATGCACACCAACTGGTTCGTGGAAAGCGAAGCCTTGCGCAAGGAGGTCTTGGGCGTCCCCGCACCAGATCGGTTGATCCATTTGGCGCGTCACATGGATAGGTTGGTCACAATGTTGAAGGAAAAAGGCCTCGCCCGAAACATCGCCTGGATTGAGCCGCATAATGAAGCGGATATCAGCGATTTCCCGTTGGGGAAGGAAAACCAGCGGCTGCACACGGAAGCCGTGGCTTTCCTCCGCGATCGTCATCCGGACATTCTCGTGAGCGCCGATTTGGCGTGGATCGACAACATTGGTACCACCGACAACTCCCAGGTCTATGACCATCACTTGTACGTTGGAAAAAAGCTGTATAATGATTTCTTCGACAAAACCGTACATCGCAAGGAATTCAATTATGACAATCCATGGCAGGATGAGTTTGTGAAAGACTTGCTGGAACCCCATATCACCCCAATTTCGGCTTTCAAGGACAATTTCCCGTTGCACCCTGAAAGTCGGGTCTATGGCAATGAAAATTGGCTAAGGAGTTTCTGGATCTATTACAATGTCAACATCGACAAGTTCGACCGATGGTTGACGGAGCACTATCACCGGATCAGGAGCGGCATCCGGGACAATGCGGCGGCGTATTACTCCAAGCATGCACAGGAGGCCGAACGCCGAAAGATTCCCATGGTCATTACGGAGGGTGGATTCTTTTACGGTCCGCTATATTCGCGCTTTGAAGAGTCGGAGTCCGGGCGGGAGTATTATGACTACCTGACGGACTTGGCCATAAAGAACAAGGTTTGGGGATTCGCGTTTTCCACGTATAACGGGCCGGAAATGCCAGTATGGTGGGCGTGCCGGAAATGGGTGACGGAAACCAATCAGCGTTTCTTAAAGGGTATTGCCAAAACTGCGTAACGAGGCATGAAGGAGCGATGAACGATGAGCACTAAACCATGCGGATTCGCCTTGTCCTGGTGTTCGATGGGACGCGGGAGGTTTGTCGGGCATGGTCTGGGCAAGCCGGGCACATGCCTCGTTCTTGGTTTGTTATGGCTGTCGGTTCTACCTGCGGGCCAGGCGGCCGAAATGGATGTGAACACAATCAGTAATTCACGTTCAATTACGTTTCACCGGCCGGCGGGCCCGGAGTGGAGCTGGGGCTTGCCCATTTACCAGATTGCCACCCGCTATTACAACGAGACCGGCGGGTTCAAGGAAATCGAAAGAGATATTCCCCGCCTCAAGTCGCTGCACGTGGGCATTATCTACCTCATGCCGGTACACCCGTGTTCCGACGACACATCTCGGGACGCCCAGATGCGCGGCAACAACTACCAGACCGTCGACTTCCGGGCGGTGAACCCGGCCATGGGCTCGCTGCAAGACTACAAGGATCTGGTCAAAGCCCTGCACGCAAACGGCATGTATGTGATCCAGGACATGGTCCCCAGGCACATGCACCCAGGCAACAACATGCTCAAGCTGCACCCGGACTGGGCCAAGGGAAAAAGTTGGGGCCTGCCGGCCTGGAACTACGATAATCCCGAGGCCCGTCAGTACATGCTCGAGTCGCTCAAGTATTGGATCCGGGAGGTGGACATTGATGGTTACCGGATTGACGTGGCCGGGAGTGACCCGCTCCCTGATGTGTTCAAGGAATTCATCCCGGAGCTCAGAAAGATGAAGCCGATGTTCCTGCTGGCCGAGGCTGATGGACCACGATTCCACCCGCTCTACGACATGACGTATGACTGGCGCAACCTCAGGACCCTGATCGTCGAAATTGTTCAGCAGGGCGGGCCCGCCTCGCGGATCGACGAAAATATCCGGCGGGATCTGTCCGAGTATCCGAATGGTGCCCTGCGCATGCGCCACCTCGACAATCACGACTTGAATGTGGGGATGGCGCCTTGGGGGAAGATTCCCGGCAATATGGATGAACGCTACGGCGGGGGGCAGAAGGCCTTTGCCGTACTGGCGGCCACGCTGCCGGGGAAATGGATGTATTTCATGGGCAATGAGATTAACAATCCCCGGCGCATTCCGCATGCCTGGGGTAAGGACTACGACTGGATCCGTTGGGAGGGGAATCCCGAATTCACCAAGCTCTACAGCACCCTGGGCACGGTTCACCGCTACAATCCCGCGGTTTGGGGCGGAAGCTACCGGTACTTAAATACCACCCGCAACGACCACCTGTTCGTCATGGAGCGGAAGAAAGGCGACAACGTCGTGCTCGTGGTCCTTAACTTGTCGGCATCCCCGACCATCGGCACGATCCGCGACGCCCTGCCGGAAGGCAACTTCACGGAGGCTTTTACGAATGGGACAGGACCGCTTTCCAGAGATGTGGACCTGCCGGGCTGGGGCTACCGGGTCTACGTAAAAGACACACCGCCTCGGCCCAGCCGCTAAATCGTCAATGTCTGGTGCCAACATTATGAAAGAAAGAGAATAACCATGCTAAACCGACGTCAGTTTCTTCGTCAGACGGCCGCAGCCTCAATGGCTCCCGGCCTCATCGCCAGCCTGCTGCCGGGCTTGGCCGCCGCGCAGGACCTTTCCACCATGGAGGCGCGCGCCGCCTGGCTGATCGAGCAGCGCCGCGGCGAGAGCATAAATCCTAACGCCAAGTTCGGGGCGGCGGTAGCCCTGGCACGGCTCGCACTGAATCCCGACGATGCCGAGGTGATCGACAGGATCACCCACTTCTATGACAAGGTGCCTGAAGAGAGCAACGGCCAGCAGTTCTCCTACCCCGGCGTGGCCTGGGTGCTGGGCAAGCATCGGGATAAGTTCACCCCGGCGCAGCGCGACGACCTGAAGGCCCGGATAAAAGGCTTCGACGATCTCCTGGGGCACGGCACGGAGAACCACGCCATCATGAAGTGCGTTGCCGCCTATCTCTTCGCCCAGTATTGGCCCGACGAGCCCGGGTGGGTGCGGGGCACGAAAACCAGCGAGGAGGTCATGGAGACGGCTCGCGGGAGATTGCTGTCGATAATGAGGAGCCTCTACGACAAGTCGTACGAAGAGAACCTCTCGACGAACTACGGGGCGGTCCATCTGTTCCCCTACTACGCGCTCTACCACTGCGCCACGGACCCAGAGATAAAGGGTGCGGCCAACGCGGCGATCCACTTCCACGTCGCCAATCTCGCGGCCAACCACTTCGAGGGAGTTATCGTCCCTCCCTACAACCGCGGCGTGATGCAGTCGAACACTTTCCCGGGCATCTCCCTGCAGATGATCTGCTGGCTCTACTGGGGCGAAGTAACGAACCTCCTTCCGAGGCTTGATGACTACGCCCTCTACGCGGCTCTCTCCAGTTGGAGACCTCCTGCCGCCATCAACAGCATCGCGCAGGGTCAGACAGTCCCCTACGAGCTTACGGCATCGGCAGCCAGTTTCGGCCACTCCGGAGTCAGCCCCGGCTTCTGGGGAACCGGCACACCGGGGGAGTGCGTGCGCTATGTCTACCGCGACAAGCTCTACGCCATGGGGAGCGGTTTCTTTCAGTATTATCCCGAGGAACTCTACCATACCTACTACGCGTTCGGCCTTATCTACAAGAGCCCCGACAAATACAACTACATTGAGTGCTACCATCCCTACTGGCGCGGCAATACCCGCGAATGGAATGGGCTCAACTCGCCGTTCATGCAAATGGCGCAGCACAAGGGCATGGCGATCACCCTCTTCAACATCCCCACTGCCGACCCGTGGGCCGGCCGCGGCAGAGGCGACTTTCAGGCCAAGCGCGATGCCCACTTCAAGAACCTGATCCAGGAAGCGCTCGTGCGGTATCCGAAGTCGATCGATCAGAAGACTGAGGCGAACGGTTGGATCTTCCTGCGCGAAGGCGATGTCAACATCGCCATCCGTCCGCTGAAAGCCTACGCGCTCGACGCCAACTACAAGCCGGCTGGTGGAGAGTTCGACGTGGTCCGCAGCGCCTTCGCTCAGACTGGCTTTGTCTTCGACATCGCGACCAAGGAGGAGTTCGCCACGTTCGAGGCGTTCCAGACAGCGGTGAATCAGAACCCGCCCATCGTAGATTGGGATCAGCTCTCTGTGACGTATAAAAATGTGAAGGGCGACACCCTCACGGCGACGTGGAACCCGCCCAGATACGATGTGCCAAGAGGGGAGCGGGTCCTGGTTCGGCCAAACATCGCTGTTAACGGCGCCGCGGTTCCGATCGACAGCGATTTCCTCAACGGCAGAGCGGTAATGAAATCCCCGTCTGTCGAGCTGGTCAACAGGGTGCTGCGACTGCGGACGTCGGCGGGCCACCTTGAGGTGGACTGGCGAGGGATGGTGCCGAAGTTCAGCAATCAGTAGTAGAACACCCAACTCAGAGAAGGAGAATGATCATGACAAACCAAAACCAATGGATCCGCCGGAGAATCGCAGCCTTGCTGGCTTGCGGCCTCATAGTCAGCCTGCTGCCGGGCTTCGCCGCCGCGCAAGACCCGTCCACCCATGCGCAGACTGAGGTGGGCGACTACGTTTCGCACGCGGTGAGCGGGAACCACATCAATTTCGCCCTGGAAGGCGGCGCCAGGGTGCGCATCGAGCTCTGTAAACCGGATCTCGCCCGCATCCGCATGGTTCCGCCAGGGCAAGAGTTTATAGCCAACGAACCGTACATCATTGCCAAATACGACTGGCCCGATGTGGGCGGTGCTGTGACCGGCGAGGGCGCCTATGTCAAGATCGCCACCAGCGAAATGGTCATCAGAGCCGTCAAATCACCTTTCAAGCTGGATTTTTATGAAGAGGACAACGCCTCGATCATCACGACCCAGAGCAGCGGCGGCCGCATGTCGTGGAAAGGTTCGGCCAAGTCGGTGAGTTTTGATCTCGACGCGTCGGGCGTCGAGGAACATTTATACGGTTGCGGGATGCAGTTCGCCTATTTTGATTTGCGGGGGCACACGATCGCCAATTGGCAGGCCTTCGGCCGGAACAACAATCACACCGGTGAAAACGAGGTCGTCAATCCGCATTACTGGAGCACCGCCGGCTACGGCATCCTGCTGCACAACATGTACAGGAGCGTTTTTGATTTCGGCAAGACGAACCCGTCCAGGATCAGGCTGGATTTAACAGAGGGTGAACTTGACTTCTACTTCTTCAGGGGCCCATCCATCAAAAAGATCATGGGCAGTTACTGTGAGCTGACGGGCATTGCGGATTTGCCGCCGAAGAAGGCGCTTGGGATGCACTATCGCGGCTTGGGTTTTGATACGAGTCCAAACAAAGACACCTGGCGTATCTGGTCGGCCGCGCAATATGAGTCGGTGGCCGATGAATTCAGGTCCAGGGGCTACGCTTGTGATTACATGTCCACGGAACCGGGATGGGCGCTGAATCGTGGCGGTTTAACCTATAAACCTTCCGTATTCCCCGACCCGGAGGGATGGACCAGCCGCATGGTAAAGAAGGGTTTTGGAATTAATCACTGGATGTATGGAAATCTAAGGGATGAACCACTGCTCACATTGATGCGACCGTATATCGACAAGGGTAATTATGTGGACTTTACCATACCTGGAGCCGTAGAAACTTATTTCGGATGGCTTAAAACCAACCATTTTGACATGGGTGTGACGGGCTTCAAGGATGACGCGCATGCGTGTCCCCATCCGAACACTCCTCTCAAATCCGGGGCCAGCATGCGCCAATACCACAACGCTTATTGGTTTATCCTGTACAACGAATTATACAAGCAGTATAAGAAGACTTATAACAAGCGGGGATTTTGCATGTGGTTGGGCAATCTGTATACCGGCGCGCACCGTTGGCCGGTGTTCCACTATGACGACCTGAGTCTCCAACCCACCATGGCGGCCAATAGCGGCTGGACCGCCTCGCATTATGGGCCCGAATATTCGTCCTGGCATCCGTATCCGCTGGTGCTCTTTATGAATGCGTTCGCAACCTTCTGGACGGATAACGAATGGAAGGCCGGCGACGTTCCCTGGGAAATGCACTCACCCGAAAATTATTTAAGGTACCTGAAACTCCATTACCAGCTCATCCCCTATGTTTATTCCAATTTATGGGAGCAGCGTAAAACGGGCGTGGGCAACATCCGTCCCATTGCGCTGGAATTCCAGGATGACCCGGCGACATATTCCATCTCCAAAGCGATTTTCTACGGGCCGAACCTCCTTGTCGACTTTGGCTATGAGTATAAAGCAAAGGTTAGCGCGGAGCGCAATAGCCCAGTATACGCAAAAAATAAGTCCGTCTATCTGCCGGAGGGTAAGTGGATTTATTACTGGAACGACAAGGTCTACGACGGCAACCAGACCATTGACCTGACGGGAACCCCGGAGGATGACTGCGCTGTTTTCGTCAGGGGCGGCGCCATCATTCCCATGATGCCGTACATGAATTATGTGGGAGAAAAGCCGATTGATCTGCTGATCGTGGACATTTACGGACATGGCTCCACGGAATTCACCCTGTTTGAGGACGACGGCGAATCCTTTGAGTACGAAAGAGGCGAGTACTGCGAGACGACATTTGAAAAATACGGCGGTACGGAGATCGTCATCAACGCCCGCAACCGCCCCGGTTCTTACGCGCCGCCCGAAAGGAGCTACCTTTTCCGCGTGCACCATGACGGCGATCCGGGCGCAGTCTATCTGGGAAGGATGGCCCTGGAAAAGAAGTTGTCGCAGGCCGGGCTCGATGCGGCCCGGAGCGGCTGGTATTACGGCGGCGGCGTGGTCCAGGTGAAGTTCCCCGACAGCGGCGAGCGCATGCTTCTGGGCATTTCAAAGCCGGTCACCGCGAACAAGCTCTAAAAGCCCGCCATGGCGGCGGTGTAGCGGTGGCTTTGTTGTGCCTCGTCATGGTCGAAGCTTTGGATAATAAATGATTAGGTGCGTGTAGATGTTCGCAAGTGTGTTTTAAAAAACAGAATATCATCAAATCGAGTATACGAGAGTAACAAAGTATGAACAGTTTCTTGCATCTCACCAAGATCACAGCTTTTGTTTTGCTGTTCTGCATTCAAGTTGGTGCTGCAGACGGCATCGACCGGCAAGCTGTGGTGACGCGGCACAATATCAGGGTCACCTCCTCGTCAGAGCTGCAGGTCGGCAACGGCGAGTTCGCGATTACAACTGACCCCTCCGGCCTTATCAGCTTCAGTAAGCACCCGATTCTGGCCCATTGGGGGTGGCATTCCGATCCACTTCCTTCCGGACAAAACATAGGTGATTTCAAATGGACCATCCACCGGGGTTATGACGGCCGCGAAAGACCCTATCCTTTGCAGAACGGCTCGGAAATTAGCAAATGGCTTATAACTAACCCCCATAAAGCGAGCCTGGGCCTGCTGGGCCTGGTATTGGTCAGGGACGACGGCTCTACCGCGCGCCTGGAAGACCTCCAGGACCCGGAACAGACACTGGACCTCTGGAAGGGCCTTTTAACCAGCCGATACAACATAGACGGTCAGCCGGTGAAAATGGAAACCTGCGTGCATCCAAACCTGGACGCCGTAGCGGTTCGGATCACTTCCCCGCTTATCTCCGCCGGCCGTCTGCGAATCAAGCTGACGTTTCCCTACCCCAATCTGGCCAATGGCGGTACAGGGGATTTCAACAGACCGGATGCGCATACTTCAACCATGAAGTCACTCGGCAGCCGGCGCGCTGACATAGCCAGAACAGCGGATGCCACTTCATATAACGTGGGGCTGGCGTGGGTAGGCGGAGGCAATCTGGAAAACCCGGCCAGGCACGAGTTCTTATTATCGCCGAAAGCGGCAGACCAGTTTGAGTTTGTCTGTGCCTTTACACAACGGGCATTGCCCGTGAAGCTTCCATCGGCGGGAGAAACCATCGATGCGTGCGCAAAACACAGGCCGGACTTCTGGAATAGCGGCTGTGCCATCGATCTTTCGGGCAGCAGCGATCCGCGCTGGAAGGAACTGGAGCGCCGTATTGTCATATCGCAATACGCCATGGCCGTCAATGAAGCGGGCTCCTATCCTCCTCCGGAGCCCGGCTTGCAGAAGGACTTTCATCTGTGGGGCGGCCGGTTTCACTTCGAGATGATCTGGTGGCACGGCATGCATTACGCGATGTGGGACCGTTGGCCCCTGTTAAACCGCTATATTGACATTTACCAGAGGTATCTTCCGGGGGCTCAGGAAACCGCCCGTAAACAGGGCTACAAGGGGGCCCGATGGTTCAAGTGCACGGGGAACACCCCGGTGGAACAGCCCTGGACCTCGAGTTCCTGGCTGGTCTGGCAAAACCCTCATCCCATCTTTTTCGCCGAAATGGATTATCGGGCGCACCCCACGATGGAAACCTTGAACAAATGGCGCGAGGTGGTTTTGGAAACCGCCGATTTTCTCGCCTCCTTTCCCAGCCAGGACAAGGAGAATCCCGATCGGCTGGTTCTGGGATATCCAATCGAAGACATGTCTGAACAAAATCCACACTTTGAAACCATTAATCCGGCCTTTGACTTAAGCTACTTTCGTTTCGGACTGCGCATTGCGCAGCGTTGGCGGGAGCGGCTTGGAATGCCCCGCGATTCCCGCTACGATCACGTTTTGGAACACCTTTCACCCATACCGGTGCGGGATGGTGTTTATATCATGTGGGAAACAGTATCTCGCGAAAGTGGTTTACGGGACATCTCCGTGGATCCCTGGGCGAACCCCCGATGGCTTTCCGACCACCCCTCGGTCATGGGTCTCTATGGAATGCTTCCGGGCGATGGAGTGGACCTGGAAACCATGCAACGGACCTTCGATAAGGTGCACCAACTTTGGCCCAGGTATAAATGGGGCTGGGATTACGCGATGGTGGCAATGAGCGCCGCGCGGTTGGGGATGCGTGAAACCGCCGTGGATATGCTGCTGCACCCCGATTTTCACTTTTCCACCAGCGGGGCAGGATACTTTCCCGGCAGGGGCGGTTTGTTGTACGCGGTGGCCATGATGGCCGCGGGCTGGGATGGGGGTCCGGAAGGGAATGCTCCTGGTTTTCCCGATGACGGGTCCTGGAATGTGCAATGGGAAGGCTTGAAAAAGGCGCCATAGCAAAACGGCCTGGTACCGTGTTTGACAAGTATTTGGTCAGTTTATAGAGCTGCACGAATGCGGGCCACAGTCGATTCGCCGAACGGAACATCATTAACAACTAGACAGAAGGGAGCAACGATATGAAAGATAACAAGCAAGGGGCCATCCGTCTCACTCGCCGCGAGGCAATCAACATCGTACTCGGAACACTCCTCGGCACGGCCGTTGCGACGGGCACGCGGGCGGCGGAGGGGGACGCGACCGGACAAGAACGCCTGGCCATTTCGTTCTGGATTTGGGCGTTGTGGGACACGGGACCCAACCGCATCGTCAACGACTTCGAAGTGCGCGTGGCGGAGGCGGTTGAGCGCGGCTTCAACTGCCTCCGGATCGAGGCCGGTGCGGGGATCACGCATGATGCCGAAGGCCGGCCGCGCGGGGAATTGGAGTTCCATCCAGTCCTCCCGGGCCATGATCTTCTTACCCGCGGGCAGCAGCACATGACCGGTGGTCGCGTCGATCTGCTCAAACGCCTGATCGAGCTGTGTCGGGTCGCCAAACGCCACAACGTCAAGCTGATCCTCTCGAGCTGGTACTACCTGCACACGTTCTGGTTTACCGACAAGAACGTGACGGCCGAGTTGCTGGGATTGCCCCTGGAGAAACGCTTCATGTATTTCGCCCGTGGGCTGGACCGCATCCTCGAGGTGTTGAAACAAAGGGGGCTGGCTGACACCATCGCCACCGCGGAGATCTTCAACGAGGTGGGCCCCCGTTACCACGGCAAAACCGTCGACCACGAGGAAGCGCTGGATTTCCTGCAAACGCGCCACCCGGATATTCGGTTTTCCCTGGACACCGACAATTTCGATACCTCGAGGATGCCGCGCAACGCGCAGGTGTGGACGTACCACAGCTACTACCTGTGGCCTATCTACAGGCTTTTCGAGCAAGACCTGATAGGTGGCGACAAGGACCTGAACGATCCCGCGGCTTACGCTCCAATCCGCCGTTTCTTGCGCCAGGATCTCGTGCCGTTTCAGGCGATCCTCGACAGCCGCGCGGGGCGTCCTCCCATCGCACTGGACTGGTTTCGTCGCATCTGGCTGTATCGCAACCTCGATCCGAACGCGATGCCGGAATTGGAGCGTCTGCTGCAGGAGGATCTGGAGAAGCGCATCGACGAGTTCAAGCAGAGTGCGATAAACGCGGTGAAGCAACTTGTGAAAACTCGCGACGAGGTTTTGCCCGGTATCCCGCTGATACTGGGCGAGGGCGCCAGCTACTGCGCGGATCACCGCCTTCGCTGGGAGGAGCGTTCCGATGCCTACTGGGAAGTGGTCGAACACGCGGCCCGCGCCTACCGCGAGCACAGACTGGTGGGCGCCGTGCCACGCACGAATAGCGGCCCGGAAGACCCGGTTTGGCACGAGTACCCGGAGCGGCTGCAGCGTGCGAACGCCGTGTTCTTGGGTGAGAAACCATAACGTAAACGGAATAGGGAGCGAAATATGATGAAAGCTGTGAGCCCCATCACCTGTTGTATCGTTCTGGCCGGACTGGGATTTGTCACGCGGGCTTGGTCAGCCTCGTCCAAGCTGGAGTTCTCCGACCCGCCCGCCGAGGTGGAGACGTACGACTTTGCCGAGTTCGTCATCCGGGTTAGCGATCCGGATTTGGCCAATCCGTTCACCGATGCCTCCGTCGAGGGACACTTCGCACAGGAAGGAAGTGAACCGGTCGCGGTCGACGGCTTCTGCGATTCGACGGACGGCGGTGTGTTCCGGATTCGATTCATGCCGTCACGTCCCGGCCGACACGAATATTCGGTTACCTACAGACAACAGGGCTTGGAACGGACGCAGACGGGCTCCTTCATCGCCGTGGCTTCCGGCCGCAAGGGCCTGCTCCGCGTCGATCCCGAGAACCGTTGGCACTTTATCTGGGAAGGGACCGGCGAACATTACTTCTGGAACGGCACGACGTCCTACTACTTGATGGGCTGGGATGACGAGACGATCCGCCAGAGCATCGACCGGCTTGCCGGCCTGAGGATCAACCGGATCCGCGTCCTGGTGTACGGGCGGAACAATCCCCGGCCGTGGGGGACGCCGATCGTGCCGACGGAGAACTTCCAACTGCACCTGAACCCCTGGGTGGCCGAGCGCCCGGATGACATCAAGAACCCGGGCTTCGACCTGAAGCGATTCAACGTGGACCACTGGCGGAAGTACGAGCGGCTCCTGCGGCACACGCGTGAGAAGGACGTGATCGTCTCGGTCATTTTCTTCATCGGCGCTCAGGTCCTGCCCACTCCGTTCGAGGCCGACAGCGAGGAGGAGCGGCTGTATTACCGCTACGGCGTCGCGAGACTGGCGGCCTTCTCGAACGTGACCTGGGACTTGGGCAACGAATACAACTTCCATCGCAAGGCCCCGGATTGGGCCGACCGAATGGGCCATCTGGTCAAGCAGTGGGACCCGTACGACCATCTGACCTCGGCGCACAACGTAGTTCACCGCACGCCGAAATCCACCTGGCTCGACATGCAACTGATCCAGCGCTGGGACAGCGGCCAGACCGGTTACATGCTGGGCCATCGCGCCGCCCAGGAGAAGACCGGGTACATCATCCCGCAAGTCAACGAAGAGTACGGCTACGAGGATCTCTGGGAGAAATACCCCGGCCACAGGGCCGCGGAGACCCGCCGCAAGGATGCCTGGGAGATCACCATGGCCGGCTGCTACCAGACCACCGGCGAATCCGCGCGGCGGGGCACGGGCGTCCCCCCGGATACCGGCGGCGGCTGGGTCAACGGCCGCGGCGACGACGATATGACCATGCTCCTCGGCTACGGCCACATCGTCGATTTCTTCACCGCCTTCGACTGGTGGAATTGTCAACCACTCAGCGAAGCGGTCGAGGGGGCGGCCTCCTGCCTCGGCAAGCCGGGACAGCTCTACATCCTCTACTTCCGCGAGGGCGGCCGGGCCAACGTCCAGCTCACGAAGCATCAGTATCGCGGCAAGTGGTTCAACCCGCGAACCGAGCGATGGGAAGGCGCCTGCCAGGGCTCGGGACCCGGCTGGACCACGCCGCCGACGCCCGATAATGAAGACTGGGTCCTATGGCTCGAACGGGACGATACCCTCAAGGATAGGACGCCTCCCGAGGTCATTTCGATCCTGAGCGGCGGCAAAGGCGAGCGGATTCTCGTCGAGTTCGATGAGCGGGTGGAGTCGGCCTCCGCGACGAACCCCGCCAACTACCGGATCGAGCCGGACGTGAAGGTCCAGAAGGTGTCACTGGAGGGCCGTCATGGCAAGACGGCGGTGCTCACGGTCGAGGGTCTCGAAGAGGATCGACGCTACACCCTCCAGGTCCGCGGCGTAAGGGACCAGGCCGGCAATGAGATGAAAGCGACGAAGGTCGTGTTTGAACACATCCCGCCTGGCAGGCCATTGGTGGAGATTCGATTCAACGAGGGCCAAGGCAGGACCGCAGCCAACGCAGGCACCCTCCACAACCTTGCGGAGCGCGTTCAACTGACTGCCGAGCGGCCGGTATGGTCCACGAACACCCCGCCGGGCGGCGGCTCGCACAGCCTGGATTTCGGGAGCAAAGCGGGCCGGTACTCGGTCGATCTCCCCGATGCCGCCCGCGAAGCCCTGGAGGGACTGAGGTCTTTCACGATCACCGCGTGGCTCAACCGTACGAGCGACGAGGAGGGTCCCGGCGGCAACCGGATCGTACACATGGCCGATACCCTGGGCTCCCGTGCGGGGATCGACCTGGTCATCACGCGCGACGGCCGGCTGAAGATCGGCGTAAACGAATGGCCGGATCGGACGCAGGCGGCCAGTGAGCCGGGCTTGATTCCCTTGGATCGCAACGCAGGCAAGGACAACTGGCGATTCATCGCGGTTACGTACGATTCCACGGCCGCGAAGGAGCATGTGAAGCTTTTCGTTGGCACGACCACCGCTGATGTCCGCATGCACAAGGCGGTCTCGTACGACCGGGGGCCCGTGGGAAAGGGCGCCGGCGTCCTGACGGTCGGCCACTTCAATCCCGCCATGCGAAGCAATCACATCGACCGCATGTTCCGCGGGCTGATTGACGACGTGCGCATCTTCGGCAGCAAGATCGACGGGACCGGCGCGTTGTCTCTCGACGAGATTCGAACCATCCACAAACCTTGAACACGAAAGGAACGACCATGAAACACACACTCACATTCCTCACCCTGCTGCTGGCGCCGCTGGCCACACTCTTCGCTGACGATGCGCCCACGGTCGTGCCGCAAGGCGTGATCGGCAGGACATCACAACATTCGTTAGATGGACAACGTCTGCCCGACACGCCCATGACAGCGCCACCGGAGAATTCTCTTGCCTATGAGGTATCTCAGAAACCGGCCGTCGCATCGAGAAAACTGTCAGACATGGAAAGTCTTGAGAACTGGGAGCCCTGGGTCGATCCCCGGGCATTCGGGACGATTTCGTTGTCGCATGATAGGTATTATAAAGGCCAGGCTTCCGTTCTGCTGACCTCTCCCACGAAAGGTGAAAAACCGAACTTCGCCTCTACCCGGGGCAGACCATGGGGCTCAGCCAGCGCCATCTATAAAGTAGAAAATGAAGATTGGACAGAATGGAACCGGATCACGTTGTGGGTGTATCCGGATTTGCCCGGTTTCCGGACGGTCTCGTTCAATATCGTGCTGCATAACGATAACCCAATAGACCCGACCGTTGACAATAAGCAATACGACGATGCTTTCGTGCCCTACGATTCTGCTAATGGATACCACTACTATAACATATATAGCGGCCTGAATTATCAATTGCTTGAGAATCACAAATGGAACAAGGTCTACTGGGAAATCCCTCATGTCAGAAGGGACAAAGTGATCGCGCTCGAACTGCGGTATCGACTTCAGGGAAATCAACGAGAAATGACCGACACGGTCAAGTACTACTTTGACGAGATGTATCTCGAGAAAGTAGAGCAGCCGGAACATTATGAAGGCTGGAATGTGGCTCCCGGTCACATTGCACATAATCACGTAGGATACCCAACGGGCTTTCCCAAGACGGCTCTTTGCGCGGATCTTTCAGTGAAAACCTTTACGTTGATCGATGTTGACACAGAACAAGTCGCCTTAACCAAACCCACGACGGTAAAGAAAACCCGGCAGGGGACGTTTCAAGTGCTGGATTTCAGCGAGGTGGATCAGCCGGGAACCTACGCATTGAAAGCGGGGAATGTTCAGACCAAGCCGTTTCGCATAGGTCATTTCACCGATTTGTATCGGGGCAACCTAATCAAGCTGATCAATTTCTTCTACTCACAGCGCTGCGGAACAGAGATACCCGGACGCCATTCCGCTTGTCATGGTGACTTCCTTTGTACCCATGATGACAAGAGCATTGTGATCAACGGTGGCTGGCATGATGCGGGAGATTTATCCCAAAGCGTCACGCACACCTCCGAGGCCGTATATCTGTTTTTCTCGCTGGCCGACAAATTCCAGGACACCGATCCGGAATTGTCTGAGCGCCTTCTGGAAGAGGCGAAGTGGGGACTGGATTGGGTATTGAAAACCCGCTTCGGGAATGGATACCGAGTTGACTGGGCCATCATGGATTTTTGGACGGACGGTATCTTCGGGACTGTTGATGACAGGGTAGTTAAACCCAATCATTCACCCTGGTCATCCGGAAACGATGCATACATCAATTTTCAGGCGGCAAGAGCGGAAGCCAAGGCAGCAATGGTCTTATCGAAAAGTGACCCTGTCCTGGCGAACTACGCACTCAAGTGCGCGAAAGAAGATTGGGACTTCGCCTCAGAGAAACCCCAGAATATGAATATAACAATTGCAGGCATTGCATTGAATACAGCGCTCGCGCTCTATGAGGCAACCCAAGAGGACAAGTATAAAAATGCTGCTGTCTCCTATGGAGACTACATTCTGCGGTGTCAGCAACAGGATAATCTGAGCGAGGATGTTCCACTGAAGGGATTTTTCTTCCAGGATGCAGGTCGGGAAAACCTTCCCTTTTTGCGTAGTATCAGTAGTGATGAGAACTTTACAGTAACCGGCCTGGTCGGGTTGTTGCGATCATTCCCGGATGATGACAATGCCGCAAGATGGGAGTCCGCCATTCGCTTGTTCGCTGCCTATCTCAAAGAGATTGCGGCGTATACGGATCCCTACTTTATGTTCCCTGCGGGTCTCTATGACCTGAGTCAAGCAAAGGATAGCATTGAGCAAGCAAAAGTGAAAAACGGAATCCGGTTAGATGACCGTTATTACATTAAGTGTTTTCCTGTTTGGACAACCGGCAGGGGGAACACGAGTATCATATTGACAAAAGCAATAGCGTTGGCGGCAATTGCCCTACACCTTGATGACCGGGACCTTTTGAATGTGGCGTACCGCCAGTTTGATTGGCTTTTGGGCTTGAATCCCTTCAACCAAAGTATCATGTGGGGAGAAGGATATCGATACCAGGCCCTCTACACACCGTTGAGCGGCAATATTGTTGGGGCCGTTCCTTGCGGTATTCACACCAAGTTTAATCGTGATGTCCCGTATTGGCCGTCGGATAACTGGCATAATCCTAAAGAGATATGGACGCACTCATCAAGCGACTGGCTATGGCTTATGAGTAATTTTTTCAATTAGGCTACAACCGTCGACGATAAAATAGCTTTTGTCTTATAGCCGAAGAAAAACCGGCTCAAAAAATTCAAGGTGGATGTTTAAGTAATATATCAAGGAGCTTTGAAAATGCAAAGGAACAACGTTTCTGTCAAGGGAGTTGCGAACGGCAAAGCGTGCCTGCCGTCAAAAGCACAAAAACGGCACGCGGCGAGTATATGTGGCGATACGATTGTCATCTTGAAAGGAGCTGGACTGAACGCACAGACCAGAAGAGAGTTCCTGAGAACCCTGGGTGCGGTTGCAGTTACGACGCTGCCGGGGAACATATGTGTCGGCGGGCATTCGTCGGCTTCCTGGAAACCTAATATTCTTTGGATTTATATTGAGGATATGAATCCCTGGTTCGGTTGTTACGGCGATAAAACGGTACCTACCCCAAACATGGATAAACTTGCCAGGGATGGTGTCTTATTTGAAAGATGCTATGTTCCTGTTCCCGTTTGCTCTCCTACCAGAAGCTCTCTTATCACAGGAAGGATGCCGACAACCATAGGGGTTCATAATCATGACGGGGCTTATGCCAAACTTCCCGATTATCTTGAAGGAAATACTCTCCCGGAAATATTTAGAAAAAATGGTTATCAAACCTTTAACCAAGGGAAAGACCACTATACCTTCGTTTATGACAGGGAGAAATTGTATAGCAAGCTATTGCATAAGGGGCCTTTTCCGTTACGCCTGACGCCAGATGTATCACCAAATGATTACGCTCCCTGGAGAGGGCTTCCGGATAAGGGAAAACCATTTTTCGGTCAGATTCAATTAACCGGAGGTAAAAATGGCAATTTTGAAGTGCTTTCAGCATTGGTACCGCCCGAATCGGTAGTTGAAAACATACCCCCGATCTACCCCAAAAATGAAGTTTTTATGAATACTGTGGCACGCCACTACAACAGTATAGCTATAACGGACCTGGAAGTGGGGAAAATCATGGAATTATTGAAAGAAGATAATTTGTTGGATAACACAATTGTTTTCTGCTTTAGTGACCATGGCGTAGATTTTCCGAGAGGCAAGCAATTTTGCTACGAAGAGGGTTTACATGTGCCATTTATTATAAGAGCGCCTAAAAATTTAGCCAAAGCAAAAAACAATTCACGCCGTAAAGACTTAATGTGTTTACTCGATGCTTCAGCAACATCACTCGCTTTTGCCAATATAGGTATTCCCGGTTGGTATGACAGCAAGGATCTTTTCGATAAGAGTTGTAAAAGAGAATTTGTTGTTTCCTCCAAAGACAGAATGGATTATACCATTGACAGAGTACGTGCATTAACAACCGATGATGGATACAGATATATCAGAAATTACATGCTCGATCGTCCTTACATGCAATTAAACTACAGGAGTGGAACTGGTATGATGAAAAACATGGAAGAGTTGTTTGCCAGAGGTGAATTATCGGATGTTCAGGCTCGTTTTTTCAGCAATTACAGACCTGCAGAAGAATTGTATAATGTAAAGGATGACCCTTATGAAATAAACAATCTTGTATACAATCCTGAGTTTAAAGCAAAACTTGTGGAGTTGAGGGGCAAGCTGGAAAAATGGGTGAAGGAAACAGACGATAAGGGACAGTACCCGGAGTCTCGGGAAAATTTACAAAAAGTGTATGAAAAATGGAAGGACAGGTTTATTACCCGATACGGCAAACCTTTTGAAGAAATGGTTACTTCTCCGGAATACGAATTTCTGAGAAAAGCGCCTTAAATTACAAGCAGAGAATCTGCTGAGAAATCCAAGCTTATACCAATTGTAATTAATTATTGCGCTCAACATAAGGAACTCGGCAAACAGATTTTATCGTTTCAGGATCGAGAGCAGCTTTCTGCCAAGCATCTATCGCTGCACAACGCAAATCGTCATAATCAGC
>Ga0209636_10001905_pt1 | contig 21150 bp, 18 predicted proteins | sample DeeMarSWOR152_54_FD_187464 | JGI IMG/M metagenome (GOLD analysis project Ga0209636, IMG submission 187464) | Marine sediment microbial communities from White Oak River estuary, North Carolina - WOR-1-52-54 (SPAdes) (version 2) | ecosystem: Environmental > Aquatic > Marine > Intertidal zone >...
CCCTCGATGGGTACCCCACTTTTCCAGCAAACTTCGCTCAGGGACAAGGGCTTTCTCCGAAAATTGAGGAGGCCTCAGAACGAAAAAACCTTAAGTCGCGCTCAGAGCTCGTTTTTCCGCTCTCCCAGAGATTTCTTCATTTGTAATTTGACATTAACTCGTGTGTTCGTGTTTCGTGTCCGTGATCCGTGTCCTTGAATTCCGTGCTCGTCGTTCGGACCTAATCATTTGCCATTTAAACTTTCCATTTTTAAACAACAAAACCAATCAAACTAATACAACCAACCAACTCATTGCCATTTGTCACTTGACATTTCGCCTTCAGCCTTCTGCCTCCAGCCTCCACCCTCAAACCTCCGACCTCCGACTCTCTTTCCCCTTTCCGACTGCAGCACTGAACAATGTTACTCCGGGGAAACCGGCCAACGAGGAGCACGAAATTCGCCTCACTGACAATGGTGTTCCTCTCGACGAAATTCGAAAACTCCGAAACTCAACCCGATTGACTCACCCCAGGGGGGTCTGTTACTTTTTGGTTTGGCATCCATTTTGCTTTTCGAATTGCCATCTTCCTCGCCTTTTTTGAGGTCCGTGCATGGGACGTTTTTTCTGGTCAAAGGGGCTATCCATCGGCATCGTGGCCTTTTGGATGATCATGATGGGGCTGCTCGTGGAGAGGGTCTATTTCAATCCCGCCGATGAATACCTGGAGCCGGAAGCCATCGGTTCGGAGAATCGGATTCCCCTGGGCGAGAGGTGGATGGGAATCTACTTCAAGGGGGCCAAGATCGGGTATGTCCACGAGACCGTTCAGGAGGACAACCACGGCTACTCAATTGAGGAGAAGATCTCCATGAGGTTGAGGGTATTGGACCATTCCCAAAAGGTGAACATGATCACGGAATGCGTTGCCGATAGGAAGTTCAACCTCCGATCCTTCCATTTCGACCTGTCCACGGGCTCAACGCACATGAGTATCGACGGCCAGGTCGTGGGCCGGAAGCTGACCTTGAAGGTCCATTCGGGGGGAATGGTCACGGAGAGGGTTGTTCCCTTCGAATACATTCCATTTTTGACGAACAACTTGAGGCCTTTCTTGGCTCAGAGAGGGCTGGAGGCGGACAAGCGCTACCGGGTCTCGATCTTCGATCCCTCAACCATGAGCCTCAATAAGGTCAACGTGATGGTAGTGGGAAGGGAGAAAATCACCGTGGGGGATCATGATCTGATGGCCAACCGATTGAGGCTGTCCTACCGGGGAATAGGTGTGAACATCTGGCTGGATGATAAGGGCTCGGTCCTCAAAGAGGAGAGTCCCATGGGCTTGGTATTGCTCAGGGAGGATAAGCACGTGGCCCAGGAGGTGATTTCTGGGGCTCAGATCGACATTGTCCAGGCAGTGGCGGTGCGTTCCAACATTCCCATAAAGGATCCTCGAGGAGTCTCCTTTCTCAAGGTTAGGTTGAAGCGAATCCCCCTGATGAAGTTCGAGATGAATGCCGGGCGCCAGAAACTCACGGGCAATGTTCTTCAAATCATCAGGGAGGAATGGCCTGATTCTCCTTCCCTGCCACTTCCTTCAAATGGGAAAGAGCTAAAGGGGTCTCTGAGGCCAACCGCTCTCATTCAGTGCGATCATCCCCTCATACGGAGAAAGGCGGCGAAGATCGTGGGACCTAAAGAGGGCACTCTCGAGGCGATCCAAGCCATGAGTGAATGGGTTTACAGGCATATCGAGAAGAAACCGACCCTGAGCGTCCCCAGTGCATTGGAAGTCTTGGAGTCGCGGGTCGGGGATTGTAATGAGCATACGGTTCTTTTAGTGGCCCTTCTAAGGAGCCTGGGCATCCCCTCGAGGCCGTGTGTGGGGGTCATCTATTTCAGAGATGGTTTCTACTACCACGCATGGGCAGAGGTCTGGATAGGGCGATGGGTGGCCGTGGATCCCACCCTCAATCAGTTGCCAGCAGACGCCACCCATATCAAGTTTGTCCACGGCGATATTGAAGACTGGGCCGACCTGCTCAAGATCATCGGGACCTTGGAAGTGGAGGTATTGGAGTACCGATGATTCACGGTTTTTCCCCAAGGCTACGTTCCCTCATCGTCCAGATAGCTTCATAGTCGAGAGGCCAAGAAATCGCACAGAGCTCACCTTAATGGTCTCCCTTGAGTCGTAGCTCTCCCAAAAGGCCGGCGCGTTCGTTGAATTGTTCAATGAGCCCATCAATTTCATCCGCCTGTTTATGTATTCTGTCCCAGTAATCCGGAAAATCATACCACTGGGCGTCGAGTTCAGAAAGATCCTTGCCTTGCTGCTCGATCCAGGTGAAATATTTCAAGTTATGGATTCGGTGTTTGTCATAATGGTTCAGCTCAAGCATATGGTCAGTCGATGCCCCCATAAGGTAACGGTGGTAGTCTTTAGCCGCTTCCATATTCGAATAAGGGCCATAGGTTTGGCGCATTTCCTTCAATCGTGTTTTGTAAAGATCCATTGAGTCGGTCCAAACAGTCATTACAATATCGCGCCCTGTCAACTCATAGTATTTGGCGAACTTGATGGCGCACAATAGATTACCTATGCTGGATATCCCGAGAAAGGGGAGCTTTGAAATAATCTCATCGCCAACTCCCTGTTTCCTCAAATAACTCCAACCCTGGGGCTCGTTGAAAAGCCGTATAAGGTTCATGCAGGAATTGTCATCAACGGCAATGACCATGTCGGTATTTCTGACGTTGTGGATCCAGGGGACATGTTTATCACCGATTCCCTCGATGCGGTGGCCACCATATCCGCAGAGCAGAAGGGTAGGGCACTGCAACGCTTCGCCAGCAACGACTTTGCTCTGGGGGAAGACTTCCTTCAGGTAGTCCCCGGCGCCTAAGGTTCCGGCCGAGCCGGTCTGGGAGATAAAACCGGTATAGCGGTAACCGTTCGACATTACACTATTCAGAACCTCTTCCACTGCGTGCCCGGTTACATCGTAGTGCCAGAGATGATTTCCGAATTCCTCAAATTGATTGAAGATAACGATGTCTTCTCGGGTTTTTCGGAGTTCCCAGCACTTATCAAATATCTCTTTCACATTACTCTCACAACCGGGGGTGGCAATGACCTCCCCTGCAACCTGGGATAGCCAATCAAACCGTTCCCGACTCATCTCCTTCGGTAGTATGGCGATCGACTTACACGCCAACAGAACTGCGTCATATGCCCCGCCGCGGCAGAAATTACCCGTTGACGGCCAAACTGCCTTTTGAAAGGTTGGATCAAATTGCCCCGTAACGAGCCGGGGGACGAGGCAGCCAAACGTAGCCCCAACTTTGTGAGAACCTGTGGGAAACCATTTACCGACAAGGGCGATTATTCTTGCATCGACCCCGGAGATTTCGGGGGGAATTTCCATAGAGTTGACACCGCCGAACCCGCCGGCAAAATCGACGGGTTCGTTTTTCCACGTTATTCGGAAGAGATTATAGGAATTGATGTCCCAGAGCTCGATGTTCTTTAACTTTCCCCTTATTTCTTCCGGTATCAGGTCGGGATTCTTCTGTTGACGCAATGTGGGGATGATGATCTTTCTCTTGCGAGCCCGCTCTATTGCTCTGTCAAGTCTTTCTTCGTTTACTGTCAGATCGATCATTTGATTTACCTCCGTTTAGGAAGTCCAGGGAGTATTCGTCGTTCCATATTTAGTGCAATAAGTAACACCCTATCTTCTGGAATATGTTAAAAATGTTGCAAATTTAGATAACACATTTTCCCTTATTTGGCATGCTTATCGCAAACAAATCCCTCCACGGACTTTAGCTTGTTTATGCGGCGAGTCCCTTAGGAGGAGAGAATCCCTATGTGATCATCCTTCCCTTCAATTGACTGCTCTCACGAAGTCTGATAAGGTTTTTTCAGCTCATCGCGATGTGGGTGTGGATGTATCGAGCCCTTTGCTCGATCCTAATTGAAAGGGGCCCTTATGCCCAGCGAAAGGGTTTGGCAGACTCACAATCCCTCCGGGAGCAACCGCGTGATCGTAACCAAAGAGTTGCCGGGAAAGCGGTGGCTGGATGTCCTGCTTCAGGCTGATTCTAAGGTTGAGGTCTGTACATCGACTGATATCTTGAGTGTCGGGGAGATTAAAGGAGCGATCGGAGACCGGTGTGAAGGGGTCATCGGCCAGTTGACAGAGAGCTGGGGGAAGGATCTCCTCGTCGCTCTCAAGGCTGCTGGTGGCAAGGTCTATAGCAACTGCGCCGTCGGCTACGACAATGTTGACATCGACGCGGCTACGGAACTGGGTATTCCGGTGGGAAATACACCGGGTGTATTGACCGAGACCACGGCGCAGTTCGCCGTTGCTTTGACCTTTGCCACATCACGTCGAGTGGTTGAGGCTGACAGGTTTATGCGAGCTTGCCATTTCAAGGGCTGGCTGCCAACCCTTTTCCTTGGAGAGCTCCTCTGGCGCAAGACGGTGGGTGTTATTGGCGCAGGCCGCATCGGTGCAGCATATGCCTGCATGATGGTCGAAGGGCATAAGATGAACGTGATCTACTTCGACCCCTACCAGAACAAAACCCTGGAGGACTATGTCAGCGCCTACGGGGAATTCCTGAGGTCAAAGGGAGAAGAGCCGGTATCCTGGAGGCGCGCGAAAAGCCTTGAAGAGGTGCTCCGGGAGGCAGATCTGGTCAGCCTACACACGGTGCTGGACGAAACCACACACCATATGATCAATACAGAGCGCCTGGCACTGATGAAGGAGAATGCGATCCTGGTCAACACGAGCCGCGGGCCAATAATCGATGAGTCGGCCCTCGTCTCTCACTGCCAAAAGCATCCTGAGTTTCGCGTTGGACTCGATGTGTTTGAGGACGAGCCGAAAATGAAGCCCGGTTTGAGCGATTTGGATAACGTGGTGATCGTTCCCCACATCGCCTCGGCGACCGTTTGGACGAGAGAAGGCATGGCAACCTTGGCCGCCAGTAACGTAGCCGGAATCCTGATGGGGTACCCGGCCTGGCAGGATGAGGATATTTCACCGTTTTTAAAGGGCGATTCGCCCCAGGCGGCGCCGAGCTTGGTGAACGCGAAAGAAGTCGGCATCCCGGCATATAGCGAACACACGTGACGGCTGGGTGGTGGCAAGCCAGAAGACCCATCATTGAAGCGCCAATAGAATAGGGGCGACCCTGATCCATATACCATTCCCGATTGAACGCCTGCCAGAAAGCCTACCTCCACTATGGTCCATATCCCGTCTCATAAGAATAGTTCCCTTTCCGATGCCGATTCGGATGGTGGCCATTTCACAGGTCCTAACTTGACAATACCTTTTTTGCCTGAATAATGTTAGAGGGTGTAGCGTACAGGGTCTTGTTGAGGTGACGAGCATTGATCCAACTGATTGAGCTTACCAAGCGCTTTGGTCAACTGGTGGCAGTGGATCGCATCAACCTGCACGTGAAGCCGGGGGAGATCTTTGGGTTTCTGGGACCAAACGGTGCGGGAAAGACCACCACCATCAAAATGCTCACCGGACTTCTCAAACCCACCTCGGGAAGGGCATTGGTCGATGGATATGATGTTGTGGCGCGTCCGATGGAGGCGAAGCGCGTGATCGGGTTTATTCCGGATCAACCTTTTCTCTACGAGAAACTCACTGGGGTTGAATTTCTGGGGTTCATCGGTAGCCTGTTCGGGATGCAAAAGACCGAGGTTGGAGGGCGCATTTCGGACATGTTGGGCCTCTTCGAATTGGACGGATGGGCAGATGAGCTCATTGAAAGTTACTCCCACGGAATGAAGCAGCGCCTCGTGATGTCGGCTGCCCTTCTTCATAATCCAAAGGTCATTATCGTTGACGAGCCCATGGTGGGATTGGATCCCAAGGGGATAAACCTGGTGAAAAGGATATTCAGAGAGAAGAGCGAGGAGGGGGTTAGCATTTTTTTGTCCACTCACACCCTTGAGATTGCCCAGCAACTTTGCCACCGTCTGGGCATCATCAATGAGGGGAAACTCATCGCCATGGGCACCTTATCGGAGCTGATGAAGGCTCTGGAACATAAAACAGCCCAAACGGGAACTCTTGAGGAGCTCTTCTTAGCCCTTACGGGAAAATCCCTCGATGAATGAAGTCCTCCTGCTCCTTTGGCCAAAGGCCAAATCCATAGGAAATCGGATCAAGCACCGCCGGACAAGGGATTTGATGAGGCCCGTGGTGATGGGTATTCTGGCCTTTCTCTTCTGGGTCGTCATCTTCGCCCTCTTTTACAAGGTATTGGTCTATTTCAAATCCATTGAGATACTCGGGGAGATCTTGCTGACCAAGCTCATGGCCGTTGTTTTTCTCACCTTTTTCCTGATGCTAACCATCAGCAACATCATAACCTCCCTTTCCACCTATTTCCTGTCCGAGGATAACAGGCTCATCCTTTCAGCTCCGGTTTCCACCGAGAAGATCTATCTCGCCAAGTACCTCATCACGTTGGGGCATTCCTCGTGGATGGTACTCCTCTTTGGTATTCCCGTATTCATGGCCTATGGTAGGGTCTATGGCGCATCGGTTGACTATTACCTCTGGCTGTCAGTCATCCTCTTGGTATTTCTGCTGATACCTGGTGGAATCGGGATTATGGTCAGCACGGCATTGGTCAATCTCGTCCCAGCCAACCGGGCTAAAGGGGCGTTGGTGGTTCTGTTTGTTCTGCTCCTGGCGGCCCTCTACCTCTTCTTCAGATTCCTGCAGCCCGAGAAACTGATCAACCCCGAGAGATTTTCCGAGCTCGTCGATTACCTGGCCATGATGAGGCTACCCACCTCCCCCTTCTTGCCCTCTCATTGGGCGACCCGATCCCTTTTCCCCCTGGTCAAGGGTCGATTTGATGACAGCATGTTCTACTTCCTGGCGCTCCTTTCCACGGGGCTCATGTCGGTATTGGCCGGTAGTTGGGTATGCCGGTTCCTCTATTACCGGGGATGGTCCAGATCTTATGAGTCCAGAGACGTTAAAGGAAAAAGGGTTCGGTTCCTGGAGGGCTTGTTCGGTTTCCTCCTGAGGCCGCTTCATGGGCCGACTGAGGCGATGGTCATTAAGGACGTCAGAATTTTCCTCCGCGATACCAGGCAATGGTCTCAGTTGATTCTCTTGTTTGCCCTCGTGGTTGTCTACCTATTCAATTTCAAGGCGTTGCCCTTGAATAAGGTTCCCGGCATGAGCTTCTACTTGGAAAACGTCATCTCATTTCTCAATGTGGGACTGGCCGGTTTCGTTCTTTCGGCTGTGGCGGTGAGGTTCATCTATCCCGCCCTCAGCCTTGAAGGCAAGGCCTTCTGGGTCATAATGAGCTCGCCCATCGAGCTGAGGCGCATCATGTGGAGCAAATTCTGGACATCTCTGGTTCCGCTTCTCCTTTTAGCAGAGTTCCTGATCATCCTCTCCAACACATTCCTCCACGTCACCCAATTCATGATGGTCATCTCCACGGTGACCATTTTCCTCATCACCATCGCCATCGTAAGCATGGGGATAGGGATTGGGGCTGTTTATCCCCGTTTCCGGTTCGAGGATGTCGCCCAGATTCACTCCGGCTTTGGCGGGATGATCTACATGATCATCTGCGTCACCTTCATCGGACTGATTATCCTGCTTGAGGCATGGCCAGCCTATCTGATCTTCATGGCTCGCATGGGACGCTATTCCCTCGGTCTGCTCCAGTGGATTGAGGTGATTCTCTGCCTTTGCCTTACGGTCTCGCTCATCCTCGTTGCCATCTTTGTACCCATCAAGATCGGGCTTGAGAGATTGTCTCGAATTGAGATCTGAACCATCCCCACGGAATCCGCTTCGGTGAATTGAAGGGACGCCTATGGCCATAAGGATTGATGGTTCTTACGGGGAAGGCGGCGGTCAAATATTGAGGACTGCCCTGAGCCTGTGCGCCGTTCTGGGGAAAGAGGTCGAAATTGAGCGGATCCGGACTGGAAGGGAGAAACCGGGTTTACGGCCCCAGCATCTGACGGGGGTCAGGGCTCTGACACAGGTCGCCGGTGCAAAAGTCGAGGGAGACCAGATCGGGTCCCAATCCCTCTCCTTCTCCCCGGGCAAAATGAGAGGAGGCATCTATCGCTTTGACGTAGCCGAGGAGAGGGGCAGCGCCGGGGCGCTTACCCTGGTTCTGCAGGTTCTCCTTTTGCCCCTTTGCTTCGGCCCAACATCCTCCGAGGTGATGCTCCTCGGTGGAACTCACGTACCATGGAGCCCCACCTTCCACTACCTCTCCATGGTGTTGCTTCCCACCTTGGGTAAAATGGGGCTCCGATGTGAGGCTGCAATAGAGAAATGGGGATGGTATCCCAAGGGAGGGGGAATCGTTCAAGTGAAGATCCTTCCCGTTCGTGAGTTGAAGCCCATCGACTTTTCGGCCAGGGGCAGGCCGAGGACGATCTTCGGGATATCGGCCCTCTCAAATCTGCCCGCCCATATCGCGCTTCGTCAGAGGGAGAGGGCCCATCAGCGGATAAAAGAGAGGCTGGGGGTGGCACCTAACATCCAAATCATTGATAAAGCCCCCAGCCCGGGACAGGGGACTGTCCTGTTTCTTCGCCTGGAGTCGAAAGGGGGTCTGGCGGGGTTTTCGGCACTGGGGAGAAGGGGAAAGCGGGCTGAGGAGGTGGCGGATGAAGCGGTAGACCAGCTCATAGAATATATGGATTCCGGAGGGTGTGTCGATCCCCACTTGAGCGATCAGCTCATCCCTTTTGTAGCATTGGCAAGGGGGAAATCCGTCTTTACCGTATCGAAAATCACGAGGCACCTCTTGACCAACATCTGGGTTGTGAAGCAATTCCTCGATGTGAGGATCGAAGTAGAAGGAGGGGAGGGAGAGGCGGGAAGGGTGGAGATCCATCCCTGAAGCGGTGAGACACTGATTAGCGGTAGATCCGCTCCTTGTGAATCACCCTTCCCCCTTTGAACTGGATCACGGTGGTGATGCCCTGGTGCCGGCCCGGCTCGGAAAAGTAAAAGTAGGACTTGATCAAGAGGTTATTGAGCGAGAACCCCTCAAAGGACTCATAATCCGGCGGCCCAAGACGAACCAGGACCTCAGCCTCGCTCATACCCAGGCTGATGAGGCCGAACTCACGGAGGTCCACCTGACCCGCTGATACTGGAGAAACAAGCATGGAAATGAGACATACTAGAGTCAAGAAGTAACCCATCCTCATTTCAATCACCCCCAACCGTTACAGTAGCAGAATGAGACCGAAGTGTTCAAGGGAAATGACGACCCCCTTTGAATAGGATACAGGGAGTGGCTTTTTGGGGGAAAGGAGATGGATCCATACGGTTCGTGTCAAATCCGGTCAAATGTGGATAATTTTTTCAGAGGGTATGAAAAAATTTCAGAGATAGATTCGCCAAAGAACGGGGAACCGGGCCAAATATCGTCATTTCCCACCCCAGACCGGCCCTTCGGTGCTTCAGATGGGCATTTCCAGTAAGGCATGGTTTTTGCATAATACCGGGCACATATATCGCTTCTTGCAATTAAAGAGAATCATTGATGACCGTATTCCTGACAAATATACGCGCTAAAGGCGGGGGAGACTGACACATAATCACGATTCCTCGAACTGAGGGGTCTTTTTTGTCCTCACCCTCGACACCATATAATCACCAGCACTATCTGCTTAAAGGAGGAAACGACCTCATGAGCGAAATGCTCAACGCTGACTTTTATGACCGCGAAGACACCTCCATAGGAAGAACGTATGCCCAAGAGGTTCCATCCTCTTATTGGGATGCCTTGAGGAAAATCCCTTTGCTTTCTGCCAGGGAGGAGAGGGAGCTCGCGGAGAGGGTTAACCTCGGTGACATGGAAGCTCGAGAGAGAATGATCAACTCTAATTTGCGGTTGGTCCGCTGGGTTGCGTCCAAATACATCAACAGGGGCCTATCCATATTCGACCTCATTCAGGAGGGAAACATCGGCCTCATCAAGGCCGTTGAACATTTCAAGCCCAATAGGGGAATCCGCTTCTCAACCTATGCGACGCTGTGGGTTAAGAGATCCATCGAGAGGGCTTTAGCAAATCATTCGCGAACAATTCGCCTTCCGGTTCACATTTCATCAGACCTCAACCGCTTCGCATGGGTAGCTAAATCCATTCTCCAAGAACTGGGCCGAGATCCCACCGATGAGGAGATCGCCGCACGGATGAAGGTCAGCGTGGAATATGTCCAAAAGCTGAGGGGCGTAGTAAAGAAAACCTATCCCATCAGCGGAAGCCTTAGGGATGAGTATTCCGACCAGCTCTTTGGAATATTCGAGGATATCGAGCGGTCAAAGCAGGTGGGTTCATGGTTGGAATTCCTCACGGATGCAGAGAGAACGGTTATCATCCTTCGTTTCGGCTTGAACGATGAGGATACGCTAACCCTGGAGTCGATAGGGAGAAGGTTCGGCGTCACCCGTGAGAGGATTCGTCAAATCGAAGCAAAGGCCCTGGAGAAACTGCGGAAAATTACCCAAAAAAGTGAAGTCGAATTGGCCGAGATGATTTAAAGGCCTCCCGCCTGACATTACTCACTTTGTCTCTCCGAGTAGTTACCCTTCTTCTTTTGGCTTCGGTGTTCTTTGGTCTGTTGCCCTGATTCCCCTTCGCTCAGACTTCGTTTTTCCCGTTTTCCAGGGATTCCCAACTTTGAACTTTGACATTGACTCTCGTGTTCGTGTTTCGTGTCCGTTATGAGTTATTTGTCATTTGTCATTTGATATTTCTCCTTCTGCCTCCAACCTCTAACCTTAAAGTCTCGAAAAAACTCGCTCCTCGCCGCTTGAAGGGCTGTTGCCCAAAACCCATTCCGCTCACCGAAAATAATTTTTGACCATTCTAACGTTCGCTTCACTGCAAATCCAAAACTCGCCATTCGGGTTCAGACAGTTGGATTTGCGGCCGTTTCGCTTCACGAAGAATGGTTACCAAAAATTCTTTAATGTTCGCTCCAGGGATATGGGCAACACCCCGTAAACATATTTTCTCGACCATTCGCGCTCAGAGCTCGTTTTTCCGCTCTCCCAGAGATTTCTCCATTTGGACTTTGACATTTTGCCTTCCGCCTCCACCCTCAAACCTCCGACCTCCGACTCTCTTTCCCCTTTCCGACTGCAACACTGCGAGACTGCTTGAGTTTGCGCTCAGAGCTCCTTTTCCGAATTCCCAGGTATCTGAATTTCGCTCATGGACAGAGGTGTTCCCAACAAAATCGAGGAAACTCTTGGCAATTTTTCGTTGACTTTTACTGGGCAAGGAAGCAACTTTATAATACTAGGAAGAGACCGGTGATGGCGAGGAATTCCGGAGAATTACGTTTCGTGGTCCATGAGCACCACGCCACCCACCTCCATTATGACTTCAGGCTGGAGATGGGAGGGGTTTTCAAGTCCTGGGCAGTTCCCAAGGGGCCATGCATGAATCCCGCTGAAAAGAGGCTGGCCATCATGGTGGAAGATCACCTCTTAGAGTACGGGGATTTCGAGGGGATTATCCCGGAGGGGCAGTACGGGGCCGGGGCCGTGGTTATCTGGGATGAGGGAACCTATCTCCCTGCGGAGGAGGGGGATCCCCAGGCACAGTTGCAAAGAGGGAGGTTCAGCTTCGAGCTTAAGGGGAGGAAACTGAAAGGCGGCTTTTCCATGGCGCTCCTCAGGGGAAAGGGGAAAGGGAATCAATGGCTTCTCATGAAGAGGAAGGATGAACAGGCAAACCCCACCTTCAAACTAGAGGTTGTCCTTACGGAGGAGAAGAGGGAGAAGCTCGAGGTAAAAATCCCTCCCTGTGAGACCGATTCCGGCCGCTATTAGCCTAACAAGGGAGGCGGAAGGTTTATGGAGGCCGACTGAGGAAAAGGGAGGAAGGTTAACGATGGAGATTTATCTCATGCAACATGGGGAGGCTTATGCCGAGATTCAAGATCCAGAACGATCCTTGACACCCCAGGGAGAAGATCAGATTCACTCCAGTGGAAAGGCCCTTAAGAAGCTGGGAGTGGAAGTAGACCTCATCGTCTCAAGCCCAAAGAGGCGAGCCCGGCAGACGGCGGAAATCATCGCAGGGGAGTTGGGTTACTCCAGGGCGATTGAAGTTACGGAGACCTTGGAGCCCTTGGCTCCGAGCGAGGAGGCCATCGCCTATGTAGGACGTTTCTTGGATAGGAGGAGGGTCCTGCTGGCGGGACACTTGCCCTCCCTTGGGGAGATCGCAGCGAATTTAATGAGCGAGGGAGGGCATGTTTCCATCCACTTTGAGATGGGTGGTGTCTGTCGCATCGATGTAGAAGGGTTTCCAACCCATGCGGGGGGTCTGCGTTGGGTTATCCCCCCGGCACATCTGAGACTCCTGGCAGAAGGAAAATGACATCTCTGAAAAATGGAAAAACGAGCCTCTGAACGTGAATCAGATCCCATGGAACGATGGAATGATGGAATGTTGGAATATTGGGTATAAAAAGCGAAAAGACCAGTACCTGCAGAGGAGCGGACTTTAGAATGGTGGAAGACATATTTTTGAACAGCGAAGAGCGAGTTTTTCAGAGACCTCAAGGGAGAGGGTGGAGGCGGGAGGGGAAATGTCAAATGCCTGATGAGTAATGACAAAGGAACACCAGCACGAGCACGAAATATACGGACACGGACACGAAACACGAACACGAACAGCGAGCGAAGGGGAATTTGGGCAACAGACCAAAGGGCATTGAAGCGAAGGGATAAGGGCCTTCTCCTGATGAAAAAACATGGAAACGCCAACCTTAGAAATCGTGGAGAAGGGAAAGCTGACCCCGGAGCTGGTCGCTGAGAGGCACGGAATCATCCTGGCACTCTGGTGGGGGAAGCCCTGGGCGGGTGATTTAGAGAGAAAGAGGAGCTACGCCGAGAGGTACCTCTTTATCGAGGGATCCACCCCCGTTATCCTCACCGCCCCCCATGCCGTTCCCCATGATCGGGGAAATTACAATGGGAAGAACCTCTTAAAGCCCCAGGATGAGTTTACGGATCTCATCGTGCTGAGGGTTTGTCAAAAGGCCAACTGTTTCGGACTGGTTCCGCTGACGAAGTTAAGGGATCCCAATATCGATAGTCTCGATGGTCTGAAGGCAAGGGAGACCCCCTTCCTTCGATGTCTGGAAGACCTCGTTTCCTCCCATGATATTCAGTTGCTTCTCGATATCCACGGGCTGGACAGAAGGCGGAGGGGAGTTGACGTCGAGATTGGAACGAGATTGGGAGCTAGCCTGAGGGGCAGGAAAGAGATCTTGGAGGATTTGGAGGGACTTCTGCGGAGAGAGGGGAATTACCTGATTAGAAGAGATCGCACCTTCATAGGAGGAGAGATCGTTCGAACCATTATGGAGAGGATACCGGCCATCCAACTTGAGATCCACAGGAGGCTGCGGTATGGCGGCCATTCCCGGGAAACGGAAAGGTTGATAGAGCTCTTGGGCCATTTCATAAGATCCTTCCCGTTCCAACCAGGCTTCAGACCTTCACCCCGATAAGGAATACCCCAGGAAAATGAAAGCGGACGCAACAAGTCTAACGAGGCCGTATTTCTCCTTGAGCAGGGCAGTTTCCATGAGGACCGCAAAGACGACGCTGATGTTCGATTGACAGAGGCAGGCTTTTGGCATATAAGAGAATAGGTGCTTTGGCGGTCTTGAAATCGGGGACAATTTGGATGGATTTCCGCCTTAAAATTTTTCACACAGTTGCTCAAGTAAAGAGCTTTACCAAAGCCGCGGAGATTCTGAATTTAACTCAGCCGGCAATTACATTTCAAATAAAAAATCTCGAGGAAGAGTTCTGTACGAGACTCTTTAACCGAGATCAAAATCGGATCAATCTTACTGAGACCGGAAGGATATTGTTCCGACATGCTGAAAGAATATTGGACGAATACGAGAAAGCTAGCGACGAGATTGCGAGGATTACGGGCGTATTGAGTGGTGAAATTCGAATCGGCGTTGCCTCGTTACTGGGAAAGTACCTATTGCCTAAATTGATAGGAATATTCAAACAAACACACCCTAACATCAATATCATAATGCTGGTTGGAGACAGTGCAGCCCTCATTCAGAAGATACAAGAGCATACGGTGGATTTGGTTATTGTGAGCGAGCCTTTTTCCCTAAAGAATTTCGTGGTGAAGCCCCTTATCGATGATGAGATTGTCGTCATCGTTCACCCAGCACATAAGTGGGCTTGTCGAGACCACATCGAAATAGAGGATTTCCATAAAGAGCCCTTCATTGCAAGGGAATATGGCTCAGGACTAAGGGAAGTTTTCAAAAATTTTTTGGGCTCCAAGAATATCAGCCTTAAAAATCTAAAAATAGTCATGACATTGGGGAGTTCTGAAGCTTTGAAGTCCGCTGTCGAAAGCGGGGTCGGATACACCATCATTTCTAATATGGCAGTAAAAAGGGAGATAGAATTAGGGTCATTGAAACAGGTTCCAGTAAAAGGGATGAATCTCATAAGGAGGTTTTTCATCGTCTATTCACCGCAACACTGTAAGAAAAACGTAATTGGCGCTTTTTTGAATTTCATCTATTCAAATATACCCCAATAAAACCTTTTTTATATCACCATCGTTGATGTATTTCCTCCATCAATTGAACTTCTTAGTATTTTAAGTCCCCTGCATCAAGGAACAGAAGAAAAATGAGACGAAGGTGTGAGCGATCTCAAGAATCATACAATCAATCCTCCGTTCTTCGGTTCTGGGAAATCGGCTCGTGAATTTCCGAGCCAGAGAGGTTGCGTGCCTACTCCTTAGAAAGGAGACAGAATGTACAATGATAAGTCATCTATTCGATGTAACTAACTGATATTTAATGATAATTTCTAATAGCGAATCCAGATCACTGCGATCATAAAATTTTCTTATTTCCGGGATAAAAAATACTGTTTTGACATTGCTACTTCATTTTTGGATAATTAGGCAACACCGATAGCAAATTATAAGGGTCATAGGAGGGGAATTAGTTTGGAAAAGGCAAAGACATTGAGGGAGCTGATTCAGCGCCCGGGATTGATCCGGCTCGTAGGTGCTCACAATGGGATGAGCGCTAGATTGATTGAGAAAGCTGGGTTTGAGGGCGTGTGGGCCAGTGGACTTGAGATTTCAGCTTCTTATGGAATTCCGGACGCCAGCCTGATTTCCATGTATCAGTTTCTGGAGGCCGCGCGTTCGATGAATGAGGTTATTGATATCCCGGTGGTTGCGGATTGCGACACCGGTTATGGAAACGCAATCAACGTGATGTATATGGTCAAACGGTACGAGGAGGCTGGGATCGCGGCTGTCGTAATCGAGGACAAGAAATTCCCAAAGGACAATAGTCTGCTGGCTGGCGGGAGGCAAGAATTGTTAAGGGTTGATGAATTCGAGGGAAAAATAGAGGCGGCGAAGGCCGCTCAAAAGCACGGGGATTTCATGGTAATCGCCCGTGTTGAAGCTCTCATCGCTGGTTGGGGACAGGAAGAAGCCCAGATGAGGGCTCATCGATATGTGGATGCAGGCGCAGATGCGATTCTTATTCATTCCAAATCGAAAGACCCGCAGGAAATCGTGCAATTCGTTACCGATTGGGATCGAGATACTCCCCTGGTCCTCGTACCGACCACTTATTCTACCTTGAAGGAAAAAGAGATCAAAGAGCTCGGGAAGGTGAAGATAGTGATTTATGCGAATCACGGTCTCAGAGTCTCTATCAAGGCAATGGAGATGTTATTCAATAAGATTAAAAGGGACGGGGGAATTTATGACCTGGATGAAATGATCGATCCGGTTGACCATGTCTTCGATCTGCAAGGGGTCCCGCAAATGAAGGAACACGAAGGGAAGTTTCTCAGATAGGAAGGAGGTGAAGGACAAGGCTTTAAGAGGAATGTGCAGGGAGGGAGGAGGTGAGACAGGAGGAAACCTTTTGAGATTGTTTACGTGGATAACATACTACTACGAAGGGGGGAAGCACCATGAAATTACTTAAAAAAACAGGATGTCTACTCGTTGTGTGTTTTATCGTCTTTGTTTTTGCGTCCATGGCACATACGGAAACAATAGTCGATAAGGCGAAGGCAGAGGGAAAACTGATTTTCTACACCTCTATGGATTCAAAAACAGCCAATACATTGGCGGAAAATTTTGGGAAAAAATATGGCATCACCCCTGAAGTTTTCCGCTCCGGCACGGGGAAGGTCCTGGCAAAAGTCGAGGCTGAGTTTGCCGCGCACAAATCCATGTGGGACGTGTGTCAGGTCTCAGATATGGCTCCCTTTATTGAGTGGGCAAGGAAAGGGTTGATCGAGCAGTACAAGCCCAAGGACTTTGACAAATTCTTCGATTACATGAAGGATAAGGATGGCTATTGGCTTGCGGTAAAGAGTAACACGTCAGTTATCGCCTTCAACACGAATAAGATAAAGAAGGAAGAGGCGCCGAAATCGTGGAAAGATCTGCTTAATCCCAAGTGGAAGGGGATGATCTCCATGAGTAATCCCTACTATGCCGGGACTACGGCCGTTAACATTGCCTGCATCCTGGAGCTGTATGGTTGGGATTATTACAAGGCTTTGGCCAAGAACCAGCCATTTATCGCCGACAGCCACGGTGCCCTTCAGACTATGATGATTTCCGGAGAACGCCCCTTAATTGCGGAACAGAATAACTATTCCGTGCTTCCCGGGAAATACAAGGGACAGCCCTGTGATGTTGTATATGCGGTTGAGGGGGTTACCCTTTCCCCGGGACCTGCGGGAATCCTCAAGAAGGCTCCACATCCCAATGCCGCGAAGCTGTTCATGGATTATATTTGCAGCAAAGAGGCGCAGGAGATTATCGCCGCCAAGTACTACTATCCGGGGCGAGTCGATGTGCCGGCTAAGGGACAGCCTTCTCTGGGCAAGTTGAAATTTCTCTACCCCAAGATATCGTGGTTGATCGAGAATAAGCAGAAGCTCATCGATAATTTTGACAAAATTATGGGGAGGAAGTAACCCAAGAGCTTAGGGGGCCCCGCTCCATGTGAAGAGCGGGGCCCCTTTTATATCTTGTCCGAGCTTTCGGAAATGAAAGTGTAAGATTCCGAGGGGAATATGCCGAGGGAATATCCCAAAGGGGGACTGAAGAGGATTGATATCGTGAAATGGGTATTATTTCCCATAGCACTGATAGCTGTAGTAATACTCATTCTCTTCCCACTGATCATGATGTTTCAAGGAAGTGTATTTACCCCAGAGGGCAAATTCGGCTTCTTCTATTTTTTGAACATTTTTAAACAAAAAGTCCTTTTCAAGGCCTTTAGAAATTCCATGGTGATTGGTGTGTGGGCAACCTTCCTGAGTTTATTGACCGGCGTTCCCATGGCCTGGGCTGTTAGTAGAACGGATATTCCATTGAAGAATTTCATCCGGAATCTCACCATGGTCTCCATGGTAACGCCGCCATTTTTGGGCGCGATTGCCTGGATTTTTCTGTTAGGGCCCGGTGCTGGGAAATTCAATGTCCTTATAAGGGAGGTATTTCATACCGATATAACTCTCTTTAACGTCTTTTCCATCGAGGGAATCATCTTTGTTATCGCTATGTACGTATACCCTTTTGTTTTCATTAACACGGCCTCGGTTTTGGACAATATGGATTCAAGTCTAGAAGACGCAGCCAATATGTTGGGGGCATCGAAGTGGAAGACGGCGCTGAAGATCACCTTGCCGTTGGTATCTCCCGCTATTATCAGCGGTGCCATACTTTCCTTCTTAGAAGCTTTAGCGCTCTTTGGAGTGCCCGCCGTTTTGGGAATGTCCAGGGGTATTTTTACCCTAACAACGCAGATTTATCAGTTATTCCACTTTCCACCGCAATATCAGCAGGGCGCTGCTTTGGCTGTTCCTTTGGTCGTTATTACCGGGATACTGCTCATGTTTCAATACCTCTATCTCGGAAAGAAGCAATTCGTGCTCATCTCGGGAAAAACCACCCAGCCAACCATCGTCAAATTAGGCAAGGCCAAATGGCCGGTCCTGGGTTATTGTCTCTTGGTTGTGAGCTTAAGCGTTATGATCCCGTATTTCATGTTATTACTCATCTCTTTGAATAAAGTCTGGGGTGCTCCCCTTACCCTCAGCAATCTTACCTTGCACAATTATGAGTTCATTTTATTTCATTACCGACTGAGTCAGAAATCGTTTCTCAATAGTTTTTTTCTCGCATTCATGGCTGCGACGATTGCCGTTTTTTTAGCCTTGATCGTTGTGATCTACAATAAGAGAACCCAAAATGTAGGCCGCAGTTTCCTCCATCTTGTGATGGTTTTACCCTTTGCTATCCCTGGCGTTGCAATGGCCGTCGCCTTCTTGTGGGCGTACATCAGACCGCCCTTTATGTTATACGGAACGATATGGATTTTGTTAGCGGCTTACATCGCTCGGCGGATCCCCTTGGCATACATGAGCTGTTCTGACGGTGTGACCCAGATTAACTTTGAGCTCGAAGAATCAGCCCGTATTATCGGAGCATCATGGTTTAAGGCCATTCTAAATATAACCGTTCCATTGCTGAAGTTGAGTTTGATTTCTGGGTGGATCTTGATCTTTATTTCATCTTTTCGGGAAATTTCAGCATCCATACTTCTCTATAGCACGAATAACGAAGTGATAGCGGTAACTATTTTTACCCTTTTCGAGGAGGGGGAGTTTGAGGCTCTATCGGCACTTTCAATCTTAGTATTGTTCATCACCCTTGTGTTCGTCGCTGGTTCAAGAAGGATCGTGGGAAAAGGTTTCGCCCAGGTCTCATGAGGAAAAAGAGAGAAAGATATGGGGTTAAGAGCCTGTGATGATCACGCAAAAAGGGGAGATACTGTATGGTGAAGCTCAGGATCAGAGATTTAACAAAGAAATTCGGCGAAGTTAAGGCAGTCGACAACTTCTCCCTGGATATTGATGAGGGTGAGTTCGTTGCCCTCGTTGGACCGAGCGGTTGTGGGAAGACTACAACACTAAGGTGTATTGCCGGCTTCATAGAACCCGATGATGGCGATATTATCCTCAACGATAGGGTTATTTCAACAAACAAGTCCGTCATGCCCCCCGAGCAGAGGAATATGGCGATGGTTTTTCAGTCATACGCGGTTTGGCCTCACAAAACCGTATACAAAAATATCTCCTTTGGCCTTGAGTTGAGAAAACTTCCGAAATCCCAGGTAAGGGACCGAGTTATGAAGAGCCTGGAGTTGACGAAACTGATGGGCCTCGAGCATAGGTATCCGAATGAACTTTCTGGAGGCCAACAACAACGGGTCGCCCTCGCCCGGGGGTTAGTCGTTGAACCTGAGGTCCTCTTATTGGATGAGCCACTTTCAAATCTTGATGCTATCCTCAGGGAGGAGATGAGGTTTGACCTGAGGGAAATTCAACAGAAATTAAGAATCACCTCTATTTACGTTACCCATGATCAGACAGAGGCCATGGTCATTGCGGACCGGATTGTGGTCATGAATGAGGGGAGAATTGATCAGATAGGAAGTGCTGAGGATATCTACCATAGTTCAAAGTCGAAGTTTGTCGCTACTTTTGTGGGAACAACCAACTTATTGAAAGGAACGCTTCGGGGAAAAGGTGAGTCCTTAGTCCAAATAAGGACTGAAAACGGAATGGTATTAAGAGTGAAAAGGGGAAAGGAGGGTGAATTGCCGGATATCCATTCTGAGGTTTTCATTTCTGTCCGACCCGAATCGATTGAAATCGAATCCTCCAGAATAGAGAAGCCCCATAACCTGTATAGAGGAAAAATTGTTCAAAAAACATTTCTCGGTAGTTTTTATGATTACAGGGTCGAAGTCGAGAAAGAAGTCTTAAGAGTGCAAACATCGTCCCATAAAAATCTCAGTATCGACTCTGAAGTTTGGGTGTATATAGATCCTGAATTATGCAATTATTTAAAGGGATAAGTGGAATAAATAGGGGAGGAGAACTGACAGTATGAACGCGAGTAGAATTGGGATCATCGGATATGGAGAAGCAGGCCAAGCCATGGCCCACGGATTATCTTCAAACAGGGAGATTTCTATTAGTGTTTTTGATATAAAGTTCGATGATAAAGAATTTTCAGAATCACTGATGCTTAGAGCTAAGGAACAAGGCGTAACGGTAGAAGGGGATCTGAGATCCTTAGTCGTGAACAATGACATCATTCTCAGTATTGTAACGGGAGAAGCAGCAATTCACGTGGTCAGAGAATGCTTACCATTTTTAGAAAAGGGTAAGGTTTTTGTGGATATGAATACCCTTTCACCCAGAAAGAAAATGCTCATAGGCGAAATGATCGAAAAAAAAGGGAGATCTTTCGTAGAAGTGGCGATTTTAGGAGCGATCGCCTCCTATGGTTTCAAAAGCCCAATGTTAGTTTGTGGGGAAAGGGCAGATCAATTCGTCGATTTGTTGGAGAATATGGGTTTTAATGTGACATTCGTCGCAAAAGAGATCGGCAAGGCATCCTACATGAAGATGCTCCGAAGTGTCTTTGCGAAAGGCGTTGAAGCACTCCTCCTCGAGATGTTGGTTGCAGCCAAACGGTGTGATCTTGTGGAACCGCTCATGGGGGCTATCGTTGAGCATATGGATGGCAGCTCATTTTACGATATCGCAAATACATGGCTTACAACCAACGCGATCCACGCGGAACGGCGAGCTGAGGAAATGGAGCATGTGATCGAAACCCTCAATGAGCTCAATATGAAACCAATTATGGCTGAAGCGACTCGAGATCGGTTACGGACGTCCGTTCAATCCGGGTTAAAGGATTTCTTTAAAGGTAAGAAACCTGAGGATTATCGTGAAGTCATCGATGCCCTGGAGCAGTTGAAGTTTCGGTAACGCATCATATGTCTTCTCCGAATGTATCCTTCATCACTCCATTGCCCGTCAGTAGACTTTTCATAGTCTTCAAGTAAGAGTCTCATTCGGCATTCAGGCGTTTGATCACCAAATGATCTCAGAATGCTCTTATTTTTTGTGTGGACAACTCATTGTGGTACATTCCCGTATCTCAAGGTTCAATTCCGAAGCAATCTGTTTAAGCTTTTC
>Ga0209636_10001906_pt1 | contig 21147 bp, 20 predicted proteins | sample DeeMarSWOR152_54_FD_187464 | JGI IMG/M metagenome (GOLD analysis project Ga0209636, IMG submission 187464) | Marine sediment microbial communities from White Oak River estuary, North Carolina - WOR-1-52-54 (SPAdes) (version 2) | ecosystem: Environmental > Aquatic > Marine > Intertidal zone >...
GGATGAATGGGCTTGCTTTGCGTGTGCCTACGGCTGACGTTTCGATTGTGGATTTCACTGCGCAGTTGAATAGGGATGTTACGAAGGAAGAGGTTAATGCGGCGTTCAAGGAGGCTTCTGCAGGGAAGCTGAAGGGAATCATGGACTATACGGAGAAGCCTGTGGTTTCTTCGGACTTTATTCATAATCCTTATTCGGCGATTGTTGATGGGCAGTCTACGATGGTCATTGGTAACTTGGTTAAGGTGCTTGCTTGGTACGACAATGAATGGGGTTACTCTGTTAAGATGGTGCGGATGATAGAGAAGATCTGCAGAATGGCATGATATAACCAAAAAACCATATAAATTCACTACCCCCTTATTTTTTAAGGATGATATAAAAATGACTAAGTTGTTAACGTTGGATGATGTGGACGTCGAAGGAAAGACTGTTCTGGTTAGGGTGGATTTTAATTCTCCTATAGATGTTGAGACGAAGATGATTCTTGATGAGACGAGGATTAGGACGCATGGTGAAACAACGATTAAGGAGCTTGTTGAGAAGGGTGCGAAGGTTGTGGTTTTGGCGCATCAGGGTAGGCCTGGTGAGCCTGATTTCACTAGGTTGGAGGAGCATGCTGAGGTTTTGAGTAGGGTTCTTGGTAAGCGCATTAAGTACACTAATGGTATTTTTGATGAGAAGGTTCTAGACGCGATTAGGAAGTTGGAGAATGGTGATGTGCTTGTGTTGGAGAATGTTAGGATGTTTGCTGGTGAGCGGAAGAAGGGGACGCCTGAGGAGCACGCTCGGACGGAGATGGTGGTGAAGCTTGCGCCTTTGGCTGACTTGTTTGTTAACGATGCTTTTGCGGCTGCGCATAGGAGTCATGTTTCGATTGTTGGGTTTACGGCTGTCTTGCCGAGTGCTGCGGGGCGAATTATGGAGAGGGAGTTGAAGTCTTTGAGCAAGGTGTTGGAGAGTCCAGAGAAGCCTTGCGTGTTTATTTTGGGCGGAGCTAAAGCTGATGATGCGCTTGAGATTTCAAGGTACGTGTTGGACAACGGCATAGCGAATTGTGTGCTTACGGGTGGAGTTGCTGGTCACGTTTTCCTTGTGGCTAGGGGCTTTGATCTTGGCAAGCCGAACATGGATTTCTTGGAGCGGAAGGAGTTTTTGGGTTTTGTGCCTGGTATACGAGAGCTTATGCAGAGGTATCCGGACGAGATTAAGGTTCCTTTGGACGTTGCTGTGGAAGTGGACGGTAAGCGTAAAGAGATTTCTGTTGATGAATTGCCGGTGGATTATCCGATATTTGACATTGGAGCGATAACTGTTGAGTCCTATGCCAAGATTATAAGAGATGCGAAGTCTATTGTGATTAGTGGGCCTGTGGGTGTTTACGAGAACAGTGAGTTCGTCTTTGGGACAAAGGGAGTGTTTGGGGAAGTGGCGGATTCGGAAGGGTTTTCTCTTGCGGGTGGCGGACACACAGTTGCAGCCTTACAAGAGCTTGGGCTATCCGATAAAATCTCTTATATCAGCACTGCTGGTGGGGCATTGATAGAGTTTCTGATGGGTAAGAAACTGCCTGGCGTTGTCGCACTGGAAAAAGCAGCAACAAGAAAACAATAACTCCTTATTTTTGAACATGACTTGTTTTGTAGAATGAGAGTAGTATGCCGCGATTTTTTTCGCAACGCAAAAAGTCTAGACTCCCTATAGTTTTCAACATTCACTAATATTTGCACCAAATAAAACAAAAAACTAATAGGTCAAACATACGCTTAACAGCTTCACGCATTAAATATTCTTTTGCATCATTTGAAACCCCAATAACGAAAACATTATACTTTCACAACTAGAATTAACACACAATAATGTTGAACCTGCGACTTTTCCTTTCATTTGCAATAGGTTAGCTAAAACTTCTTAAGCAAACTTTATTTGGATGAAAAGACTTTGGCTGACTCAATCGGGAAAATGGAGAAGGGGAGAAAGGAGAAAATGTCAAGAACCGTCCCATCCAAAGCTTCTTCAATTTTTTGGCATAAATGCGATATTTGCAGAAATGAAAGTTACGCTGTTTACATTCAACAACTCGACAAGTGGTATTGCGCCGATTGCATTCAAGTTGTGTGCAAGCTCTTGAACAAGTATTTCCCAAGTAACAATGTTAGAGTTTAAAGTCCATGCTTAGCCTACTCTTTTGTTTATTATAAGTCAGCTGATAGAATAAACAGATACGTCTTGTTGGTGTCGTTCGAACCGAAAACTTCATCCTCTACTTCCACTACTTTAATGCGGTGATTGAATTGGGTATGGGAAAAAGCTCAAAGAAGAAGCCTATGACCAAGAAGGAAAGAGCAGAGAAAAGAAAAAAGCGCAAGGAGAAACGTTCAAAGAAATAACGCGCATAGCCTTGTATCAAACATAAACTTCTTGGAAAAATTCACGTAGATTCCCACACAAATCGCTTTGTCCCACAACAATTCCCCAGAGACAAGCTACTTCTTTTTGATGACTTTGCAGAAAATGGTGGATTCGTCCACTTCAATGACAGAAGCATTCAACCCGAACTCATCGAACAACTCAACAAACTGGTTACTACTGACAGTAGTGGCTCTAAAACCATCCTTACACACAATCGTCCCATCACAAGTCTTCTCCTCATCTATCTCCCCTACAAGACCAAACAGCGATTGCTTCCTAAACCACTCCAGACGAGCTTCCCATATTTTCGGAGAATAACTGGAAAAAAGAATAACACCATTATTTTTTGTCACCCTTACAGACTCAGCAATCAAACGTTTCTTGTCAACCGCAAACGCCGATATGCCATTTTGAATGCAAAACACAACATCAAAAACACAAGAACGAAAACCCATCCGAGAAGCATCCATCAAAAACGCATTATAATTTCTACAACTTTCCATATGCGACCTCGCGAATTCTAAACTCTCCCTCGAAACATCATTCCCAACAACCCAACCAACAAACCGTGACACCCTTTTCATAACCCTACCATAACCACACCCCAACTCAAGAACCAAACCAGCACCATCAACATTAGAAACCACAAAATCAACCTCCGCATCAAGATACCGCCTAATCCTCTCAGAAGCAACCTCATAACACCTAAAAAGCCTAACACCAGAAAGCCTCTCACGGTAATAACCACCACGCATAAAACCACCTAACAAAAACCAACACTTAAACCCGTCTCACCCAGCACAGACCTATATATAAGGGGGGTCTATCACCACAGAACACCACAGCCTCCCACACAGCATACTTGAAACCAAATAGAAATAAATGTTGAAAACCATAAGGGGGCCTAGATTATTTACATTACAAAAATCTCACGGATAGTCTAGGTAGACATGGACACCTCTGTCCTTTTAAGAGACCATGCAATAAATAATTACAGATAAGATAAGGACAGAAATGAGGTCTCCACCTTGAAGGAGATATTGAAGAACTGGGGCAAAGAATTGTGGATAGCCCAAGAACAAGAATACGGTGGAAAAATCATCATCATAAAAGGAAACCATCACACTTCTCAGCATTACCATAAAGACAAGAAAGAGACAATCTACTGCTTCAAAGGCGAAGTAGACATAATCCTAAACGACAAAATAGTCACACTAAGAGAAGGAGACGACGTAACCCTACCACCAAAAACGGTCCACAGAATCATCGGAAAAAAGAACTCAGTCCTATTCGAAGTATCAACACCCCAACTAGCCGACGTAGTAAGGCTCTAAACACATGCTGATAGACTTTTAAGACACAACTCTAATCCAAATAATCGGTAAACACTATGCGCCGCAAGAAAAAACGTAGCATAATAGACGAACTGTTCGGAGACTCCATATTCAACAACGCAGAATCACTGTTTGACACCTCACCTACAAGTGGATACTCAATAAGCGTAGTACAAACCCCGGAAGGAACAAAAGTCAAAGCAAAAGTTGGAAAAAACACAGACGCAAACGCACTCAAAAAACAGCTTCAACGACAATATCCAAACGCAAAAATAGAGATAGAAGGAGGCAAAACAACGCCACTAATCCGAGAAATATCCACAAAAACCCTCAAAAACGAAGACAAAAAACATAGTTAAAGCACTCGTTTTTATACTCGTCCTAAACAGCATTAGCTGGCAATGACCCCAAACACATATCAAACCCTCTTCCATAAGCGCGGCTTCATCTTTATACGGAAAAAGTGGCTTGATTTTCTCAAAAGACTACTCGTGCGTTAGTGTTTCAATTAAGTCAGCTACTCTGCTTTCTGGTTGTTCTTGTGGATGTTGAAGCATCTCATAAATCTGCAGTGTCTGTTCCGCAGCCTTCCTCCACGTAAAGTACTGCAACACACGTTTTCTACCGTTTTCACCCCACCTTTTAGCCCTGTCAGAATCGCACAAGACATCCTTTATACCCCAAGCGATGTCAGCCGCATTTCCCCCATTCACATGTACGCCGTTTTTGTCTGGTCCAGACGGTACAACCTGTTCTCTAAAACCAACCACACCATGCGCACCCACAACTATCGGCTTAGCCATCGACATGGCTTCTAAACTCACTATGCCAAAAGGCTCATACGTAGATGGGAAGATGCAAACATCCGCAGCCGCATAATGCAGAATGCGTTCCTTTTCCGGCACAAACTCAAACCTGCAAGCCACATTACTACTTATTCCAAGCCTACTTGCAGTTTCAGTTATGTCATTTTGCTGTTCACCCTTGCCCAAAACCACAAGCTTCGTCTTCGGATACTCCTCCAAAACCGTAGGCATTGCTTGAACAAGATTCGTGATTCCTTTCACCCATGTCAGTCTCCCAAGGAAAAGAAGTATCTTCTCATCAGGCTTTACGCCGTATCTCTCACGGATTGCCTCAACCTCTTCAGGCCTGCAGTTTTCCGGACTATAGCGTTCTGGATCTACACCGTTCCAGACAACGCTTATTTTTGATTTTGACCATCCATGCCTTGTCAAGTCTTCCTTCATAGCATGGCTTACGGTCATTATTCTGTCTGCCCTTTGGCCTGTCGCCCATTCAACGTGTGAAACAACCTGTGAACCTCGCCCTCCGCTTCTACCCCATTCAGTGCTGTGAACATGAAAAGCCACTGGAACCTTTGTTTCATTTTTTACTATAATACCTGCAATACTGCTCAGCCAGTCGTGCACGCAGACAACATCGTAGTTGCATCCTTCCTTTTTCAACATGCTGTTCACGAATTTCGTTGCACTCAAAACGTTGTAGATGAATATGTCATTGAATAACCGTATGTTTGTTCCCCATTTTTTCAAGTCGTCAATGACAAACATTGGAAAAACGTTGCTTGCATCCGCAATCAGAGGTCTATGAACCTCTACACCTTTTATGACTTCTCTAGTTTTCAGGTTTCCAGGGTTAAGTGTAAAGACTGTTACATCATTACCCATGGAAACGAATTCTCGGGTTATATAGTCTGCATAGGTGCCTAAACCACCTACAAGCGCGGGTGGATACTCCCAGACAAAGAAACCTATCCTCAAATAGATACCTCGCTAATTTACGTTACGAATAGCATTCTCGATTGTGTGAGCTGCAGCGTGTGAAATAATCCTAGAATAGCCTCATCTTTCTTTTTGGCGGTTCTTTTTTCTTCTCTGGTTTAGGCTCTTCTTCTTCAGGCTCCTCTGTTGACAGTGGAAACTTGGGAAATTCTTCTTTTGGTGGTTCCGGTTCTTCTTTCCTTTCGGGTGCTTCTTCCTTCTTCTTTTCTGGTTTTGTTTCCTTCTTTTCCTTAGGCTTCTCTGACGGCTTCCAAGCAAAAATGGGTTTCCATGGAGGGGGCTTCAAGTATTCCCACCCGTACAAGTCAATATTTACTCCTTGCATGTACTCAATTGCGTGGCACAGGGTTTCTGAGAAGCTTGGTGCAACTAGAATCAATCGTGGCTTCTTTTTTTCGTTGATTTTATATTTGTCGTAGGTGGCTTTCAAAAATGACTTGAACTTGTCAACATAGTCCAGGCTTTGTATTCCTCGTAGTAACATGTTGTCGTCTTCATTGACATTCAGTTGTAGAATTACGAGTTGTCCACTATTGTCGTGGCACAAAATGTCTAGTGTTGTCTTGTCATTTATCGGGACATGACTGCAAACTATGGTTAATCCTTTTTCGATTTGGTCTATTTGCTTCGTTATCATCTGCTCTAATTCTTGCTTGTTCTCAACACTGATTTTTTTGATTGACACACTTTTCACCTTTGTTGTTAAGAGAGAAGCGAGTGTATAGGATAAATAGATTATGAATTCAACATCAGAATCTAAAGTAAACTTGGCACCGTTGCATCCCAGAACAGCAAATCAGAAATAAACGTCAAACTCATAAAGAGATAAGCAGAGGCTAACGTATTGACGGACGTCGTGTTTGTATTTGAGGTTCATCAACCATATAGGATAGGACGAAGTTTCTTTTGGGAAAGCAAATTTCTGAAGCGTGTGAAAAAGAAGGAACTCTTCAACTACTATTTCGATCATGTAGTAAACAGAGAAGTTTTTGAGAGAGCATGCAAAAAGTGTTATTTCCCATCGAACCAGATACTGCAGGACCTAATCGACAAACATAAGAAAGAGAGGAAAAAGGTTAAAGTTTCGTTCAGCGTTTCCGGAATTTTCTTGGAACAGTGTGAAATGTTTAATAAGGATCTTTTGGAATCCTTCAAACAACTTGCTGAAACTGGCTGTGTGGAATTTTTAAGCCAAACATATTATCATTCGCTGGCCAGCCTCTACCCTGAAAGAACCGAGTTCATTGAACAAGTGGAAATGCACAATCAAACAATGAAGGATCTGCTTGGTTACACGCCTAAAGTTTTCGAAAACACTGAGCTACTCTACAACAACGCTATAGCGAAAGCCGTCGAAAAAATGGGCTATAAAGGAATTTTCACAGAGGGCGTAGAGAGAATATTGCATGGAAAATCACCAAACTACTTTTACACACCGAAGGGTTGCAAGAAAATCAAGATATTGCTGCGGAATTATAAGTTGACGGATGACATAGGTTTCAGATTTTCGGCGAGATGGTGGGGTGAGTGGCCATTGACCGCAGACAAATATTCGAGTTGGCTGGCGGCAACACGAGGCCAGTGTATCAGCATTTTCCCGGACTACGAGACTTTCGGCGAACATCACTGGCCTGAAACTGGTATACACGAGTTTCTGAAGCATTTGCCAGGGGATATCTTGAGATGGTGGCATCTCCACATGGCTACGCCTTCAGAGGTTATAGAAAAGTACGCTCCAATTGGAGAGATTGATGTGCCTGAGCTTGGCGGAACTGTTTCTTGGGCTGATTTGGAAAGGGATGCAAGCTGCTGGCTTGGAAATACGATGCAGTGGGCTTATTATACGTCTGTGAGAAGACTTGGGCCTCTTGTGAAAGAAACAGAGGATGAAGAGTTTTTGAGGATATGGAGATATTTCCAAACAAGCGACCATCTTTATTACATGTTCACTGCGGGCGGTGGACCAGGCGAAGTTCATTCCTATTTCAGTCATTTCAGAACACCGATAGATGCTCATGTCACAGCCGAATCAGCAATATTGGACTTTGAAAACAGAATAAGACTAGCATCAATTGCTGCAAACGAACCGTTCCTATTCTACACGCGTATGGGAGAAAAATATTATACGGGAACAAAGGCGTGGAGCCTGAAAGGATTTGTAAAAGCTCTCCAAGAGGTTAGCATAAAATCCGTAGAATTTCACAATCGCCGCAGAGACTTCGAAAAATGGGCAAAAGTTTCACTCCTTGACAACACATTAGCCAAAGAATTGAAGAAAGTAAGACTTTCAAACATGAAAGGAGAGAAGCTGAGAAAATTAATGGTGAAAGTTGCAGAAGAAAGATTCAAAAAATTGAGCCAACAAATGCAAGCGGCTAAGTATTTCTAGTGCGTTCTGCTAACTTGTGATCATCAAACTGAGCACTTTTTCCCAGAATATTAAACTGAAGTATCCAGTCCTATAACGTTTTAGAAAGCAGATGGAAGCCATGGAAATTCAAACTAACAAAACAACATTTAGAAGTTATCTGTTCTTCTGGTCGGGACAACTGGTTTCGTTGCTAGGGTCATCTATCGCGCAGTTTGTAATAATTTGGTGGATAACCTTAGAAACGGGAAGTGCTTTGTACTTATCAATTGCTTCTTTTTTGGGTCTTGTACCTATGGTGATTTTGACTCCGTTTGCTGGTGTGCTTGTGGACAGATGGAGCCGTAAGGCATTGATTGGTATTGCAGACTTTTTACAGGCTCTAGTTACTGTAGTGCTCATCTTCCTGTTTTGGTTGAGTAGTGTTTCGATTTGGCAGGTTTTAGTGTTGCTTACTGTTCGAGGTATTTTTCAAGCCTTTCATCGTCCTGCAGTGTCAGCTATTGTTCCATTGATGGTTCCTAAACCTAGACTGAGCCGTATAAATGGCTTGAATTATCTTTTTACTGGTGCCGTCACTTTGATCGGACCAGTTGTTGCAGCTCTTTTGTTGGCGTTCTGGAGAATTCATCAGATTCTTTGGATTGACGCTGTCACTTTTGTAGTAGCAGTGATACCTCTCTTGATAATTGCAATACCCTCTGTGAGAAAGAAACAAGACAAAGCCTCTTTTAAAAAGGATTTAGGGGAAGGTCTGGCATTTATCAAGAATGGAAGAGGTTTTCTACCCTTACTAATACTGGCAACTGCGGTGAATTTCCTGTTCACGCCCTTATTTACTCTACTTCCTTATTATGTAAAATTTGATCATTTAGGAGAAGCTCCAGATTTGGCAATTGTCATGGCGTTTTTCCAAGGAGGGATTCTTGCTGGGGGATTGTTGATGTCGGTGATAAAGGGGTTCAAAAAGAAAATGGTTGCAATTGTGTCTTCTGTATACATCATTTTCCTAGGATATGCCTTTGTGGCTTTTACTCCCACAGGGCTATTTTGGTTTATGGCGATAGGTGGATTAATTATGGCTTTTTGTGTTCCGGTAGCCAACGTGTCAATTCAGACGATAATTCAAACCGTTGTTCCTATGAAGATGCAAGGTAGAGTGAATTCAGTTACTATGGCGCTGGCTTCTGCTGCAACACCCGTCGGCATGATTCTTTCAGGAGTAATAGTAGAATTCACAAGAACAGCCAATCTTTTTCTAGGATGCACTGGATTAGGAGTATTAGTATTAACACTATCATGGTTTTTTACTGACATCAGGCATGTAGAAAAAATGGAAGAAGCTTCAATTGAATAGGCTTTGTCAGAACTCCATTTTTACACAGTAAGTAGAGCCTAAGTAATGCAGAATCACCCATTTATAGTAGACAACATTGGAAAACAGACACCACAAGTCCGTTACAGTGAGAAACTCCTTGGCTTCAGTGGTTAGTGTCATCCGTTAGAAATTTACAAGAGATTTCTTAAAATAGAAAACAGTTTATGCAACCCTGAAATTTCATAAATACTTTTAAATGCTCTGCGTTGTCTTTATAAGAAAATCTGTCTAAACTATGTAAATGCTTTAAGGTGGAAACATTGAGAGTGGAATTGCCAATCTCAGAAAAAATTTTGCAAACATTACATAACTTGTGTGCAACGGCTCCAGACCTAGCCAGAAGAAGCGAAGAACTCGCACAGGTTATGCAGCTTGACCTAACCGAGGTGGAACGAATTCTTGACAATTATGGTCTGGAGGGTCATGTGGAAAGTTTCATGGATAATGAGGGGAAAAAACGTTATTATTTGACGGGAAGGGGAATAATCAAGGTGTGTGCGCTCTTCACGTAGTGGGAAAACGATGCGCGTCATTATTTTATCTTGGGAATTTCCGCCGAGGATGGTTGGGCAGCTTGCAGGCTATGTGAAAGAACTTGCGGTGCAGCTTGTCAAAAAAGGTGTGGAGACCTATGTGGTTACGTATCATGACTTTTTGACAGGGGAACATGAGGAACCAAAAGGTGTCAAAACTTACAGAGTTACGAATCCTGTTCGAACGCACATCGGTGTTCTCACGTGGGTTTTGACCCTGAACCAAGAGGTTGAGAGAGTAGCGGCTAACATCTATTACAAAGCGGATAAACAAATAAACTTGATAGACGTGTATGACTGGCATTTCATACAGGCTGCGGTTACTTTGAAAAAAGCGTTCAACGTGCCCTTTGTTTATTCTGTTGAGAGCCTAGAGGAACATCGCTCTCATGGTGCAAACTATCCCTTTAACATGTCTATCAAGAGCATAGAGTGGCTGGGTTTGTATGAAGCGAAGAAAGTAGTTGTGAAGTCTGATTGGATGCGGGATGAAGTAGTTAGGATATACAAGGTTCCAGCAGACAAGGTAAAGGTGATTGCGCCGAAATCTAAAATGTGGATGAAGGACATTTTGGAAACTTATAAAAGCGTTGCAGGAGGGGCAATGCCTAAGTGACTGAAGAATTAGCTGTTATGATGCTTACTTGGGAGTTTCCGCCGAGAATTATAGGTGGAATATCCCCGCATGTTTATCATTTATCAAAAAGCTTGGCAAGAAACGGCGTGAAGGTTTACGTGGTTACGTGCGATTTTCCCGGGGCACCGCAACATGAAATTGTTGATGGTGTCGAAGTGTTTCGAATAGATTCCTATAAGAATCCATCTCCAAACTTTGCAACTTGGGTTTACTTGATGAATGTGAACATGCAGAAGGAGGCTGCTGCGCTTGTTAATCGTCTAGGCGGAAAAGTTGACATCTTTCATGCTCACGATTGGCTTGTTGCAAACGCAGGAATAGGCTTGAAACATGTTTTTAGAAAGCCGCTTTTGGCAACAGTTCATTCAACTGAGATTGGGCGTAGAAATGGGCTTCATTTTGATTATGAAAGGATGATTCATGAAACGGAGGCTTGGCTTACGTATGAAGCGTGGAAGGTGATATGTTGCAGTAACTATATGGTTTCGCATGTGCGGTGGGCTTTCGGGCTTCCGAAAGATAAACTGGTCATGGTTCCGAACGGCGTGAACATTCAAGAATACACAAGAAACGAAAACGCTGATTTGAGGCAGTTTAGAAGAAAATTTGCTTTGCTAAAAGAGAAGCTTGTGTTGTATGTTGGAAGATTGGTTTACGAAAAAGGTATTCACGTGTTTGTGAATGCTGTTCCGAAGATTTTGGGAAAAGTTGATGCTAAATTTGTTGTAGTTGGGAACGGTTACATGAAAGAACCGCTTTCAAACCTTGTTAAGAGCATGGGCTTAGCGCATAAAGTTATGTTCACAGGATTTGTGGATGATGAAACCTTGAAGAACTTGCAGAGATGTGCAGACGTTTCAGTTGTGCCATCGCTCTTTGAACCCTTCGGAATAGTCGCCCTCGAAGCAATGGCTGCAAAAAGTCCAATTGTAGTCTCCGATACAGGAGGCCTATCAGAAATAGTCGAACATGATGTAAATGGCGTTAAGGTTTATCCTGAGAATCCAGATTCCCTTGCATGGGGAGTCACAAAGGTGTTGCTTGACGAAAAATATGCGAATTGGCTAAGAAACAACGCATACAACACAGTGCTTGAAAAATATGACTGGAAAAAAATAAGCCGACAAACAAAAGATGTGTACCAAGCCGTTTTAAAAGAATATTCCAAAAGCTTCTGGGCTTAAAGGCTTAAACCAAAAAACTGGAGATGTCTCCCAAAAACTCGCTTTTTTTCGGTTTTTCCCATTGTAACGTCACGCTTTGAACACCATACATTTCATTCATACCATTCAGTTTTTCGTCCATTCATCGTTTTTTCTCCGAAGTATTTTCACCATAAATCACATCTTTAAGTCTTTGTCACACCTTCATTTTTCTCAGACTCCAAATCTCGAAACACGCTTCATAACGTGGTTCAACCTATATATAAGGTGGACTAAGTTCCGCAGACAACTATAGTCAAACATTCACACGAGGTCACCCTAAAGCCAAGCAAAAAGGGACTCTTCGCTCCTCTAGTTAGTCTTTTATTGCTTCCAGAAGGCTCATCACATTCCACAATTTCACCCGTGTATAAGGTGGCATGTTCGGATCCTGCAAAATCTCATCCAAAGTTGATATGGCATTCGAGGCTCTAACAGCAGGTGTGTAATCTGTTGTCTGCAGAATCCCCATAGAGTTCTTTGCCGCCCTTCTGATGTTTCTCGGCGTAGTAGTATCTTCAGAAACTTGTCCCAGCACGACTAACGCTTGTTTAACTCTCTCTTCATATTCCTGCAATTTCTTCTTCCTAACCATAACATGCCACCACACACCATTTCCTAATAACCAAGTTATATAGGCTTTTATACGTATTTATTTCGGAGGCTTTAAAACTTGTCGCAAGAAGAAAAACATATCAAACGAATGGCTGACCTGCTGCGTCAAGGTGCAACTTTAACAGAGTTAGCCTGTCCTGCGTGTGCTTCTCCACTTTTTAGGTTAAGTGGAGACCTCTGGTGCGTAAAATGTGAAAGGAAAGTCGTAATAGTGAAAGAAGGAGAAGATCCGTCAAAAATAACAGGCTCAATAGTTCTTGATAAGCTTGAGGCAACGCTTCTAGCGAAAGTTCAAGAAATCCAAAGCAAAATGCAGCATGAACAAAACATGGAAGAACTGCAAAAACTGGGTATGGTGCTTTCTGGACTGCTGGAAAACCTTGAAAAGATAAGGAAAACCAAAAGAACGTAGGGCGAAGACCCGTAATGTTGGGATTTTACGAGAGCTTTCCAGAAAACGTCCACGCAATGGCATATTTTAGAACTGCAGCTTCAAAAAAGAGAACGCAACGAGCTCTGACTCAAACGCTTCACAAATTGAACAACGAAACTGCTAGTTTAGAAGATGTTGTTGGTCCTTCAGTACCTCAATGCACAGTCATTTTGGAGTTTGGAATAGCAGATGAAGTCAATTTCAATTATTTGGACGAAAAAGAAAAAAACAAAGCGTTAAAAATCATAAATAAAAAACCGTTCAAGATCATGGATTTCTTCTGTGCAATACGCTATTACAAAACGCAAAACAAAAAGAAAACTCCACTGAAATTCGATTATTACATGCTTCGATTCACGTTTAACAAAAAATCAACAGAAATCCAAGTTTTCCACGAAAGAGGACCTAGACACGTATCACCTGAGGAAATAGTCAATTTCATTGTCAACAAAATCAACGAAAAGTTTTCAAGAAAAATATTAAAAGCTATTACGGCATCTTAAACTGTTTTTTCCAAAAATCCTAGAACAACCTTTAGAATACCATCTGCAACTTCTTGTTTAGACTTGTTCCCGTCTATTTTAACAAGCTCTCCCTTTTCAACAAACTTCACGTAGACCTCTCGCACCCTCCTCTGAGTGTCCAAGTTTTCCATGACGGACTTCCTAGGCTTCAGTCTTTGGATCACGGTTTCTGGTTCAACGTCAATGAATAATGCCAAGGCTGGGCGTATTGCATGTTCGTTTATCTTTTCAATCCAGTTTAGATCAAGCCCTGCTGCTCCTTGATAAGCTAAAGAGGAATAAACATAACGGTCGGAAACCACGAGTTTTCCTTCACTTAAGGCAGGAATAATCTCAGTGTTTAAATGCTCGAAACGATCAGCGGCAAACAGCAAGGTTTCCACAATGCTGGAGACACGTGTTTCACCGTGCAAACAGTATTCTTTAATGAACTTTCCGATTTCTCCGCGGCTTGGTTCAGCTGTATAGATCGTATCATAACCTCTTTTCTTAAGCTTTTCCACAAGAAGTTTTGTATGAGTTGTTTTTCCACAGCCATCCAATCCCTCAACACAAATGAAAACACCTTTTCCTTTCATCTTTTCCATCCCTTGCGGCTTTGAGCATTAGGCATTATAAGAGTGAATGTATTAATAATTGTTTAACCAGAGCTTAGAGAAGACTGTTGATGCCGAGAAATTATTGGGGCGAAATAAAGGACCCTGTTCACGGATACGTTTACATAACTACAGATGAAAGAGAAATCATCGACTCTTACCCTGTTCAGAGATTGCATAGGCTACGTCAACTCGCAGGTGCAGAATACGTCTATCCAGGGGCAAATCACACACGTTTTGAACATTCTGTCGGCGTCATGTATCTAGCTGGCAGAGTTGTAGAAAATCCTAACATTTCTCAACGCATAAGCGAAGACGAAGCAGAAATGGTTAGAATCGCAGCTTTACTTCACGATGTTGGACACGGACCCTTCTCGCACATTTTTGAGCATCTACTTGACAAGGAACTTAACAAGACGCATGAGGACATGACTTTATGGATAGTCAAAAACAGTGAATTAAAAGACGTACTTAACAAGGTTGGATATGAGGCGGAGGAAATTGGAAAACTAGCAGTGGGCCGCCTGCATAAGCCTAAGAAGGCTTTCTTAGATCAGATAATAAGCAGCTCTGTTGATGTTGACAAACTAGACTTTGTTGTGCGGGATACCTACCACACAGGCGCAGAATACGGTTACATAGACATTTTCCGCTTAATACAAACCTTAGACGTTCTAGGCGAAGATTTAGCACTAGATTTAGGCTCGCTGTCGGCTCTTGAGTCGTTTATAATAGCTCGAATAGAATCCTTCAAAAGCATATACTTCCATCGCGTTGGAAGAGCAGCACAAATAATGCTTGCTACAGCTATAGAAAAGGCAAACAAAGAGCTAGGCCTCGCGAACTTCAAAACTGCAGAAGAATACCTTGCCATGGACGATTACACAGTTTGGACAATGCTGAAAAACTGCGAAAGATCAAGCGAAATCATAAAAAACCTTGAAAGACGAAAGTTGCTTAAATGCGCTTATGAAAGAACCTTCTACGAAAAAGACATCATGGTTTCAAACATTTTCAACCGCGAGGCATATAGAAAGCAATTGCAAGCTGACATTGCAAAAGAAGCTGGAGTTGAAACAGATGCCGTAATTATTGACGTGCCCACGGTTCCATCTGTTCCGTACCATCATTCAGTTCTCATGGAACCCATGGAAATCCCAGTGTTCTATAAGACTCGGGAGGGAAATAGAATTCCGCGACGTTTGAGCGAAATTTCAAAGATTTTTGACGTTTTGAAGGGCTTCATAAACATATTACGTGTTTACACTGAAGAGAAAGACCGTGAAAAAGTCAGCAATGCAGCATCAAAAATTTTGGGTGAAATTCCTTCATCAGCAAGAATATCCTATTGAAGTGTGCTTGAAATGAAGCAGATAACGTTAAAGGGGCGAGCGATAGTTGAAGGTCGGTGTATAGCTGAAGCGTTAGTTGCCACAAAGCCACTAGATTATTTTGTAGATGAAGAGGTCATCTAGTCGAGCAGACTCCGCACGGCGCTAACCCTGTATATTTCGAAGCCTAATATTCGCCACAAAACCTTGACAATGATAAACGGTATTCCAACAGAGAATCTTCAATTCAACCTAAATATAAGGGGGGTCTAGACACACCGAACACAAAACAGAACGTTCAAGACAAAAACGTTGCCTTGAAGTCGGCTTCGAATACCTCACCGGAGAGTACAATGACGGCGGCAAAATCTTCCGAAAGCAAAAACGAAAGCATTAAGGCTCAACAAAAAAGGATAAGGTTTATTCGAGTGAAAACACATTTTGAATGATGCTCCGCAACAGGGCTCCGGTAGAAGAGCATAAAAAGCTCTACCGAATATAGCCCGGTTAAGTATTCCGGCCTTTCGAGCCGAAGACCCGGGTTCGAATCCCGGCCGGAGCACCAATTCACTCCAACTTTATTCCCTCAAAACCTCACGCAATCAAAAAGCAGAATCTGTACCATGTCTAACGTTTATGCAAACGGCTCTAACGCGTACGAAGATGCCCAGATAAGATGCGGCCAGTAGCTGCATCCATGATTATTGTGCGCTTGGCCAGTTTTTTCTTGTGACTCACCTTCAAGTTCCAAACTGGCAATAGTATCATTTCCGCAGAAACTGGTTTCACACCTAATGTCAATTGTAACTTTCGATAAATCTTGTCTATCCCCGTCTCAATTCTAGGAAACTTCTCCACTTCACCTGGCAGTTTTGGGACAAACGTGATGTCGTCATCATCGTCCAAGTCTTTCAGTTTTTCTACGCTTTTCGTCATCAATTTGTGAAAGACTATCTCCCTTTTCCCAAGCGATATTATGGCGCCGGTCTGTGCGCTCAAGTAGTATGTATCAAATTTTTTCTTCTTGAAAAACAACCTCTTCGTTTCACGCGTTGCTGAGACTCTCCAGATTGGAATGTGCGAGAGCTCTGCATCATAGATTTCTTCTTTCTTGCCGAAGAACCCGCCTTCAAGCATCGGCCTAACTTTCTTAGAAGCCCCTACTTGAGTGATTCTGACAGGGATCGTTAGAACCTCTCCAATAATGCCCTTGGAAGGATTGAACCCGAATTTTGATAGCCAATAAAGGTTTTCAGCGCTACCTTTGACACGACCTTTTTCCGCAATTCTTGTCGTCACAAGCTCATTAAGCGCGTCTTCCACATCTTCAACATCAACTTTCAAGCTCTCTGCAATGGAGTCTGCTGAGACGCCTTGTCTTGCAGAATTGAGAAACAGCCGAATTCGTTCCTCAAGAGGTTTGGATGGAAGGGAGGGAGCAACCGGCTTTTCTGCGACCTCCTTTTGCTGTAGCAAGTACTTTTCGAAAAACATCTTTGATTCAGGCGACAAACATTGTGGAAGATCTTTCTCATCCAGTGTCAAATGATCTGTCACCAGCCACCGAACTTTAAAATCCACTACGTTATCATAATAATCAGGAGACAACATGAGAAACTCGCCTGTTTGAAGACTTGGAAGCCTCTGCAGAACCATATCAGCCCGCATAGGATCTATTGATTGTATGATTTTCTGCACCCTAGCGACGTCTTGCTTCGTCATCATGCGACCCAAGCACCAAGTGTTCACTTGCGCGAGAGCCTTATAGTCTATATCAGTCACGTTCTGGGTAGCCGCCACAAGTCCGATTCCATACTTCCTTGCTTGCTTGAAGAGAAGAGCGTACGCCTCCTTTGGAGGAGGATTCCTAGGATAAGGCGGAATGTATGGAGCAATTTCATCAACATAAAACAATAGCTGAACGTCTTCTGAAGGATTCTTTAACATCCAGCAATAAAGCTCTCTAAGCAGCGTGGCCAAGAAAAATTGTTTGTCGTTTGCGGAGCTGAGTGTATTCATATAAACGATGTTAACCGGTACCTTTCCATCGCTTCGTTCCATAAACATGTCAATGTTTATCTGAACCCCCATCTGAAACATGAGCGAGGGCGCTCCCACCGTAAGAAAACGCAGTTTCCTGGCAATCTCTTGAGGCTCTTTTTTCGTGACAAGATCATAGAGAACCCCAGTGATTTTTGCCGAGGGTCTTAGAACTATGTCAGCCATGTGGCCCATGTCCTTTATTGTCTGTCCTTCTCGCCACAAATGTTCCAGTATCGTAAACAAGTATGCTTTGGCTCCTTTTCCAGCGTCTGAATTCAAGTCGTATCCTAGAAAGCTTGTGAGGGATGTAGCTGTCATGTCAAGAGTCAGGATGGATTCCTCACTTGGAGTGTCTTCTGAGGGAAACTTCAATGGGTTGACGCTGATGGGAATCCCTTTGCTGCTGGCAGGAGTGAATACGGCTACTCTCGCCTTCTCAAAGAACTCTTCTTGAATCGCTAAAGGTGTTCCGTGTTTCTCAATTTCTTCTGGATCTCCTTTCAAGGCGAGGGAGGAAATATCACCTTGAGGATCGACTATTATCAAAGGGATGTCGTTTCTAACAGCCTCCTCCATAACACACTTACAAAGCACAGTCTTGCCCGATCCGCTGGCTCCAAGAGCCATAAGGTGACGGTGAAAAGCCTTTACAGGTAACTCGACTGGAGATTCGTTCACCATTTCTTTACCTAGGAACAGAGACAAATAATTCTCCTCTCACTAGAGTTTACATGTCTGTCCTTATTTATTTCACGTCAGAAGCCCTCCATTAGTTTCTTCGATTTCATTAACTTGAAATCCTGGATTATTCACGCGCACACTCAATTTTGCTTATCTAACGCAAACGCGAGATCTCCCACAAAACCTTAAGAAGAAGCTTACGTAACTTAATCTTTCAATCTGGAGTTTATAGCGATGGCTGAATCAGTAACTACAAACTATAGAAAATTGATGGAAAAAGCAAAAAATCTGTTCATCTTGGGGTCGGCAGGCGCCATCGTTCACTGGGACATGGAAACAAAGATGCCGCCGGGGGCAATTAAACTGCGAAGTCTTCAGCTGGCCATGCTTAGTCGCATCGAACATAAAATGAGTACAGACCCGGAAATTGGAAAATTATTGGAGGAGACTATGCGAGAGCCAGAATACGACAGTCTTGACATCGTTCAAAAGAGAAACGTATACTTAATGAAGAAACATTATGACGAACAAACTAAGCTTCCCGAGGAACTTGTTGCAGAAACTGCAAAACAACAAGCCATAACTATTGATGTATGGAAGAAAGCGAAAGCTGCTAAAGACTTTTCTATGTTCAAGCCTGAACTCGAAAAACTCGTTGACTTGAGAAAAAAGGCTGCAGAAATTTTAATGGAAGTGAAAAAGACAGCAACACCATACGATGCGCTGATAGACATTTTTGAACCAAAGATGACAGCAGAATCAATTAGTAAAGTTTTTGCAGAATTAAGAGTTGGCTTGGTTTCGCTGATAAGGAAATGTGAAGTGGCTCCAAAACAACCACATATATCCATTCTGGAACGTCGAGTCCCCGTTGACATTCAACGTAAAATTGCTGAATCACTTACTGAGCTCATTGGATATGACATAAAGTCGAAAGAAGCTGGAGGCAGGATTGATGAGACTGAACATCCCTTCACAACAGGATACTATGATGATGTGCGAATCACAACACACTACTACGAAGACAATGTTGCATCGTCCATATTTTCCACATTACATGAAGGAGGCCATGCTCTCTACGAACAAAATCTGAATCGAGATTGGATTTTTCAACCAGTTGGGACAGCCTGCTCTTCAGGTTTTCATGAATCACAATCCCGGTTTGTAGAAAACATAATAGGAAGGTCACGCGAATTCTGGATTCATTTCCTGCCAAAACTGAAAGAACTTACAGGCAACATCCTTTCTGACATAGACATAGATAGGTTCGTTCACGCTGTTAATCAAGTTAAGCCATCCAAGATTCGCATTGAAGCAGACGAAGTCACCTATTGCCTTCACATCATTATAAGATTCAACCTTGAACGCGACCTATTTGCCAACAAAATAACAGTAGCCGAACTCCCACAAATTTGGAACCAAAGCTATAAGGAATATCTCGGTGTAGACATCGAAAACGATTCTGAAGGCGTAATGCAAGACATACATTGGAGCAGCGGCGCATTTGGCTATTTCCCAAGCTATGCATTAGGCAACATTTTTAGCGGGCAAATACTGGCTACTATGGGAAAAAATGTGCCAGACTGGAAAAATCAAATTTCAAGTGGCAACTTCCAAGTCATAAAGCAATGGCTAACCAAAAACGTCCATCATTATGGAAACCTCTACGACCCAGAAGACTTGATTAAAAGGATCACCGGAGAAGAAGTAAGTGTCAAACCATATTTCAATTATCTACACAGAAAATATTCGAAGCTTTATGGTTTCTAGCCATCCTCTTTTTTTCTGAACCCTTTAAACGCTCCCAAACCATTAGAACTATCTTCACAAGAAAACCAGCAATTGCAAGGTATACTCCGGTCCAACCAATCAATGCATCATAATAATTGGCACCATACAGAAATAAAACTACACCCACAATCATCATACATAAGCAAATCAAATCCTTCCAAGACATTTTGCCAACCTCACGGTTTCGATTTTAAACCTTTGAAGCCTGAGATATATAGACTTTGCTTAGAAAACAATAACCTATTTTCATTCGACACAAAAGTTTATCACAACTACCCAAGACGCACTGCAATGATCACAGATTCGTTTTCAAAACAAACATATATGTCGGATAAACACCAACAAAGACCGACAAACACGAAGAAAAACCAATAGAGTGTAGGAATAAAGCTTCAGTTTGTGCTTTGTACAATGAAAAGTAGATTTTTGCCGATAAGATCTGTCTATGTGATTCACTTTCTTTTGTTATACCCGACACATTTATATACAACTTTTTCTCAGAGTATTTCTGAAGGTAGATTTAAATGTCGGAAAGTAATATGAAGAAGCCAGAAACTAGAGAGGAATTCACAAAAGTGTTGATGGAAACCGCGGAAAAGGAGGCAAAAGCTCGGAGTCTCTTGAGAGGAAAGCCGACAAAGCCTACAATTTCCGGTACGGCTAAGTTGCTGAACATACATAGGGACACTCTTTATTCGTGGCTTAAGGAGTTTGATGTCGATTTTAAGGAGATGGCTGACGTTGTATCGACAGCTCAAGTGATAGAAACTGTCGGGGCTTCTGGAAAACATACTTATTTTATAGGTGAGGCGTTGGTAGGAGAGGAAAATGAGGTTGCTCATGTAGACCTTTTGGTAGGTGACAAAGAAGGACCTGTCGGAGAGGCTTTTGCTGCTGGCTTATCCAATCTTTCCATGGGACACACGCCGCTTTTGGCTGTTATTAGACCTAACTTGCCTCCTAAACCGCACACGTTACTTGTGCCAAAGGTTACTGTGAAGAGTATGGAAGATACAAACAAGATTTTTGGTCCAGCGCAGTCAGCGGTTGCGAAGGCTGTTGCAGATGCAGTTGAGGAAGGAATATTTCCAAAAGATAAAGTAGATGATTGGGTTATAGTTTGCAGCGTTTTTGTGCATCCGAAAGCGAACGACTACCGCAAAATATACCATTACAATTATAGCGCAACCAAACTGGCTCTAAAAAGAGCCTTGGCGAATTATCCACCTCTGGAAAAAGTTCTCTACGATAAGGACAGAGCTAGACATCCAATAATGGGATTCAAAGTGCCACGCCTGTGGAGACCGCCATATATTCAGATCTCACTTGACATACCAGATTTGGGACGAAATAAGAAGATCATAGCCTCGCTTCCGAGAAGCGACAGAATAATATTGGAACTCGGCACGCCTCTCATAAAAAGGTATGGAACAAAAGTGATAAGTGAACTGAGAGAAATTGCCA
>Ga0209636_10001907_pt1 | contig 21140 bp, 16 predicted proteins | sample DeeMarSWOR152_54_FD_187464 | JGI IMG/M metagenome (GOLD analysis project Ga0209636, IMG submission 187464) | Marine sediment microbial communities from White Oak River estuary, North Carolina - WOR-1-52-54 (SPAdes) (version 2) | ecosystem: Environmental > Aquatic > Marine > Intertidal zone >...
TCGGCATCAGTGAACAGAAACCAATCCCCTCTGGCAATCTGAGAAAGCTGGTGACAGGCCCAGTTCTTCCCGTTCCATCCGGGTGGAAGCTTTTTTCCTTTGATAATCTTTAACCTCGCATAGCGGGCGGAAAGTTCCTTTACGATTTCATTGGTTCTATCAGTCGAATTGTCATCGAGCACAATAATCTCGAGGTGAGGATAGTCGGATTTCAAGAGCGAAGACACACAATTTTCAATGTTTATCTCCTCATTCCTGGCAGGAACGAGGACGGACACAAAGGGGAGAGGTTTTTTAGTTCTAATATTCTTCTGGCTGCGAAGCCTGTTCAAGTTCTGGAGTAGATTGAGTAAGATGAGAAGAAGGAAGAACAGAATCAACACCTGAATAAAATGCATGTTCGTTACCAGCCAGATTCCTGTTTGATTTTTTTCATATAAGGCTCATCGATGATCCTTTTCAATCCCAGAGAACAGAGTAAAGCAATGAGGAGTAAGACTTCTTGCCAGGGTTTTTTCAAAACCACAAACCAGAGAACGGGAATGCTGGCCATCCCGATGCTGACGGCAAGATGAAAGCTCCGAAAAGGAAGATAAATAATCCCGATGAGCAGTCCTGAAACAAGGATGATCAAAGGCTGCATTCCCAGAAGAAATCCCAGGGCAGCGGCTATTCCCTTTCCTCCTCTTCCTTTGAGAAACACCGGGAAGTTGTGTCCCAGGACAACACAAAACCCGCAGAGCCATATCCACCAGGGGGAAAGCCCGAGGAGAAAGCCAATCCAGTAGGCCCCATATCCTTTGGATATGTCCAGGAGGCCGGCTAATATTCCGTACTTTTTCCCGACCAGGTGCCAGACGTTCCGTCCGCCGACATTCCCCTCTCCTTTGACGCGGATATCAATGCCTTTGACTCTCTTGGCAATTATGTATGAGAAAGGAATCGACCCAAGGAGATAAGTGAGAATACATCCTAGAATAATCTGAACAACCATCCTCTTTTATACCATCTTTATTACATAAAGGTCTGGAAGTCAACCATTAAAAGAATATGGGGACGTTCCCCAAGGTACCACCTTAGCTCATTAATCTCTTCATTTTAACCAATCGTGTATAAAACAATGCTATGCGGATGAACTTATCGGGCTAAGGTGGTACCTTGGGGAACGTCCCCAGTAAACCGGATGATGATTTCCTTTCGAGAATAGGTCTCTTCTTGCCCCTTGAAGCTTATCTTTATCTTTTTACCGGATTTTTCTGTGTCTTCCACCTCGGCTTCACTCACAGACGCCACCGACCTCGACGTGCTCAAATTCAGAGAGTATTCTCTGCCTCCCATCCCTTCGACAAGAATCTTCAGTTCGTCTTCACTGTACTGGGTTCGAATAATTTTCAGCCCGGTTGTCTTATCCCCGATCTGCGGAAAATGGGGAGAAAAATCCAGACAGATGCTCTTTTCTGTTTCGATTTCAACATCTGTCCTTCCGGCTACCTCCAGACTGATAAGGCAGCGCACCTCTCCTTTATTCTCCTCAGTGCTGAATTCTATCTCCTCGCCGTTGACTCTCACAGACTTCACCTGCGTTCCTAAGCCCAGAGAGGGAGAAAAATGCAAATGATAAGGTTCCCTGGCTTGAGCCTCAACTTGAAGAGAAAGCCGGCTCTTGGAGCGCTGGATATCAAAATGGAAAACATCCTCTCCAACTCGAAAATTCCTGACTTCCACATTATCCCAGCTTCCCGGAAAGCTGGGCCTGAATTGAATTTCCCGATTCATGGCGTTCCCTTCTAAGCCAAAGAGCCCGCGCACAAGACAGATGATAACAGGCGAAGACGAAAATACCTGATGGGGAACAGATGTCTCGAGAGGAGTGAAAAATTCACCTGAAAAAAGCTCGGCACAATCCCCTAAGGAACCAATAAAGGTGTTATACGCCAGACTCAAAAGATGAGAATATCCGGACAGAGACCGGCCGTAGTTGTATTCTGCCAGACAGGCATAACCGGTGAGAAAGGGCCAGACGGTTCCGTAATTGTAGTTTTGCGGATCATAATAAGAACTCTCGGGAGAAAGAGACCTGACTCCCCAATCTGTGCTCATCTCAGACGAGGCAAAAAGGTCCAGAACATAATCCGCACGCTCTGGGAGGAGATGCCTAAAAAAGAGAGGCATGAACGGCCAGACTGTTGTTTCCATGAGCGGCTTGTCCTCGGTTGTGACGGCATGCGCATATCTCTTTCTTTCCTCCACCCAGAATTTCTCGCGGAGGGCTTTCAACGCCCTGTCAAAGGTTTTGCTGGCTCTGTTAGAGAGAGCCTCATCTTTCATCAGGAGAGCGAGCTCCGAAATGATACGGTGGGCTTCTGACGACAATGCCGCCAGATAGATGTCCGACTTTGTGTTCTTCAAAAAAGCGCCAAGCTCCAGAGCGGCTAAACCCGCCACTGTATTTTCCATGAGACCGTCTCCATCCGTATCCGCGTTCAACACATATTGATACGCTTTTCTTATGGAAGACCAGGATTCTCTTATAAAATTCATATCACCGGAAGATTTCAGGTAATCGTACAGAGAGACGATATAATAAGGAGACGTTTCTGCATGGTAATATCCGTATGGGTATTCATCAAACCAGGGAATGAAGCCTGCCCCCTGGGAGAGTTCATGCATGATCTTTCCATCCTCCCGCTGGTTTTTCCGGATAAGGGCCAAACCCTGTCGTGTCACGTCGAATGAGCCGTAACTGTTTATGGCCCAGGAATTGAAAAATGTATCGCCTCCGAAATACCAGGCAAAACCAGGCCTCTCACTCCTTCCAGACAGACCATAGCCAGCCACCAGCCCACATCCCAATTGAGGATTGCAGACAAAGGCATCATCCACCGCCACTTTGGCCCACTGGAAAGCCTGATTCAAGAGTGTATTCGGAGTTCGAATAGAGAGTTGCTCGGAGAGCAATCGGTCCATATGGCTGGATTTCTCCTGGTAAAGTTTCTCTAAATCATTGCCCAGGCGGGAATACTTATCTTCGGCTTGTTTTCTTCCTGCATGGCTGGCTGAGATAAAGATAGGAAAAAATGTCCGCTTCGACGTTTCGGGTTCCACTTGAATTTTGATCTTCATGTCTCCCTCTGGGAGGGCGTGTGCGGGTCCAGAAGAGAACCGTTCTCCCGCCGGACTTCCCACAAGGGCCACATTCTTCCTCGTCCCCTCGGAAATGACAAAATATCTCTTCCCGTCGTCCCAGTAGCTGTATTGCCCTCCAAGGCCTGCCGGCCACATGGGCTTCAAATCAGGTGTAAAGCTGGCCACCACGGAAAGGGGTTCAATCGATTCCACAGAAAGCAGGACAACTGCACCCGCCTCTCTTAACGGTGTGAAGAAAACCTCTTCAACCTTAAAGGAGGAATGAACATAGTGAATGATCGTCTGATGGGGATAAACGTCAATCCTTTTCGCCGCATCTTTTCCCTCGATGATCTCATTCTCATCCTCGATCAGAAAATAGAGCTGGAAGTTGTGGAGGACTTTGTACGGATAGATCCAGATCTCCGCATTTCCGTTCTCTCTGCCCAGAACCGCACTTTTCTGGCCCAGAACATCAAAATAGCTGTGGGGCTGGACAGCTCGGCTCAAACGAAGGTCTCCGCCTCTCAGGTCGAATTTCTCAAGGAAGGATTTTTCATTCCCGGAAGCGGGATGACAAAGAAAACAGAGAATCCAAAGAATGAGTGCTATCCTTTTCATTATCCTTTCTCCTCGTTCAGAAGATAAGCCTGGGTTCCTTCTCCGACTTCCACCTCGTAGAATGTCGGTCGAGGGAATCCTTTTTTCTCTGCGTCTTCAAGAAGCTTCTCCTTGAATGCGGCGATCCCCTCTTTTTTGACAAGAGCGATCCCTGATCCCCCGAATCCTGCTCCTGTTAAACGGGCTCCCAAACAGCCAGGGAATTCCTTTGCCACCTCATACAGAAGGTCAAGCTCAGGACAGGAGACTTCGTAATCATCCCTCAGGCTCTCATGAGATTGGAAAATGAGTTCACCCAGCCGAATGAAATCATCCTTCTCTAATGCCAGAACAGCATCCATCACTCTCTGGTTCTCACTGATGACGTGCCTGGCTCTTCTGAACACCACATCACTCATTCCATTCTTCATGCCCTCGAGTTTAACCAGTGTCGCTTCTTTATATTTCTTCACTCCAGACTTTTTCAAAACCTCCAGAGCCTGGGAGGATTCGTGCCTCCTCCTGTTATATTCTGAACTGGCCAGTTCCCGACGGACTCCAGTCTCATAAACCACAATCCGCAGCCCCGCCTCCATCATGCGCAGCGGGAAAAACTTATACTCCAGTGTCTCACAATCCAAAAACAGGGCCTTGCTTTGCTGCCCGAAAACAGAGATGAACTGGTCCATGATGCCGCACTTGACACCGACAAACTCATTTTCTGCCTTCCGGGCAATCTTAACCATCTCCAGCGGTTCGATGTCGAGTTCAAATAGCGTGTCTAATCCATGAACAACACTCACCTCAAGAGCCGCAGATGAGCTCAAGCCTGCCTCTAAAGGAACATTTCCCCAGATGAGCCCGTTAATTCCTTGAAGCTCGAACCCCTTTTCCTCCAGCACCCACAAAACTCCCTTAATATAGTTTACCCATTGCCTGTTTTCCGCAAAGAAAATCCCGGATAAAGAGAACTCTTCCTTTTCTTTAAAATTCTCTGCCCAGATACTGACTTTGTCATCCGGTCTTCTGGAGAGGAAAAAATAGTTCCTCAGGTTCAGCGCCGCAGGCAGGACATAGCCCAGGTTGTAATCCGTGTGTTCACCGATGATGTTTATCCGGCCAGGAGCGAACGAGGAGACCTCAGGATGTGCCCTGAAGATTCTTTCAAAGACTGGGATTAAAGTTCGTTCCATACGAAGCACATGAATTGTAAAGAAAACAAAAATGAAAAGTCAAATGGGGAAACAACCTTTAGGCAAATTCATAATTTTCCTTGAATCCTAACATTTTTTATGTCATTATTTCTCCTAATTTTTTGGGAAGATCATATCGCAAAACTGGAGGTCTAATAATGTCATCTATCTTCGAAGGATTCAAGCCACCTTCCATCTGGAAACATTTCGAACACATCTTAAAAATCCCCCACTGCTCAGGGAACGAAAAAGCCATGGGTGATTACATCATATCAGTGGCAGAAAATTCGAACCTGGAGTGGGAAAAGGATAAAGTCGGAAATGTGGTTGTCAGGAAAAAGGCAACGGCGGGGCATGAACAGGCCGAGGGTGTCATTCTTCAGGGGCACCTGGACATGGTCGGCGAAAAGAATTCTGACGTTGTCCATGATTTTACCAAGGACGAAATCCAGGCTGAAGTCAAGGGAGAATGGGTTCAAGCGAAAGGAACGACTCTCGGAGCAGACAATGGAATCGGTGTGGCCGCTTCGCTGGCTGTTATGGAAGATCCCACATTAACACACGGCCCTCTGGAGTTCCTCTTCACCGTGGATGAAGAAACTGGCTTAACCGGAGCGACCAAAATAGAGCCCGGTTTTCTCAAAGGAAAAAAGCTCCTCAACCTCGACAGCGAAGATGAGGGGGAATTCACGATCGGCTGTGCGGGCGGAGCAGATTCAGAGATCACATTATCCCTGAAAAGGAACACAGGCAGTCAAGGAGAACTTTTCCAGCTAAAACTTTTCGGTTTCAGGGGTGGACACTCAGGAATCGATATCAACCAGGGGCGGGGAAATGCCGTTCAACTGCTTGCCCATATGCTCTTGCAAGCGATGAAGGAATTCTCATTCGAGCTGATCCGCATGGAAGGCGGGAACAAACGAAACGCCATCGCCAGGGAAGCATGGGCTGACATAACCATCGACTCTTCCCAGGAACAAAATCTTTCCTCTTTTTTCCAGAAAGCCTTCGAGGAAATCAAACTCGAATACCAGGCAGTGGAGAAAGAAGCGAATTTCTCTTTTAAAAAATCAGATGGTGATAAAGAAGACCCGCTCACAGCCGAATCTCAGGAGGCCCTCATCAATCTCCTGGCTGCTCTTCCTCATGGGGTTATCGCCATGCATCCTGAAATGGAGGGCCTTGTGGAAACCTCTTCCAACCTGGCTATCATCCATACACACCCGGACCATGCAGAAATCATCTGCAGCAGCCGGAGCTCAGATTCCTCGGCCCTGAAGTCCACGCGGAATACGATTGCCACTCTGAGCCAACAAGCTGGAGCCGAAATCAACCAGCCCGAAGGCTACCCAGGCTGGACACCGAACCTCCAGTCCCCGCTTCTCAAAACTTTGAAAGAAGTTTACCAGAAGGTCTCCCAGAAAGAGCCGGAAGTGGGTGCTGTTCATGCTGGTCTCGAGTGTGGAATCATCGGAGAAAAATTCCCCGGGATGGACATGATTTCCTTCGGCCCCACCATCGAGCATCCTCATTCTCCTGAAGAAAGGGTTCATGTGGGCTCTGTTGAAAAATTCTGGACATTTTTGACCACAGCGCTCGCCGAATTGGGATAAAAACAAAAAAGGGGACAGGCCCCTTTTTTATTTTTTATTTGAGGAATGATTCCCAGCGCTTGATGTGACCGAATTCATCAGCCTGGTCTTTTTCGACGATCTTTCTCGTCTCCTCATCCCACTTAATTTCCTTGAGAAGTTCATCGTAATGATGGACAGCCTTCGTCTCGACCCAGATACCGGTTTTAAGGATAGCTTTCCGGCCCATCAACCGGGAAAATAAACCGAAAATTAATCCCACAAACCAGTACACAAACCTGAATTTGCTCGGTTTGAATCCGTATTCAAAAAGCTTGGACTGAAAATCCTGAAGATGCGTCATCTCGTTGTGCATTGCCACGATAATCTGTAGGTTCAGCTCATTCACCTTCTTGGTGATTTGGAATTTGTAGATATTGACCGCCATTGTTTCCAGAGTATGCAGGGTTCTCAACCCTTTCCTGACTTTCTTTAACCTCTCAGGGCGCATTCCTATCCCTCTAAACTTGAAATCCGAGAGGTGCATTTTTGGACGCACGATCGAGATATTAAAACTCTTTTTTTTCATCATCAGAGGAGTCAGCGCTCGACATTAGACATTTATTGAAAAGACAATTCTAACTTTTTCTTAAAGGAATGTCTAATGTCGAGCCCTGATCCCATCAAACTTTTTAAATCCAGCCCAGCTCGCTGAATTGAGGAAACCCAGACCGGGATATTCCCCAGAATAAAAAAAGAAGTATGCATAAAAAATAAGCACTCATAAAAAAAAGAAGAACAGGATTTCTCCTTAGTTCTCTTTTCTCTTTCAAATAAATAAAAAGGGCAAGAATAAAACCCAAGATGGCTGCAGGAAAGGCAAAAATCACTGTCTGTCCTTCGATCGCTTCCACTGTAAAGGTGAAACCATAAAAAACGGTTCCTGCGGAAAGAAGGACGATGCTCTTCCGGATGAGAGGCTGGAAAGAAAGCCTCCAGGCTAAAATAATCATGCCTAGAGAAATGAGATAGAGGCCGACGATCCAGATAAAATGGCTGATGATCTCGTCAAAAAGATAAGTTGCCTTAAACACATTTGTCCCCTCCATCCCTTGAAGCAGCCTTGCAATGGAATTCGCCGAGAGATGAAGGCCATGACCTTGCACATAGGAAAGAAAGCCGATGGCGAGAATAACTTTCGCTAAGATATTTAGAGAACGAGCTGAGGACTCCGGGCTATGAGAAGATCGTGAAATTCTATTCAGACGGGAATAGAGCACATAGGCAAAGGGAATGACCGTAAAAGGAGTTAAGAAGTCAAGAGTGTCGCCCCAGCTCAAAGGCCAAAGAAAAAACCGGGTCAGGAAAGGCGGGAGGAGATGGAAAAAAGCCAGGATTACTCCATACAAAAAAAGCCATATACAAAGATTATCGCTCTCGCTGCGCATCAAATTCTGATTTAAAAAACATGATTAAAATTAAAGTAAATTCCTAAACCTTCGTCACTGAAACCCATGTCAAACCGGACGACAAAATTTTGTAAATAATACCTCAATCCCCAGCCGACATCAACAGCAAAATTGTCAAGCCCGATCCTGGACCAGGAAGGCCACACTGAGCCTCCATCCAGAAAGACATTCCCGCCCAACTTCTTCCAGAGCGGGAAACGGTACTCCGCATTGATGAGGAATTTTCCTTTGTCGTTAAAACGGTTCAGCATGTATCCTCTCATCGCGGCCATCTCTGACCCTCCACCAAGAGAAGACAACTCAAAAAGAGGAATCACTTCTCCCGAGACCTTTTGTATCAATGTCCGAAAAGCCAGGACATCATTCCGGCCGAACAAAAGAGTGTACTTCCTGAAATCTAGAGTGAGGCGGTGGAAACTCGCATTTTTATTTCCCAAAAGTTTCGATGCCGCATCATTCTGGAAAATAAGACGAAATCCCTTTTTCGGGTGGACCTGGCTGTCTGAGGTGTCATAGCGGATCGCCAAAGAGGCAAAAGGCGAAAACTGTTCCCCGACAGCATCCAGAGTATCCGTAAAAGGCTGGTCTCTATCAATATTGAAATAGAAGACATTCTTAAGGGAGTAAGATAACTCAACGATAAATCGCGGTGAGAACCCTCTCCCTAATTTCAACTGAAGCTCTTTTCTCTCATTTGTAAACTCGGTCTGATCTTCTTCTCTCGAGTCTGCTCCAGTGCCGTAAAAATAATATTTTAAGTATTTACTGTACTCGGCTTTCAGGTCAAAAGAGAAAGGATATCTCTTCCCTTGACGAATTTCGGTATCAGGAATGGCGAAAATGAAGGCATACGTCCTCTCTCCTTTGGTGGAATTAAAAATAAAGAAGTCAAATGATTCCTTTCTGGAGAGATAATTGACAAATTTGGCTCTCCCTCCATACCCGAATCCGATGTCTGTGTCATACATAAGTATGGGAAAAACACTCATGGATTTTTTCGTATCCTTCGAGTTCTCCTCATTATCTGCATATACGTTTCCAGCAACTAGGCTGAATAATACGAAAGCGAATAAAAAAGGCATATACCTCAATCGTCTTTTCATCGCACGTCCCTTTTCATCCTGTACAAATATAATGGATACGGCTGAATACATCAATATTCATGCAGAAATTAGGGATACTACCAATATCTCTGCCTTCCGTTCAGGCCCTTCCCAGGTTTTACTCCACTGACTCAGAAAATCAATTCTCCTTAAACAGTGATTTTTGCCTGGTTAATTCAACCGTGGCAACTTCGGATGCTAAAACAGGATAAACCTTTTTCTGCGCATGGTCACGCTGGAAGATAGATAATTTAAAGAGTATGGAGGAAAGAAGCAGTGGCCGGAATAGGCGCCAGCCAAGACTGCCTTTTGTTTTCATCACTGTGATGAACCGCCACCAGCGCTTAAATACACTTTTCCATGAATAGAAATGCCTGTTAATCCTTCGGAAAGCCTCGAAAACCTCTTCCGGAGTCACTTTCTTGGGCCGAAAGACAAGATGGTCCCCTTCATAATGAGAAAGGTCATAATCGAATATCCTCCCCTCTGCCTTTACCAGTTTGTGGAATGGCGTTCCAGGAATCGGGATCGATATGGAGGTCAGTATAGAACTCGGGTCGATTTCATCAAGCTTCTCGGGCAGGCTTTCATAGTAAGACGGAGTGTCTTCATCCAGAGCCAGCATCATGCCTGTGAAGGTCAGGATTCCGCGCTCTTTAAGTTTTAAAAACAGCTCTTTGTATTCATTCACTTTATTCTGTTTTTTATGGACTGAAGAGAGACTCGGTTCATTCAAAGATTCCAATCCGATGAAGGCCATGCCGCACCGGGCTTCCACAAGAAGGTCAACAAATTCATCGTCATGGAGGCAGTCGAAGCTAAACTGCGTTCCCAATCCCCAGAGCTTGAGTTTAGCGATCTCCTTTAAAAGCTCTTTGGCATAGCCAATATCTCCACCAAGGTTGTTGTCCAGAAGCATCGCCAGTTTACGCTTATGCAAGGGAAGTGTAGAGGTCGAGGTCAAGTCACGAATTACATCTTCGATTGGACGAAGACGGAACGGTGTGGACTGAATCGTCAGCTGGCAGAAGCTGCACCTATATTTGCACCCTCGGGTGGCTTCAGTGACAACCGGGACAGCAAAATCAGGCTCGATTAGGTCGTAACGCGGTGGAGGGATATTCTCCAATGAGGGAGCGAAGGGGGCCTCGTAGACCTTCTTCAGCTTTCCCTTAACCATATCTTCGACCACCTGATGCCAAATAGGCTCTGCTTCTCCCACTACAGTCGAATCCATATGGGGAATCACTTCTTTAGGAAACGTGGACGGGAACTTCCCTCCGGCAACGACTATTTTCCCTCGCTTCTTGAACTCTTTGGCGACTTCGTAGGCATGGGGTGCGCAGTAGTCCATGAAGCTGAGGGCGATGAAATCGGCATCCGTGTTGTAATCGATAGGACGAACCATTTCATGAAGCAGATCCACCTCAACAATCGGAGGAGTTAATCCTGCAACCAGGGCACCTGAGAGCGGTGGAGCTGGGGAGCGGGCAAAGTAAGCCTGTTTTTCTCCGAGATTCTGGAAAAGGACGATTATCTGAAGTTTTGGCTTAGACATGGAACACCTCCTGTCTTTCTTTGAGTCGATATGCAATTCTGTCCATTGCCTTATCAACCAAACACGGGAACACAGCTTGGGATAATGCCAGAGCTTTTCCTTCCAGGGAGAGAACCAGATCCCGTTTTCCAGACTCAAGCGCTTTGACAATGGCTTTTGCCACTTTCAGCGGAGAGGCATACGGCCCGCGGGGACGCCGGGCCCCGCCCACCTTTTTCTCATTCTTAAAAAAGTCTGTTTGCGTATAACCCGGATAAACAATCATCAGTGACACACCACTTTCTGACAATTCCGCTCGAAAACTCTGACTGAAGACTGCAAGAGCAGCCTTGCTGGCGCCGTACGCTCCCAAGTAAGGGACACCATGCTTCGCTGCAACTGATGTGATGTTGACAATGAGTCCTTTCCTGGCTTTTTTCATGATCGGCAGGACTTCCTGCATACATTGGACAGCTCCAAAGAAATTCACTTCCATCACAGCCCGGAAATCTTCCATATCCGTGAATTCAGCACCTCCGTAAACACCAATACCTGCATTGTTGACCATAACATCAATTCCTCCGAAGCGGCGAACGCTGTTCTCAACAAGCCTTCTCACGTCCTGTCTGCGGGTGACATCACATCGCACAATCAACGGGTGGGATGCTTCCGGAAAAGTAGATTTTATTTCCTCTGCAACCTTCATCAGAGAGTCTAGCCTGCGAGAAGCAAGTATCAATTCTGCTCCTTTTCGGGCAAGCTCAAAGGCAAGAGCCCTTCCAATCCCGGAGGATGCCCCTGTAATCAGGACTCTCAATCCCTTCAAATTTGACATCATGAAGTTTTCCTTTTTCATAGATAATGTAATATTCCCCCCGACAAAAGTTGTCATAGAGTTGTTAAGAGTTTGTTAAAAGTCTGTTAAAAATAAAAAAGGGGACAGGGCTTAAAAGAGAGGGGTCAAGCCTTGTTAGAATCAATGTCATAAAAAAGGGGACAGGCCCCTTTTTTGGGGACTGTCCCATTCAACCCTTATTTTAAAGGCAAGAGGGACTGTCCCCCTTCTTTATAAAAAGGGGCCTGTCCCCTTTTTTATTTCTTTTTTATTTTTTAATCCAGTCTATGCTTCCAGACCATCAGGATAAGAAAAACACCAGCACCCAGGCACAGCAGGTTAATAAAAAGATTCATGACAGCTTCACCTAATCCAAGAAGATAGATGCCGTATCGAGTATTGAACGAGATATCCAGAAGACCGAGAAAAACGAGGGAAGATCCTCCGATTAGGGAAAACAAACGGCCGTATGACTTTTTGCGCAGCAAACCCACTCCGCCGATAACAAGCACTACGGAAAGATATCCATCAGCAACAGGAAAAGCAGATTCAAAAGCCAGATAGATCTCTTCTAAATGGGGATCGCTTATCTGGACCAGATCAACAGAAAAGAAAGCGACCCAGAATAATACAAACCCGGCTGCTAAAACCAACTCCAGGATAGCCGCGATTGTAAGTCCTTTAAAATGCCGGTTGTTCATCCTACTTCCCCCCAAGCGGATTTAAAATGTTTTATTTCTCTGCCTAATCCCTCTTATTTCAATCCTTGTTTCTCTTTCCGTCTTTTCTTGATTGTGCGGCTCCCAATCTTCTCGAGTAGTGGTAAGAGAGAAAAGTACAGTTTTGGAAAAGCCATGCCTATCCGGCAAAAAATTCCCATTCCGGAAGGAACCAGCACTTCTGGTTTTTTTGTCCGCACAGCTTTGAGTATCCCCTTCGCAACCTTCTCCGGTTTCATCGGGTCTCCGATAAAAGAAAGGACAGCCTCATCATACTGGAGTTCATAGTCGAGCTGAGGAGTATCCACAGAATCAGGACAGACAACTGCAATCCCAACAGGGGAATGGTGCAATTCAGCATAAAGAGAAAGTGAGAAGCCTCGAATGGCAAATTTTGTGGCGCTGTAGACTGCCTCGCCGGGCATAGGGACAATTCCGCCCAGAGAAGCCACATTGACAATCTTTCCGGAACCCTGCTCTTTCATAGCCGGGAGAACAGCCCGGCATCCGTTCATCGTCCCTAAAAAATTCACGGAGACCTGATGGTGGAGCTCATCCAGGGAGATTTTTTCCGCTTCTCCCGGTTGGATGACGCCCGCGTTATTGATGAGTATATCGATTCTTCCGTATTTTTTTCTGACTTTTTCAACCAAAGACATCCAAGATTCGGGTTCTCTGATATCGTGCTCTAATTCTAGAACCTCGGCTCCCGATGCCTTGATTGTTTCGCTTAACTCATGAAGCTCTTTGCTCCGGATGTCAGTCAGGACTAAAACAGCTCCGTGTTGAGCCAACAGACGGGCTGCAGCAGAACCGATCCCACCTGCAGCTCCTGTGATAATCGTTACCTTTTCCTTAAGCATTAATTATCTCCTGATCGCGGTCAAAATCCATGCGTTAAAACTATCAAATCCCAGCCTTTCGTGCAATGCTAAATAATTCTTTTATGTAGCGCTCAGGGTCAGAACCAGAGTTGTGGGAAAGATTTCTGATCTGAGCCGTATCAATGGGGATGATACGATCAGGAATCTTGATGCGGATTCCTATCTCAGCAGTCACCTCCCCGATCAAAACAGGTTTCCATCCGGTCTTCGCCGACTCATCCAGGAATTTTTTTTCCTCCTGTGCGCTGACTGAAAAACACAGCTCGAATTCCCCATGGACAGCTGCCAGAACCAGCCAGGGAGGAATGCGGTGAGCTGTACACACATGCTGAGCGATCGGATGCAAGATCCTATCCCAGTCGCTGGATAAAACAAAACCACAGCGATTCAACCTCATGAGCGAATCTAAAGTATGGAGCACACCATCACTCGTATCCATACAACAACTCGCAAATTCTCTGACAATCATCGCTTCATCAATTCTGGCAACAGGTTGATAAAAAGACTCTCTGAGCAGTTTATCCTTCCCGTATAACTTTAAAAAGGCAAAAATATTTCCAAGACCAGCGGGTCCAGTCAAGTAGAGTTTATCCTCTGGCTTGGCTCCTATCCTTGTCATAGTTAACTTTTTAGGGACGAGTCCCACGGCGCAACCAGAGAGAAAGAGCTCTTTCCCCTGATTTGTATCACCGCCCAGAACAAAAGTATTCAGGCGCTGGCACGCTGCAGAGATTCCTTCAGTCAGTTTAGCTATGAATGACTCGTCCTGAGTGGAAGGAAAACTTAATGTTACAAGCAAACCCAGAGGTTTTGCACCGACTGCTGCCAAGTCCGAAAAATTGGCCATGGCTAGCATCCAACCAATGAGGAATGGATCATCGTACAGCTCGCTTTCAACTTCTTCCACTAGAGCGTCCGTTGTGACAGCCAAATACTTTTCGTTCTTCTCGCCGATGTCTAAAAGCTCCGCGTCCGCTTCGTGAGTCTTGTTTCGTTGGTGAGGCGCATGGATAAAATTCTGTGCGATCTTCTCGATCATCAAGTTTTCCAAAATATCTTTCATTGACTGACCCTCAAGACTCCCTGGAGCAGTTTGATTTTAATGCGGCGAGCCATATAGACTTCTCCATCCAGCTCCAGAGGCGTGGAGGAGGAAGGAAGAATCTCTATGGTATCCGTCCTCCAGGTTTTAGTTTTTGGCAGGCCCGAGAATTTCGAACGAGTCAGAGAAAATATGGTTCTTAATCTGGGAAGGATTCCCATACGCTCACAGAGAGCAACTCCCAGGAAATCGCTTTGAGGAGAAAGGTTAAAATCATAACAGAAACTACCGCTGACGTGAGGATTGATCACCATGCTCAGACTGGTCACCTCTGTTGAAACGCTCTCATTCCCCACTTTTATCTTTGCCGGGATATTCGGAGCTGCGAACAACGTCTTCAAAGCAGAATACCAGATTGTCCCTTCCACCCATCTGGATTTCAACCATCTGACAACTCTCTCCCTTGAATTGAAAAGATAATTCGCCTGAGCAATGATCCCGATACTCGAATTAATAACAAAATACTTTTTCTGCCATTTTCCATTCGCGTCCTCGAATTCCGCCTGGCCGACATTATGGAGTACGGCATGCTCATTATCCAACCTGACAGGTATTCGTCCATTCCTGTGTTTGGCCGCAGAGTAAGGCTTGTGAAAATCATTGCTCGACCCAAGACCGATGGCTCCCATGACTACTTCTTTGCGAATGCTTCTTTTTATCCGCATGATTTGATTCAACAGAAAATGAATCGTTCCGTCTCCACCGGCAGATACCAAAATCCGTTCACCCTTCTTCACTTCCTGACGCAGATATTTGCTGAATTTTTTAAAATCGGAAATCAAAGTATACCCACGAGGAATATACTTCTCCTCCAATTCCGGCCTGCACTCCTTCCATTTTTTCAGACCTCTTCCGTTGTTTGAATATTTATTCAACAGAATAAGCATGGTCTTACACCTGTGTTTCTTCGGGCCTTTTCCTTAAACCGAACTCAAACAACAGATAGAACAACACTAAGAAAAACAGCCATTCCGTCTTGAGAGTCACGACTACAGCCGTGCTGTAAAGGATGAAGGCACGAACCACATTCGTTATAGGTCCAAATGCTTTGCTTTCATCTCGAATTTTGTGTATTTTCACCTGAGCATACAGGCTGACTCCAAGACCAAGAACAAAAACAGCGGCTCCAATGAAGTTGAAATGGTCGATGACATACAGGGCCCAGCCTGTCAAAAAGGCCGCTAAAAAGGCGAGGCCATCACTGTATACAGCCGCTGCCTTCCAGCCAAAAACAACAGGAAAAGTTCTGTAGCCTGTTTTCCGGTCGGCTGAGATATCTTTGAAATAACCCATCATCACAAAATTGGCATAGCTGAAAAAAACAGCCAGAACGGCTAATAAAAAAGCCAAGGACTGCGAATCATTTAATCCACTGATTTTTTGAAGCTGGACATCCCTCTCGACAAATCTTCCCATGAATGGCAGCAAAGCCACTATCCAGGAATTCCAGAATGGTCCGCCCCACCAAGTTCTTTTAAATGATGTATATGAGAGCAGCCCGACAACGGCCAGAATTCCAAAAATCAATATTGTCGGGTTGATGTATGTCAAAATCAACACTGAGAGTGCGAGTCCGCAAAGACTGATATTTATGACCTGTCCCTGGGAAATGAGTCCTTTGATCAGTGGGCGATAAGGAGCGGAGTATGCATCGGTATCCATCTGAAAACAATCCGTAAGCGCCTGTCCTAATCCGTAGGAAAAAAATAGAGGAATAAAAGCAATTATCACTTTTGAGAGATCAGGATTTTCAATGAATGCCATCCCGACTAAAGCCGCAGCTCCAGACACAAAAATCAGGTAAGGCCGCATGGTCGACCAATATGCTTTCCAGAAAGGAACACTCAGGATGCTTGCGAACCGGCTTCTTCTCATAAAATACCCCCTGAGGAGATTCAATAAAATCTGGCTTGTGTCAATTTTAACTCCTTTTCCTGTCGAAATCATTTTGGTCGCTCCATCTTACGAAACCTTTTTTTCATTCTTCACAGATAATCTAACTCCATTCAAGACAAGATTTGTCATAAGTATGTTAAGAGTTTGTTAAAAGTCTGTTAAATGGAGGGGAGAATGATAAAAAGGGATACTAGATAGAGGCTTTTCGTGTTTCACCCGGCTGGAGTCAGCGAATCATTGATTTTTGAAATTACCGGATCTCCGCAGGACAAGGAGAGAGTCTGGCAAACAATACTTGAGGATAATTACTTCTGAAACCTGTAACCAGACCACGGCACTGTAATGAGATGGGTGGGCTCAGAGGGTTTATCCTCGATTTTCTGTCTGATGTGGTGGATAAATGTATCTACTGTCCGCGTGGTGGGGAATTTGTCATAGCCCCAGACTTCATTAAGGATAGAATCCCGGCTCACGACTTCTCCCTCATGAGTTATGAGAAGTTTAAGAAGGCCAAATTCTCTGGCTGTCAGGTAGAGTTCCTTTTTTCCTTTGGAGGCAATTTGTTTTTTAAAATTGATGGTAACATTTCCAAAAGAATATTCTTCGATCTCAGCCGCTTCTGGTCTAGTGCGGCGCAGCACGGCTTTTATCCGGGCCAGAAGCTCTTTGGCCCCAAAGGGTTTGATCATATAATCATCGGCTCCAAACTCAAGACCTAGAACTTTATCGATCTCCTCTTTCTTCTCGCCGGTTAACATGATGATGGGCGTAAAGATGTTTTTCGCCCGGAGATTCTTGCACACTTCCAGCCCGTTCAAAGAAGGAAGTCCAAAATCAAGGATAATCAGGTCAATATTTTCCTGGGATGCCAACCGGAACCCCTCCTCTCCATCTGCGGCAGAAATGACCCTAAAATTTTCAGCCTGCAAGAGAGACGTCAGAGTCTCGAGCAGCGGCTTATCGTCTTCGACGATCAATATTTTTTTCATGGAAAAAAATCCGGCTGAGTCTTCTTCCCCCATTCTTTTATCTAAAATTGATTCTTTTCTTCACTATCGCTTTAAAATTTTCCGAACTTCTTGAGTCTTTCCTCATATTTTATTTTCTGCTTTTTGACAAGCTCCTGGAAACGAGCGTCATCACGCAGACTGTCATAAAATGGACTTGTATCCAAAGGCATATATGTATACTGAAAATGCTCATAGTCTTTCTTGACTTCATTGCTGATATATTGGAGCGCTTCTTCTTTCATGCCCAAGAGTGAATAAATAACTCCATTTTTACTCAGGGCAAGAGCTTTGTCTTTTTCTCCTTTGACGGCATACACCAATGCTCTGTAAAATCGAATACTGGAGTATCCTGGATTGATCTTTTCTGCTCTATCCAATAACTCACTGGCCTTGCCCATTTCTTTTTTCATTATTGAAAGAATACTGTAATCGAGCAAAGACCAAAAATCATCTGTTTCCATCTCTAATGCTTTCTCTATGTTTATTAAAGCTCTTTCAAACTGTCCTGTGTATATCAGACATCTTGCTCGGAGTGAATGAGAAGGGAGAAAAAAGGGATCAAGCTCGATGCTTCTCGAAGAGTACTCAATGGCCAGGTTGAACAATCCAAGATTACGCAAGAAAAAGGCAATTACTTGATTCAGGCCTGGGGTATTCGGGTTTATCTCTAAAGCCCTTTTATAGCTTTGATAGGCTTTTTCATACTCACCTCTCAAATAATGCACCCAAGCTATCGCTCCATTCGTTTCTCCTAGATTCGGGTCTAACTCATAGGCTATCTCGCCATTCTTTATGACTTGAGCCAAATCTTTCTTTTTTCCTGTTATCTGGTAATGATGTTGGTATGCCCAGCATAAAAAAGTGTGAATCAACACAATATCGGGATCGATATCTTTTGCTTTTCGAAACATCTTAATGGCCGCTTTAAAATCATCCTCTCTTTGAGAAATGACATATTTACTGTTGATTAAATGCATCCCCTTCAGAGCATACTCATAGGCCTCGATATTTTTCGGACGGCCCTCTTTAAGCGATTCAATCCTTTTCGGAGTGAGCTTTAGTTCCAGGGCCTCAACAATGGCTTTTGACACTTCGTCCTGGACTTCAAAAACACTATCAACCTTCCGGTCATACGTGTCAGCCCAGAGGTGAGAGTCATCATCCACATTGACCAGTTGGGCGTTAACACGAATGTTGTCTTTTTCTTTGCGGATACTCCCTTCAAGAATTGTGGCGACATTCAGTTCCTGCCCAATCTCTTTAATATCCTTATCCATGTTCTTATAGCGCATCACTGATGTCCGGGAAATGACTTTCAACTCCCCAAACCTGGTCAGCTTCGTTATGATATCTTCTGTCATCCCATCACAGAAATATTCCTGGTCTCTCTCCGAGCTCATGTCCATGAAAGGCAGCACAGCAATTGAGTTCTCCCATTCTATTCCACTCTTTATCACTGCCTCAGTCTTTTTTTCTTTCTTGGGACGCGCAGGAACAGTCTCTCCTTTCTCCAAATTCTCCAAGTCCGCTATAAGCTCTCCGACATCCTGATACCGTGCCTCTCTATCCTTTTCCATGCATATCAGTATCACTCGGTTAAGGCTCTCAGGAATCTGCGGGTTGAGTTTCCTGGGCATTGGCGGCGTATCTGTTTTGTGCTTCAAGGCCACAGATAATGCGCTTTCTCCCTTGAATGGGACTTCACCGGTTACCATTTCAAACAGGATTACGCCTAAAGAATATAAATCTGACCGCGGGTCCACTTCTTTACCTTCCACTTGCTCTGGAGACATGTATTCAGGTGTACCGAAGACAGTTCCCACCTCAGTGATCCCTTTCATCTTCATAGAGCGAGCTATCCCAAAATCCATGATCCGGGCATTCCCCTCCTTGTCGACCATGATGTTATGCGGCTTCAGGTCTCGATGAACGACTCCGAGTCTGTGGGCCTCGGCGAGTCCTTCACAGACCTGTTTGGCTATGGCAACGGCTTTCTTTATCGTTAGCTGGCCGGTCTTTTTAAGCAGACTCTTTAAGTCTTCTCCGGAAACATATTCCATCGTGATGTATGGAGTTCCGTCCTCTTCACTGAGGTCAAACATCCGGCAGACATTCCTCTGGGCTATTTTCCGGGCAAACTTCAGCTCGTTCCGAAAACGCTCTATGGTTTTTTTATCGGCCGCTATCGAAGGGCTGAGAAGCTTGAGAGCCACTTCTTCGCCTATCTTTTTATCTGTGACTCTGTAGACTTTGCCCATCCCCCCTCTCCCCAGTTCTTCTACGACTTCATAGCGCCCAGCAAAAGTGCTTCCTCTTGGCAACGCTTTGGAAGGGATTTCGAGGGTCTCTGTCCTGGTATAGTATTCTCCGGTCTCTTCGACTTTAAGTCCTGATCGCCGGAGCACAGCATTTATCCGGGCGAGAAACTCCTTAGTCCCGAAAGGTTTGAGGAGATAGTCATCCGCACCGATGTCGAGCCCTAAGGCTTTATCCAGCTCTTCTCTCTTCTCCCCTGAAAGCATAATGATAGGAGTCATGATGCCTTTTGCGCGAATCTGGCGGCAGACCTCATACCCGTCTATGGTAGGGAGATTGATGTCAAGAACAATCAAATCAGCCTTTGCTTGCAGAGCCAGTTGAAGTCCCTTGTCTCCATCATCAGCAGTGATAACCTCAAAACTCTCTATCTCGAGGAAAGTCTTCATTGTTTCAAGAAGAGCTAAATCATCCTCAATAATTAATATCTTTTTCATCTCACCGGAAAAATCAGACAAAAAGTACTCCCCTCACCCGGTTGGCTCTCCACACGGACTTCTCCTCCGTGGGCTTCCATGATGTGTTTGACAATTTTTAATCCCAAACCGACTCCTTTTGTGCTGTGCCGGTTCGCCTCAGCGTGCCGGTAAAATCCTTCAAAGATTTTCTTCTGTTCTCCTGCCGGGATTCCGATCCCCCTATCTTTAATTCGGATTTCAACCTGCTTTTCTCTGTGAACAAGCTCGACCACTATCTCCTTTTTGTCTGAGGAGTATTTTATAGCATTGTCGAGAAGGTTGGTCAATGCCTGCATCACTGCATCCCGATCTATTTTCAGGGAGAGAGGCTTTCCCGGCATCTTCGTATTGAGAACAAATTCATCTGAATCTGATCTGTATTGAAAAAGCTGGACAACCTCTTTAATCACTGACTGCAATTCCACTTTTTGGGTATTGTAGGTTTTCACATTCTTCTCGATCTTCCCGAAATCCAGGATATTATGAAGAAACCGGGAAAGCCGGCTGCTTTCAGTCGCAACCAGACGGATAAGCTCTTCTTGTTTTGCCTTCTCCTTTATCTTTCCTTCCTGGAGGATTTCTGCCAGTCCCCGGATAGAACTCATTGGAGTGCGGAGTTCATGGGACACAGACGAGATGAATTCTGTTTTCAGCCGGATGAGATCACTCAGCTTTTCTTTCTCCACTCTTTCATAGATCACTTCCTCCAGCAGCCTGATTCTCTCCAGGTTTAGAGCCAGGTCTCGGCTCATGGCCAGTAAAAGATCGATGTCATCTCGACTGAACTTCTCCCTCGATTTTTTCTTCCCTAAAGACAAAAATCCTGTTAAATCAGAAGATTTAAAAGAAAGCGGCAGGCACATATCAATTTCGTTTTTCTCAAGCAGCTTCTCCCTGGAAAAATCCATGTTTTCCTCTGTGCGCACGGCATTTTTTCTGGCAAAGACTTTGTCCATCTCCAGACTCAGTGGAGCCAGAGAAACAAGGTCTTTTTCTCCGTTTTTGGCAATCAAAAGCTTTTGTTTTCCGGAATCAAGAGCAAAAATGAAAATACCGATTGACTCCATGGGTAACGCATCCTTGACGTTCTGCAGGAACAAGTCGATAAGCCGCCCGCGGTTGACTTCTTCATAAGCCTTTTCATTGAAACGGAGAATGACCTTTCTGTAATCATAACTCATTCGGAAGAAAGCCCTATCCACAAAATTTTGAATTGTTTTCCGTGCCGGATGGAAAGCGACAGCAGCCAAAAGAGCCGCCATCACAGAGATGGCAGTCCTGGGAGCCGCAAAAAATCGAGAAACGACATTCTGAATGAGAT
>Ga0209636_10001909_pt1 | contig 21138 bp, 11 predicted proteins | sample DeeMarSWOR152_54_FD_187464 | JGI IMG/M metagenome (GOLD analysis project Ga0209636, IMG submission 187464) | Marine sediment microbial communities from White Oak River estuary, North Carolina - WOR-1-52-54 (SPAdes) (version 2) | ecosystem: Environmental > Aquatic > Marine > Intertidal zone >...
GGGGAAGATGCTGGTTCCGCGTACATATTTAAGAGGGAAGGAATCAACTGGACAGAACAAGCCAAGTTGACTGCGACTGACGGTAGATATCAAGACTACTTCGGCTGTTCCGTTTCTATAAGTGATGAGTATGCCATAATAGGTGCAAGCGGACATGGTGAGGGAGGAAGCAACTCCGGAGTTGCGTATATCTTCAAGCGTGATGGTTCAAACTGGACTCAACAGGCCAAGCTTAGTGCGTCAGAAGGAGGTGGGTCAGAGAACTTTGGCCAATCTGTTTCGATAAGTGGCGACTATGCAATTGTTGGGTCTTATTACAAGAATATTTTAGGAGACATATATAGCAGAGCTTTTATATTCAAGCGTGTTGACAACGATTGGACTGAAGAGACTCAGTTAACCTCTCAGGGTAATAATGTCTTTGGTGAGTCTGTTTCGATTAGCGGTGATTATGCGATCGTGGGGATGCATCAGAATGAGGAGTATGGAGACAACTCAGGCTCGGCCTATATATTTAAGCGTGATGGTACAATTTGGATACAGCAGGCCAGACTAACTACCCCCCAGCCTGGAGTCGAGGATTACTTCGGCTGTCCCGTTTCGATTAGCGGTGACTATGCGTTTGTGGCGGCACCTCGGGATGATGATTATGGGAGCAGCTCAGGCGCGGTGTATGTATATAAACGCCAAGCGACCAACTGGATATGGCAGGCCAAGGTGACTGCTCCGGATGCCGCTGCAGGAGACCTATTTGGAAGTTCCGTTTCTGCTTGTGGTGATTATGCGGTTGTGGGGGCTTACGGTGATGATGATAATGGAAAGGAATCCGGCTCAGTATATATGCTGAGCAAGTTATGCCCCATCGAATACCAGCTAACGGTTGACGTAGTAGATAGTCACGCCGTTGCTGAACCGAACGGTGGTTCCTATGAGAGGGCCAGAGTAGTCAGAATTGAACTCTCGTTAGACTCCGGGTGGTGGTTGCACGCATGGAACGGCACTGACAACGACTCCTCAATGGAACTGGTGAATACAGTGACAATGAGTTCAGACAAAATGGTTACTATTATATTAACAGATGTCCACTTTGTTGATCCAAATTTGGAAGCTGCCGTTCGAGATAAACTGGGCATTCAAAGGCCTGCACGGTTAATGTCGGAGGATATGCTATTACTAATATCTTTAGACGTTAATAATAGCAACATTTTTGACTTAACAGGTTTGGAAAAAGCTTTAAATCTAACTACACTTGATCTATCAGGTAATTCCATACGTGACATATCAGCTTTAGGGGAGCTTACCAACCTCTCTTACTTGAATCTCGAAGGTAATCCCTTGAACGATTCGGCTTTTGACATTTATCTACCGAATATCCAACACAATAATCCGGATATCGATCTTAGGTATGATAGCGACGAGTGGTTTCAGCTGACTGTCAATTGTGTCGGGTGTGAGGGGGAAGTTGATCCAAACACCGGCATTTATCAAAGAGGTAGAGTAGTATCAGTTACAGTTTATCCCCAAGCTGGTTGCCTGGTTCACAATTGGAACAATACCGATGACGACTCGTCCACAGAACTAACCAATACTGTAACGATGAACTCTGATAAAACAGTCGAGGTTCTCTTGTGTGTTGATGGGAAATGTACGTTCTATGTTCCTTCTGAGTACGTCGTCATTCAAGCTGCGATAGATGCAACCAGAGATGGTGATACAGTTGTAGTAGCCGACGGGACATACACTGGCACGGGCAATCACACTATTGACTTCAAGGGCAAAGCAATCACAGTGCGTAGTGAAAATGGGCCAGAAAATTGTGTCATTGACTGTAATGGCATGGGCCGTGGCTTCTACTTTCACAGTGGGGAGAGTGAAAACTCAGTGCTTGATGGTTTCACTATTGCCAATGGGTACACCAACGCTGGCGCGGCAATCTGGTGCAGAATGGGCAGTCCAACGATTACAAACTGTATCTTAAGTGGGAACACGGCCAGTGACCGAGGTGGGGCAATTTACTTTCAGGACGGCAGGCCGAAGCTAACCAACTGCACTATAATAGGGAACACCGCTGGGAGTAAAGGTGGTGGGATTTACAGCGTCCGATACTGCAGTCCAACGATTAGCAGTTGTACGGTAACGGGAAACACAGCCGTGGATGGCGGCGGGATCTACTGCTATCTGCGTGCGCCAACGATTAAAAACTGCACTATAACAGGTAATGCAGCCACGAACAACGGCGGTGGTTTGTACCTATACCAAATTGGCCCGAGAATTTCCACCTGTATGATAAGTTGTAATAGGGCTGCTTTTGGTGGCGGCGTATACTGCTATCAGAGCAGTCCTGAGATGCTCAACTGCACATTCAGTGGGAACTACGCTAGCAACGACGCCGGGGGAATGTTCTGCGACAGTGACTCCGCTCCAGTATTGACCAACTGTATCCTTTGGACTAATAGAGACAACGGCGGCACGGACGAATCCGCTCAAATCTATGGAGGGTCACCATACGTATCTTTTAGTTGTATCCAGGATGATGATCCTAATGATACGTACATTCCATTTGGGGATGCGAACAGCGGAAACATCGATGATGTCCCGATGTTTATTCGTGATCCTAACGATGGCGGGGACGGCTGGGGCGTTGGGAATAATGACGACCTCGGCGATTTACACTTGCAGGTAGATTCACCCTGCATAAATGCTGGAGATCCAAACTTTGTGGCAGTCAATCAAACAGACATAGACGGCCAGCCGCGGGTAATGGGACAACGCGTGGATATGGGAGCGGATGAGTTTTTTATGGCGACTGTTGTTATAACCAAACCTGGTGGAGGCGAAGTCTGGGTCAGTGGAAGTATCCATGAAATTGGATGGCGTAGTCATCTTTATGAAGGGACTGTCGATCTGCTATTCAGCAAAGATAGTGGCGAAAATTGGCAGACGATTGGAAGCAGTGTCTCAGACACGGGAAATTACATGTGGCATCTGCCGGATATAGTGGACTCCAACCAGTGTTTGGTTTTGGCTGTTCCAAGTATCCCTGACGCCAATGTTGTCCGTATCAACAGCGGGCTCTTTACGATTCACCCGGATTCTCCCGACCCTTCGGTAGCATCAAAGTGGAAATCGCTCGGTGGCAATTTCAGGCGTACTGGCTTAAGCGAAAATTATGGGCCGGAGTATGGCTGTGTCAAATGGCAGTTCGAGACAAAGGGAGCAGTACCAGCAAGCATTACTATCGGCGTCGATGAAAGAGTGCATATTGCTTGTGAAGACGGCACGGTATATGCCCTCGATGCCAGTGGGGTGTTGCTCTGGAGCTACAATGCAAACTCTCCGCTTGTTAGCTCACCTACCATAGGGCCTGATGGTACCGTGTATGTGGGAAGCCAAAACGGAAAGCTTTATTCAATTGATATCACCGGCAGCTTGCGATGGACACACACAACCAGTGGTCCCATCTATTCATCCCCCGCAGTATCTCCAGACGGTAGGATATATGTCTGCTCGCAGGATGGTATCCTCTGCGCATTAGGGCCAGATGGCAGCGAGCTGTGGGATTTCGAGATGGATGGGCCGGCACAGCTGCCCAGCTCTACATTTGCCTCTCCAGCAATAGGTGCAGATGGCACCATTTATATTGCTGGATTATATGACCCGAATTTGTATGCAATTGAGCCGAACGACGGAAGTGTAAAATGGACCTGCAATTTTGAATTTCCTATCGACCCCTGCGACCCAAACAGTGAGATGGAAGGTGGATGGCCATTTGCCTCGCCGGTTATAGGGCCGGATGGCACTATATACCAGACGCTATTGTATGATTCCTATCTCTACGCAATCGAACCCAACGCTGGGACTATTATCTGGTCGACGGATCTGGCTGATCCATGCTCCGGCTGGTTTGGCCCTAACTACGCTGAGGATTATGGCGATGCAGACGGCTGGTCTGAGCCGACATTAGGGCCGGACGGGACAATTTACGTAAGCTTCGATGATCCATATCTGCGAGCGGTTGAGCCCAATGGCAATATCAAGTGGGTAGCTCCATTGGGTAGCGTAGGTGGATTTACCTTGACCGTCGGCAGCAATGGCCTTATCTATGCCGCCAGCGATGACAGCCGGCTTTATGTAGTAGACCCTAACGGCTGGGAAGTCGCTCGATTCCAAGGCGATCACTGGCTGAGCTTGCCGGTTATTGCAGCAGACAGCACAATAGTAGTCTGCGGTGTAAACGACGATGCTATACTAACCGGCGACGAAAACAGTACGGTATGGGCCATCAGACAACACGGCTGTGAAGACTTAAACGCCGACGAGGCCGTCAACCTTATTGACTTTGCCTTGTTAGCAGCTGAATGGCTTAACTGTACAGATACAGAGTGGCCATGCAACTACGACGGAGAAGAACTTTATGTTAGAGGTGATATAAATAGAGATCAATATGTAGATTTTTCCGACCTGGCAGCGATGGCGGATCGATGGCTCGATGATGTTAAGTGGCTTAAGCTACTAACGCCACCTGGTCAGGCAAGCAATAATCCGAATCCCGCTGATGGCGCAACAAACGTCAGCATCAGTGCTGATTTGAGTTGGACGGCTGGTTCTGATGCCACATCGCACGATGTGTACTTCGGCACGACAAGCCCGGGCATATTCCAGGGCAACCAGACTGCCACGACTTTCGATCCCGGCATAATGAGGCTAAATACGACGTACTACTGGCGTATCGATGAGGTCAGTCCCAGTGGGACAACCACCGGTACAGTCTGGAGCTTCACGACTACTAGATGGCCACCAGTATAGGTGAAGACTAAAATGCAAGTTTGAGGAAAAACCGATGAAATCAAAAACAGCTGTTACCAGAAAAGATATTGTCGTCGTTTTGGGTTGTGTGGTCTTTCTGTTAGGAAACCTCGGGGCTATTGGCAGCGGCGGCCGCAGGCGGGCCAAACGCGTGGTCTGTCTTACAAATCTGAGGCAGTTGACACTTGCGTGGACTCAATTTGCAGATGATAACGACGGTTTTATTGTTAACGGCGCAGCAGGTTATGACATGCTAGGTGAGCCTCCCTGGGTGGGTAGGTGTTTTTTTTGCGAGCCTGAGGAACAAAAAGCGGCGATCAAAGGTGGAACATTATGGCCGTACTGCCAAGAGCTAAGACTTTACCGTTGTCCTATTGGTTACCGGACAGAGATGCTGAACTATGCCATAGTCAATTCTATGAATGGTAGCCCCGTCCTGACAGAAGAGCAGGGTGTATACATCAAAAACAGGATGGAGATTCGCAAGCCACACGGAAGAGCAGTTTTCATTGACGAGGGACGGGTACCTGTTGGTAGCTACGCCGTTTACTATGACCGGGAGCTATGGTGGGACCCACCTCCAATACAACATAATAATGGGGTAACGCTGTCTTTTGCAGATGGGCACAGTGAATACTGGAAGTGGAAAGCCTCGTATATCGACAACCCGGATCCGCTTCAGACCCCTGAGGGCAGAGAGGATTTGCACAGATTGCAGATAGCTGTATGGGGGAAGTTGGGCTATATACCTTAGTAGGCATGACTTTATGAAAAAACCATAAGCCACAAAGTCAAGTGTGTAACACTATCAGCCCTTTTCTTGCCGGATATCCGGCGTCATTCTGACGTCACCTTTGTTTATGTTCCCAGTATGGTTGGAGTATGTAGCCAGTGTGTAACCAGTATGGAATCAATGTTGACGCCAAAAAAACGCACATAAGGGTATGAAAGGCAAGCACTTATAAGCAGAGATGATATTCGACACGCAGGAGGTCACTGGTTCAAGTCCAGTACCGCCCAGTGTCATAAGTGATGAATATATAAGAACTCGCTCTTCGCCACACGAAGTGCGTAAAAAGGATTTGCGCTTATAAGCTCCCAATTGAGCGCGGCTTCAAAGTTTAGTTTGCAGTACCTTCTGATTTGCTCACGGCTCCAGTTGGAGAGGGGCGCACCTATGTGCCCTTTCGCCAAACTTTTCTGCATCGAAACAAAGACGACAGCATCCTCAGGTGTAATGTCCTTCAAGCAAACTTCTTTTCCGAAATAAGTCTCCAGCCGTTTAATGGCATAGCTGTACAACTCGTATGAGGCCGGCCTCCACTGATACAAAGGAGCGAGACCGGGGTGGTTGGGGTTCAGTTAATAATTGCTTATTGTCTATGAATAGTCGATAATAGAGGGCAACCAGAGTTAAGAGTGTGACGGATTATGGAGGTCGATATGAAAGCAGGAATTATGGGTATTTTGACCTTACTGGTCGTGGCTTGTGGAGCGTCTGGTAAGGTAGGTGATGTTTTGAAAGTGATAGACACACCAGGACCTTGTCCCAAAGGGCTGGCTTTCGATGGAAAAAATCTTTGGGTGGCAGACGCGTTTACGGACAGAATCTATTCAATAGAGGCTGAAACAGGCAAGGTGATAAAGAGTTTTGAAACGCCGGGGTATGACCCAGAAGGGTTGGCGTGGGACGGGGAGTGTTTATGGCACATTGATTCAGGGGAGAATCTACTGTACCGCCTGGACACAAATAGCGGTACACCGATAAAGATAGTGGAATCAAGTACGAGTGACCCTCGAGACATTGCGTGGGATGGGAAGTTTGTGTGGATAGTGGATCATAAGGAAGATGTTCTGATGAAGGTCTCACCGGCGGATGGTGCGGCAGTAAAGTTCTTTGCAGCTCCGGTAAAGGAGTCGGCAGGGCTGACATTTGACGGCAAATACCTATGGGTAACGGATCGGATGGAGGACAGAATTTATCTGGTTGACCCGGCGGATGGTTTGTGCCTTTCGTCATTGCGCAGTTATGGGCCTTGTCCTTACGGGCTTGCGTGGAGAGATGGTTTTTTGTGGAACGTAGATTATGAGAATCGCCAGATATATAAGATAAAGGTCTTCGATAAGGATATTATAAGTAAGTGGGATGAGCGGGAGCTATCGCTGCATTTTATCAAAGAATTTCGCAATTATGGGCCAGGTACGCTGAAAACACTGGATGTTTATCTTCCTCTGCCGGAGAATCGTGACAACCAAACTCTGTTGAGGCCTATTGAATTTGACTCACAGCCTGTGGAAATAATCGAAGACGAATGGGGACAGAAAATCGCGCATTTTAGCTACAAGGATAGGCAGGCTTACAGTCTAATCCGGGCAGGTTGGAAGGTGAAAGCCAAGATAAACGCCACAGAGTACTTTATTTATCCGGATAAAGTAGGAACAGTTGGAGACATCCCAAAAGAAATCAAAGACAAGTACCTGACAGATGGTGAGAAATATCTTATTGAAGATGCGTATATCAAGGAACTGGCCCAGGAAATTGCCGGCAAGGAGAAAAATCCATATTGGGTGGCGCTGCGTGTGATGGATTACTTGGCTGAACATCTGAGCTATAACCTTAAGCCGATTGGGGGATGGAATCCAGCACCCGTGGTTCTGAAACGAGGGACAGCATCGTGTTCGGAATATTCGTATTGTATGATTGCGCTGTGCCGTGCTCTGGGAGTTCCAGTTCGTTATGTGGGGGCGGTGAGCCGGCGCGGGGATGACGGTTGGGTAGATAATGTGTTTCATCGCTGGGTGGAGGTCTATCTGCCGCCGTATGGCTGGATTCCCTTTGACGCGAATAAAGGAGATGCAAGTCTGCCAGGTAAAAGGGTTTTAGGAGTAGGAAACGTATCGGCTCGCTATATTATTACCACTGAAAACAGCGGCGGGGACAAATATTTATGGTTTGGGTATAACGATGGATACAACTGGACCAGTGAAGGTAAGTGCCGAATACATGAAGAAAGCTACGGGTTATGGTCTCCCCTGGGGGAGAAGAAATACCACAAGCCTGTGGACGAGAAAAAATGAACATGTCAGTGTACCCGACCCAGACGAAGTCGACAAAGTAATCAGTCGAAATCTGCGTGCATATGCTATAAGTTCAAAGGGTGGAACGGATGACATCACCATTGCGAGAAAGGTATAGTGCTGTGAACGCACGCTTTTCCTACTCGGCTTGGATGCGGTGATGTTGAGAAGAAAGCGCTGAAATATTGTTCAGGAAACGGGCCTGTTTCCCTTGATTGACAGCTCAGAAAATCCGACAAATACCAACGTCCAGCAAAACGATAAAACCCTCAAAAACTGCAAGGTAAGGATGGCAGGTTCGTGAACTCGATATGACCTATCTCAAATAGCTGGTTCAAGGTTCCGTAACTGTTTCCCGGACCCGCTTTTTTCCAAGTAGGGTAATCTTTTTCTTCATAAAAAAGTGAAATGCTCTCCTTCTTTTCCATAAAAACTTAATGCAATCGAGGAACCTGAAGTTCTTTAAGTAGAAGTTTAACAGTGTTCGCTTTTGCCATTTTACCAACTCGTGGTGCGGTAAGCCGTCTATCTCCAATACCCTTCCTCCGTATTTATCGTATTCAAGCCAATCCTTCGAAAGTAAGCGATAACCGTTCCTGCCTTGCAGGGCCATCTGAAAAATCTTAGTGCCGGGATACGGAACCATAAGTCCTACTGCGATGCTGTAAGTATTCAGCTCTACTGCCAAATCAGCGGTTCTTTTCAAAGTCTCCGTTGTTTCGCCCGGGTGGCCAAGAATATAGTAAGTACAGAGCGGGATTCCTGCTTCTTTAATTGATTTAACTGCATTTCTGACCTGGTTTACGGTAATGCCTTTACCTACCGCTTTTAGTATTTTATCATCACCGGATTCGACCCCCATTTCCAGGCGGAAGCAACCAGCTTTCTTTGCCAGTTCAATCAAATCCCGATTTACAAAATTAGCGCGTGTTAAGGCACTCCACTTAATTCGCTTTGGAATATCCCGCTGGATAAATAATTGCAAGAGGTCTCGCGTTTGCTGATTGTCAAACAGAAAGATTTCATCAGCGAAATTAATTGTATGTGCGCCGTAGCGCTCAATAGCAAACTCTATTTCCTGGAGAATATTCTGCGGTGATCTTCGCCTGATTTTTCGACCGAGAACCCGCATGCAGAAGGCGCAATTATAGGGGCAGCCTCTGCTGCTCATAATGACGTAATAGCAATTTTTGGACTTTAACGCCCGTATGTTACTCGGGTAGTAAGAATCAAGCGATGGATATGGCAAGCTGTCCAATTCCGCAGACGTCATAAATGGACGAGGCTCATTTATAACAATTTGCCCATTGTTACGAAAGACAAGCCCTTTAATATTGTTCAATTGCGCTGCTGTGGATTTTTGTTGTAGAGATTCTAACAGTTCTACAATGGTATTCTCGCCCTCTCCATAAATGCCATAATCAAAGGTTCCAAACTCCTCGAGGGTTTTTTCCGGCAAGGCGGTTATATGACAGCCTCCGATTATAGCCGGAGTATCCATCTCTGCTTTTAACTGGGCTGCGATGGTAGCGGCCTGTTTGACCTCGTGCGTCATAGCTGTTAAACCAATTACATCCGGCTTATAATTCTTTATGCGGAATAAAAGCTCAGACTGCGACCAGGAGTGAAAACATGCATCAAATATCTGACAGTCAAAGCCGCTGGATTTGAGACAGGAAGCTATATATGCTATACCCAGAGCCGGGTGTCTATACCAATCAGCATAAGTTACCGGCGGCTTGACTAACGCTATCCTCACAGGTAACTGTCCTTACTTAACAAAATCCCAATTTCCCCTGATAATCTGATGACAATCCATTCCGAATGAGTGTTTTTCACTGTTATCTTCGCCGGGCCACTAAAAACATTCACGTAACTTATTATGAAGACTGACCTTACAAATGTACCTATTTTCGCCCATTATTATTTAGAATCAATCGGCAAATCCTTTATGTGCGATAATATTTGTGAAGCGGCACGGCTAACACAAAAAGTATCTTCAAGTACTTTTCGCGCATTATGTCCCATTTGCCAGCGGAGACCGACATCTTTAGCCAGCAGCAAAGCATAGTTACAAAGTTGCTCGTCCTGTCCATTCGTACAAACTAATCCCGCCCGTGAGTTCTCGAGAATTCGCTTGAGGTCGTTGCAAGGATTAACGCTTGCCAGGATGGGCATAGAAAGGTACATATAGGCGAGTATTTTTCCGGGAATGTTGCAGGTCTTCAAGGCCCTGTCTAAAGAAATCAGACCAACGTCGCACTGTGAGAGCATGCCGAGGTACTGAGCCTGTGGAAGGGATGGATGGATTGAGATATTCTTCAGCTCGCTTTTCCGGATTTTTGCTTTTAGACGTGGAACTTCACTGCCTTGGCCTACCAGAAGAAAGTGTATACCGGCGTGCTCAGAAAGATTCTTAGCCAATCGGACAATGTTGTCCATGTCCTGGGCGGTCCCAATGTTACCACCATAAAAGAAAACCACCTTATCGCGGAGACCTAACTGCCGGCGGTAGTTTCGAAGGACGATTTTTTTCCCACTAAGGGCGGTCCAATTATACAAAACCTCCAGATGGCATTTGTCCTGGAGCCCATTTTTTGAGAAATATTTGAGGTTTGCGGGTGATTCCACGCCGATGATATCCGCTACGGAGTATTGTTTGAGTTCCTTGCTCCGGAAAAACCAGTAGGCAGGCCCCTTTCTCAGCACACCAACATCGAGCGTCCATTGGGGAAAAATGTCTCGTAGAATCAGATAGGCCTTGCAGTTCCACATTTCTTTCAGTCTCTGGACCAGACGACCAAAGAAAATAGTTGGAGAGTAAAAAACGATTAGGTCACAAGGGTTGGTGCGGAAGAATTTCTTACCCGCTTTCCAAATAACCGATGACAGTCTAACCTCGTTGACAGCTCTGATTATCTTGTTAGTTCCCTTGGTCTGCCCGATTCGGACTCTTAAGACCGTCAAGCCGTCCTCGATGGTGATTCGATTGGGTGCAACTAAGTTAGCATCGGGCGCAGCTACAATCACATCGTGGCCCCGATGGGCAAGTTCGACGCCCAGTTCGTGAATCATCACGGCAGCAGACTTAGGGATTGGAAGGTAACAGTCTACAATTAACAATACTCGCATGCACAATGTTATCCTATATACTAGCTGGATTCGGCGGCACCGAATCAGAATTTTACAGTGTTAACACTATTAGTCAGAAAATATATCGTAAGGAATGAGCGTTTCTCTTGCCGGTATCTGCAGCCTTGTCCCTGTTTAAAATCAAAGCAAATGCAGCCAAAAATAAGCTGCTGTTTATAAGTTTCTTCTTGTTTTAACTAACAAGCGATGTAGCATGTCTGCTCTTATCTGCCGATAAAAGCTTTCTATCTCCTCCTGCTTTTTGAGCAATTATATCCAAACCTCTTACAGCAGCAAAGCCGTAAACGGAGCGCATCCAATCTGCAGTTAAGCGTATACCCTGCCGGAGCGAATAGGTGGTTTTGTGGTCCAAGTCACGCACCGCTTTAGAAATATCGACCTTTTTATCCTTTGTTGTGAGCTTTTCAGCATCCCGGTACTCGACAAGTTTAGGGTCCGCAGCAGTAACCTTTAGAACTGTATCCGAAAGTTCCTCAATGGAGTGGTAATATCCGCCGCCTATGTTGTACACCTCGCCTGGCTTGAAATTATCTACGATATTGGCTAACGTTCGCACACAATCGGCAACATAGGTGGAAGTCCTATGGTGCCCACGAAATACTACCCAAGGCAAACCTGATAATGCACAGTAAAGAAAACGACAGTTGACAGACCGATATGGACTATAGTATTCGCCGGGACCGTAGGTATTGAACAAGCGTACAACTACGGATTCAGTTGCGTATTGTGCTGCAGAATTTCGAATCTGCATTTCATTAACCCATTTTGTCATTGCGTAATCATTGAGCTGCTTGATTTCATACTCATCCATAACGCTTTCGGCCATCAGGTTTGGCCAATCCCCGTACACTTCGGAAGACGAAAAGTGGATAAGCCTAAAGCGAAGCTGCTCTTGCAGGCGAATGACATTTTTTGTGCCAATAACGTTACTTCCCCAAAGATTTTCATAAAAGTCCTCTCCATTCCATCGTCCAAACTCAGCAGCGGTGTGGTAGACATAATCAAAGGGGCCAAGCTGCTCGAAGACACGCTCAAGCTGCCGGAAGCGGCTAACGTCGCATCTTGCATACAGGGGTGTCTGGACGTCTGTCCGCACAGAAAACCCGATCTGATCAGGTTGATGAGCCAAGTCAAGACCTGCAACGTAGTGACCGCGCCGGCGCAGCTCGCCAACAAGAGGCGTTCCAATTGTCCCGAGACATCCTGTGACCAGAATACGCATAAGTTACTCCTTTAATAATTTCTAATCCTAATCTGAAATTACACTAAGAAGTTTTAGAAAAGTTGTTATTACGCTGATACAGAACGTGAAAAAAACTTATGTAATACCGCTTAGAAGCTTCCGGTCGGCCTCCATTTCCTCAGCTTCTGCAAAACGGGATACTTATAGTACATCTCCCTTATCAGATATTTTGCATAGGCATTAAGATTGCCTTTATTCTTTGCCAGCCCCTTCATCATTTTCTCTCTTAAGAATATCAGCTCTTCAACATTATGCTCGGCGGTGTAATAAACCATCGAATCGTTCTTCAACCAATACTCATCCGAAATAAGGCCGTCAGACCTTGCCAGGTCATAGATTTCGGTATCTGGTAAAACCCACAATATTTGCCCGCTGCAAGCATTCAATGGCTTTATCTTTCTCATTAATGCAACTGTTTCTTCAATTGTTACTTCATCTTCCCCCGGGTTTCCCACCATAAGATAAGCTCTGGGTTTAATACCAGCTTTGTGAGTCAGTCTAAAAGCTTGCTCAATTTGTTCTACGGTTTGTCCTTTCTTAATATTTCTAAGCACTTTTGGGCTGCCTGACTCAACTCCATAGTCAATCCTGTAGCAACCCGCCTCTTTCATCCAGCCTAAAAGCTCCTCATCTACCTGACTTACATGGGAACATGCTACCCAGCTAATATGCAAACCTCTTTCCAAGATTCGCCGGCATATCCGGATGGCCCTTTCTTTGCTAACCGTAAAATTGTCATCGAAAAACATAAAAGCCCCAACTCTGTGGTCTGTATATAACCACTCAATTTCATCAACGATGTTCTCAGCACTTCGAGCCCTCCACTTCCTGTTCCAGAACTTAGAGGCAGAACAGAATATGCATCTATAGGGACAGCCTCTGGAGGTGATTATTGCTGCTGCCCGTCCTCTAATTTCGGGCAGACCTAAATATCTATCAAGATTGAAATCACCATAATCCGGAAAAGGTATTACATCGAGGTCTGCAATGAAATCTCTGGGCTGTGTAATGATAACCTTCCCATCGTCTTTATAGGCTATTGCCCTAATCTCTGCTGGATTGCCACCATTAAGGACTGTTTTTGCCAATTCGACGGTAGTTATCTCCCCTTCACCAATGGCTACGGCATCGGCGTACGCTAATCTGAACATATGTTCAGGGAAGGCAGTAGCATGGTGCCCACCAATGATAATCTTTGTTGTCGGTAAGATTTTTTTAACTATCCGGGCTAATTTAAAGGATTGGCCTCGTTCAACAGTCCAGCAAGGAATACCAACAATCAAGGGATTCTCATCTTTGATTGTCTTGGCAAGCTTTTTCCATGAAAATGAAGAAGCATCTAAGGTCCGCGCTTTGATGCCGTTTGCCTTAAGTATAGCGGAGATATAAGCCAAGCCGACCGGTGGAAAGTCAGCGGACTGCGGAATTTCTCTGGGAGGATTTACTAATAGAAACTCTGTTCTTCGGGGCATATACGATTACACACCTTTTCGAGTACTTTTCCTTCAGCATATCATATTCAGAGAACTTGCTCTCATATTTATAGACCCGTCGAAATGCTCAGGGTGTGCATCCAGCTGCTTTAATCAGCTCAGCTACTGTCAGTCTCGCACACTTGTCCTGACTAAATTTTGCGGCTCTTTCCAAGCAACGCTTACGCATAGCATTCAATTGTTCTTCCGACATATTCAGAACTCTTTGAATCAGCTCAGCCAATACCTTTTGCTTCCTGGGAGGATAGAAAATAGCCGTATTATCAAGCATTTCAGGCAGAGGCGGATTGTCTGCAACAATAGCAATGCATCCATTCGCCATTATTTCCAAGGCAATATTAGGGCAAGCTTCGACACGGCTGGTCATTAAAAACATTTTACAGTGCTGATAACACCAACACATCTCTTGTTCGCTAAGCGGTCCTGTGAATAGAATACTCGATTCTAATCCAAAACGCCTAATAGCAGATTTGAGTTTGCGGTAATATCCTCGCATACTCCAAGTCACAGAACCAGCGACGGCTAATTTGCAATCTTTGCCTCTCTTTCCGGATATTTGGCGCACGGCAAAAATGGCATCCTCCAACCCCCGAGCAGGTCGAATTGAGCCGGCGGTAAAAAGGAAGTCCCCCTTCCATGATTGCAGAATAGAGGCCGGCTTTTTAAGACTAAGACCATTCATATTTTCTACACCATGATATACCAGGCCGACCTTCTCAGGATTGACGCCCCACCTGTCCGTTATGAATTGCCTAACAAAACCGGAAACAGCGATAGTTCGATCGGCTTTCAATAAACTATTACGTGTCTCTTTAGCCCTCATACAATTCAGGATTCTTTCAAGAATAGGGTTCTCATCGATGTCCACAAATGGTTCCATATTCCGAATCATATTAACAGTGGGCACTCCATCAATTCGGCAAAACCTTGCTGTTGGGATAAAAACAACATCCGGTGCAAATTCCTTTATCTTCGTTCGTTCATCACTGTTAAGGTCTGACACCGGCCATTTGCAAGGCTTCAAAGACTGCCAGTTAGCAAAGGGAAAAGCTTCTTTCCATTCAGACAGATTGATAGGCCGGGGTAACCCGACAAGCAGAGCAGACACTTTAGGATGACGAGCAATCCGGGGAATGAGATTCCTTAAATACTTCCTGTATCCTCCACTAATGCCACCAGACGTTAAATTGAGGATAGCAATCTTCATCTATTTGTATGTATCCTTCACAAAGCCAATGCTTCACACACCTGATTTATGGAACGTCTTGAGAAAAATCTTCAGGTTTCAAACCTTTAGCATTCAGTCCATTTGGGCCGTTACTGATCCTTACATTCTTGAAACCGGCTTCTCGAAACCAAGATTTCACAGTTTTTTTTGACTGTGGATGATCATAGGCTGGCGAGTACATATCGAACGTATCTAAAATAGACCATTCCCGATTAAGCTCCGCAGGTAGACCAAGATGAGCATAACTTACGATCGGCATAATCTTTCCGCCTAATTTTCCTAAGTATTTTCGAAGCAAATTCGCACAAGGCAAGAGAATAGGATTCGTTCGAACGATAATATCATAGAGAAACTCTTTATCCATCCGTTTAGTAAGAGGTCTAAGTAGGTATTTCCACGAGAGCATACTTCTAATCCGTTTGTTGTAGATATCAATAACCAATTCGCCGCTCGGTTTTACATACGGCACAAGGCTCATGAAAGCGTCCTTCACATTAGGAGTGTGTTGAAGTACACCAAAACAAAATACTTTGTCAAACAAGCCTTGTCGCAGGGGGATATGGTAAATATCACCCTGAAAAATATGTAAATTTTCATACTCCTTGTTGTTTTTCCAGTTTGCCTCTACCGCACTGCTATAGTCAAATGAGATTACTTCAGCGCCTGTTTTGCAAGCGACTTGTGTGAATCGGCCAGCACCAGACCCTGCTTCAAGGATCAATTGTCCTCTTAAGTCATCCGACCAGCCAGTCACCGCATAAAATCTTTCTTTAGAAAACGAAAATCCATTGAATTTATCAATTTGGGCTCTTGCGTGCTTGTTCCACTCGAAGCCAAATGTATCGGCATAATTTTTCTCGTCCACAAAGCGAGGGATACTATTTCTAATTATGTATCTGGACTCACATTTCAAGCAACACAAATAGCCATCTTGGATTTCGCTATGAGAAACATCATTAGCCCTATCCTCAGTAGTCAGAGGGCTACGACAAACTGCACAACATAGATAATCAAGCATTTTGGTTTTCACAAGTTTTCTGTTCCTTTATTTCCGAGCATTTCCCCATACGCGACGAGAGTTCCAGAAGAAGAGTAGCCCATAAACAACGTACACAAAATAGTCTGACAGTATGATATTCACCGCTTCAAGGTTATTACTGGATATCTGAATGCGACCTTAAGGCAAAGCCAGTTAAGCAAGGTTTTTTTGAAGCCAAAGCTCGGTTGCAAGTGCACCCCATATAGTGTTCAAAACCATAGCTGGAGGATTAGCATCAGTTTCTTTAAGGTGCCTCAGCATACGCTCAATCCATTCCTCTCTTAGGACAGCCGTTATGTATCTTGTTCCGCCTAGCAGCGTCTCTCGGACAAAAGAGCTAATCTCTTCACCTCGCAACCATTTCCGCCATGGAGGGACATAGCCGACTTTTTTCCTATGAATGAAATCCGGTGGCATATAATCCTCAAGCATTCTCTTCAGAGGCCACTTGGTAACTCCATTGCGTACTTTCATTTGCCATGGAATTCTGCTCATGGACGTCAAAACATCGCGCCATAGGTATGGGTACAACATGCTCTTACCCAGTTCGTGCGCTGGCCCTAAGGCTTTTGCCGTCCACAGATGGCCGCAAACGTGTAGTAACTGAATAGTATAGAAGCGAGTATAAAGAGAATGATTTCCTCGGTTGCCAGTACACGCCATGCAAGAGGCTAATAGGAGCTCACTGACCTTCTGAAACCAAGTCGGCTCTGCATAAGTCATCCCATTGTGTCCGAACACAAAAGGAGCAAGAGCTGCGTCGTCTACACAGGTCTGATAGATCTTCCGCATTCCGATATCGAGTAGACTATGTCTTTTCCAGATGCCTAAGTCAAGCCATAGAGATGATGCAATTCTACGAAATAGACTTGGCAGAACTGTTATCCGTTGCCATTTACGGAGCATTTCTTGTCCAGCCACTCCGAAGCAGTCATCCCCGCCATTCCCATCAAAAACCCAAGGACAGTCAGGACGTTCTTCAGCGATGCGTCTGAGTAGAAAAGCAACCGGTATAGTAGAGAAGTCTGAGAAAGGGTGCATTGCGCTTTCGGCGGCATGACGAATTGCGGATACGACCTGATCTTCCGAGAGTTCAAATACTCTTAGCGTTGTATTTGATGCTTCTGCAGCCCGCTGCGCAAAGACAACTTCAGGATCGGGCCGACCAAGCTGGCACATATACCCTTGTTTGGGCCGGTCTGTAGCTTCCTGCATAAGGCATAAGAACAGAGAGCTATCAATTCCGCCACTGATTGTCATTGAAGTGCCGAGTTCGGCCACTACCTTGGCTCCTGCAAGCAAAGCGTTCTTGGCTTGCTTCAAACAAACATACTCATCTATTTCTGGCTCATCCACAAAGTCGAGACATAGTATTTGGGTATAAGTAGGTGTGCTCGCGCCGAGTTCAAAAGTGGCTGCCTGGCCGACTGGAACTGCGAAGACTCCGTCGAACACAGTAAGTGGTTCTGGAACAGCACCGTAGATAAGGACCGACCACAAGCTCATGGGATCTGGTTTTGTGGAAGCAACTCTTGACAGTACACTTGCATCTGATGAAAAGACAATTCCACCCTTCGTAGCGCGGTAGTACATCCTTCCGGGCCCAAGGCGGTGTGATACCAAATGTAGCCGACTGCCTTTGCGACTAATCTCTACGGCCGCGGCACAGACATTATTAATTACTTCTCTGAAAAATGTCACGCCCTTTGTTGTTAGACCTGTGGCCAACTCGTCCGGCGCCGCCCATCGATAGCCGTCGTCTAAAGTGCCTACAAATACTGGGTCAGATGCTGTGCAGGTCACATTATCACACCGCGACGGAGGATCGAGTTGCTGACGCCTATCACAAACCAGGCATACCCATAAGCCATTTCCTTCAATCCCTATGACGTTAGCCTTGTCACCTTTTTTAAAGTCTGCACCGAGAGCTTTAATTAACTTTCCTTCGGGTTTCGTCTTTCCAAAAAAACCTGCTATCACAGTAGTCATACCTCCAAGCTTTTCAACAGCCTTGAATTTTTCTGCGCTGTCCGAAAGATGATGTTTGGTTTGGCTCTCTGAAAAACGGTACTGTAATAAGAAAGCCTCCTCCTGACCGTTGTGAGTTATTTCGCTTACAACTCTTGTCGTTCAAGGCGTCGGCCATCTCTTTTATGTGTAAGGCAAAACTGGGGATGGAGTTAGCACGGAAATCACTCAATTGGAACGGTTACTTCCATTTAGGATATTTTCGTAGAGTTTTTGGAAAGCTTCTGCATGGGACTTCCATGAGTATTTACTGACGACTAAATTCCGTGCGTTTTTTCCGAGTTTTTCCCTCATAGGTCTGTTTTTCAACAGGCAAATGACTTTCCGAGCAAATTCCAAAGGCCTTTCGGCTATCATAAGATGAACATCATTCTCAGCAGCAATCGCCCTGGCTGCCTGCGGCGTTGCAACAATAGGTTTGGCCATAGACATAGCCTGCAAGACAGTGTTCTTTATGCCCGAACCGAGGCGCATCGGTGATACGACAACCGAAGTTTTTTCATAGTACTCTCGCATATCCGCAACCTCATTCGTCACAATCACACCTTCTTTCTTTCTCAGGGACAGAACACTTTTGGGCGGTTTTCTTCCCACAATATAGAATTCGACATCGGGGACTTCATTTCTTATTAGAGGATATATTTTAAGAGTAAAATGCAATGCGGCATCAACATTCGGCTTGAAATCCATACCGCCAAATAGACCAATGCTAAATCTTCCGTTGACATTATCCTGCTCTATCTTCTCAGGGCTGAAATACTCAATATCTACTCCATTGGGAATAACCTCGATGGGCAAAAAGGGACAGTGTTTTTCTAAGAGCTCCTTGTCCTCCTCTGAGACTACCGTGCATACATTGTAATTCGGATAAAAGTGGGTTTCGATCCATGTCCTTTGTTTATACAGCCAATACCACATAGCTTTGCTGAACAAACTCTTACCTGCCTTGTAGTTCTTATACGCGTAAAGAGAAATAACATCATGAGATGCTATTACTCTGGGAAGGTTGTCAACGGCGCTCCAGTACTGAGACATCATAGGTAAATCAATATGGACTAGATCCGGCTTCCATGCCCGGACCCCACTTGTAATTTCATGACGCATTCTGGGGGAATCAAATCTTTTGGGATTCGCTACATCATGAATAAGTTTCTTAAACCTTGACCATTTGTTAGAGTTAGGATTTATATGGGGAACTGTGACAATCTGGACGCAAAAAGAAGCAATCTTATCAATATAATTTTCGTCTCCCGGATTACAGAACGTAATTAGAAATATATTGTTGTATTCAGCTAAATATCTTATGAGATTATAGGCTTTGAGATAAGCTCCGTCACGATATGGGGGGTACGGGAAATTCTGTGAGACAAATAGAAGATTCATCGATCTTCCTCTGGTCTTGTAATTTCATAAAAGCTGCAGTATAGCATCCTCAACAATTTCCGGCTTTAGCAAATCCATACAATTTGGCTTTCTATCACATGTGGAACGATAGCAAGCAAGACAATCTATATTTGCACTTAACTTGATTCCTCTTCCATAGACTTCAAATTCGTTAATGGACGTAGGTCCAAAGAAAACCACCAGTTTTTTGCCCAGTGCTAATGCAGCGTGAGCAGCCATCGTATCGGAAGAGACCACCACGTTACATATATCTAATACGGAAAGGAACTTGCGCAGCGAATTGTCACAACCTCCAGACACGACTTTGTCTCCAAATTTCTTCTTCAAGATATCAATTTTGAGCTTTTCATCTATACCACCAAGTAGAAGTACTTGCACTTTTCTCCTTAGTAGTCGCTCGATCAACTCCTCGTAATGTGCTATAGGCCAGATTTTGTTTTGCCAGCGTCTACCAGCACCAGTATTTAACCCTATAATGGGTCCTCTTCTATCAAGAGTTTTTTCTTTGCAAAACGCCTCGCCATCTTCTTTATCTTTTTTGCTTAGGTTGAGTGGTATGTAAGTATCACTTTCGTTAAGTTCTAACATGTCGAGAATGATTTGCTGATAAGTCCTTGTATTTCTTTTCTTTATATTGTCATTAATTCCCATCAAAAACCACTCATGTGCCTTGTGATTGCTTGAAATAATCTGGCCTGAATTCCCAAGAAAGAAACCCACCTTTTCTTTTGCTTTGCATAGCGAAGCCATCAGCATAGCGGCTCTGCTGGTGTCGGGGTTAATGACCAAATCAAAGGAGGCTGTTTGAAGAAGATGTGTTGTAAAGGGGTCGCCATAATCAAGAACTTCGTCTACAAACTCAACGTTCTCAAAGAGTGGAATTGCGTTCTCTCTCGTGATCCAGACTATAGATGAATCAGGATATTCATTTCTCAGCGGTGGTAGAATAGCCATTGTTCTAAGAACATCACCAAGAGCATCTAACTTGATAACGGCAACTCTTCTTCCTATCTTCTCAAAATAAGGGCAACTGTGACATAGAACTCCTTCTTTTTTATGGAACTTGCACGGACGGTCGTGAAGAAAGTAACGGCAATCTTGCTTGAGGCAAGAGTCATCCACGATACTTATCCGCCTCTTCCCGAGTTTAACGACTAAGGTTTTACCCATTTGACTAATTGACAATCATTTGTTAGGATTGACAATTGTTCTTCTGAACAATTCGGCGTGTGGAAGCTTCTGAATAATTATTAAGCCAGCGATATCTCACACCCTGCCTGACTACGAATTCGCATGCCGCGATGGAGCCTATGAGAACATAAACATCAAGTCTCAAAAGACCCAGATTGCCTTCGCTCATGACTCGAAAAACGAAGTAATACAAGAACATAGCCTGAGCAACCGGTTGACAAAGTAGTCTTACCCTGATGAGCATGTACCAAAAAATTAAGGTTAAGATTATAAAACAGGAAACACCAATCACAGCAAAATAAGCCCCGTTGACCAAATAAAACCAACCCGGTAACGAGGGTGCAGAGCCATGCTCAGCAGATATTGGGTAACGAAGTACCGAATTTGTATAAAACCTTTCCGTTGAAGAATCGAAAAGCTTACTTAAACCAAGCGGCTTAAAGTCAATTGCCTGAATTGCCAACAGGCTGTCTAT
>Ga0209636_10001910_pt1 | contig 21125 bp, 22 predicted proteins | sample DeeMarSWOR152_54_FD_187464 | JGI IMG/M metagenome (GOLD analysis project Ga0209636, IMG submission 187464) | Marine sediment microbial communities from White Oak River estuary, North Carolina - WOR-1-52-54 (SPAdes) (version 2) | ecosystem: Environmental > Aquatic > Marine > Intertidal zone >...
CAGCCGATCACCACAGTATAAAAGAGCATTATTCCAAAAGTGGCGAAAACCGGCATCCACCACCCCAGCCACTCGAAACCACGTCCAATTTTTGCAAAAGCTAGGGAGGAAGCTCCATGTTTTTTATGCCCCAAGCCAAATTCCAAGATCATGAGGGGAATTCCAGCAGTGATCAGGGCCGCCAGATAGGGGATCAAAAAGGCTCCCCCACCATTCTCGTAGGCCATGTAACTGAAGCGCCAGATGTTTCCGAGACCGATGGCAGAACCTATGGCCGCAAACAGAAATCCAACTTGTGACTTCCAGGTTATGCGGGGTTTGTGATGCTCAGCCATAGCAGGAATTTTATCAAATTTTTTTTAGATTTTCTACGACCTCTTTAATAATCCAATCTGGAGTAGACGCTCCAGCAGTAATCCCAATTTTTTTCTTATCAGTTAACCAACTAGATTCTAATTCCTTAACGGTTTGGATTTGATGGGTTTCAGTTCCGGTCTTGGTGCAAAGTTCGGTCAAGCGCCTGGTGTTAGCGCTCATCTTATCTCCAATTACCAGCATCAAATCGACCTTCCCGGCCAGTTTGACCGCTGCCTGCTGGCGCCTTGAGGTCGAGCCACAGATCGTGTTAAAGTCTTTCACATCCGCAACCCTTTTCCTGAGTTCCGATACAATCTTCCTAAAATGTTCCTCCGCCTGCGTGGTCTGGGCCAGGATGCCAACTTTTGCCTCGCCGCCTAATTCTCCCTTGATCTCCTCAATATCCTTGATATCTTCGACAACCTTGGCCTTCCCCCCACTCCAGCCCACCAAACCTTTTACCTCCGGGTGCCCTTTATCTCCCACAATAATCACTAAGCGACCTTCCTCCGTCAGCTCTTTCGTGATTCTCTGCGCTTTTCTCACCCAGGAACAGGTGGTGTCCACTATTTCCAGGCCTAATTTCTCCGCTTCCTGATAAATTTCGGGAGATACACCGTGCGCCGAAATTAGAAGAATCCCCCCGGTGTTTTTGGGTATTTCAGATAGACTTTTTACAGTTTTAACCCTTAAGTTTTTAAATTTTTCAATCACCTGGGTGTTATGAACCAGGTTCCCGAGCATGAAAACCGGTCTACTAGCTTCAGTTTGTTCGAGGGCAATACGGTAGGCACTCTTTACTCCCTCACAAAATCCAGCATGTTCAGCAATTAAGACTTCCATCGCAGGAACATTATAGATATATATTAATCATTCGTCCAGTAGATCGGTTGTTCCAAGCAAACCGAATGGATCGAAGAATCAGTAAAAGAATAACATTCTAAATAACTTGACTGGATGCAAATATAGCGCTTTCAAATATTTTGGATAGGAGATTTCCCCTTCAAATAACTCTCTGTTTATCTCTTTAAACCAAGGATCCGCTTTTGAAGCCCTAATTATTTTCTCTATGTTTTTATCAAATATTCTCTTTAGCTTCCATCCTTCTTTCATATCGCCATAAATAATAGATTCTCGAATTTTTCTATAATATTTGGCGAGCGCTTTTTCTGAAAAATCATTTAGCTTTAATGATTCACTCACAACTTCAGCAGCCAATTGTGCGCTTTTCATGCCATAATAGATTCCTTCCCCAGTCAGGGGAGAAACAAATCCAGCAGCATCACCTACTATAACGTATCCATTTCCGTAGATCCTGGAAACAATTTTAAACTTGTCTTCCCCCAGACCCCCAAAAGGAATCAGGGCCCCCTGCGAAAACAAGATCTCTGCTCCGCGAAGTTTATCCTTTACGATAGGGTGATCTTTGATAAAATTATCTAGTCTTTTCTTTAAATTAATTCTCTGCTTCTCGATTATATAGAGCGGTATCACTAATCCCACGCTCACCAAGCCGTTTTTAGGAAAAATCCATGCATACCCCTCGGGAAAAAAATCGCTTCCATAATAGATTTCGATTCGGTTGTCTATTCTCTTGTCAATTTCCGAGTTTTTCAGTTTCAGTTGGTGCTGATAGCCCGCAAAAATGGCATGGGGATCACCGATGTATACACCCAATTTTCTGGCCAGGTTGCTTGGACATCCATCCGCCACGACTGTAACCCTGGCGCGGTATTCACGAACTTTCCCTTTCTCCATGCTTTTGACCCCAATCAGATTCTTATCCATAAAAACGGGCTCGATGACCTTACTTTCTTCTTTAAACTGAGCCCCTTCCTTCATCGCCATTTCGCAGAGGGTTTTGTCAAACTTTCCTCTCATTGCAGAGGCGCTCCTTCGGTAGGATTCTTCAAGGATCAAGGCGACATTCTTGGGGCTGCAAATCAGACCCCCATAGATCATACGATCAAAAGCTTTCTCAGGAATTCCAAATTCTTTGATTGCTCTTTCCGTGATTCCACCCGCGCAAGCCTTCTCTCTGTCAAGTTTTGCCTTTTCCAAAACCAGTACTTTAAAGCCTTTGGCCGCTATGAAACGGGCTGCGGTAGAGCCAGCTGGCCCTGCCCCAACAATAATAACATCATATGTGTTCTTCATCTTTCAACTAATCTGGCCAGATTATAAGCGCGGTCGATGCGCAAAGTCAATTCAATCTTGAATAAAATCCAAAAATGATTTATAATTAAATTACCGACGAAATAAGCAAGGAGCGGCATCCCCCAATTGAAAAAGAAACAAACTCACATCAAATCAGCGCCTAAACTTAACTTATTGCTGAATAGCTTAAAGGGTCCTCATCTAAGAAAAACCAATCCTCATGCATTCTATAGAACTTTGGTTCTTCAGATAGGCAAACGAAATATTCGCCGCTTCTCACCCGTTCCCTTTTCAGAAAGAATAATTCTATTGCCCCAATGCCTTCGGAAGATTGAAAAATGCAAGGCTAAAGAAGTGGGTAACCGATATGAATGCCAGGAATGTGGCGCTTGCAAAATTGCCAGAATTATCCAAAAAGCAAAAAAGCTAGGGTATAAAGGGGTCTATATTCTGAAAGGGGGAAGCGCGGTCTCTATGGTAATTGAACAAATTTCCCCTAAAGCTGTCCTTGGAGTAGCCTGTTATTATGAAGGCATGATCGGCATGGCAGAATGTGAAAACAGAGGGGTCCCCGTCCAATTTGTTCCCTTGATAAAGGATGGCTGTGTTAATACTGATTTGAACTTATCGGATTTAGAGAATTTAATAAGTCTTAAAAAGCCTTCAAAAAAACTTCAATAAACCCATCAATATTCAGCGAAACATCGGCTAACCAATATCATTTAGGAAAAAATGCGATTCTTTCCTTTTTCATTCTTCCGAGGGCTTCCAAGATTCTTTCCTTGGGGAGTGTGATGGCAAATCTTACGTAGCCTTCACCAGAAGGGCCGTAACCGTTTCCGGGAACTGCCAAGATCCCGCATTTTTCAAGAAGTTGCTCGGTAAAGGAGGCAGAGTTTTTCCCTTTGGGGACCGGAACCCAAACAAAGAAGGTGGCCTTGGTTTTTTCAAGCTGCCAGCCCAGGGAATTCAACCCCTCGATCAGGACATCCCTGCGTTCTGCAAAAACTCTGTTATGTTCTTCGATGCACTCCTGGGGACCGGTAAGGGCCTCAACTGCCGCATATTGAATCGCTTTAAATACACCGCTGTCGATATTGGATTTAATGGTGGCTAATACATTGACGGCTTGGGCATTGCCCACGGCCATGCCAATTCTCCAGCCCGTCATATTATAGGTTTTGGAAAGAGAATGAAACTCAATCGTTACTTCTTTAGCGCCCGGTATTTCCAAAACGCTGCCCGGTCTATATCCATCATATCCCATCTCGGAATAAGCCAGGTCGGAAACCAGCAGCAGATCATTTTTCCTGGCGAAATCCACACACCTCTCAAAGAAATCCTTTTCCGCCACGGCTGCCGTGGGATTGTTAGGATAGTTAATAACCAAGAGTTTCGCCCTTTTCAAAGCTTTTTTAGGAATACTATCCAAATTAGGAAGAAATTTGTTCTCAGAAGCCAGTGAAAGAAAGTAGGGCTCACCACCTGCCAGGATTGTCCCGACCCTGTAAACCGGATAGGCGGGATCCGGGATAAAAGCCACATCCCCGGGATCAATAAAAGCCAGGAAAATATGCCCCAAGCCCTCTTTTGAGCCGATTAAAGCGCAAACCTCGGAATTCGGATCAAGCTCTACCTTGAACCGCTTCTTATACCAATCCGCGACTGCCTTGCGAAAGATAAATTCTCCCTTTGAAGTGGGATAATTAGCAGACTGCGGCAGCTCCAGCACCTCATGCATCTTTTTGAAGATGTGAGGCGGAGTGGGAAGATCTGGATCGCCAATACCAAAGTCAATAATATCCATGCCCTTCTTGGTTAATGCTTCCTTTTTCTCTTCGATTTTTACAAAAAGATAAGGCGGAATTAAATTCAGTCGCTTAGATTTTCGCATAGAACCCTCATCCAAGTCTTTCTTTGATCGATAATTTTTCTTTTACTGCCTTCTCCCAGAGGGAGAAGGAGCAGGGTGAATAACAATTATTATACTGAATGTTTATCACTTTGTCCCTCTCCCTCTGGGAGAGGGTTGTAAAGCACAAACCAATCATAAATGATAAACCTGGGTGAGGGCTGTTAAACATAATACTTCCCTTCAAATACTTTTTGTGTTGGTCCACGCATCAAAACATGTTGGTCCTCGCTCCATTCAACATCCAGATCTCCACCCGGCAAATGGACCAATGCCCGGCGACCGATCTTCCCAACCAGTGAGGCCGCCACGACGGAAGCACAGGCTCCGGTCCCGCAGGCTAAGGTTTCACCCGCTCCTCTCTCCCATACTGCAACCTCTATCTCTTTATCATTGATAGTTTTCACGAACTCGACATTCGTGCGGTTTGGAAAATGGGAATCGTTTTCTATTTTGGGACCTATCTCATATAGATCAATCCCTGCCAGATCGTTAACCAAAGCAACCGCATGGGGATTGCCCAATGAGATTTTTTTGAAACTATGGCCTTGCAAGGACACCTCTCCCTCATCCTTTGGAATCCCCATATCCACCTCAACCCCCACCACCCCTTTTTCCGGGCCGAGAATAACTGCTGGCAATATAACGCCTGCCAAGGTTTCCACGGAAATCACTTCCTCATTGAGCTTATCAGCTTCATAAACATACTTGGCAAAGCAGCGGATGCCATTCCCGCACATCTCGGGTTCGGAGCCATCCGGGTTAAAAATCTGCATACGGTAGTGGGCTTTTTTAGAGGGCCAGATCACCAACAATCCATCCGCGCCAATGCCAAAATGCCGGTCGCACATATCCATTGCTAACTGTTTGAGATCGATCCCCTCTAGCTTTTCCTGGCGGCTATCAATCAATACGAAATCGTTGCCCAAGCCGTGCATTTTGGTGAAATTAATCTCTGCCATGACTATTCCCAATAAGCCGCATACGCGGTGTGAGATTCCCAGACCACGACCTTGCTCAGAGCTTTGCTTTTGTCTTTCATTTTCCCAAAGATGATCCTTGCCAGATTTTCGGATGAGGGATTTTCTGTTTCAAAAGGTTTCAGGTCATTCAAAAGTTTGTGATCGAACTCTGCCAGAATATCCTGAAGCTGCCTTTTTATAACCTTGAAGTCTTCTAAAAGACCGATTTTGTTAAGCTTTTCTCCCTCAAAAAAGATTTGGACCTTCCAGGTGTGGCCATGCAGGTTCTCACAAGGGCCCTCATAACCCCGCAGGGCATGGGCGGCATCAAAGCTTTCTTCCACCATTAATTCATACATACAGTAATTATATAATAAAATACATCAATTTTGAATTTTGACTTTTAAATTTTGAGTTTAAGATAATGTCACCTGCTTCGCCCCGGAGATCGGTTTCCCCAAGAGACGGCTGCCCAAATCCTGAAATTGTATAACCGAACCCGTGACTAAATATTCATATTTGGCCGGAGAAACTTTTATTTTCAGGGTCCCGGCTTTCTTGAGCAATTTTTTGGCATCCGCCACCGCCTCTTCCGCTGGATCAATAAAGGCAATCTCCGGTCCGGTTATGGATCGTATGATTTTAGAAAGATGCGGGTAATGGGTACAGCCCAAAATCAGAGTATCAATTTTTTCCTGGAGAAGAGGTTTAAGATATTCTTTGGCAACTCGTTTGGTTTCTTCGGCTTCGATAAATCCCCCCTCGACCAGAGGGACAAAAAGAGGGCACCCCACCGCATGAACCTTGGCATCTTTCTTCAATTCTTTTATTTCTTTCTGAAAGGCTTGTGAGTTGATGGTGGCTGCCGTAGCAATTATTCCTATATTTCCGCGGGGTGAAGCCGCAACTGCCCCGCGGGAACCGGGTTCGACTAAGTTAATTATTTCAATCGGGTATTTATCCTTGACTACCGGATAGGCAATCGAGGAAGATGTCCCGCAGGCCATAATTATCATTTTGGCTCCCTGGTTTATGAGGAAAGGAATTATTTCATGATTGATTTTTATAATCTCTTGGGGAGGCCTCCCGCCATATGGCACCCGGGCCGTATCCGCCAGGTAAATCACATCCTCCTGAGGAAGCTTTTTCACTATCTGCCGCAGCACGGTCAACCCTCCCACCCCTGAGTCAAAAACCCCTATCGGGGACGAAGGCCTGATCTTTTCCTCTTTGGGTTTTTCACCAATCTTGGTAACCACCCTTTCGGTGATTACTTTTCTAATGACCCTGACTTCGGAAATAAGCCTCTACCCCCCTTACTATATCCTTGGCAATTTCATTCTGAAAGTTCGCAGAACATGCTAATTTTTCTTCTTCCGGATTACTGATGTAAAGCGGTTCCACCAAAATCGCAGGCATGTGCGCGTGATGAATAGTATAAAACATTCCCCGACGAAGTCCGCGGTCTTTTCTTTTAATTCCGTTAATAAAGGTTTGGTGCATGATCCGGGCTAGGCTGCGGCTGTTGCGATTATAATAATAGGTTTCGGTTCCGGATACTTCTTTTTTGTTCGTAAAATTATAGTGAATAGAAATAAAGATGTCGGCCTTTACTTCATTGGCAAAGCCAACAATATCTTTAATGCTCACGGTTCGATCTTGGTTGCGCGTAAGATAAACCGTCGCGCCTGCAGAATTCAACAAGCTGGCCATTTTCCTCGCGGTCTGAAGGGTCAAATGCTTCTCTGGAATGCCGCTTCGTGAAAAGGCTCCCGGGTCTAATCCCCCGTGTCCGGGATCTATGACAATGACTTTGCCCTGGAGGGGCAATTTCTCAGCTTTGTCTTTTATTGCATACTTATATGGTTTTAGAGCCGGGGCTTTCTTTTTAAGATTAGCTTTTTCCCAGGCAGCCATCAGGCGTTCGGCATAATCAATACGATCGCAGATCTCGACTACCGACTTATTTCTTCCAAAGACATTAACGATCTCATAATCTATGTCTTTTTTTAGCTCGATCACAATCTGAGCGGTTTTTTCGCCAAGTTGCTTAGCAGAGATGGTTTTTATTCGCTCAGACTTTCTTTTAGAAATTTCAATGGCTTTACTAATTTGGGTGTTTGGAAATTCGATTAATAGCTGATTTTCCAGCAGCAACCCTTTGGCCTTAACATAGCCGGTGGTATGAATGTCCAAGTAATCAAAGCCTCGATCATGATTGGCTTCTATTTTGGTGATTTGAATATCTTCCGCAAAGGATAACCGAATAAAGGCCCATAAGCACAGGATAATAAGAACCCATTTTTTATTCATAGGACTCAATCAACCCCAACAGGGTTTCTCGATTATTCAGTTTGGGATCATCTAAAACCTTTTCCAAAAGAAAGTGCAGGACCCTCCCCACCATTGGTCCCGCTGGAATTTTCAAAACCCGCATAACATCCTTTCCATCGATCTTTAAATCTGAAATATCTAAAGCGTTTTCTTCTTCAATGATTTTATCAATTCTGGCTTGGAGCTCAATTAGGTATTCTGATTCTATTTCTCTCTCCATTCCCTTGGCATCTGACTCTCTTAGAATAAATAAATCTTTGACATTTTCCACCCCGCCAATTCTTCGGATAAAGCGCCGTACCGCCGCATCGCTCCAGTCTGAAGAATAATTAAACATGTGATGGCGGATCAAATTAGTTACTTTTTTAATGTCGTCATTGCTAAATCTCAACCTGCCCAGGATCTTTTCGGTCATTTCTACCCCGACCTTGTCGTGGTTGTAAAAGGTATAGCCCTTTTTACAGGATGGCTTTCCAATATCATGTAACAAGGCCGCCAGGCGGAGAATGACATTATCTTTCGGGGCGGCATCGCAGGAATATAAACTATGCCAATAGACGTCATATTTATGATATTTAGGTGGCTGCTTGATCCCGTAACAATCTTCGAGCTCTGGAATGATTAACCTTAAAAGTCCTGATTTCCGCATGAGCTCAAAGCCCCGGGAAGGCTTCTCTGCCAGAAGCATTTTCACAATTTCATCGTGGATGCGTTCGGGAGCCACCTTTTTTGTCACTTCCAGGGTCTGGGAAATGGCGGCAAAGGTTCCTTTTTCAATCTCAAATCCTAGTTTGGCCGAAAAGCGGCATGCCCGGATAGATCTAAGCCCATCTTCCGAAAAGCGCTCAACCGGATTTCCAATGGCCCTAATTAGTTTATTTTTCAAATCTTTTTGGCCTTCAAAGTCATCGATAAACTCATCCGCTTGGGGATCATAAGCCAGGGCATTGATCGTGAAATCACGGCGAGAAAGGTCTTGGTGAATATTATCCGTAAAGGTTACCTTGGCGGGGTGCCTTCCATCCATATACCTTTCATCCGAGCGGAAGGTGGTAACTTCATATTTTCCATCCGGAAGAAGAACGGTAACCGTGCCATATTCTATCCCGGTGGGGATGACTTTAGGAAAAAGCTTGGTAACCACCTCAGGCGGGGCAGACGTGGTAACATCCCATTCTCTAACCGGATTCCCCAAAAGAAGATCCCGAATGCACCCTCCCACCAGATAAGCCTGGTGTTTGTTTTCTTCAATGGTCTTTATTATTTTTAGTGCTCCCGGAGGAAAATCTTTGTTTTTTAACATGATTTCAGAAGTAAGTTTACCCTAGCTGTGTTTGAAAGTAAAGTAAAGAAGATTGAAAAAGTAGAGGAGATTTCAGATTAGGATGCTTCAAAAAACCCTTTAAATTCTTCGGAAAGCGGAACCTTTCCATCCCAGCGGGCCAAGATTGCTCCCTCTCTCTCTATCACGGTGGATGGGACTTTTGTGACGCTATAAAAGGCGCCCTCTGCCAGACCATCTACCGTTTCCATGTCAAAAAAGTTCAACTTGACCACGGATTGATCGATATTCCATCTCCCAAAGAAGGTCTCGAATTTTTTTACGGTGGTCTTGCAGTATTCGCAGCCCGGCTTACCAAAAACTTTGACTTCCACCCCTAAATCCTCCCCTCCTTGGCTTTTTTAATCGCCATGAATTGAACCATCAACCCCATGAAAAGAGTTACATTAAATGCCAGATAAAGGAGCTCATGAATCAGGCGCGAGCCGCTATAAACGCTGTACTCCGTAAAAAAATCATAGATTCGAATCAAAGCAATGATCCCGACCGCAGGAAGAATATAAAGCCAGCCCTTGGCCAGGACATAGCTTTGCTTCATCCCCAAAGATTTAATAATTTCTAGCGCCAGAAAAACCGAGCCAAAAATTAAAACGATATTTATGCCAACTACCAGATCCGTATAAAGCTCAATCATATTCTTTTAAATTATACTCCTGTCATCAAAAGTGTCAAGCCCCAAACAAATTATATTAAGGCTCGGTTGACTTTCGATGATAAAAATTATATATTACTAAAAATCATGCCCAAGATCCGAAAAACACTTGGTGAATTTCTGATCGAAAATAATATTCTCTCTAAGGCCCAGCTGCAAACCGCACATCTTGAGTCTGAAAAAACCGGAGAGGTGCTGAGCCATGTCTTGGTCAGATTGGGAATGGTTCCGGAAGATAAGATCTTGGAATATTACGTAGAGCATTGCGATATTCCCAAGGCCGATCTAAAAATGATCGATCCGCAAGCGGTCTCCCTCATACCTGAAAACACTGCCCGAAAATATCACCTGATGCCCGTTACCAAAAAAGAAAACAAACTTGTTCTGGCCATGGCCGATCCCCTGAACATAATTATCTTGGATGAAATTAAGCTTAGAACCGGAATGGAAATCGAAGTAACCGTTGCTCCTGACTCAGAGATCGGCCAGGCCATCAATCAATTCTATAAGTTGACCAAATCTTTTACTGAAGTTCTAAAAACTATCGATTTAAAATCGGTAAAGGTCAGCGAGGAGGAAGTTGAGCTCAAAAAGCTCCAGAGCCTGGCGGAAGAGGCCCCCATCATAAAACTGGTCGACACTTTTATCACCCAGGCCTACCGTGACCGGGCCTCAGACCTGCATATCGAACCGGACGAAAATATTTTAAGGGTACGCCACCGAATCGATGGGATTTTATATGACGTAGCAACTCTGCCCAAATATCTACAGGCGGCAATTATTTCCCGAGCCAAAATAATGTCCGATTTAAATATCGCGGTGAAGCGCGCACCCCAAGATGGCCGTTTTCAAATTGATATTGAAGGCAACCCGATTGATGTCCGAGTCTCAACCTTTCCCACGATCTACGGAGAAAACGTGGTGATGAGGCTCCTGGATGTCCATTCCATTCTGATTGGACTGGATGAATTGGGTTTTTCAGAAGAAGATCTGGAAAGGTTCAAAGCGCTCATCAGAAGTCCGTATGGTATTATCCTGGTCACCGGACCTACCGGCAGCGGAAAAACCACCACCCTCTATTCCGCGCTGAATTTGCTCAACTCTCCCAAAAAGAACATCATGACGGTTGAAGATCCAGTTGAATATCATCTCTTCGGCATTCGGCAGGCCCAGGTAAATCCCAAAGCCGGCTTAACCTTTTCCTCGGGACTCAGATCAATTTTAAGACAGGATCCGGATATCATAATGGTCGGCGAAATCCGAGATTTAGAAACGGCGGAAATTGCGGTGCATGCCGCCCTAACCGGACATCTGGTCCTAAGCACCCTACACACCAATGACGCTGCTTCTGCCTTGACCCGCTTGATCGACATGGGGGTTGAACCCTTCTTGATCTCTTCTTCCGTAATTGGAATTATCGCCCAGAGATTGATCCGGCTTATTTGTACAAATTGCAAAATACCGTTTAAGCCAAATCCTCAAATACTGAAAGAGCTTCCTCCTAATAAAAGAGAGGCTACTTTTTACTCTGGCAAGGGATGCAACGTTTGCAAGGGGATCGGATTCAAAGGGCGCTCCGGGATTTTTGAATTACTGGTGATGGATGAACGAATAAAAGAAATGGTTGCGGCTAAAGCCACCTCCTCCGCCGTAAAAAAAGCAGCGGAAGGAGCAGGAATGAAATCCTTGAGAGTAAATGGAATAGAAAAAGTGTTGAATGGAGTCACCTCCCTCGAAGAAGTTTTACAAGCAACCATGATTGAATAAAAGGATGTGGGATAAATTATGGGAAGCTTTGCTTATAGAGTGAGAGACAGCAAAGGAAGGGCAGTCCAGGGAAAGATCACTGCCGACACCGAGGGAGAGGCGGTTGACCGCCTGCACAAACTGGGGTATACCGTGATTTCTGTAGAACCAGTTGCGCCGATTTTTGCACTGAGCTTTGAAATCCCGGGATTCACTACCAGAATCAAGACCGAAGAATATGTGATGCTCTGCGCCCAGCTCTCGGCCATGCTCGGTTCGGGGGTCCCTCTGACCACCGCCCTTGATATCTTAGTGGAACAAACTGAAAACAACAAGCTCAGGTCCACTATTGAAAAAGCTTCTGATGATGTGAAAGGGGGCGCTTCATTTGCCGAGGCCCTGCGAAAACACCCCAAAGTTTTTTCAAGCATGTTCGTAAACCTGATCACCGCCGGGGAAGCAGCCGGAAACCTGGAAGAGGTTTTAAATCGACTTTCCGCCTCCCTGGAACGGCAAGCCGAATTTCAGCAAAAAGTTTCAACTGCCTTATTTTATCCGATTATCCTGCTGGTCTTCAGTGTCTTTGTGGTCATTTTTATTATCCTGACCATTCTGCCGGCTTTTGTCAAAATGTTTACGGAGGCGAAAGTTCCGCTCCCCCTCCCCACCCGCATTTTATATGCTATTAATTTAATAATCCGTCAGCATTGGATTCTCCTCTTAGTAATTTTTGGCGGCATTTTTATCTTTCTAAGATTTGCAAAAGGAACCAAAATGGGGAAAGCGCTTTTGGATAGGATTACTTTAGACATGCCTATCTGGGGCGGAATGTCCCGAAAAGTGGAAATCGCCCGATTTTCAAGGACCCTCTCCTCTCTGCTTTCTTCCGGGGTCCCCATGCTCCAAGCCTTAGAAACTTTGCAAAAAACCACTGAAAACTCTGTTTACGCGGGCGTGATCAAAGAGTCTTATGATAATGTGCGCAAGGGCGGAACTTTATCCGAACAGCTGAAAGCCAGCGGGGAATTCCCGGCCATGACCGTAAAGATGACCGCGGTGGGCGAGGAAACCGGCTCTCTAGACAAAATGCTGGCCAAGGTTGCGGGCTTTTACGAGATGTCAGTTGATTATGCGATCAAGAGGATTACGGCGCTGCTCGAGCCTCTCTTTCTGATCATCGTGGGGGGGCTGGTGGGCTTCATCCTGGCCTCGGTTATCCTTCCCATCTTCCAGATGGTAACGACCCTGCGCAGATAAGTTGCCTTCCCGCACAAGCTAATAAATTATCGCAAAGCAACAAACAACTTAAAGAAAATATAAACGGCGGCTAAAATAAGGACAACCCCCAGGCTGGTTCGAGAAGCGATCGCAATCTGGTCAAAAGTTATAATTACTCTGCCGGATAGGTTTGAGAACCGAACCAGCCAATTTGGAGTGAAAATATAGAGCAAGCCAAAGATCACAAAGGCCGCTCCGATTACATATAAAAACCAGATCTGGGAATCTTCTAAGGCAAGGAATATGAGCCAGGTCCCTAATATCAAAAATATAAAACCCGCCGCAAAATTATAAGCTCGCAATTGGCTCTCCACAAACAAAACCGGTTTGTTAAAGAAATTCCCAATCCTTTCCCAGAATCCGGTCGGAGCAATCAGGAATAAAATTCCAAAAATCAAACTGGTGATACCTGAGATCAACAGATAAATAGCCATGGTTCCTTCTATCATAAAATTAGATGAAAATGCTCGACCAACAAATATCTTTTTAAAGATATTTGGCAATGCTATTATACAGTGGCACCTGTTAAAGTGCAACACAAAAAAGGCTTGACATTTTGTCTGGTCTTTGCCAGAATAGAAACAAATTTAATGGTTGGGGAGGAACATCAAATGAGAAAACAAAAAGGTTTCACCATTATTGAGCTTTTGATCGTGATGGCGGTGATCGCCATCTTGGTCGGGATCGCCATCCCTAGTTTTCGGGCCATGCAGACCGAGGCCTGGAAAACAAAAGCTCAGGGAGACACCCGGGTCTTAAAAATTGCCCTGGAATCTTATTTTAAAAATCATGCGTCTTTTCCGGCGGTTGCAAACTATCAAGCCACGCTTTTGACCGAATCTCCTCCGGTTCTCGAAACTACCTTAGATGACCCTTTTGCCGCTGCTGGAACACCTTATGTTTATAGCTTATCTTCAAATGGCAGATATTATGTAGTGTATTCGATCGGCCCCGGCACCCCTGCCGGCACCGCATCCATCAATGATGCTGGAGTGGTAACTATTTCAGGTTCTCCAATCTACGCCACTAACGGACGGTGATGAATATTCAGGCAAATAAATCCGGTTTGTCGAAACCCAAACAAAAGCGGGGCTTGACCCTTATTTCCTCCCTCATTTTAATCGTCCTGGTTGCTATAGCTCTTGTTCCCTTGCTCAGAGCCTTAAGCATAAGCCTTTTTGTCTCGGGCGAGACCGAATCAAATATTATGGCCTTAAATCTGGCGCAGGGAAAACTGGAAGAAATTAGAAGTTTCCCTTATGAAAATATTTCTTCCGAAGCTAAATCCCAGGTTCCAAACTATCCCAGTTTTCAAAGAGAAGTGATCGTAAATACCCCGCAACCCAATCTAAAGGACATAACAGTCATCGTTTATTGGGATCTTTCCGGTGGGGTTGAACAAAGCGTTTCCTTCGAAACGTATGCGGCAAACTTTTAGCGGCCTGACCCTTATCGAGTTAGTGCTGGCCATGGCTATTTCCGTCACAATTCTCTTTGTCGTGGCCGTAGCCTATGTCACCAGCATAAGGACTTTTACTCAAGAAATGAGCCGGTCCGATATTTTCTGGGATGGATATCGAGGCCTGGATACCATAACTGAAGAATTAAGAGACTCTTTATATATAATTGCCAGCGAACCAGACACTATCAGCTTTTGGTGGAAGGATCTGAACGCCAACGGTTCCATAGAAGCAAACGAAGTGGTTAGTTACTCCCTTTCCGGGCAGAACCTAATCCGATCCGTGGGAGGCAATGATCTGCCTTTGGTGCAGAATGTTGCAGGATTTGACCTAACTTACGATCATCCAGCAGATCCGGGGCTGATCACCATTACTTTAACCATGCGCAAAGAAGGCCAGATGACTACCTTGGAATCCAAGGTAAGTCCGAGGTAAAGTGAAATGAAATTTTTTAGTGAGGTGAATAATTTTATGAAAAAAGGATTTATGATTCCCTTCTTCCTCATACTGGTAGTGGCTCTGGTTGCAATTGTGGGTAGCGTAACCTATCTAACCACCGTAAGCGTTAGGAACATAGGGGGCAAAACCGATCATTTAAAAGCATTCTATATTGCAGATGCTGGTTTGCAAAAGGCTATTTGGTATCTTACCACTCCTCCAGAAGAAGGGGGCAAGGGGTTAGATTGGAGAACCGCGGGCGTGACCGAAGAATTTGGCGGGGGAAGTTATATCATCAGCGTGGAAGACGATCCGGACGGCCTCAAAATTACTTCCAGGAGCAGCTTTGGGGAAAGGGAACGAATCCTGCAGATTATAGCTGGCGAAGACTTTTCGGACGAATTTTCCAAGTACGCCCTTCTTAGCGATAAAGACGTGGCTTTAGCGGAAGGCACCTCCGTGGAGGGCACCACCGCCGTAACCGAAGGCAATGAGATTAGCGGGGCAGGCACGAGCGATAATGAAATGACGGTTATCGATGAACCAAGCATCGACACCACCTATTATGACAATCAAATCGCCGTTTCCGATGCGGGCGGCGAATCGGTTTTAGTCGGTAACCAGAGCTATGACGATCTTGATCTCAACAATGTGAATCTTTATGTGGATGGAAATGTGAATGTAGGGGGAAATGTTTCCGGCCAAGCAGATATTGTATCTTCAAACGATATCAACGTTTCCTCAGGCGCAATCATCGGCCGGAAAGTAAAGTTAATCGCAAAAAACAATTTGACAGTAGAGCAAGGCGCTAAAATCAGGAAAGACGCGGTGCTTTATGCCGGAGAAAATCTCACTATCGGAGATGATGTTATAACCGCCGACCCAGCCATTTATGTCACCCCCAAAAACCTTAAAGTGGGGAAAAGGTCTATTCTATCCGGGAAATTCTATGGAGGGAATTTAAATATTGGGTCAGAGACAAACATTGAGGGAAATGTGGTCGGAGGGTCATACGGCACCCAGAATGTGGTGGAAGACTCTGTAGTAATAACCAAGAAAACCTTTGATCAAGATGTTCCCCCTGGCTTTAAAAGGAAAATTGCGTTTAAAAAGTGGCTCAAAAAATAGCCCGTTTTCAAAACCCCGATGATCGGACTAGACATAGATAAATATTATGTGCGGGTAGCGGAGTTAAAAGAAACCTCGGCCGGAACCACCCTGACCAAATCTGCGGTAGCCGCGATCATTCCAAAGCCGGAAGAAAACATTTCCCAGGCCATCTCCCGCACGATTTCCGAAGTTTTTAAACAGGAGCAGATCGAAGAAAAGGAAGTGTACACTTCTATCTCCGGCCCCCGGATCCAGGTTAGGCGAATGGCCTTGCCGGCTATGCCTGAAGAAGAATTGAGCGAGGCCATAAAGTGGGAGGCCAAGAATTTTGTCCCCTTTTCCATCGAAACTGCCGCAGTTGATTATTCCCTCATAATAGAAGCAGAGGGCAAAGGGACCAAGCAAGAGTTAATTATGGTGGCGGTGGATGGGGAAGCCCTTAAAAAACATCTTGAGCTAATCAAAGAAGCGGGGCTTAAGTGTGCTGGGATCACCCCGATCCCCTTTGCTCTGGGAGAATTGACCAAACTCCACCCCGAACTCTCCGAAGAGCTGGTAGCCCTAGTCAATATGGGAGCTGAGGTCTCCAGCCTCAATCTTTTCAAAAAAAACTCTCTGCTCTTTAGTCGAGAAATCGATGTGAGCGGAGAAAATATTACGGATGCGCTTGCCTCTACCCTAAAATTGGAACATGCTGAGGCTGAAAGAATAAAAATAAAATATGGTCTGCCCGACAAGGAAGAGGTCGAACTCACCCAAGAAGGGATCGATCCAGAAGAACTTCGCCACAGCATGTATTCCATTCTAGGAAAACTGCAAAATGAGCTTCTATCCTCCTTTGATTATTATCGGCAATTGTTCTTCGAAGAAAAAATTTCTCGCCTGTTGCTTTCGGGCGGGACGGCCAAATTGAAGAACCTACCGGATTATCTAACTGCGAATTTTGGCATTCCGGTGGAGCTCATAGATCCCCTGAGAAACATCCAGGTCGATCCCAAAATAGATCAGGAAAAATTAAAGGGGATGGTTCCTCGCTTAGCGGTTGCCATCGGGCTGGCTTTAGGCAAGGGCAAGGAGATAAATCTTTTAAAAGTCAAGGCCAGGAAAAAGATAAAAAGTAGCGATATTGCCAAAATCCTGGAACATATCAAAATCCCAAACAGTGTCATCATCGGGACCCCGGCAGCTTTCATCGCCTTGATTGTTGGGCTTAACCTCTACTTAAATTATTCGATTATTCAAGCTAGAAATGAATTGAACGCCAAAAGCCTGAAACTAGGCCAGCTTGTAAAATTCCGGGATAGAAAAGCCGCCTTCGAAGACATCACCAAAACCGAAATTGATGTCAACCTGCTGCTCGCCCGCGTAAACACCCTCATGCCCGAGGGGCTGACGCTGGCCTACTTAAATTTTGATAACAAAAAAGGGGAAGTCAGCCTGGGGGGGGAAAGCGAAAACCCCAAGATTGCCTCCGCCTTTGTAAAAAGCGTCGAAGAGTCACCCTATTTTAGGAAAACGCAACTTATCGAAATCAAAAAAGTCGGAGCAACCACAACTTTTAAGATGAATTTTTATGTGAAATGATATGGAACTACGAGATAGAATAATCCGATTGGCAACCTTTATCCTGATTCTCATCCTGGGAGTTATCCTTTATCGGACGTTTATTATTCCCAAACGCAAAGGAATCAAAAGCTTAAAAAATAACCTAAAAAATATTGAATTTCAGATGGCCAACGTCTTGGGGGAAGAAGTTGCCTTACGCGGAGGCGCCATCGAAGCCGAAGAACTGGAAAAAACCTTAGAAAAGTTGGTTCTACAAATACCATCTGAAAAAGATATTCCCAAGATTATCAACCGTTTCTTAACTGAAGTTGGAAAGGGCTTGAAGATCGACTACGTCCTCATTCAACCCCAAAAATTAGAATCCGAGGGCAGATATAAGAAGCTTCCGATTGAATTGGAATTTACCACAACTTACGCCCACTTTAACTCTTACTTATCTCAGCTTAAAACCTTGCCCGAGGTATTCAGGATCGAAAGCCTAGATATGCGGAGATCCCCGGCCAATCCCGACCAATTATACGTTCATCTTTTGGTTTCTGCCTTTGTCATGCCGGGAGAAGTGGAAGAAAAGATCGAGGCCATCGGTAAAGAGACTTATCCCGAGGTGTCGCCAAAAGTCAGCCCTTTCAAGCCAGTAAGGCTCCCCCAAAAAATTACAACTACTAGAGAAAGAGAGCTGGTTAAAGGGGTGGAACCAACCTTAAATTTACAGGGAATCATGCGCGGCGAATTAAAAGCCGCCATTATCAATGACCATGTCCTCTACGTTGACGATACCATAGAAGGATATCGTATTATTAACATCAAAGAGAACAGCGTGGTTTTGAGGAAAGACGGCAGAATAAAAATCCTCGAACTGAAATATTGAACCTCCTAGCTTCCATGGCTGAAATCCAGGTTCCGGTGCCGATCTTTCAGTTCGGCCAGCTTACCCTTGTTCCATCCCGAGACCTTTGAAAAATATCCCGTGATGCGCGTGATGCCTTCCACATTTTCCGACTGACAATAAGGACAGGAATCTCTTAGCCCGCGGCTTGTCTTGCCGCAATCGCTGCAGGTGGTAAACTCTGGGGAGAAGGCAATCTGCGCATTCTGCGTGCTCTGGAAAGTCTTGATCACAAAATTGGCAACGGAAGCCGGGCTGGGCTTTGACTCCCCGAGCCAGACATGAGTCAGGGCACCCGCATCGATCAGGGGATGGAAAAGCCCCTCAAGTTTTACCTTGTCAATCGGATTCATGGGATGCGAAACATCAAAATAGGTCGAGTTCGTATAATATATTTCTCCGCTCTGGTGGCTGCCCCTGACCACTCTTTCAGCAGAACTCGAATAGTGCTCCATATCCAACTTTGCAAAGCGATAGGCGGTTGACTCCGCCGGAGTTTGCTCCAGGACAAAGTGCATATTGTATCTTTTGGAAAGCTCTTCGCATTTGAGCTTCATGTGAGAGATCGCCTTGAGGCCGAACTTGAGAGCAGCTTGACTTTCGTGCAGTTCTTTACCAAGGTGGGCCTGGATCATTTCGTTCAAACCCAGGATCCCCATCAGATAAGTTACCCGCCACATCCGGAGATAGGGCTGGCCATCACGCTGCATGGTCAACATGGAAAGAGGGCCGCGGGATCCCTCGCCCAGAAGCTCTTCAATGAATTTCTTCTTCTGGATATGGGCCTCGGCAGAGAGCTCCAGATACTGATTCAGGAGCTCAAAAAGCTTTTCATCCAAGCCACCCGCTTTATAGGCCAGACGCGGAAGGTTGATAGTCACATTCTGCAAAGCGGAATACCTCATTCTCCAGGGTTCCCTGGCATCGTCCAGATCGGATTTTTCAAGCTTAAAAGAGAGCCGGCAGCACTCTGAGATTTTGGCCGTCTCTCCCCGATCAAAAACATAATATGTATTGCCCATCTCGGTTGAGACTTCAGCAATATGCATCAGAAATTCTTCATGCCCCGGGGTTTGAAAAAATTTCTCAGTCATGTGCACCAGGGGCTTGGGAAAAAAGAAGGGTCTTCCGGAGCCATCCCCTTCCCGGTAAACATCAAAGAGGGCCCAGGCAAAGCGTTGCGATTCTCCGATATAATCCGCATAGTTTTTCCCGGTATATTCCCCGCCCGGACCAATTGCCGGCACATTCTCAAAATGCTTGGGAACCTCCCAGTAGAGATTGATATCCGAAAAGATGGCCTGACCTCCCCGGGCCACTGCCTGTTGGCTGTATTCATAGACCATCATCTGGGCAATTTGGTGGACATCTTTATCTGAAAGTCCGACCAGAAAAGGAGCAAAAAATATATTCACCGCATCCCAACCGATCGCCCCGGCAAAGACCCCCTGCAGAGCTGCTGAGAACTTGACCATCTGGGCCAAGAGCACGTCTGGATGTCTGGCGGGGCGGGCGATGGAAAGCGCGTTCGGCAGATCCAGCCCGAATTTTTTCACGTATTCCACCGATTGCCCGCTGCAATAAGGCCGATCCACAAATCCCAGATCATGCAGATGGATATCTCCCCGCATGTGAGCGTCCGCAATGTCCTGGGTAAAAACATAGAGAAGCGCGAATTCCTTTTTGATTCCCTCGGAAAGAGTGAGATTGGTTGCTTCCGGGCCGTGGGGCACATTCGCGTTTTCTTTGTTCTGATTGAAGATAATTTCTTTGACATCGAAGAGCGGCGAACCAAGACGGGTATGACGGCGACGCGCTTCTTCCAAGCCATGCTCCAGCAATTTCACATCTACCAGTTCACGAATAAGTGGAGCCGTAACCGTCCGCAAATGTAATCCTTTTATCTGCTCCTCAACCTCTTGGCCGATGACTTCTGCCATCTCACGATCGATGTTTGTCTCCCGAATGAGCGCGGCCACGATCTTTTCCCGATCCCACCCCACAATATCTTCGGCAGAAGTTCTTACAAAAAGCGCTAGATCCGTGGCATCCGCTGGTTTTTTTGTCTTTTGCATAATTGTTTGTGCATCCATTTTTTATCCTCCCACACTTATTTCTTTTATATGTTTGATAAACTCCGAAGGATCCTCAAACTTGCGATAAACCGAAGCAAAACGGACATACGCAACCTTATCCGCCGCTTGAAGTTTTTCCATGACCATTTCTCCAACTTTGGAACTCAGTACTTCCCTTCCCGCCTCGCGGTGGATCTCTTTTTCGATTTCATCCACCATCCCTTCCACCCTCTCAGCAGAAATGGGTCGCTTTTCACAAGCCTTTAAAATTCCGGATCTAACCTTCTCGCGGTTGAATTGTTCCCTGCGCCCATCGCGCTTGATAACCAAAAGTGGCTTCTCTTCTATCCTTTCATAGGAAGTAAATCGTCCCCGGCAAGACAAGCATTCTCTACGACGGCGAATCGCTTTTCCTTCTTCGGTTTCCCGAGATTCCAAAACTTTATCTTCTATACTTTGACAAAAAGGACATTTCATCCTTCGACTCCTTCTCGACTCGCTTCGCTCGCTCAAAGTCGCTCAGGATGATCCTGAGCATGGTCGAATGAATCACATATCTAGGGTGAATAGGAAATTATCACACCATATCTAGGGTGTCAAGAGGGTTCTTTTCCTTAATTGGGAAGGGTTTCACCGATTTTTACGTCGTGACCAATTGCAAAATCATAGGCAGGCATGCATTTTTTCCCTTGGGGCTGAACCTCATTAATTAAGAGATGGCCCTTACCCGTCGCAACCATAAAACCGACTTTCTTAACCATCTGAACTATGGTTCCGGGTAATTTAAATTTACTCTCTAAATCCGCCACATAGATTTCTGATCTCCAAATCTTCAGCAATTTTTCCTTGT
>Ga0209636_10001912_pt1 | contig 21116 bp, 17 predicted proteins | sample DeeMarSWOR152_54_FD_187464 | JGI IMG/M metagenome (GOLD analysis project Ga0209636, IMG submission 187464) | Marine sediment microbial communities from White Oak River estuary, North Carolina - WOR-1-52-54 (SPAdes) (version 2) | ecosystem: Environmental > Aquatic > Marine > Intertidal zone >...
TTTCTTCTTCAAGCGCTTCTTCTTCTTCTTCTAGCTCCTCTTCTTCCATCATTTCTTCTATTTCTTCTTCAAGCGCTTCTTCTTCTATTATTTCTCCCTCTTCTGATGGTATTAAGAGTTCTTTTTCCTCTTCTTCAATCTTTTCTTTCTCTTTCTCTTTCTCTTCCTCTTCTTCGACTTCAACTTCAAATGGGCGGTAGAGAATACGGTAAAAGGGTTTTCCAAGAGATACTATTTTACATTCATTTTTTAAACCGCTTCTGTGGAAATATTTTCTGGTAAAAAATCGTATCAATCGTTTTGAAAAAAACTCTTCCTCATCAGACCTGAAAGTGATATTTGAACCATCTATAGCAACTTCTGCAATTCCTTGAAACTTTTCTTTAAGATAAGAAAAAAGTTCGTCTTGATTATTGCCAGGCAACTCTTCAACCTGTAAAGAATATTCATTCACTTTTCCACAACTCCTTTGAAAACCTCAAAAAATTAAAACCCATTAAAGGAAATCGACCTATTACGCAATTTAACAAAACATAGTGTAATTTTAGGATTATAACTTTTATAATCACAGCATAAATTAAAATCTTTGTATTTTATTAAAATTATAACTTTTCTGATCGTAAATCAACTATATCTTCTACAGAAGGACCTACTCCAAGGAGGGTTACTGGGACTCCTGTGGCTTCTTCTACCTTTTCTATGAATTCTAAAGCTTCTTTTGGAAACTCATCAATGGTACGAGCATTAGCACACTCTGAAAACACTATATCCATCTTGGTTATCGCGATTTGTGTAGCGCTATTGATCATAACAGACCTTTTAGCCAAGTTAAAGTTGAAAGGTGCTGATCGCCTAATTCGCCCGGTGACGGTTGCACGTTCAAGCCATCCACGCCTTTCTGCTTCTTCAACGGATAGTTCGCCTTCAAGGGGTCCCCCACCCACTCGGGTTATGTAGGCTTTAAACACTAGGATAACTTCATCAACTTTTAGGGGGCCCACTCCGATATCAGAGCAAAGGGCTGAAGCGCCGGTATCCTTAGACGTGACATAAGGGTAAGTTCCATGGAAAAGGGATAGAAATAGGGCTTGTGTTCCCTCTAATATAACATCTTTTCCCTCATCTATTGCAGTGTTAACTTCAAGGGATACGTCTGCTAAAAACTCTTTAAGTTCCGGGATATCCCTTGCAAGTTTAAGGGATCTTCTAACTCTTTCCACGTTAGCTGCACCACAACCAGTTTTTGTACTCCCAATTTTTTTCGAGAGATGAGCGCTTTCTTTCTCTTCTTTGATGTGTTTTTCTTCAATTATTCCACAACAAAAATCTAAGCCAACACGGTCACGCGTATCTGTAACCTCTACCTCCTCCAAAAAAACACGAGGGTTTACAAGGACACCAGGCCCTATCAATAACCTTGCCTTATCCTGAACAAACCCGGAAGGTATTTGCCTGAGACCATAAGTTTTTCCCTTCCAAACCACGGTATGACCCGCGTTAGGACCAACGCCCCCCCTCGCAATAATTGAAGGTTTATCATGAAGGGCAAGATATGAGATCATCTTACCTTTACCCTCATCACCCCAAAATCCACCAACAACACAAATAGTAGCCAAAACTATCACCACTCATAGAAAACACGAATAAGCTACATTAATAATAAAAACAAAAAAAGTTTACCGACGAAAAAACTAATGCATTTTAAAAAAGTCACTTAAACCCTTTTAAAAGTTCCCCAAAACCAGTTATCTATCTATCACTATTTTTGTTTAAGGGCTGGTCGAGCGATATGTCGGCACATTTTTCAATATCTAATGATACTGTTTCTAAACATTTCAGAATAATGAGTGTAAGTATTGCGAATGGTTCCGCGATATTTTGCCCTGTTTTTGCTGAAGTTTCATAGTATGCACTGAATTTCTCCTTCACAACTAGTGAATCTATAACAGACCGATCAACTGCTCTAGACTCTTTTTTATCTGCTTTATTTCCTACCAAAACCCTTGGAATACCTTTCACGTTTTCCTTGATAACTTTCAACCAATCGTAAATCCTTTCGAACGTAGCATAACGCGTCAAATCAAAAATAACCAAACATCCTAAAGCGCCTTTACAAAAATCAGGCAAAAAGAATCTAAACTGCTCCTGACCCCCAAAATCCCAAATCTGAAGGTTAATGATCCTACTGGACGTGCTAACAGTACGGGTGGCAAAATTAATTCCGACTGTTGCAGGCGTTTCTCCAATTGAAACAGGCGAGCCTGTAAAGCCATTGATAATTGTAGTTTTCCCAACACCCCCCTCACCGCATACAACGATTTTTAACGTCAATACCGTTTCACATAAAGCCATATCATTCCACTATCCATATTATGTGAGATTTGATTTCTGCAAGACGATTAGGGCGTTACTAAAATTTTTGCATCCTTGCTAGAACGCTTTATAACTATTATATATAACGCTTTTATTAGATTTAATTATTTCTCAAGTTTCTTGGCCATTAGGGGGCCTAGATATTGGATCTGGTTTTATCTTGGTTGATGTGAAGTTTGCTGACTTATTCGTTAAACGGAAATTCGTGAAATATTTCTGAATATTTAGGTTTTCATGATTTTTTTATCTTATGAAGATGTCAATAAAGGGGCAAAAGATACATAAAAAGGGGAGAATTTTTATTGATAAATGATAAAAAGAATGCTTTTTTGGGCGTATTTGGTATGTTGAGTTTTAATATGCCGAAAAATGTTGAAAAAAATGGAAGGGTAAGAGGGTATGTTGATGCTTTGATTGATTTTTTTCGCCGATATATGGGGGAAAATCTGGTAAGCGTTATCCTTTTTGGGAGTTATGTTGAGGGGGAAGTTTCAAAACATTTAAGCGATGTTGACATGATAATTGTTGTTGATGGAAAACTTGATAAAAAGCTTATAAAAAAGGCAAGCAACTTGATAAAAATTTTAGAATTAAAATATGGAATATCTAACAACTGTTACAGTTTTTTTGATAAGTTTTTACACGCTTTAGAAAAGGGTACAGGGATGTTCATCTCCCACTTTATCTGCAAGTATGACGATTTCGTAAACGGCAACTTCAGCGGTATTTTTTCCACGAATCGTATACTTTCAAAGGTTTTAGCTCCCTCAGAAATAGTTTTAGCAACCTTTCAAAAGAAAGCGCAAACTATCTGGGGAAAGGATCTATTAAACGAGATGAGAAAACCGAAAATAACCATTATTCAACTGATTAAGAGTTGTTATATGAACTTTCTTCTAAGTGTTGGCGCCTTGATTATAAGCCCTTTTAGCAAAAAGGCGATAAAGTTTTCAATGGAAGCTGTGAAATGGAGCCTTCACAGTTGTAGCTTTTGTGCAACAGGAGAAAGTAAAGCCGTGGAAAAAGAAGGAAAAAACTTCATTAAAAACGGAATCTGCGAAAAACATATCAAACGGCTAATAAGCCTAAGAAAGAAAATGGCTACAGATATTAGATTTGTATTAAAGACACCGATAACTGTCCTAAAAATCCATCAAACCACATTAAAAAAACTACGTAACCAAAAAAAGAGACAGAAAAACTAAAGTTAATCGGTCAAAGCAGTTTTTGAAATTGTTAAGGTTTTTCGTGGGGTAAAGTTTCTTGCAGATACACTCCCATCTCGCGTGTGGAATAATATTAACAGCTTTTCTCAACCACTTTTTTAAAATAGGATTAATTGAGATAGCAGTTGTTCTTATTTTCTCAGTTTTTATAGATCTAGACATTATTATGACCTTTTATTCTGAGGAAAAAAACCACCGGAAATTTTTAACTCATACGCCAATTTTTTGGATAGCGATTCTTTCTCCCTTGCTTCTTTTCTCTGAAAAAGCATTATTTGCAATTTTAGCAGTCATACTCCACATATTCTTGGACTATTTAGATTGGGGTATCATGCTTTTCTATCCTTTAAGCGATCGCTTTTACGGTGGCATAATCCGCACAGATTTCCCAGACCAAAAACTTTCAAAACCCGAAATAGAGATTTACATTGAAGCCTATATACAAAACAAAAAAATAATGAATTTAGAAAAAATCTTAGGAGTCCTACTCTTCTTATCGCTCCTAGCCTTTGCTCAAAATCTTTTATGGCTCCTAATCCTCTACCTAGCCGCTTTAGCCTCCTTTTTCCGGTATATAAAACAAAAAATCAATAAAAAGTAATATACAAAACTAAAAGATAGGACAAACACGCTCTTCAATACGATAATTGATCCTATAACAAAGACTTTTTGTAATAAAACAAAAAAAGAAAAACAGCAAAAAATTAATTTTTGCTCGTTAATCTAAAAGCGTTTTAAATAGATTTTTAATGACTCCTAACCTTATGGCCTGAGACTATATTAGCAATAGTCTTTGGTCTTTATTAGCGATAGAATATTGATTGTTTTGAGGAGTGTGCAAGTATGAGTGAGAAAAATGAAGAGGATTTGGAGCTTGAGAAGATAAGGGCTAAGAAGCGGAGGGAGATTTTTAAGAGGCTTAGTTTGGAAGCAGAAAAAGCAGGTTCTGAAGAAGAGGTTTCGGAAATATCAAAGCAGGTTGTTATGCCTGAGGGTGTACTCTATTTAACTGAGAAAAACTATGGGGATGTGGTTCAAAAGTTTTCTATTGTTATCGTAGATTTTTATGCTGATTGGTGTGGCCCGTGTAAAGTCATGGAGCCTGTTCTTGAAACTTTAGCCCGGGATTATGCGGGTAAGGTAGTTTTTGCAAGGTTTAATGTTGATACGAGTTCTGTAATTGCTTATAGAATGGGGGTTACAAGCATCCCTACTTTCATGGTATATTTCAATGGTAAACCGGTACAGAGGATAGTTGGAGCAGTTGGAAGGCCGGGATTAGAAAAGGTCATCATGGCACTATTAAGAAAAATAGAAGAAGAGGAAAAGAGGAGTATAGAGGAATAACTAAGGAGAATGAGTAGAAAAAGGATAAAACATGGATAAGGGGAGTAGGGGCCTCCTCTCCCGGTTGAGGTCGGGAGCTTCCACTGGAACTCGGGGTTGAAGAGCGTGTAGCACGGAGCTACAATATCCTTAAAGCTGGGCCATGACAGCCCCAGAGTACGCTATGGCGGCTTTCCCCAGTTTTTCCACTTGTTTGAACATTTTTCAAACACTGTTTCAAATTTAAAAGTTAACCTGCTCACTGCCCTTCCTGTATCACTCTTTAAAATAGAGCGGTTTTAGAAGCAATATTCTTGTGAACTAATCCCGCTATTTCAGAGATCTTCGCCGCTCGCCCGCTGAATCGCTAAAAGTTCACTGTTAATTGGGGAAGTTTTGGAATAGTTTACTTCCATTTATACGACCTACAAGCACAAGACAGCCCTGTTCCTAGAGTATGCAGCCCAAGAGCCTGTTTCATTGGAATATAAAAAATGAGATGTTTAAGGCTTGCAGCTCTCATCCCCCCTCTTTCGGACATAGGTTTCCCCTCCACATGGATAAAAACTTATCTTGCTTTTTTCCTTTATTATGGTCCTAATTTGCTATGAGATCTTATGGGGGGAACATTTCTAAGATCATTTTTATTTCTGCGTATTGATATTTCTCAAAGTTTTTTTCAAGTTCTGGCTTATTGGGTTTAAAAATAGCTAGAGCTTCCTTGTTTTCCTTTAAAGTGAAATAGGCCGTCTTTCTAACTCGGCGGTTTTGATCCTTTAAAAGGTCAAAGAAGATTCTTAATATCTCTTTTCTGTATTGTGGGTCTATTCTTATGATCTCTCGAAGCGTGGAGACACTAGCAGCCCTGACGGACCAGTCAACATCCTCTGTAAATCTAAGAGCTATGCTTAAGACTTCTTTTATGAAGCTAGAATCTGCTTTAGTGACCTCAAGTAACGCTAAAACGCTTGCAGATCTTACTAAAGCGTTTTCATCTTCTGATAAAGAAACAAAAATGGGTAAGAACATTTTTGCAACTTTCGGCTTACACCTAACTGCTTCGCTTAAAGCTTTTGTCGCCGCTCTTCGCGTAAAAATATTTGGATCTTTTGACAAAGAAATTAAGATGCTGGAGATCTCTTCAAATTTTGTTCCTGATTTAAGGAGCTCACAGAGGGCGGAAATAGCGTTTTTCTGAACCTTTGGATCGAGATCATCTGATAGATTTATTATGGTTGACAAAACTTCTCCCGCCAAAGAAGAATCTGCTTGTAAAACACTCTGCAAAGCTTTAGCACCTATAGCCCTAACTTCAGCCATTTTATCCTTAGAACTCTCGATAACTAGAGGTAAAATTTCCTCTATCAAGGTGGGATCTACTTTTATTGCCTTCCCCAAAACATTTAGGGCCACTGCTCTTAGGGCAGATCTCTCATCTTTCACAAGCTCGATCAAGAAAGGTAACACAGATTTCGCAAAGTCGGGGTCAAATATTCCGGCATCTAAAGTGTTCTCCACGATATCGATAAAGGTTTGTCCCCCCTCCTTTCTCACAGAGGTATCAGAATCCTTAATAAGAGCCTTAATCGTCTCAAAAACCTCTTTTTTCCCTGCAAGAGGATTAAACGTAATAGCAAGCTTTAAGGCTTGAGCGCTAGCGATTCTCACCGAACTATCATCATGTTTCGCTAGTTGAATAATGAGAGGCAACGAAGCCGCAGCAGCACTAGGATTCAACCTTAAATTGTTAATGAGAGTGCAAAGGGCAAAAACCCACTTTTCAGGCTCCCATCCCCCTTCAACTATAGAAGCAACTACGGAGGGTAAACTCTCCTCAAGAACTCCCGGAATAGACTCGCCCAACTCTATAAATATACGAACAGAAATATTCCGCATATACTCCGCCCCTTCCCCCATATGCTTTATTAAAACTGGTAATATTTCCTTTGCAACAAGGGGGTTACTTGTAGAAATATCACCTAACGTGCGAATAGCCCCAGAACAAATATACAAATCATAACTATCAGCCAACTCCTTTAAAAGAGGTAAAGCTTCCAAAGCAACTTCTGGATCTATTGTCGCCACCGATTCAAAAAGCAGATAAATTGCCCTATTCTGCACGTCCTGAACATCATCCCTTGCCAAATCTATAATGGAAGAAAAAACAGCTTCAGCTGATTTAGAATCAATGGCAACAATCTCCTCCAACGCAAAAAGTATAGCACGCCTTACCCCCTCCTTCTCATCCCTTACAAGCTCAAAAACTATAGAAAAAAGATCTTCACCCACAAGATCAGGACGAGAAACCACTAACTCCTTAATACTATTAGCAGTGTCTCTCCTTTGAAACCAATCATCAGCCTTAGCCATCACTCTAATTTTCTCAAACCGCTGTTTCTGTTCACCAGTCATACACAAAACACCACACTACAACAAAAAAACAAGACCAATAATAAACAAAAATAAAGTAAAAAACTAACACCATATTAACCTGACCCAAAAAAACAATACACGAAACACCCTACTATATCCCTACTATGATTAAAATAATTCTAAAAACAAGTTTCACACAAAATATATGCACGATCTTAAAAAAAGAAAAAAAAGGAAATGATACAAACAAAAAACGATTTTATCTGCATTTTCCAAGAAATGCTACTGTAGCTAGGACAAGTATTGCCATAATGGCGATAATACTAAAGGATTCATAAAGTTGTCCGTGCCCTCGCTTAGAAAGTTTCCACTCACCACTTCAGTAAATACGCCTACAGAGGGGTAGCGTTCTAACTCGTCGCCATCAGAGAAAAATACCTTTTCATTTTAAGCAATTCAACCCAAAGATAGACACAAAAAAGTACAATTATCTGATACTTACTAAGTTCCTAAAGAGATACCCGTAGCTAGAGCCGTACCTGCCCAAGCGAGTACAAAGGCTAGAATTATTAATCCTGTGAGGATTAATAGACCCGTTCTTACGGTTTCGCTTTCAATCAATCGAGGGTTTAGTGCTAGGAATAGAGCTAGAAGCGCGATTACGAGGCCTCCTATTATGTAGAATATGCTACCAACGAAACGTAATATTACGCCCATTTCTCTCTGATCGTAGTAGTCTTGCCCAAGCCCGGGGTTAGAGTAGGGAGCGGCATCATACATGGTTGTACCTAGATGGGAAAATAAACCACCGATTAAGAGCAAAATAAAGCCTATAACAAAACCTATTTTGTATGAGGTAGGAAGTTTTCTTTCTTTTTCGCCCAAAGTATTACCTCCTTTATTCATCTTTTTATACCCAATTTTTTGGGAAATGTTTTTTGAGGAAGTCGGTTCTGGAAGCTTTTTTTAAGTCATACTATATTTTTTCTTCTAAAGCCAGGTCTGTTGATCCTTCGTGATTTAGGTATAAAAGATTAGTGCCCGTGAAGGGGCTATTAAGGGGCAGGGAAGGAGGAGTCTTATAGATTCTCGACTTAAAGGATTACAAAATCTGGGCAATAACTAAAGTGGAGGCATGTCAAACTATCTGTAACCATGTTCCAATCTTGTTTCTTCTTGCCTTTTGGTATATTACCCAGCCGGTTGAAACGTCTTGGATGGCTAGACCTGTGCTATCAAATATTGTTATTTCATCATCATTCTCTCTGCCCAGCTTTTTGCCCACTATAATATCGCCAAGCTCCGCATAAATCGCGTTTTCCTTAATTATTCCCTTTAAGAGAGGAACATTTACTTCGCCACTGTGGATCGCTTGTTCCCAATCATCAATCACTATTTTTGCCCGTTTCAATAATGTTGATTCCAGTTCTTGTTTCCCCGGAGCATCGGCCCCTATCGCGTTAATGTGGGTTCCCTTGCCAATCCACTCGTCTTTCACTACTGGCGATCTAGCAGGAGTTACTGTCGCTAAAACATCAACCTTTTCCACCGCTTTTCGCGGCTCATCCACTACAACTATCTCCACTTCAAGCTTTTTCTCCATCTTTTCTTTGAAAGATTCCGCAGCAGCTTTCACTATATCATAAACGAAACATTTTCTAAGATGCATCGCGTGAAAAGCAGCTTCAAGCTGAGTTCTCGCCTGTATACCTGCTCCGACGAGCCCCATAATTTCGCTGTTCTTACGCGCTAAATATTTTATAGCGATACCGCCTGATGCCCCTGTTCTAAGAGCGGTTAAATGCGTACCATTCATTATGCTATAAATAAGCCCGTTCCTTGGGTCCATCATGAGTACGACAGCCATCACAGAGGGAAGCTTGAAAAGTTCGCGGTTTTTCGGGTGAACATTAACAATTTTAACACCAGCCATATCAGTCTCTTCCAAATAAGCAGGCATAACACGAAAGTCTCCATCATATTTATCAAAAAAAACATAGTTCTTTGCAGGCATCTGAACACTCCCCTTCCCCTTCTGCGCGAATGCCCACTCAACAGCCTCCATCACCTCCCACATCTCAACACAGCTTTCAGTCTGCTCCTTCGTCAAAAAAAGTACCTTATCAAGAGGAATTAAGAGTTCCCGAACCACTTCCTTTTTTTCAACCATTCATCACACCTTCTTTCACAACAAATACAACAAAAAGTTAGACCAAGAACGTTTTTAGATTTCCGGTTTATCACTCTTAAATCATCGCCTTCATAACCATTTTTTCCAACCTGTGTGGGGATTATTCGCTCGCTACCCACTATACTTTTGTTCATGTCAACAGGGTTCCCCTATACTTCGACCTTCATTGCCCGTTCTTCAGCGGTTTTCCAGCTTATCGAGTTTTTCTGCCGCTTTTTTGATTTGGGATAAGGCTCTTCTTCTCTTAGCATTATTATGGATCAATCGATCATATTTTGAGAAGTCTTCCTTTGTCATGTCTAATTTTTTGCAAACCTGTTCTATGAACTCTTTTTTAGAAGAAGATACTGGTGTCTCCAAAATGACTTTTGAGACGTCCATCAAAGAAGGACCTATTTTTCTTGAATGAGTTGGTTTTCCAAGGGTTTTTTGGACGATATCTTCGAGTTCCGGTGTTTTAACCAGAGCAGATACTACGATTACTTCTTCTTTAGATTCTGTGAACATTGAACTCACATGGATCGTTAGTGTCCTATCTTTGTTTTTGATCATCATTCCTCCTTCGTCATCAATTCGGGAAGACAGTCCTAATTTACTTTCTAACTTTTCTAAACGGTCCTTAACTTTTTCATAAGAAGGAAAACGATACTCAAGTTCTTTAGCCAACATATTCACCTGCCTCAACATCGAAACGATAAGTAAAAAAACATTTTTGCCAATGGGCAAAAGGTAATTTTAACTCCTTCAACTGGTCTTTTTTGCAAGAGAAAGGCTTTTTATTGGGTTAGATATATTATATGAAAACTATGGAGGAATTAGTTTGAAGAAAAAAATCTTACTCCTAGTCCTATTAACTTTACTACTTATCCCAGCAACTGTAATGGCAAATACCGAAGAAAAAACTAGCCGATCTAACGACGCTCCATCTATCCAAATAGGCGCTGAATTAGAGCCGAGAACTGACACCACCTTCCCAGCAGGTGACTTTACAGGGGGTATGAACGTTACAGCATATTCATCACCTGATTCTTCCTTCGATGTCACACTTTCTTACTTACGCTCTGCTAAAAACTCGATAGATATCGAAATCTACGCCATAAGTAACGGCTTCCTCCTCCACGAGTTAAACCAAGCTTACCAAAGAAATAACAACATCAAGATAAAAGTCGTAGCTTCTTGGATATCCTCCGGCTTTGAAAAGTCCGATACAAGGGCAGCACTCTATAACATATCACAGATTCCCCTCGACTATGAAAGCCAAACCAACATACAGTTATACTGGACTGATGACAGCCCCTACGAACGTACCCACGCAAAATTCATAATCATCGACGAAGAAGTCGTACTTATTCAGAGCGCTAACTGGGCAAAAACAGGCATACCACCAAGCCCTACTACAGGCAATAGAGAATGGGGAGTCGCTGTAAAAAACCAAAACGTAGTAGATTACTACCTTGAAATTTTTGGATACGATTTAATTAATTCAAAACTATATACACCAAATCCTGACGATTTTAAAGATTTTTCCGCCAGCATATCTACAGGATCCTATACACATCCTTTCTCGGAAGAAACTTTCATCGGGACTATGAGGATTAGAACCATAGTTACACCTGATAACGCTATACCAACCATAATAGAACTTCTTGAATCAGCAAGCGACACACTAGACGTTCAACAAATGTATATTAGAATAGATTGGCATGAGGGATATGAGGACCTTTTCATGGAAGAACTCGTGGACGCAGCTCAAAGAGGAGTAGATGTTAGGGTGATTTTGGACCAAAAGTATAACAAGGAGGAAAACCTCGAAACTGCAAATTATCTTGACTCTTTCGGTATCGAGGTCAAGTTTGGCGATACTACTAAACTAGATGCCATTCACAACAAAGGAGTGATCGTGGACGAAAAAGCCGTCCTAGTCTCAAGCATAAACTGGTCCAACGAGTCGGTCACAGAAAACAGGGAAACAGGAATAATAATCTACGATTCTGATGTCGCTAATTACTTCACTAATATTTTTGAGTGGGATTGGGCAGCAGGAGAAATACCCGAAGGGCTCCCTGAGTTCACTGGCCTGCAAATTATGTTCCCTCTAATAGCCCTAACAATAGCACTATTAACCACAATAAAACTGAGAAAAAAACAGGTTAAAACGGGTTAAAAACAAAGGCAAAAACGTTCCAAAAATCAACAAAAAACAGTTTTTATCAACCCCTATATTTTCCTTTTTTTAAGATTATACAAACTCTAGTTTTTCCAACAAGTTTAACAAACAGTTTTTCGTGTTTTTTAGTCTGTTGGTGGGTAAATTTTGAGCGTTGAAGAGATGTTGTTAGAATACGGAGAACTTATAGAGAAAGAGACTATAAAATTTTTGAAAGATAACATCGCCGAAGCGGAAAAATATCATCCTTTCATTAAGGAGACTTTTGAGCTTCTTAAGGATTACATCTTTAGACCGGGGAAAAGGTTAGCCTCAATAAGCACCTTGTTAATCTATAAAGGATATAAGGGGAAGGTCGATGATCAGATTTTGAAGGTTTGTGCCGGTATTGAAATTTATCGCCATTCCATTTTGATCCATGATGATCTAGTTGATTTGGACGGTATGCGGAGAGGAGAACTATCGATTCATAAACTGTTTGAGAACTTAATGGAAGAGAGGTGTGTTAGAGGTTTGGACGCTGGTAGAGGATTTCCGAGTTTTGGAGAAAGTATGGCAGTTTTTACGGGGAACATACTACTTTCTCTTGCTTTTAAGTCAATCAATAAAGCAGGGTTCGATAGAGATCTTACCACGAGAGTTATTGGTGCCATCAATAAAGATTTTCAATTTGTAAATGAGAGCCAAATTTTAGACCTTTTATTCGAGTTTTCACCTCCGAATAAAAATGAGTGGGAAATAATGGCTTCCAAACGTGCTTCACAGCTTTTCAAAACCACATTGACTATAGGGGCAATCCTTGCCGAGGTACCGGAAGAAGAGCTGAAAATGGTTGAAGAGTGTGGATCTCACATAGGGTTTGCTTTCGATATCATAGACGACATCATAGGGGCGTTCACTACAGAAGAAGTTTACGGCAGACCTTCTACTGGTGATATAATTCTTGGGAAAAAGCCTCTTCATGTAACCATAGCTTTGGAAAAAGCAACACCAAATAAAAAACAAAAACTTTTAGAAATTCTAAAAAACAAAACTAAAACGGATGAAGAGATCCTAGAAGCAAAAGATATTATGCGTGAATACGGGCTAACGGAAGCAAAAAAAGCAGCTAGAAATCATGCAACAGAGGCTATAAAAATCCTAGAGAAACTAAAAATTGACGAAAAAACAAAACAATCACTCAAACAATTCATAGAATATGTAGCCGAAAATCTTAACTGGTATACCTAGACCTCCACCCCCCCATAATCCTCACGCTATAACAATAAATAACCACTTTTCTGAGCATTCTTTTTATAAAAAAAATACAAATATACAAATATTTAACATATTGCTCTTCATACAAGCATTAATTTTAGTTGGTTTGGTTGGTGTTTAACCTATGGAAGCAAAGAATGAGGAGAATAGGATTAAGAAATATGGGGGAAGATTGAAGCTTTACAACACTTTGTCGCGTAGCGAGGAGGTTTTCGTGCCTCTGGAGGAAGGAAAGGTAACGCTTTATGTATGCGGCACTACCGAATATGATTATGTGCATTTGGGACACGGTCGCACTTACGCGTTTTATGACGTTTTAGTGCGTTTTTTAGAATGGCTCGGCTACGACGTTTTCTATATACAAAACATTACAGACGTCGGTCATTTGGAAGGAGATGTGGATTTTGGAGAGGACAAAGTGGTGAAAAGGGCAAGGAGAGAGAGAAAGCACCCGATGGAGATTGTTGAATTTTTCATGCGTAAACATTTTGAAGCTGTAGACGGGCTTAAGATTAAACGCCCTAACGTAATGCCGAGGGCTAGCGCCCACATACCCGAGATAATCGAGTTGGCTCAGACTTTGGTCAAAGAAGGTTATGCTTATGTTGCCAAAGGGTCTGTGTATTTTAGCGTTAAAAAATTCCCAGAATACGGTAAACTCAGCGGTGTGAAGCCTGACGAAGTTTTACCCGGGGCAAGGGTTGATGTAAGGAAAGAGAAAAAGGACCCGAGAGATTTTGCCCTTTGGAGAAAAGCTCCCGAGGGATATGTTTTGAAATGGTCTTCCCCTTGGGGCGAGGGCTTTCCAGGCTGGCATATTGAAGATACTGTTTTCATTTTGAAGTATTTTGGCCCACAGTGTGATATTCATGGGGGAGCAGTAGAGCTAATTTTCCCGCACCACGATTGCGAAATTTCGCAAGCTGAAGTGATCACCGGCGTTAAGCCTTTCGTTAGATATTGGGTTCATACGGGACTGCTCACGATTAATGGGGAGAAGATGTCGAAAAGTAAGGGTAATTACATCCGTTTGGAGGAAGCGCTTCGGAAACATTCGCCCGAGGCTTTGAGGCTTTGGATGGCTTCCACGCATTTTAGAAAGTCTCTTGATTATAATGAAAAGGATTTGGAGGCCGCTGAAAAGAATGTTGAGAGGATCTCGAACACTTTGGGACGGATTCAGGACAGTTTGGAGGAGGTTCCAGAGGAGGAGCCAGTATTTTCGGATCAGATAGAGGAGTTAAAAGAGAACTTTGTGGAAGCCATGTTGGATGATTTGAATACATCGAAAGCGTTATCCTTTTTCTTTCAACTGATTACTTCGGTGAATAAGGCAATAGATGAAGGGAAATATTCGAAGGAAGATTTGGAGGTAGCAGAAAAAACGATAAAGGAGCTCGGAGAGTTCTTCCAAATAGTTCCAGAGCCTGGTGAACGTGGTTTTGGAGGAGCTGATATAGAGCTGGTAAACAGTTTGTTAAACCTAATAATAGATATAAGGGAAAAAGCAAGGGAGCGAAAGGATTATGATACTGCAGACAAGATTAGGGGAGAACTAGGAGAGCTAGGAATAGTTTTGGAAGACACAAAAGAAGGTGCAAGATGGCGCATAACCTCGACCCCATAGAAGAAGAGAAAAAGAAAAACATTAAATTAAGTTTTCTGGTAGGAGATCTTCTTGTACTATTTTTATTAGTTTGACATTTCGGCTTTTAGCATCGGTTGAAGGTATATCACTAAAAGAAATTGAACCATCAAGAGCGTTAAAGAGCGCGTATTCTTGAAGCTTTTTCTCCTCAAGAGTAGCGTACCATAATATGGTTTCTGCTAAGCTAAGAGGTGCTATAGAGAAGCAAAGTATGTCAGATTCTCGTTCTATGTAAAAAAGAACAGGTGAAATGGAGGTTGCAGCTAGCCTAATTAAATCTTCAAATTTTTCAACTTTAATGTATTTCATATTCATCCCTTTTACCTTTTATTTTTAAAAGTTTTAGGAAGCGAACTGGTAATAACTTATCAAATTAATAAAAAAAAGTTTCAAGGAAATAATTATTTTTTGAAATTTCTTGAACGCCTTCACGAATCATTGCTCAAAAGCCCCTATTTCTTCTAAAATGCTTTCTACACGCTCTATTGCTTCGTGAACCACTTCCTCCGACTTTGCCCCGGTGCACACAAGGTTGCCTGACTGGAACAAAAGAAGAACAACTTTTGGATCCTGCATTCGGAATATTAAACCTGGAAACTGTTCCGGTTCATACATGCTTGTTTCCAACATTAAAGCTGCTAATTCCAAGTTTATATGCCGCCCTAAGTTTCCTGAGGCTACTATGTTTTGAACCGTTATTACAGGTTCTTCGGTGATTTTTACATTAGCTTTTGCCAAGAGTTTTATTATTTCTTGAACGCTTTCGTGGATCATTTGGCTTGATTTAGCCCCTGTTACGACCATTTTCCCGCTTGAAAAGAGTAAGGCAGATACTTTGGGTTTTTCAAGTTTTAAGACAGCCCCTGGGAACTGTTCAGGTTCGTAGGAAATGAAGGTGTATCTGCTTAGGTCTTCTGACACTTTCAGGAGCTCGATACTGGCGTGTAGGTCTACTGAGGCCACAACATTTTGAATTTTCGCGTTATATTTTTTTGGTTCTAGTTCCGATTCTCCTTCCATTTTACATGCCTACCATTACATGTGATTTTTAAAGGGGGTTTATAAACTATTTAAAAGCAAAGATTTATAAAAGTACCCTTTTCGCTAAAACTAACATGTTAAAAATAAAAAAATGAGATAGTTTTTTAAATAATTGGGAAAATTATGATAAAAGCTTGTTTTTGGAGTTGGTTCTTTGACTGTTAAAGTTAAAATTCCCTATGGAAGTTCTAAAGTATCTTTAGATATACCTGAAGAAAATTTTGCAGAGATCCTAAAGCCAGGATTCATCCCTGGAGTTGAAAATCCCCAGAAATTAATCGAGGAATCGATTAAAAATCCTTTGAACTCTAAGCCTTTGGAGGAAATTGTTTCCGCTGGGGATACGGGGGTTATGGTCGTAGATGATAAAACGAGGTCATCACCCAGTTATTTGATGGTGCCCATTCTGGCAAACTACTTGAACGAGCTAGGAGTTTCGGACAAGGATATTACCATATTGATTGCTACAGGTACTCATTCACCTATGAGGGATGAGGAAGGGATTATGAAACTTTTAGGGGAAGAGGTTGTGAATAGATTTAATATAGTTAGCCATGATTGTGATAACGCGGAGTTTGAGTTTGTAGGTACAACAAGTCGAGGAACCCCTGTAAAAGTTAACAAAATTTTTACTAGTGCAGATGTTAAAATATTGACAGGAGATGTAAATCTCCACTATTACGCCGGATACGGCGGGGGCCGGAAGAGTCTACTGCCAGGGATTTCTGCAAGAGAGACTATTTCTGCGAATCATGCGATGATGACTGATTGCTATGCGATCACCGGGAATCTTGGGGATAACCCTCTTTCGGATGATATGATAGAAGCTGCGAAGCTTGTGGGACCAGATTTTACGCTTAACGTTGTATTGAACACTAAAAAGGAGATTGTAGCTTCTTTCGCTGGAGACATGGAAACGGTTCTTTTGGAAGGTGTTAAAATTGTGGATAAAATGGCGAAGATACCGACAAAAGAAGCTGTGGACATATTGGTTATTAGTAGTGGCGGTTTTCCAAAAGACATAAACTTGTATCAGGCATTGAAAGCAGTGGATCAAGGGTTAGCTGCGGTAAAAGAAGGAGAAACAATTATTTTCTTAGCAGAGTGCAAGGAGGGGGTTGGAAACAATGTTTTTTTGGACTGGACATTGAAATATCGTACTTATAACGAGGCTATGAAAGCGATTAACGACGGTTTTTGTCTTGGAGGACATAAAGCGTTCTATCTTCAAAAGGCCCTATCAAAGGCACAGATTTATGTTAAGAGTAGTATGGATCCAAAGGAGTTAGAGGAAACTTTTATGTTAAAACCTGTGGACGATGTTCAGTCTCTTCTCCAAAAACTTCTCAATGAAAACCCTGAAGCGAAAATAAGCATTTTCCCTTATGGCAATGACTCCTTGGCAACTTTGAAGAAAAGGGAAGTAGTAACAAAATTAGTTCATTGACAAATAAAGGAGGGAGAATTGACCAGATAGTAAAAGATACAGAATTATCAAACTTCTTTTGCTGATTTATTTTTTATTTATTGTTTTAGTTATTTTGCTAGCTTTCTACTTTTATTGTAAATGCGTTGGATATCGTGTTGCTTATCGTCCATGTTGTTCCTGAGATGCGGTCATGGATGAATGCTTTTAGCGTTACTGATATATTATAGTTTCCAAGTCCGTAGTTTGTGGTGAAATAAGTCCAAGTATTTTTGTCGAATATAACGGCTGCCTTTATTGTTTTGTCACCGTGGAAGGTGTAAACTACGTTCCATTCGTAGGTGTATCCGGGATTTTTGTCTTCAAATGTTGGAAATAGATGGGCTTTTTTCATCGAATGTTGCCATAATCCATCATTATGCAGCTTTACAACCACATAAAAAACAAGAGGTACATTCTCAGGGGATAAAGTGTTCGTTCCACCGATGATTTCAGGTGTAATATCTAAGATTTCTACGCTTGGGGCATCATCTGAATCTGCAGCCATATTTCGAAGAGCGATGGGCGAGAGAGCAAATAGGGCTATCAAGCCTATTATTGCTAATTTTTGATTGAAGGAACGTTTTCTGAAAATGTCTAAAAAGCTTTTTCCCTCCGTTTTTTGTCCTTGTTTATTATTTTTATTACTCTCAGAGTTTTCATTTTCTGTTTCTAGATCTTCTATTCCTTCCAACACTATCAAAAATAAGAGAATTACAAAAATAATACTGATTAAGAGTATTATCCCAGCAGTTCCTTGAAGGGCTAAAGAGATTCTCCCCACCCATGGAACTCTGTGAACTACCACACCGTGAACTTCTTCATAAGGTACGCCCGGATAACCTTCGGCTATCCAATAAAGGTCAATTTGTCTATTGTTATCACCCTTTGTCAGATAGTAGTAATTCTCAGAATCCGTGTTATTTACGTATACAACGCGATGTATTATCGGTTCTGAACTATCAGGATTATTAAAAACAATAACGTCGCCTACTTTAATTTCATCAGCTGGAACCTTTTTTATTACAAGAAGATCGCCGAACTCATAAGTCTCCGACATGCTACATTTTCCGAATTGATCACGGTTGCTTATAACTACCAAAGGATTTTTTGATCCGTAGTGGTTTTCTAGGGCGACGGTGACGAGGTAAGTTGTCCCCACTGCAAGCCCTATTATTAGGAGTATTTCTAAAGTGGTTCTCAGATATTTACCGTTACTCTTTGAATGGGACATTTTTGAACACCAGATCCGTTGAGAAAGTAGTTTATTATTAGAGTTTATTAAAATTGTTATTTGATTAAACTATCTCTAAAGAGTCTCAGAATTTCATAAGGGATCTCATCTTTACAATTAAGAGGTCAAAAATGTTAATTTTTTGCTTTTGTGGCGAAATTTATTAGATATAGCTTATCAGGTTTGTCATGTTATGATATGGTGATGGGAAGCAAGAAAAATTTTCGATCACGAGCTCACTATTAACCCCTGTGGATCTAACTCGGCTCAAGGGTACATGACCGGGGTGGTATTGCATGTTGAGTTTTGGATAAAGGACTGGTCTGAGGAGGAAAAAGAAGCGTATAGAAAATCCCACCCAAAGCCTACCGGGTTCGGATGGTATAGGAAATCTTTGACAGGAGAGGGAGAGCCTGTGTGGATACCTATGGATAAGGATGAACTCCACGTTTACCGGGTAGTGAAAAAATCACTACCAAGCGAAATGGAAAAGAAAAGAATGTAAGAAAGTAAAGAGGTCTGGGATGAATGTACTGGAAAAATCTGGGATAATATTTTAGCGTAAATGTTTTAAATGGTGTTATCTTTTAAGTGATAACCTTTATTTTAAAAGAAATTGAGTACATATAATTTTTTATATACGAATCTCGCAAATAGTTTATAAACGAGTTAATAAATAAAAGAAATCAATAAAAAGTAATTAAAAAGTACTGGAAGCGGTGGTTTTGAGTAAAGCTAAGCTTGAAATGGACGAAATCGATCGAAAAATAGTTTCTATCCTTGAGAAAGACCCTGAAATATCACAAAATGCCATAGCTCAACAGGTAGGGATTTCGCAGCCTTCGGTGGGTGTAAGGATACGGAAGCTCAAAAAGATGGGAATAGTTTCTACCTCTTTGGGGATAAACTTCAAAAAATCGGGGCTTTATTTGGCAAAGGTGGACTGTACTGCAACCAACACGATAAACATTTTGCGGCAATTTGAAAAATGTCCCTATTTCCTTAACGGATTTGTTATAGCGGGAAAAAACAATCTATGCTTGTTTTTTGTAAGCGAGGATATAGCGACTTTAGAAGCGATTGTAGACGGACATTTTAGGTGTAACCCAGATATTCAAACGGTTGACTTTGGAATCGTTATCACAAGTAATAAGGATCAAATTTTACCTATTAAATTGGAGGTAGAAAAAGCTGATAAAGCACCTTGTGATGCTAACTGTGGTGAATGTTCATATTACGACCTTGATCGTTGTCTGGGGTGTCCGGTAACAGGTCATTATAGGGGATCATTTTGGTGAGGGTTATATACCAAAACATTTTTGGATAAAAAATGTTTTACAGGAGGAACCAAGATCAATCATATCAAATAGGTCCCCAAAGGGAGATCCTCGGGGCTTAGGAAGTTGTCCTTCCAGCGTTACTCTGTCATATTCTGTATACGGCCCAATTTTTAAAAATTTAGTTTCTCCCTCCTTTTCTTCCTTAAAAGTTGCTTTTTTAACATCTTCTTTCATTTAGTGGACCGGTAATTTTTTCTAGGTTTTCTTTTGAGAGAAACTCGTAGTCTGTTGGGGATTGTAGACTTATAAGGACTCTACGGGCAAATGTTTTACAGGAAGGATAGTACAAAACCCGCAATCATAATGGGGTATTTTCCATATTTTTGGTCACAAGTGAGATAAAACCGGTTAACGTGGTTATATTATTTTTATTGGATTGGTTTTCCTGTATTTTCATCTGTTTTTATGCCTTCAAGTTTTTCGGCGGTTTTCTGAAAATCTTCTGACTTTAGAGTTTTTATGAATAAATTTACACCGGGTTTGTCCATGCTGTCATTGAGTATGAGAAAGTCGTATTTTTCTTCTTTTAGGGGTATAAATTCTAAGTTTTCGTAAAACATCAAGGCGGTTTTAATAGCTATGCCTATGTCTGCTTTACCCATGGATACAGCGGAGGCCACGGCGCTGTGGGTTTTTGCTTCGACTTCGTAACCTTTTATTTCTTTTGTGAGTTCTTTTAGTTGGGTGTTTCTTTTTTCGGCTATTTTTTCTAAGAGCATGTCAAAGAGAATACGGGTTCCTGATCCAGGGTTTCGGTTTATGAAAAAGACTCCTTTTTCGATAGCGTCTTCTAAGCTTTTGATATTTAGAGGATTATCTTTTCTGATAATAAGGCCTTGAAGACGTGAATAGCCCCGTATCAAGGTAGCTTTCTCTTTTAGAGAATAGGTTTCTAGGAAGGGTTTATTGTATTCCCCTGTTTTTAGGTCGAGGAGGTGAATTCCCGAGATATCTGTCTGTCCTGCGGCTATTGCGCGGATTCCGCCTTCGGAACCGACGTTAATTGCCTTAATTTTTAAGTTAGGATCTTTTTCAAGCATGGATTCAAAGATGGTGTTAACACAGAAGTCGTTGCTTCCGATGAAGATGAGGTCTGGGAGGGAAAGTTCGCTAAATAGTTGAACGTTTACCTTCTCTCCCTCTTCGATGAACTGTTTTTCTGGGGGGATTTTTATATAACCGTCAGCTTCTGCTAATGTGCTTATAGCGCCGCTTCCTTTAAGGATGGGGTAAGCTTGAAGTTTTTCATGCCTGTTTATCAGGTGTACTGGTTGGAGGAGGGTTCGGCCGCTTTCGGTATTAATTTTTATGGCCATCTTGGCTTTAAGGGTGGCTTGGGGGGTTTCCATTTTTCCGGATATTTGACGGATTATGGGGGCTACAAGAAGGGTGAAAACTGTTAAAGCTGAGGTGGGATAACCCGGTAGTCCAAAAACGGGTTTTCCACTGATTATGGCAATAATGGTTGGTTTCCC